>Ga0137412_10001532_pt1 | contig 18074 bp, 16 predicted proteins | sample CZODoug2_1_16fun_FD_122160 | JGI IMG/M metagenome (GOLD analysis project Ga0137412, IMG submission 122160) | Vadose zone soil fungal communities from Angelo Coast Range Reserve, California, USA - CZODoug2_1_16fungal (Hybrid Assembly) | ecosystem: Environmental > Terrestrial > Soil > Vadose zone...
CGGCAGGGAGCACAGGCCAGCGACGGCTGCGAGGCCAATGGCCAGTTCATCCCGTTCGCGAAGACCGAGGCGGACCGCGGCAGCGATCCGCGTCCCTCCGTCGAGGCGCGCTACAAGACCTTCGCCGATTACCACGGCAAGCTGAGGAGCGCGCTCGAACGAATGATATCGGACCGCCTGCTGCTGTGCGAAGACGCCGGCACCGAAGAGGTGAGGCTGATACAGGCCGGCATCACCCGCGGCGTGCCGCCGCCGGCGGGCGGCGTGCTCCCCGCCGTCGAAATGCTGAAGGCTTGCCGCGAGGACAGGCACCACGGCAGGGACCATGACCGCGATGACGACGATGACGACGACTGAGGAGGAATTGCATAGGACCTGACACATGATGCCCAATAAGCTGCTGGTTTCCGCCGCGTGCCTGGGCTTGCTCTTCGGTTGCGCGTCGAGCAAGAAAACCGACGCGCCGCCTCCTGCCGCCACGGGCTCGAAGGCCGCAGCTGCCCCAGCCGCCTCGAGCTCGAAGGCCACGGCCGCAGCTGCGCCGGCGAGAACCGACGGGCGAAAGGTGAAATCCAAGGACGGCAAAGTCGACGGCGAGATCTTCGGCACGCCTGCCGCCAAGAGCAAGTTCGCCAAGCTGCAAATCGGCATGAGCAGGACCGCGGCCGAGAAGCTGATCGGAGTCCCCGACGATTCCGACACGCATATCACCGGCAGGAGCTTCACGCCGTTTTATTTCGGCGGCGATACGCAGCGTTACGAGGCCTTTTACAAGAACGAGGGGCAGTTGACCTATTCCAATGACGGCAGATTCAGCGCCCCGGACACGCTGATCATCATATCGGTCGACCGCAAGGCGACCGGCGTCAAGCGCTGACGTCCGGTCAGGCGGCCCGGCTCCGGCCCTAACGGGTCCGGGCGCCTTTCACGAAGGCGAGCGAGGCCTGGAACAACTCGAGGTCCTTCTCGTATTCGGCCGCGTCGCTGCGATTGATCTGTATCCACTCTCTCGTACTCGCCGTGCCGCCGGGCTGAAACGGCTCGGTGTTATCCATCGAGAAGCGCAACTCGGTGACGGTAGCGACGGGCAGGCGCAGTCCGACGCCGTCGCCGCTGATGCATGCGAACATCTTGTCGCTGACGAAGTAGGCGTCGAGGCCGTTGATTTTTCTTGCGCTGACGCCCGGGAGCTTGAGAAGCAGGGCGTCGATCTGCGCCTTGGGGCCGGGCTTGGGGGTATCGGTACTCAAAGGAGATCCACCGTCTTGAACAGGGCGATGGAATTATAGACGGCGATCAGCCTGCCGTTCGCAGGTAGTAAGATCAGCCGCCATGAGCGAAATCAGGGATTGCCTGCCTCCGGACCGAAACCCGCGCCGGCCGGGCTTCGCGCTGCCCAAGGGGTCGATCGACACGCACGTCCATGTGTTCGAGCCCGGTTACGCCCTTTCCCCGGGCCGCGGATACAACCCGCCGCACTCGACGCTCGCCGACCTCAAGCACCTGCACGCCACGCTCGGCATAGCCCGCGTGGTGTTCACGCAGCCCTCGGTCTATGGCACCGACAATTCGGCGATCCTGGACGCCATGGCGGCGCTCAATCGAGACACGCCCGACCGGGCGCGCGCCGTCGTGGCGCTCGACATGGATGCGAGCGAAAAGCAGCTCGCCGCGCTCGATGCATCCGGCGTGCGCGGCGTGCGGCTCAACACCGACAACAAGGGCGGCATGCCGATAGCGATCGCCGAGATTCCCGAACTCGGCGCCCGGATCGCGCCATTTGGCTGGCACCTCGAGTTCCTGTTTCCCGGCAAGGACATCGTCCTGCTGATGCCGGTGTTCCTCGCACTGAAGGTGCCGATGTCGATCGCGCATTTCGCCTATCAGCCGGCGAGCGCCGGGGTCAAGGCGGCCGGCTTCCGCGCGCTCCTCGAGCTCGCGCGGCGCGGCAATACCTGGATCAAGATCTCCGGCGCGAACCGCGTCGCCGCGACCGATCTGCCGCCTTACGACGACGTGAAGCCGATGGCTCAGGCGCTGATCGAGACCGCGCCCGAGCGCATCATGTGGGGATCGGACTGGCCGCACCCGAACAAGTACGTCGCCAACCCCAACGACGGGGACCTCGTCGACGCCTTCGGCGACTGGGTGAGCGACGACGCCATGCGCCGCAAGATCATGGTCGACACGCCCGCGGCGTTCTACCGGTTTCAGAGCGGATAGGGCGACAGCGCGCCGACGGACTGGTCATCCGACGGCGGCGAATGGGCGACGTTCATGACCATCGACATCGTCGTGAAGTAACCCGCGACTCCGATCATGTCGATCACGCCGTTTTCGCCGAACTTCATCACGGCGCGGCGATAGGTGGTTTCGGAAACGCCCTTGTTGCGAAGCAACTCTACGCAGAAATCGTACGCGAGCTCTTCGTCTTCGCTCATGCCGGGCGGCCGCCGTCCTTCGGCCAGCGCGGCGATCGTGTCCTCGGAGATGCCGGCCTTGCGGCCAACGGGCACATGGACGAACCATTCGAAATGCTGGGTCCATTCCCTCGAGACGACAAGCATGATGAGCTCGCTGATCCGTTGCTCCAGAGAGCTCTGGAACCGCAGGTACTCTCCCACCTTCTGCAGCCGGTCCATGAGATCCGGGCTGCGCAGCAGAGGTATGAAGGGGCCCTTCACCCCTTTGCGCGGACCGGCAATCATCTCCGCGGCGGCCTTGCGCTGCGCGTCGGTCATCTTGTCGGCAGGGAGCGGCGGCATCCGGTCCTGGAAAGCGGGCTGTCCTGCGACCCATTTCGATTCACTCACGTTCTTTCTCCTTTCGCTGCAGTGAAACGGCGCTCAGGGTGAGCATTGAAGCGGCAAGGACCAATGCAGGCGCAAAACCCCGCTGAACCAGAAGACTTACGATCACCGGGCCCAGGATCTGGCCGAGCGCAAACGCCGAAGTCATTGCCGCCATCAGCGCGCGCGCCTGAGGCCCCGCCACCCTCCGCGCATCCTGCATGCCCGCCATGGTGACCACCATGAACGTGCCGCCCACGAGGAGTGACGCGATTATGATTCCGGGGAGTCCACCCACGATGAGCGGAGTCACGACTCCGAGCGCCATGACGAGATGCCCCCCGATCCAAATCGCCCGGTCGGACAAGAACTGCTTTAACTGCGCCGCGAAGACCGTCGAAACGACCGCCGCAGCGCCGAATACGGGCCAGGCCCACCCGAAGAGCTGCGGATCCGGGATGATCTCCTTCGCCATCGCGGGAAGGAAGGTGGCGGGAATGACGTAGCCGAAGCCAAAGGCGCCGTAGCACAGCACCAGGCGCCGATATTCCGCGCTCCAGATGCCCGATGCGGTCGGCGCAGGGACCGGGTCGCGCGACGGGCCTGCTTTCAGAAGCGGCCAGATCACGGCGGTGACGGCGATCGATATGACTCCCAAGGAAAGCCACGCGTCGGCGGAACGGGCATGCACGCTCATGAGAACCAGGCAAGTACCGCCGGCGATCACGATCCCCGTGCCGACGCCTGCGTAGACGGTGCCGCTCAGCTGGGAGCGACCGAGAAGCGCCAGGCGCTCGAGCGCCCAGGTGGAAACGAACACCAGCACCCAGGCGCTCGCAATCCCCGCCATGGCAAGAAGGACGGCCGAAAGCATGAATGAGTGTTCCAGCCCCATTGCAAGCGTCGTCAGGCCGATGACGACAAGCCCGGCGCGAATTGCGAAGCTTGAGGGAAGACGCAAGCTGATTGCCGAAAGCGCGCCGATGAAGTAACCAGCGTAGTTCGCCGAAGCGAGCCAACCGGCCTCGGCGACGGACAAGCCGAAGTCCTCCTGCATCATCGGCAGGATCGGAGTGAACGCGAAGCGCCCGATGCCGATGGCGACGGCGAGCGCGGCCAGGCCTGCAAGAGCGCTCGCCCAGGCGGACGTGGATCGAGAAAGGATCGAGCCCTCGGCGTTCATTCGAGCAGTTTAAGTTGACTGCGCTCCGAATTAAAGTGAATAATTATGAACACTTCATTCACTTATTGAGAATATGGATCTCACCGCGCTGAAAATCTTCAAGTCGGTGGTCGAACACGGCGGCATCAACAAGGCGGCGGCAAGGCTGCACCGCGTGCCCTCGAACGTGACGACGCGGATCAAGCAGCTGGAGGAGCAGCTCGGGGCCAAGCTCTTCCTGCGGGTCGGCCGGCGCCTTTCCCTGTCCGCCGAGGGCAAGCTCCTCCTCAAATACGCCGATCAGCTGCTGCGGCTTTCCTCGGAGGCCGAAGCCGCGCTGCGTAACGGAAAGCCGCGCGGCACGCTGCGGATCGGGGCGCTGGAAAGCACCGCGGCGAGCCGGCTGCCGCCCGTGCTGTCGCGCTACCACGCGCTCTATCCGGAGGTCCTGATCGAGCTGGTCACGGGCACTTCAGGGGCCCTGGTGTCGCACGTGCACAAGCAGGATGTCGAAGCCGCCTTTGTCGCCGAACCGTTCAACGCCGAAGGTCTCGAGACCCAAACGGTGTTCGCGGAAGAGCTGGTTCTCATCACGCCGAAGAGCTTCGGCCCGGTTCGTTCTCCGAAGGATCTGGAAAATCGGACCGTGATCGCGTTTACGACGGGTTGCTCGTATCGGCGGCGGCTCGAGGCCTGGCTGGGCGCAAGCAGGATCCTGCCGGACCGCGTCATCGAATTTCAGTCCTATCACGCGATCATCGCGTGCGTGGCCGCCGGATCGGGCATCGCGGTCGTGCCGCGCGCCGTCCTCGCGTTGACGCGCGCGGGTGCGAACGTGACGACGACCACCCTCCCGGCCAGCATCGCAAAGACTCGCACGCAGCTGGTCTGGCGCCGGGAACACCGTTCGGCCGCTCTGGAGGCAATGAAAACCCTGTTTGCGGGTGAGCCGAAAAGGGCGGCCTAATCGAGGGTTGCTGTAACATTGCCCGCATGCTCCACTCGATCCGTCGCCGCCGCGTCATCGCCGGCATGGCCGCCCTCGGTCTGTGCGGACTCGCGCGAAGGCTCCCGGCGGCGGAATCCGGTGCCTCGAAGTCTCCCGCCACTGCGCTCGCGGATCGGCTCGCCGCCTACGCCGATGGACTGCGCCATGACGATCTCGACGCGGCGACCATCGAGCGGGTCAAATCGCATTTCATCGACACCATCGGCTGCGGAATCGCCGCGTTCGACGAGAGGCCGGTGCGCATCTGCCGCGATGTCGCGCTCGGCGTTGCGGCCGGAACGGCGACCGTCATCGGCACGAACCGGCGCACCACGCCCGATCTCGCCACCTTCGCCAACGGCGCCGCCATCCGCTACTACGACTTGAACGATTCCTACGTCGGGGGTCTGGCGGGCCATCCGAGCGATCACATCGCCGCCTGCCTCGCGGTGGCTGAAAGCGAGCGCTCGAGCGCTGCCGAGCTCATCACCGCGATCGTGCTCGCCTACGAGATCAACTGCCGCCTGATCGATGCCTTCGACGTCACGTCCCGCGGCTGGGACGCGCCGGTGTTCAGCCTGCCGGCCGTGGCGCTCGCCGCCGGCAAGCTGATGAAGCTGTCCCGCGCGCAGCTCGCGCAGGCCGTCAGTCTCGCCATCAACGACCATATCCCGATGGCGCAGACACGGGTGCAGGCGCTGTCCGACTGGAAGGGACTCGCCGACGCCGAAGCCGGGAGGAACGCCGTGTTCGCGGCGCAGCTCGCGCGCGCCGGTCTCACCGGCCCGGCGCCCATCTTCGAAGGCAATTCGGGCTTCTTCAAGCAGATCTCCGGGCCGGCCGTGGTCGACGTCGGCGCCTTCGGCCGCCGCGGGGTGCCGTTTCGCATTCACCAATGCGGCATGAAAGCTTACCCGGCGGTGGTCTACGCGCAGACCGCGGTCGTGGCCGGCATCGAGGTCGCCAAGAAGGCGGGCCCTCTCGATCGCCTCGCCGCGATCGAAATCGCGACGACGAAGCGCGGCTACCAGCGCGCCGGGAGCGAGCCCGAGAAATGGAGGCCGGACACCCGGGAGACCGCCGATCACAGCCTGCCCTATATCACCGCGCGCGCCATGTTCGACGGCGATATCACGAACGACAGCTACGCGCCCGAGAAGCTCAGCGACCCGCGCGTCGTCGCCCTTATGCGCAAGATCACGGTGAAGGAGGATCCGGCCCTTACGGCGCGCGTCGGAGCGATGGTTCCGACACGCGTGATCGCCATTCTCCCCGACGGGCGGCGCGTGTCGAGCGAGGTCGACGACGTGCCGGGTTTTCCGGGGCGACCGATGAACAGGACCGAAGTCGAAAGGAAGTTCAGCGGCAACGTGGGCGGGCGCTGGTCGCGGGAGCGGACCGACGCCGTTCTCCGGGACCTGTGGGCGCTCGACCGCACGCAGGATATCGCCGCCTTGCTCGGCAAGCTCTCGGTGCAAGCTAACCCATAGCCCTCGATATCTCCGTGGCCGGGCGTCCGGGAGAGATCATCTGGAAACCGGTGGATCGCCCAGCGGCAGGAAACCCGCGCTTCCGGAGAACGTGGACCACTGAATCGCCGTCGCCGGCACCTGCCCGACGCTGGGCTGGCTCCAGTCGCATACGCCCGACGGGAAGATCGCGTTCAGGCGCGCCAGATTCGCCGGGTCGGAAAACGCTCCGGCAGGGTAGTCGGCCGGATCGATCGGTTTGAGATGGCACTTCATTATGTCCTGGACGAGCGGCTCGCCGGTCTCCAGCCTGAGCGTGCTGAAGCGCGGGTAGATCGTGTTGCATGTGTCCGCCGGATTGGCCGACGCGGGTTCGGCGATGCGGTTGCCGCTTTTGTCCCAGCACGCATCCGTCGCCAGCGCCGGCTTGTTGCGAACCACCTTGTCGGTCGAGGCCGGCGCGGGGTCGGCTGCGATGTTGTCGAGCCAGGCGTTGATCAGGTCGAGCGAGGCCGAGGCGACGTCGAAGCGCGCCGCCGCCTCGCTGCTCGAAGTCCAGATGATCTGGTTGTCCGTGCGGCCGTTCGCGCGCTGCAGCCGGGCGCGGATGATCAGGTCCTGCATGGTGTCGTGGATGTCGCCCACGTTGCTGGCGTTGTCGCGTTGCGTGATGATCGGAACGTTCGCCAGGCCCGGCCCGTTGAAGCCGTTCACGAAACCGCCTTCGTAGGTCAGGCGCAGCGCCTCCGGATCGGCCACATGGCGCGCAGCTTGCGCATAGCCGTCGCCGTCGAAGCCTCCCACCTGTGCATTGAAATCGAGGAAGTCGGCGACCGTGATCTCGCCGCGCTTCAGGGCGCCCCAACCGTATTGCACGCCGACGTTGTCGATCGGCCGCCGCGCGTAGCCTCGCGCGTTCGTGCCGAGCAGGTTGGCGTTGGTCTGGAATACGTCGCAGCGGATGCTGCCGGTCCGGGTGGCAACGTTATAGACGCTCGCAACGTTCGCCGGCTCGGTGACACCGCAGCCGCCTTCGCCGAAAACGCCGGCTGCCGTGGCGTCCGCTCTCACGAGGGCGCTGGCGAACGAGACGTCCCAGTCGTTGCAGGTGCCGGCATTGAATCCCTGGATCGCAACCTGCTTTGCCGTGGTCCAGCGAATGGGGTTGGACTGGAAAACGCTGTTCGCCAGCCGGCACTCGAACACATTGGGCATCAGCGTCTCCGGGAACGAGATGCTGGGCTGCAGGCCGTCGAGCAGTCCCGGGAAGAGCTGCGCGATCAGGTATTGCTGAATCGAGCCGCCCGAGCCGCCCACGCCCACCGTCCATTTTGGAATGCCGATGTGCTCGATAAAGGCTTCCTTGAGCATCATCAGCGTCTCGCCCTGCAAGTGCGGGTTCGCGTGCTGGTTGTTCCACAACTCGGTGGAATTCAGGTAGGCGAAGCCGCGCGAGAGCTCACGGTCGCTCAGAGCTGAGTCGACCCCTTGCGCGCCCTGGTTGTACTGGGCCGCGCCGCAGCAGCCGAAGGCGACCACGAGCTTCCTGTTCCATCCCGGCCCCGGGAACGGGCTGACCCCGGGGTTGTCGAGCATCGCCAGCCGGTACACGCCGCGGTTGATCGTGCCCGAGGCCACGCGCACGATGTAGGGCACGGTGTTGCCGTCGCTGGTGGTGGTGTTGATCAGGTCGCGCGGCCGCCTGCCGGTGGGATGGGTGAGCGGCCTGAAGCCGTTGTTTCTGGACGCGTAGAAGTACTCGACCTGGCTCCATGCCGAGCAGTCGGCGTCGCCCGTGGCGGCGAGGTTGTTCTGGCCCAGGCGGCACTCGTAGGGGGTGATATGCGGCCCGGACAGTATCGGTCCGGTGATCGGGTGGTTGGTGATGACGATCTGCGCTGCGGCCCCCGGAACCTGGGCGGTCAGCAGGTTGTCGCCGTTGTTCAGGCCCGTGATCAGGCCCATGTAGCGCCCGTCGCGCAAGGCGAAAGAGGATTTGACGCTGACGCCGTTGAGAGCGACTTGCGCGCTCGTCGTGTCGGTTCCCGCCGGCCATTTGATCTCGACCAGCGCATCGCCTCCGGAAATCAGGTCGGCGCGGTTCGACAGCACCAGGATCTCAGGCGCCGCGATTGCCGATACCGCAAAAAACAGTCCAGCCACGATCGTCCACGCGCCGCGGACGAATCGGTATCCGTGCATTTTCATAAAGCCTCCCTCCGTGGAGACTCGGTGGAGAGGCGACTATGCAGCCTGTAGATGCCGAGAATAAGCTGTCGAACATAGTTCCTCCGGCGCACCAGCCGCCGGCCCACCCGTGGAGGGAGGATTGCGCGCCGCGATTGCGGCTAATCGATCACCGCGAAGGCCTGGATCTCCACCAGCTGCTCCGGCTCTCCCAGCTCCAGCACGGCGAGGTTGGTCGTGGTCGGCTTGTGGTTGTAGGGTTTGAAGTACTCGTTGACGACCAGGCTCGCCTTGCCGATGTCGCCCATGCGCGGCCTTGCGCGGAAAATGAAGAGATGCACGACGTCCTTCATCGAGCCGCCGGCGGCTTCCACTGTCTGCTTGATGCCGTCCATGGCCTGGCGCACCTGTTGCTCCAGATCGTTGACCATGTATTTCTGCAGCTGATCGCGCTTGTGCGGATGGTCGTGGTAGACCGGCAATGCCGTCCCGCCGGCGAGCCAGAGGATCTTGCCGCTCTTGATCTTGATCGCCGGGACGAACGGCATGAACACCGTCTTGTCGTAGTTGGGATGGTGGATGATCTCCAAGTGCTTGCTCGGGGTCGTATCGACGGGCTTGCTCTGAGCCGTCGCCGCGGGGCTGAAAACTGCCGCGGCGGAACCGAGAGCGGCGAGCGTCATGGCGGAGCGGAACGTCTTCATCGTCTTCTTCTCCTGTAAGTAGTGGCTGGCCATCCAGCCGGACAATCTTACCGGAACGATTGCGCGCGGAGCGCGCGAGCGGGGGATCGCCGGATGTTGGATGATACGTACACCGACCTGTATACCTGCGAGGAAAGTCCATGGCGACCCCGGACAATCGACGCGCAATGCTGCTGCTGATCCTCTTGAGCGGGCTGATCATCTCGCTGTGCATGGGGCTGCGCCAGAGCCTGGGCCTGTTCATGCGGCCGATGACGCTCGACTTCGGAATCTCGGCGGCGACCTTCGGCTTCACGATCGCGCTGCAGAACATCGTCTGGGGCGTGTCGCAGCCGTTCGTCGGCGCGCTGGCCGACCGCTACGGCGCGCGGCCGGTGCTGATCGTGACGGCGCTGCTGTACGCCGCGGGGTTGGTACTGATGGCGTTCTCGAAGGGCATCCCGGGTGGCCTCGAGGTGGCGGGCTTTCTCGTCGGCATCGGCACCGCAGGCGCCGGCTTCGGCGTCCTGATCGGCACCATCTCGCGCGCCACGCCGCCCGAGAAGCGCAGCCAGACCGTGGGCCTGGTGGCGGCGGCGGGCTCGCTCGGCACGATGGTGATCGCGCCGCTCGGCGGATGGCTGATCGACGGCTTCGGCTGGCAGGCGGCGATGCTGGCGTTCGCGGCGATCGCGGGTTCGATGGCGATCCTTTCGCTGCCGATCAGGGAGCAAGCCGTTCCGGATGGAAATTTATCCAAAGTGAATCAAAAGCTCGGCGAGGCCTTGCGCGAGGCGATGGCGCATCGCGGCTACCTCTTCATGACGCTCGCGTTCTTCGCCTGCGGCTTCCAGCTGGTGTTCATCACCACGCACCTGCCCGCGTACCTGCAGCTTTGCGGGGTGGCGCCGGGCGTGGCGGCGAGCGCGCTCGGACTGATCGGCCTTTTCAACGCGCTCGGGACCTACATGTTCGGCCTGCTCGGCGCGCGCTACAGCCAGAAGCACCTGCTCGCGATGATCTACCTGCTGCGCACGCTCATCATCGTCGTCTTCCTGCTCGCGCCGATCAGCGCCGCCTCGACCCTGGTGTTCGCCGCCGCGATGGGATTCCTGTGGCTCGGCGTCGCGCCGCTCATCACCGGGATCATCGGCCGTGTGTTCGGCCTCACGCACTTCAACACCCTCTACGGCGTCGTGTTCCTCTCCCACCAGGTCGGCTCGTTCTTCGGCGCCTGGATGGGCGGCGTGGTGTTCGACCGCTTCGGCAACTACGACTTCGGCTGGGGCGCGCTGATCGTGATCGGCGTCACCGCCTTCACCCTGCAGTGGCTGATGGACGAGCGCCCGCCGCGCGAGCGCCAGTCCGCCGGCGCGCCCTCACCGGCGCCCGCCTAGCTACGCGCTCGGTCTGGGATAAAGCCAGTCCTTGAACAGCCGGGTGAGCCGCGGGGCGACGACGTAGCTCATGGTCGGCACGACGAGTACGGTGACCACAAGAACTTTCAGAACGGTCGGCGTGGCGGGCGGCAGGATCCGGTTGAACAATTCCGCATAGAGATACACCAGCGGAAAAATACCCAGCCATGTCACGACTGTCATTCTGACGCGCTTCGGATGCATGGCCGCCTGCGCGGGAAGCGTGAACCAGGATTCCAGGCCGGTCAGGATGTCGTAGTGCGGTTCGCCCTGCGTGTAGCGGTTGGCGGCGGCGACCAGGCGCGCATGCGCGGCCGACTCTTCCCACGCGCGCAGGTGCTCGCAGGAATCGAAGCGGTACACCATGCGGAATCCGGGCTGGACCGGGAGCGAGGGCCGCGTCACCGTCACGCCGAGGTGCCCGGGGAATTTCAACGCCGCGGCGATAAGGTTCTTCATCGCCTGTTCCAGCTGCGCGTCCATTCCCTCGCGCGGAATCCGGTCGACCACCTTGGTGACCGCGGCTTCAGCTGAAGTATTTTCCATGATGGATCCTTCGCTGTGCTCAAAACGCGCAGGCGCAGCCGCCGAAGCCGTGTGGCGTGCCCCAGGGATCGAACGACGAGCAGCGCGGCGCCTTTGCCGCGCGCGGCTGCATCCCGACCTTTCTGATCAACGGCGCGCCGTAGCCGCCGTACGCGGCCACCGGCGACCATTCCGGGCTGACCGGCAAAGGGGGCGGCGACAGGTCCTTGAACTCGGCCGCGGCGTACACCGGCTTGCCGCCGACCAGCGTCAGCACCGATTCGAGGCCTTTGATGTCTTCTTCTGGAATCGAGAAATAGTCCGCCGACAGCACTGCGCAATCCGCGAGCTGTCCCGGCGCGAGCGCGCCCTTTTTCCCCTCGTCGCTGGAGAACCAGCTGCTGCCGACCGTCCACAGGCGCAGGGCTTCCATGCGCCCGAAGCGATTCGCGTCTGTATGCATCCGCATTCCTCCGACGGTCTTGCCCGAGACGAGCCAGTAAAGCGACACGAAGGGGTTGTAGCTCGCGACGCGCGTCGCGTCAGTGCCGGCGCCGACCGGAACGCCCGCGGCGAGCATGCGCTTGATCGGCGGGCTCTCCCCGGCCTGCGCTTTGCCGTAACGATTGATGAACGTTTCGCCCTGGTAGGCCATGCGGTGCTGCACGGCGATGCCGCCGCCCAGGGCGCGGATGCGGTCGATGTTGCGCGGCGAGATGGTCTCGGCGTGATCGATGATCCAGTGCAGCCCGTCGAACGGCACTCCGCGGTTCACCGCTTCGTATACGTTCAGCGCGCGCGTGATGGTCTCGTCGTAGGTCGCGTGCAGGCGAAACGGCCAGCGGTTTTGCGCGAGGAGCCTGACGACCGCCGTGAGATCGGCTTCCATGCCCGCGGGCATGTCGGGCCGCGGCTCGAGAAAATCCTCGAAGTCGGCCGCGGAGTAGACCAGCATCTCGCCCGCCCCGTTGACGCGGTACAGATCGTCGCCCTGGCCCGGCTTCACCGTTTTCGTCCAGTTCGCAAAATCCTCCAGCTCCTGCTTCGGGCGCTGCGTAAACAGGTTGGCGGCGAGCCGCACGGTGAGCTGATCGTTCTTGTGCAGCTCGGTGATGACCTGGTAATCCTGCGGGTAGTTCTGAAAACCTCCGCCGGCGTCGATCACGCTTGTGACGGCCAGCCGGTTCAGCTCGCGCATGAACTGCCGCGTCGAATTGAGCTGCTCCTCGTGCGGCAGCTTCGGGGCTTTGGCGAGCGTCGAGTAGAGCACGTAAGCACTGGGCCTCGCGATCAGTAGGCCCGTCGGATTGCCCGCCTTGTCGCGCTGGATCTCGCCCGCGGGCGGATTCGGCGTGTCGTGCGTGTAGCCCACGGCGCGCAAGGCCGCGCGATTGAGCATCGCGCTCGCGTAGAGGTGAAGCACGAACACCGGCGTGTCGGGTGCGGCGGCGTTCAGCTCTTCGAGCGTCGGCATGCGTTTTTCCGCGAACTGGAATTCGGACCAGCCGCCGATCACGCGCACCCAGTGATTGGGCGGCGTGCGCTGCGCCTGCTCGCGCAGCATGCGCATCGCATCGGCGAGCGAGGGCACGCCGTCCCACCTGAGCTCGAGGTTGTAGGAGAGGCCCCCGCGAATCGGGTGCGAGTGCGAATCGACGAGGCCCGGGATCACCGTGCGGCCGTTGAGCGCCACCACGCGGGTCGCGGGGCCTTTGTGGGCCATGATCGCTCGGGTGTCGCCGGTCGCGTGGACGCGGCCGTCTTTGATCGCGAGCGCGCTCACGAACGATCGGCGGTCGTCCTGCGTTGCGATGCGGCCGTTGACGAGGAGGAGATCGGCGGCGGAAGGCTTGGCGTCAGTCATTGGATAGCCGGCAGATCCATCTGCCCGGAGGATACCATCGGCAGTCCGCTCCCGACCCGAACTCGACGATAATTCGCGCAGCAGGCCATGGCCCAAACCAGGAGGAGACCGTCATGTTGCGCATTGCGAGATGCTGGGTAGCGCTGTCGATCGCGGCTGCGTCGTTCGCGGCAACAGCCGCAGGGGAGACCGATTGGGTGACGAGCTGGGCTGCCTCCGTGCAGGGGCCTTATCCGGTGGGCAATCCGTCGGCGCAGCCCAATCTTTCGCTCGCGTTTCCTTCCGCCGAAACGGGGGCGCGCGACCAGTCGTTCCGCCTGATCGTCAAGCCGGAGTTCTGGGGGGCCAGGGCGCGGATGCGTTTTTCCAATGCGCTCGGCGCGCAGCCGGTCACGTTCGACGGTGCATTCGTCGGCATGCAGTGGGCGGGCTCGGCGGTGATACCCGGCACCAACCGCGCCATCACATTCGGCGGCAAGGGGAGCGTAAGCGTCGCGCCCGGCGAATCGGTGTGGAGCGATGCGGTGGCGCTCCCCTTCGTGAACAGGGGCAGCGAATTGCGCGGCCGCAAACTGGCGGTGAGTTTCCACGTGGTCGGCGCGAGCGGTCCGATGACCTGGCACGCCAAGGCCCTGCAATCCTCCTACGTCACCCTGCCCGGAGCGGGCGCCAAGGGCGACGATCTATCCGAGGCCGCATTCCCGTTTGCCACCGCCTCCTGGTATTTCCTCGATGCGCTCGACATGGCCGCGCCAAAGGGACTGGCCGCCGTCGTCGCCTTCGGCGATTCGATCACCGACGGCACCGCTTCGACCATCAACGGGGACGATCGCTGGCCGGACGTGCTGGCGCGTCGCTTGAACGGACGCTGGGTGGTGGTGAACGCCGGCATCGGCGGCAACCAGGTCCTGGGACCGAAGGAATATTCGTCGCAGAAGCCCTTCCCCGGCGGTCCCGCCGCTCTGCAGCGCCTCGAGCGCGATGTGCTCACGCTCTCGGGCGTCAAGGCCGTGATCTGGCTCGAGGGAATCAACGATTTCAGCAGGAACGGCAACGCCGAAGCCGATGCCGTGATCGCCGGCATGCGCGAAGGCGTGACGCGCATTCGCGCCGCGATTCCGGGCGTCAAGGTCATCGGCGCGACGCTCACCTCCGCGTTGGGGAGCACCAACGCCGCGCACGGCTTCGATCTGCAGGACGAGAAGCGCAGGAAGCTCAACGACTTCGTGCGCGCGGGCGGCGTATTCGACGGCGTGGCGGATTTCGACCGCGCCACGACGGACCCGCAGACCGGCGGCATGAAGGCCGAGTTCGTGCCCGACAACACGGTGGGAGGCCCCGGCGACAAACTGCACCCGAACCGGATGGGTTATCAGGCCATGGGAATGGCGATCGATCTCGCGATGTTCGGCGTGCGCGCAAAGTAGGGGCCGCATGCGACCGAGCGGCTTGCTTTCGGCATCGCCGCAACGCAGAATCCGGATGGCTTCAGTCAATCAACACCCATGGAGGTGGACGATGAACAGGATGCTCCTACCCGCGGCGCTTATCGCCGCTTGCTTCGCTCACCCAGTTCTCGCCCACGATGACGATGCGGCCGCCGGGCAGAGCCAGTTCGGCAAGGTGAATTTTCCGACTTCGTGCAGCGCGGCCGTGCAGCCGCAGTTCGAGCGCGCGGTGGCGATGCTGCACTCGTTCTTCTTCCCCGAGCACATCAAGGCGTTCCAGGCCGTGATCGCGGCCGATCCCGGGTGCGCGATGGCGTACTGGGGACTCGCGATCAGCCAGCGCCCGAATCCGCTGGTGCCGCCCTGGCCCGAAGAGAATCTCAAGCGCGCGCTCGAGGCGATCCAGCAGGGCAAGGCGGTCGCCAAGACCGAGCGCGAGCGCGACTGGCTGAACGCGCTGGAGGTCGTCTACAAGGACTACGACAAGGTGCCGGTCTCGACGCGCAGCCAGCGCTACGAGCAGGCGATGGCGGAGCTCGCGCGCAAGTATCCGGACGACAAGGAGGCGGCGATCTTCTACGCGCTGGCGCTGATCGAGGCGGTCGATCACGCCGACAAGGGCTACGCGCGGCAGCTCAAGGCCGGCGCGATCCTCGAACCCATCGACAAGGAGCAGCCCGCGCATCCCGGGCTTGCGCACTACATCATCCACACCTACGACTTCGAGCCGCTCGCCGAGCGCGGTGTCGCCGCGGCGGACAAGTACGCCAAGGTCGCGCCGGCTGCTCCGCACGCGCAGCACATGCCCTCGCACATCTACTCGATACTGGGCCGATGGGAGGATTCCATCCGGTCGAATCAAAATGCAGTCAAAGCCTCCCGCGACTACGCGGCGAAAAATGCTCCCGGAACGACCTTCGCGCAGGAACCGCATGCGCAGGACTTCATGGCCTATGCCTACCTGCAGCTCGGCCAGGACCGCGAAGCGAGGCGCGTCGCCGGGGAATTGCAGGCGGTCGGCAAGTTCAGCGGCGCACGCAACTACGGCAGGGACACCGGCATGATGGCGCCCGCCTCGCGCTACGTGCTCGAGCGCGCGGCCTGGTCCGAGGCCGCGAACCTCACCGTTCCTGCGGATCTCTATACTTACGCGGAAGCGATTCCCCGGTTCACCCGCGCGGTGGGCGCCGCAAGGACCGGGAAGCCCGCGATGGCGAAGGGGGAAATCGACCGGCTTCAGGCCCTGAGCAAGTCGGCGGAGAACAGCTACTGGGCCGAGCAGGTCCAGGTGCTCGTCCTCGCCGCGAGCGCCTGGCACGCGCACGCGGAAGGGCGCAAGGACGATGCGCTCAAGCTGATGCGCGGGGCGGCGGATCTGGAGGATTCGACCGAGAAGCACGTGGCGATGGAAAACCGCCTCTATCCGATGCGCGAGATGCTCGGCGACCTGCTCCTCGCGCTCGGCCAGCCCGCCGCGGCACTGCAGGCGTACGAGGCCTCCTTGCACGTCGCGCAAAACCGGCTGCACGGCTTCTACGGCGCAGCCAAGGCGGCGCAGGCGGCCGGCGACCGGGGCAAGGCACGCGCGTATTTCGAGAAGCTCGCCGCGCTCGCAAAGAACGCCGACACCGATCGAGCCGAGCTGCGCGAGGCAAAGGCGTTCCTGCTTGCGCAGCGCTGAGCGCTCCGCGCCCGCCGCGCGGCGCGTCGCGGCGGGCGCATTCGCTGCGCTAGTTCTCGCAAGCGTCTTCGTCGCGGTCCCGGGATCGAAAGCCGATCCGGGCGAAGAGGACCCGAAGACTTCGGCCGCCGGATCGGACTATGCCGCGGGAAAGAAGGCGGTCGAAGCGAAAGACTGGAACAGCGCCATCGAGCGCCTGAACAAGGCGCTCTTGCAGGACGATCGCAACCCGGACATCCAGAATCTCCTCGGTTACGCCTATCGCAATGCCGGGCAGCTCGATTCCGCGTTCAAGCACTACCGGCGCGCGCTCGAGCTCAACCCGCGCCATCGCGGCGCGCGCGAATACCTGGGCGAGGCTTACCTCCTGGCGAACGACGTGCAGAAAGCGCAGGAGCAGCTCGCCGCCCTGCGGCAGATCTGCCTCATCCCCTGCGAAGAATACGAAGACCTCGAAAAAGCGATTACCGCGTACAGCAAGCGCGCGGCCAGGGCTCGCTAGGCGGGTTCCAGCGACAAGGCGTCGCCGAAACGCTACGGGTTCGCGGGCGGAATCGGTGTGCTGCGTGATGGCCCTCCGCTTCTTGCGTACGCAGTGCACGGAAGTGTATTGTCGCGTCTGCTCTGGAGCGGTTCGACCGGAATCCGCCCTTTGGGAGATAGGGGATGGCTGACGACCTCCGCAATCTGAAAAACCAGGCCCGCACGGGCGCGGCGGGCAGCGGCGCCCGCGACGACGCAAAGCGCGTCCCCGCCGATGCGCGAAAGCCCGGCAACGCTTCCGCGCCGGGCGCGCCCGCGACGGACATTCTGGCGGGCCTCGATGCTTTTTCGCGCAGGATCGATGAAGAGCAGAAAGCGCACGAGCGCGCGGAGGCGGAGCGGCGCCGCCGGGAGGAAGACGAAGCGCGCCGCAGAGCGGAAGCCGAGCGGCTGCGCCAGGCGCAGTTGCAGGCGCAACGCAAGGCCGAAGCCGAAAAACAGAACGATGGGCGCCGCTTCGCGGCGCTCGACATGCTGCGAAAGCAGGCCGCGAGCCGCCCGCCCGGCGAAGATACCGCGTCGCGCCGCGCCCAGGCAAAGGCGCTCATCCACAGGAACCTGCTCTCGGCCATGCATTACCTGGCCGAATTCGCAAAGGAGCTCAACGGGGTGCTCCCGACCACCGAAAGCCCCTACCGGTTCATCTATCTCCAGCGAGCTTCGCCGATGGTGCTTTCGGGCGCCTTTGCAGACTATCGCCTGCGCAAGGTCGACGGCGACGAAGTGTGCGACGAGGTCTTCCTGACCTACCAGGCCCGGTACGCGCAGCCTGCGGCGGTGGACGTGGCGGGCGCAGACGTCGAATACTGCCGCCGCTACCTCGCCTTGGCCCGCGTCCCGTTCGAATTCAGCGCCTCGAAGAAGAACGATTTCGGCCAGCCGGTGAGCGGCACGTTCGCCCTGTCCGCCGCGATCCCGTGCGAGATCCATATCCGCGCCGACTACGACGCGCCAGCGGTCCTGATCGAACTGCTCAACGTCGGAATGATCGGAGCCGGACGCTGCCGCCTGGTACCGGAGGCCTTCAACGAACGCTTCGCGGACGAGATCGCGAAACACGCTCTCGGCTCCCAGAACGAATTCGCGAAATTCGTGACCCGCTGAGAAGGACCGCGCTCTATACGGCGGCGCTTGCTCTCAAACCCCCGCAATTCGACCGCGATGACGGCGATTCCGTATCGCCCTACTCGGGCCGGATTCCGGCCGCGCGCACCATTTCCGCGTATTTCCTGATCTCGGCCCGGACGAACAGCGCGAATTCGGCGGGGGTGCTGCCGACGGGCTCGAGGCCGAGCGCCGCGATGCGCTCCCGCATCT
>Ga0137412_10001533_pt1 | contig 18068 bp, 10 predicted proteins | sample CZODoug2_1_16fun_FD_122160 | JGI IMG/M metagenome (GOLD analysis project Ga0137412, IMG submission 122160) | Vadose zone soil fungal communities from Angelo Coast Range Reserve, California, USA - CZODoug2_1_16fungal (Hybrid Assembly) | ecosystem: Environmental > Terrestrial > Soil > Vadose zone...
GTTGAAGGGAGCCACTATCCGCTTGAATCCCTCCAGAACCTCGAGGCGCTCAACATTCGCCGCGGTAGCCTTGGCGACCGCCTCCTTCGCGGCCAGGTCACCATTTTTCGCATCGACGTCCTGCTGCGAAACGGAATTGGTCTTGAACAAAACCTTCCAGCGCGCCGCCGTCGTACGCGCAAGTTCGGCATTGGCCTGAGCAGTCAGCAGATCCGCCTCGCCCTGGGCCAACTGTTGATCCAGGTCTGGAGCCTCGATATCCGCGAGGATCTGCCCTGCCTGGACATGACTGCCGATATCGGCGTGCCAGTCCTTCAGATAGCCGCTGACTCGTGCGTAGATCGGCGCGCGTGAGTAGGCCTCCAGGCGTCCTGGCAGGTCGATGGTGTATGAGTTGCCCCCCCCCAGCGGCGGGGAAACCGTTACCACCGGGTCCGCTTGCGCATCGGTCCGCTGCCGCAGGTGCCTGCTGTTCGCCGCCCGCGTGGTGAGACTTGCGCCGACTACAATGAGGGTGATCGTAGCGCCCACTACTGCGGCGATACGCAGTCCCCGGTGCTTTGCCAGAGGCTTGGAATCTTCAGACGACATGTGATTCTCCAGGGAAGGTCGAAACTTCGTCGCGGGGCGGCGATTTTCCGAGCTTGCCGTGTACGAGGCTGAATACGACCGGAACAAAGAACAGCGTGGCCACGGTTGCGAAGGCCAGACCGCCGATGACGGCGCGGCCGAGCGGTGCGTTCTGCTCGCCGCCTTCGCCCAGGCCCAGCGCCATCGGTATCATGCCGATGACCATCGCAAGCGCGGTCATCAACACTGGACGGAAGCGCACGAATCCAGCCTCGAGGGCTGCGGCAAGCGCATCACCATGCGCATCCAGACGTTCACGTGCAAAGCTGATCACGAGCACACTGTTGGCAGTCGCAACACCCATGCACATGATCGCGCCCGTGAGCGCCGGCACCGATAGCGTGGTGCCAGTAGCAAACAGCATCCAGACGATTCCAGCCACCGCCGCCGGCAGTGCCGTGATGATGACGAACGGATCGCTCCAGGATTGAAAGTTGACCACGATCAGCAGGTAGATCAAAGCAATCGCGCCGAGCAGCCCGAACAGAAGACCTGCAAACGCCGTGTTCATGGTTTGCACCATACCGAGCAGCCTGACGGTGCTTCCTTTTGGTACGTCCTGCCGCGTCGTTCTCAGGATCTGGTTGATATCCCCTGCCACAGCGCCTAGATCGCGGCCCTGCGTCGTCGCGTAGATCTGCACCATCGGTGCAATGTCATATTGAGCAACCACGGCATTCGAGCTCGTTCTGGTGACTCGCGCCACGCCACCCAGAACCTGCGGCACGGTGGGGCCCGACGTGGTCGCACCGGTGGTGATGGGCATCGCCCGAAGTGCGCTGAGCGAGTCAACGTTATATTGCGGCGTCTGCATGACAATGGGATATTGAACGCCGTTCTTCGGATTCAGCCAGAACGTCGGGGCGACCTGGCTGGTGCCTGCCAGCATGACCAGGAGACTGTTGGTTACGTCGCGCTCGGTGAGGCCGATATATTGGGCGCGGGCCCGGTCGACTGCGATGTTGAATCCGGGATTGCTGCGCGACTGCTGAATCCGCGCGTCGGCGATACCGGGGACGCGACGGATTCGGCGCAGGATCTGGTTTGCGTAGGTGAAGTCCGCCTGCAGATCGGAGCCGCGAATCTGCAGGTCGATCGGCGCAGGGGCCCCGAAATTCAGAATCTGACTCACGATGTCGGCTGGCAGGAATGAGAAGGTCGCTCCCGGGAAGCGTGCCGGGAGCAGCTCGCGCAGCTTGCTGACATACTCCGCCGTGGGACGGTGACCTGGGTTCAGTGCGATCTGTATGTCTCCGTCCTGCTCACCGATCGTACCGCTGTTGTTATAGGCAAGGTTGATGCCGCTGACGGGCATGCCGATGTTGTCTACCACGGTGGCCAAATCGGCCGGAGGTATGATCTGGCGGATCGTACTCTGGATTGCGCCAAACTCGTTCGCGCTGTCTTCGACGCGGGTGCCAATCTGAAGGCGCACGTGCATCAGGATCTGTCCCGAATCAACGTCCGGGAAAAAATTGCGTCCAAGCATGGGCACCAGCAGGAACGAGGCAAATACAAAGGCGAGAAAGCCCAGCACGAACCCACGCCGGTGACCGAGTGCAACCTGCAGGAGGCCGCGGTAGCGCAGACGGGCATGCTCGAATCCCTGCTCAAAGCGATTCTGCAGCCGCGCCAAAGGGTTACGTGAAGCGGGTTGATCTGTTCGGGATTCATGGTGGCGCAGGAGATACTTGGCCATTGTCGGCACGAGTGTGCGCGACAGGATGAAGGAAAAGATCATCGCGAAGATGACCGCCTCTGCCATCGGAATGAAGAGGAATCGGGCGACGCCCTGCAGGAAGAACATCGGCACGAACGCGATGCAGATGCACAGCGTCGATACGAACGCGGGGGTCGCGATCTGATGGGCGCCGTCGAGGATCGCCGGCTCGACGTCTTTGCCCTGCTCCAGGTGCGAGTTGATATTCTCGATGGTGACCGTAGCGTCATCCACGAGGATTCCGACGGCGAGGGCGAGACCGCCGAGAGTCATGATGTTCAGTGTCTCGCCAAGCACCGACAGCATCGCGATCGATGCCAGAATTGCGAGCGGAATCGAGGTGGCGATGATCAGCGTGGAACGCCAGCTCCCGAGGAACAGCAATATCATCAGACTCGTCAAAGCGGCGGCAATGACCGCTTCGCGTATCACACTGTTGATTGCGCCTGTAACGAATACTGACTGGTCGCCGATCGCCTTCACATCCAATGTCGCAGGCAGACCCGCCTTCAGCGAGGCCATCTTCGCTTTGATGCCCTGAATGATGGAAAGGGTGGACGCGGATCCGCTCTTCTCGATGGTCAGTAACACCGAGCGTCCGCCGTCAACATGCACGACATTGGTTTGAGGCGGATACCCGTCGCGAACGTGTGCCACGTCGTGCAAGTAAATCGTCGCGCCGTTGATGACCTTGATCGGAAGGTCACCCAGTCCGTTGATCTCGGTGGGCGAACTGTTGAGCTGCAGGGTGTATTCGAACCGCCCGATCTTTTGTGTGCCGGCCGGCAAGACGAGATTCTGCGTCGCCAGGGCAACCGCGACGTCTTGTCCCGAAAGCCCACGCGCCTGCAAAGCGGCCGGGTCGAGGTCGATCTGCACCTCGCGCGTCTTACCCCCATAGGGCAGGGGCACTGCGGAACCGGGCACCGTGATCAATTGGGTGCGGATGAAGTTCGTGCCGATGTCGGATAATGTCTGCTCGGACATTCCTTTACCGGACAGCGCGAGCTGAATGATGGGGACGGTCGAAGCGCTGTAGTTGAGTATGAGCGGCGGCGTAGTGCCCGTCGGCATCAGCCTGATCAAAGTCTGAGATACCGCGGTGACCTGCGAGTTGGCTGTGCGGATGTCGGCGGTTGGTTGGAAAAAGATCTTGACCACGCCCACTCCCGAGTAGGAGACCGCCTCGATGTGCTCGATATTGTTCACCGTCGTCGTGAGCGCGCGCTCGAACGGAGTCATGATTCGCCCGGTCATCTCGTCCGGCGGCAGGCCGGTGTACTGCCAGATAACGCTGATGACCGGGATGCGGATATCCGGAAAGATGTCGGTCGGGGTGCGCAGCGCCGCCAACGTGCCGCCGACGAGAATCAGGATCGCGAGTACCACGAAGGTGTAGGGACGCTGCAGAGCGATACGGACCAGGGCGTACATGATGACCGAACCTGTTTAGTTGGCGGGGTGTTTGGGAGCGCAAGTGGTCGCGCCCAGTGTCACGTGCTGTAAGGCGGCCAGGTCAGTGGCCGGCAACGGCTGCTGACCGCCACCTGCGGGTGGCACACAGTCGTAGCTGAGCAGGAAAGCCATGACTGATGCATATTCGTCGGGCTTCAGGGAGCCGGGCGCGGTGAGAGGCATCGTTTGCGTCACCACACTGCGTAGTTGGGATGCGTTGAGGTGTGAGCGCCCGAAGCTCGGACCGGTGAGTGCGGGCGCTGACATTCCCTGAAGATTGACACCATGACAGGATGCGCAGGTCGTGGCGTAAATCCGGCTGCCTTGCGCCACTTGCTGTCCCGTGTAGGGCACGGAGCCTGTGGAAGCCGGCAGTGTCTGAGCGGACTCCCCTGGGCCGGTCGGGGCGGCAGCCAGCGCAACCTGGCCGGTCGTGTCGTTGACGATCGTCGCGGCGTGTCCGAGGTGGTAGGAGATGACCCGGCTACCTTGGGAGGGTGGCAGGTTGGGGGTTTGTTGATTTCCCGCCTGGCCGGCCACGACGACCAGATACTCGCTGCCGTTGAGAGTATAGGCAGAAACAGGTGCCGCCACCGCGGAGCCGGTGAAATCCTTCCAATACTCATGACCCGAGGCCGCGTCGAATGCGTAGATGTCGCCGCCCACATCGCTGGTGAACGCAAGGCCGGTCGCTGTGATCAGCACGCCACCCTCAGCGGGGTAGGGGAGTGGATTCCTCCAACGTACCTTGCCTGTATCCACGTCGATGGATGTCAGGACTCCAGTCCCATTTTGACGCTTGGGCAGCGGTCCACCCGTGTACGGTTGACCGGGGACATACTGCGGATCGTCCGTAACAATCTTCCAGATGGCGCACTCCTGCGTGCTCGGAATGAGGAACGAGTTGCTGGTCGGATCATAGGCGCCGCCATTCCACTCGATGCCGCCGCCATGATTGGGACACGCCCTGGTGCCTTTGAGGCTGGGATGCGAGTCGAGCCCTGTCTGATCGCTGACCGCAACACGATGTACCAGCTTTCCGGTGACGCGATCCAACAGCAGGAAGCTGCCGGCCTTGTCGCCGATCGCCACCAGCGGACGTGTTCGTCCCGCCACGGTGCCCTCGAACAGCACGGGGATCATGGCCGGATCGTCATCGTGCGTGTCATTCTGGAGGATCTTGTAGTACCACTTGATCCTGGGTTTGGCGCCGGAGATGTCCAACGCCACCAGTGAATCCGTATAGAGGTTTTCGCCCTGCCTGCCGCGCAGGACCATGTCGGGACCGGGATTGCCTGGCGCGACGAACAATGTATCGGTTTTCTGGTCGATCGCCATGCCGCTCCAGACGGCTCCGCCACCATGCTTCCAGGAATTGCCGGGCCAGGTCGCATGCCCAGGCTGTCCCGGTCCGGGTATGGTCTGCCAATCCCACAGACGCTTGCCGTCCTCGATGCTGAAGGCACTGACGAGGCCGATCGTGCCGTTGTCGCCTCCCCCTGTGCCGAGAATGACTTTGTCCTTGTACACATAGGTCGCCATGGAATAGAAACTGTTGCTCGTATCGCGGCATCCGAGCACGTTCCACAAGCTCTTGCCCGTGGCCGCGTCGAGCGCGATTACGCGACAATCCTGTGTTGCAATGAGCACCTTGCCATCGGCCAGGCCCACGCCACGGTTCACGGCATATAACAGAACGTATGCCGGGTTGTAGGGTGCCTGCCAGAGCAGCTTCCCGTTGCCGGCATTCAGCGCCAGAACGCCATCGTGTGGAGTTGAGACGTACACGGTGCCGTTCCAGACGATCGGCGCCGCCTCCTGTTGGCCGTCATCGGCGATGGATGTCTTCCAGGCGACACTCAGCGTATCGACATTTGTCTTGTCGATCTGAGTCAGTGCGGTGTAGCGGTTGCCGGAGTAGGTCCTGGCGGGCAGGATCCAGTTGTCTCGATCCTGCGGGGCATTCAGCAGGGTCTTGGCGTCTGGCAGGTTGCTCGCAGTGCTCGCACCGAATGCAGAGGTCGCCATGACGGCGGCCGTAATTCCGAAGAACCATGCCATGCCGATGGCGATGATCCAGAGGGGATTGCGCAGGTCATTGCTGACTGTTGGTGCAGTGGGTGCCGTGCGCGGCGGCTCGGGTTTCAGCTCGGAAGGTAACATCTCCCTCTCCTGTATGGCGGCACGCTCGCCGCCGGTCAGGAGTTGAGAATGGTGGGGGAGGGTTGCGCGTCGGTTTCGAGCGTCCTGCCGATTGTTTCAGGTGTAGCGGGCGCGACTCGCGTCAGGTCAGTACAGGATCTCGACCGACGATTTGAAGAGGTAGCCCACTCCGCGTTCCGTCAAGATGAACCGTGGCTGGGTCGGATCCGCTTCGATCTTCCGGCGTAGGCGCAGCACCTGAATGTCTATCGAGCGGTCGTATACCTCGTTGTCGTACACGCGACTCGCAGTCAGCAACTGATCGCGCGAGAGGATTTGCTCCGGGGCGGCGAGCAAGGCGGCGAGCAGGTTGAATTCGCCATTGGTCAAGTCGATGTTTTGGTTATCGCCCCGCCTGAGACGGCGCGTGCGCAGATTGAGCTCGAAATCGGCGAATCGATAGGCACGAATCTCGCGCCGCTGCGCTTGTGCCAACGCCGTGCTTTTTGTCCGACGCAGCACGGTTCGAATGCGCGCCAGCAGCTCACGAGGACTGAAAGGCTTGGTCAGAAAGTCATCGGCGCCCAGCTCGAGGCCCATGACGCGGTCGGCTTCATCACGCACACCGGTGAGCATGATGATGGGTATCGCGGATTGGTCGCGCAGCGTTCGAGCAATCGTCATGCCGTCTTCGCCCGCAAGACGCAAATCCAGAATAACCAGATCAATAACCTCGGCGGCGAGAAGCTCTGACATTTGCGCGCCATTTTCTGCCACGCTCACGCGCAGTGCGTTCTCTGTCAGGTATTCCTGCAGTAACTCCCGAATCTGCGGGTCATCATCCACCACGAGGACGTGCGACTGCGGTTGGTTTGTCATGGCCTTCACTTGTCGGCTCGTAATACACGGGCCACGGCTTCAGCCAGCTCGCGGCGCTCCAGCGGCTTGCGCAACAGCTCGTTCACACCAATCATGGCCGCGGCCCTGGCAAGCTGTGTACCGCCATGGCCGCTCACCAGGATGATCGGAATATCCGGCCGCGATCGGCGCAGATGCTGCGTGAGCTCGGTGCCCACGAGGTCCGGCATCGCCTCGTCGGTGAGAATGAGGTCGAAGCGTCCGGGCGCCGCCCGGAACGCCGCCAAAGCCGCCTCGCTGGACGTGAAACCCACAGGCTCGTAGCCTAACTCGGCGAGCGTTTCTTCAACCAACGCCACGAGCGCAGGCTCGTCGTCTACGATCATCACCGTTTCGCCGTTGCCGTGCGGCAATTCCTGAGTTGCTTCCGCGGCAGGTCTGCGGGCGTCACCGGAAGTTGGCAGCCAGATCTCGAAGCTCGTTCCTTCATCCGCCCGGGTGCGCACATCAATTGCGCCTCGAAGATCGGTCACGATGCCGTGCACGAGCGACCGGCCGAGCCCTGTGCCTTCTCCGACGCCCTTGGTAGTAAAAAAGGGATCGAACATCCTCTCGAGGACCGTTGTCGGAATGCCGGTGCCAGTGTCACTGACGATGAGGCGTACGTATCGACCCGCAGGAAGGTTCCCGCGTGCGAGCGATAGCCGCTCGCTCAGGTCGATGCGCTCGAGAGCAACGCTGAGCAGGCCGTCGTGCTGCATGGCCTGTATCGCGTTGGTGAAGAGATTCATCGCCACCTGATGCAGATGTGTCGCATCTCCGATCAAGGCGGCATCACCGGCCTCGAGCCGGCTCTCCACGCGTATTCCGGCAGGCAGGGAGGCCTGCAGGAGCTCGAGTGTTTCCTCGATGACCCACTGTACGTTCACGGGGACGCGCTCACCGAGGCCACTGCGGCTGAACCCGAGAATGCGATCGACGAGCGCTCTGGCACGCCCGGTCGCATGCATGACGTTGTCGAGGTACCGGCGCAGGGGAGTCCCTTCCTTGGATTGTTGCTGCGCAAGCTCGCCGTACCCGACGATCGCTCCGAGGATGTTGTTGAAATCATGCGCGATGCCGCCGGCAAGCGTCCCGATCGCCTCCATCTTCTGCGACTGTCTCAGCTGCGCCTCCAGGTGTTCCTTTTCCAGTTGCGCCTGTCTTTGTGCGCTCACGTCAATTGCAGAGCCGACGAAGCGAATTGGTTTGCCCAGCGCATCCCGCAGACAACGGCCACGCGCGTGCAGCCAACACCAACTGCCGTCAGGCATGCGCACCCGGTATTCGCACTCGTAGCGTGGCGTGAGTCCGTCAAAATGATCCTCGAGCGCTGATTCGCGGCGTTGCGCGTCTTCGGGGTGGACCACGGTTTGTGCCATCCACGCGCTGCGTGTCGTGAATTCACTGTCCTCACTGTGGCCCGACAGCATCTTCATTTTTTGCGAAATGAACAGCCTGTCGGCATCGACGTGCCAGTCCCAAAAACCCTCGTTGGCTCCCTCCATGGCGAGGGCGTAACGCTCTTCGCTCTCACGGAGTGCCCGTTCGCTGGTCTCTACGCGTCGCAGTTGGCGTAAGAGGGCGGCAATAGTCGCTGCCCCCAGCACTGTCAGGATGAGCGTGCGCACACCGACCCGGATCGTTTCATCTCGCCACAGCCGCATGGCCACCGCTTCCGGGCGCGTGACTGTCAGTACCAGGTGGGTATCTTTAACAGGCGCAACCGCAATGAAGTCGTAATCGCCGTCGATTGGATTCCTGAGACGGGTTGCCGGCGCGTTGGGTACGGTGGCAAGCTCGCGGAAAGCACGGCCGACGAGGGTCTGCATAGACGGATTGCGCACCAACAATGTGCCATCGTCGCTGAGAAGGTAGATTGAGCTCGCCTGGCCGAGATTGACGGCTCCATAGAAGCGTTCGAGATCCTCGAGATCGACGATTGCCGTGACGACTCCGGCAAACTGTCCCTGCGCGTCTTCGAGCCGGCGGGAGATTACGACACCCGGGCGGTTTTCAGAGCGAGTCACCAGTGGCTCGCTCATGAAGAAACCTCGTGCGGTTCCATCCCGTTGAGCGATGAAATAGGAGCGGTCAGACACGTCGAGATGGGGAGGCGATGATCCGTGTGAACGATGGCGCTGGATCCCTTGGGCGTCAACAATCGTAACCAGGCGGACCTGCGGTATCCCGGCTGTGCGCGTCTCGAGGACTGAGTCGAGCCGCTCTGGTGGGACCTCGCGACTGTCGCTGCGATACCAGCGCGCCGTGTCGTCCAACAATAGATGGACCGTCTGCCAGGTCGTGGCGGTTTGCTCGGCGAGCGCGCTTGCTACGTTGTTGATTTCCCGGTCTGTCGCTATCTCCACGTGGCGATACGAGCGCCACGCGTCGTAGCAGGAGGCACCGGCGAAGGCGAGCAGCGAGAGCACGCCAAGGGCCAGGATTCCCAACCGCAGCCGTTTGAACCGGATTGAACGGCCACTGGATGAAACGGCGTCATGCGTAGGGGGCATAGGTGTGCGCTACTCAGCCTGGCGGGCCAATGATAGCGCGCACCGCACCGAGCAGGTCGCTCCGGGTGAGTGGCTTCGCAATGACCTGCTGTACCCCAAGTGCCTGGGCGATCGCCCCGTTGGCGGACAGCCCGGGGTGGAACTGTCCTGAGAGTGCGATGACCGGAGTTCCGGGATGCACTGCCTGTATCTCGCGCACGAGCTGCGCGCCAGCCTGTTTGGGCATGGATACGCTCACGATGACGAGATCCGCGGCCGCGAGAATCTCGTCCAGCCGGTTGTTCCGCAGATCATGCGATGCGACTGCGTGGACACGGTAGCCTGCCTCGCTCAGCCATTCCCCGAGCAGGGACCGCATGAGGTCATCCCCCTCGTAGATTACGATGTTTCGCATTCCTTCCGATCCGGCCTATTCAGGGTACGGAAGTGTGGGCGTAGTGCGTAGCGAGTGTGTTTCCTGCGACCCGCCCAGTATTTCAATCGAAACACAAAGCCGCCTGTTTCATCTGAAACGCCCGCGCCAAGGCCTGGAAACCGCGGCGTAACTGCCTTGCAGCAGCCTTCCGGGAGCTTCAGAACACCACCAGAGGATGCTCACCGTGGCTGAATTGGAACAGTTGGCGCTGCAGGGTCGCGAACCACCCTTGGGAGCGCACCTGGTTACACCCCGCCGAGGCTATCTACACCACGGAATCTATGTGGGCGACGGCAAGGTCGTGCATTACGCTGGGCTCGCAGGTGGCTTGAACAGGGGACCCGTAGAAGAAGTGCCTCTGGCTCGATTCACCCGCGCCCGGCCGGTGTGGGTGAAATCTCATGCGCCTTCGAACTTCGAATGCCAAGAGGTCATTCTGCGTGCCCGCTCCCGCGTGGGCGAGAATTGCTATCGGCTGCTGACGAACAACTGCGAGCATTTCTGCGAGTGGTGTCTGCGGGGCGAACACCGGAGCTATCAGGTGGAGGCATTGTTGGCTCACCTACGTGTTCTGTTTGCCACGGTCCGCCTGGTCACACAATCGGCGTCCGTGTTTGGACGGGCCGGCCTGCGCCCGGGACGGGCTGCTACAAATGGATGACCGTCAGCTCAGCGATCCTGATGGATCCATCGTGGTGCAGCGCAGCGGCATCAGCTCCTTACAAGTCGGGATATTTGCAGCCGCCTCTGGTCTCGCTGTCGCCAACATCTACTACTCGCAACCGCTCATCGGACTGATCGCGCCGGCCCTGGGGCTGCACCCGGGGCTGGCCGGACTGATCGTCACACTGATTCAACTCGGTTACGCTGCAGGGCTTCTGTTAGTGGTGCCGTTGAGTGATGTAAGCGAGAACCGCCGGCTCGTGCTCTTCGCACTCGGCGCCGTGGCGCTTGGATTATTCGGGATCGCACTATCGGACTCGGCCCTGACGTTCATGGCTGCATCGTTTGTCGTCGGCGTGTTCTCGGTCGCGACACAGATTCTCGTCCCCTTTGCCTCGCATCTCGCTCCTGAGACTTCGCGGGGCAGAGTAGTGGGCACGGTAATGGCGGGCTTGCTGGCTGGAATCATGCTCGCACGGCCGTTCTCGAGCTACATCGCCGCGACGCTGGGTTGGCGCGCCGTGTTCTATATCTCGGGCGGCATGATGCTGTCGCTGTTGATGCTGTTGCGGCGGGTTCTGCCGCAGCGTCAACCAAACTCACTCCTGAGTTATGCGCAGATCCTGCGCTCCCTTCCCGGGCTGGTGGCCAGCACCCCGGTGCTGCGACGTCGTGCTTTCTATCAGGGCATGATGTTCGCGGGCTTCAATCTTTTCTGGACGGGATCACCGCTGCTTTTGACCCACGAATTTGGCCTGGACCATCGGGGGATAGCGCTGTTCGCGCTGGCAGGTGCGGCCGGAGCGCTTGCGGCACCGGTTGCCGGGCGGCTGGCCGATCGCGGTTTCACCCGGTCTGCAACAGGCTGGGCATTGCTCTGTGCCGTGTTGGCGTTTGGGCTGGCCATCGAGGCACGGCTCATACATTCTCTCGGGCTGCTCATTCTGGCCGCAGTGATACTCGATGCCGCGGTCCAAGTATGTCAGGTTTTGAGCCTGCGCAGGATCTACATGCTCGCGCCGGAGTTGCGTGGCCGCCTCAACGGCCTGTTCATCGCCTTCGCGTTCCTCTGCGGTGCGGCCGGCTCCGGCCTGGCGGCTGCCGTGTACAGCTCCCGAGGCTGGACTACGCTCGCGGCCCTGGGCGCCGTGTGCGCCTGTGCGGCGCTCGCGCAGTTTGGTTGCGAGTTGCGGCCCCTGAACAGAAGATTGTTGTATCCAACCCGGTGACGCCGTCAACGCGGGCGAATTTCAACTGAAACGCCCTGCCGAGCCACCTGAAACTCTGTGCACACTTCCCGCCGCTAGAGTCGCTCTGCGTCGTTGATACGACGACGATAACTCCAGGAGGGTTGAAAGACATGTGGTTGGCCAAGATCGCTTTGCAGCGCCCCTACAGCTTTCTGGTGCTGGCTCTTTTGATCCTGCTGCTCGGGGTTTTCACCACGTTGCGCATCCCGATCGACATCTTTCCCAACATCAACATTCCGGTCGTAGCGGCCATCTGGAGTTACACCGGTCTGGCACCCGATGATATGGCGAAGCGCATCGTGCTTCTCACCGAGAAGGCCGCGCAGACGGATATCTCCAACGTCGAGCACACCGAGTCGCAATCCCTGAACGGAATTGCGGTCGCCAAATACTTCTTTCAACCCAACGTGAACGAGGATCTCTCGTACGCCCAGATCACAGGTGTATCGCAGACTTTGCTCAAGAGTGCGCCGCCGGGCACCACGCCTCCCTCCATTCTCGCCTACAACGCATCCACCGTACCGGTCATCCAGCTCGCGCTGTCGAGCCCGACGTTGTCGGAGGCACAAATATTCGACCTGGGCTCCAATGTCGTTCGTACCAGTCTGGCCACCGTCCCCGGTGCGGCCATCCCCTTTCCGTACGGCGGCAAGTTGCGGCAGATCCAGGTCGACCTCGATCCGCAAGCCCTGCGCGCCAAGGGTCTTTCCGCCACCGATGTGACTACCGCCATTGCCGCGCAGAATCTGATTCTGCCCGCCGGCACACAGAAGGTCGGCACACTCGAATACTTCGTACGCCTCAACGCAAGTCCCGTCGAGGTCGCACAGTTGAACGATCTCCCAGTTGCCACGCGCAATGGCAGTGTCGTCTACGTGCGGGATGTCGCGCACGTGCGCGATGGTTCACCGCCTCAGACAAACATCGTGCGTCAGGAGGGGCATCGCGCGGCATTGATGAGCATACTGAAGACGGGCACGAGCTCGACACTGGATGTCATCAATGGAATCAAGCAGAAACTGCCTCAGATACAGGGACTCCTGCCTCCAGATCTGAAGATTCAGGTGCTGGGAGATCAGTCGATCTTCGTCCGTTCAGCCCTCTCCGGGGTGGTGCGCGAAGCGACAATGGCGGCGTTACTGACCGGGATCATGGTTCTTCTGTTCCTGGGAAGCTGGCGCAGCACTCTCATCATCTTCGTCTCCATCCCGTTGTCGATCCTCGCTTCGATCGTGTGCCTGTCGGCGCTGGGTCAGACCATCAACATCATGACTCTGGGTGGTCTTGCCCTGGCGGTCGGCATCCTCGTGGACGACGCGACCGTCACCATCGAAAGCATCAATACGCAGTTGGAGCAGGGCAAGTCGGTCGAGCCGGCCATTCTCGACGGCGCGCAGCAGATCGCCCTGCCGAAGCTGGTCTCGACGATCGCTATCTGCATCGTGTTCATCCCCATGTTCATGCTCGCTGGTATCGCGGGATACCTGTTCGTGCCATTCGCCGAGGCCGTCGTGTTTGCGATGGTCGCGTCTTATCTGCTGTCGGTGACGCTCGTTCTGACTCTCGCGAGGTATTGGCTGAAGCCGCACGCGGAGCAGGCTGCCGGGCATGGGATGCTGGGTCGTTTTCTGGGGTGCTTCCAGTCCGGTTTCGACCGGCTGCGGGATCGATATCACGTCCTGTTGGAGGCGGCCCTGCGCAGCGGCCCACGCTTTGCCGGCGTCTTTCTACTGGCGATGGCGAGTACGGCTCTTCTGGCATTTCCACTGGGATCGGCTCTGCCTGGCCTGGGGCAGGATTTCTTCCCGAGCGTCGACTCCGGGCAGATTCTGCTTCACGTGCGTGCCAGAACGGGACTGCGCATCGAGGAAACGGCCGCATTGTGTGATGCGATAGAGGGCACGATCCGCCAGACCATCCCGGTATCTGAGCTTGCCAGCGTCGTAGACAATATCGGTCTGCCCTACAGTGGTATCAACCTCGCTTACAGCACCTCCGCCCCGATCGGACCCTCTGACGCCGATATCTACCTGACACTTGCCGCGAGGCACGAGCCCACCGCGAATTACGTGGGTCTGCTGCGCAAAAAACTCAACTCACTGTATCCGTCTACGACCTTCGCGTTTCTGCCTGCAGACATCAACAGCCAGATTCTGAATTTCGGTCTGCCGAGCCCGATCGATATTCAGATTTCCGGGCCGAACGTCGATGCGAACCGTCAGTACGCGGATGCCTTGCTTCGGAAGGTGCGAGCAATCCCCGGGACGGTGGACGCGCGCATTCAGCAGGCGTTCGACTATCCGCAGCTCAATGTGGATGTCGACCGCAGCAATGCGCAGCTTCAAGGTCTGAGTCAAAGCGATATCGCGTCCAATCTGCTGGTTTCGCTGTCCGGCAGCTTTCAGACTTCACCCGCGTTCTGGATGGACCCGGCCACCGGTACCCAGTACAGCGTCACAACGCAGACACCCCAGTATCGACTCAGCACCCTGAATGATCTGGAAACGACTCCACTGCGACCAACCGGCGGAGCGCCGTCACAGTTGCTATCCAACGTGGCTCTCTTACACCGGAGCGCCGCGCCTGCCGTGGTCAGTCATTACAACGCCATGCCCGTGATCGACATATATGCCTCGGTCCAGGGTACCGATCTTGGGTTCGTGTCGACGCAGGTAAACAATGTCATTGCAGCTTCCAAGCACCACCTTCCGCGAGGTACCCAGGTATCGATGCGTGGTCAGGTTCAGACCATGCAGGCGTCATTCAACGGGTTACTCGTGGGTCTCATCGGGGCCATCGTGCTGGTATATCTGCTGATGGTGGTCAACTTCCAGTCCTGGCTGGATCCTTTCATTATCATCACGGCATTGCCGGCGGCACTCGCCGGCATAGTCTGGATGCTGTTCCTCACGCACACGACTGTCAGCGTGCCCGCGCTCACCGGCGCCATCATGTGCATGGGTGTCGCCACGGCAAACAGCGTACTGATAGTCAGTTTCGCCCGTGCACGCATGATCGCCGGTGATGATGCCTTCTCTGCGGCGTCGCAGGCAGGTTTCGCCCGCTTTCGTCCGGTCTTGATGACGGCGCTTGCCATGATCATCGGCATGGTGCCCATGGCACTCGGATTGGGCGAGGGCGGTGAGCAAAATGCGCCGCTCGGTCGGGCAGTGATCGGCGGCCTGATCTTCGCGACTGTCGCAACGCTGCTGTTTGTGCCAACGGTGTTCCGGCTCATTCATGGCCGGCAGCAACCGCCCGTGGCCGCTTGATTCGGGGAGGTTCCAGTGTCTACTACACCGCATTCTACCATCGCAAATACAACTGCGCGTCGCCTGCGACTTTACGCGCTGGCGGGGCTCGCGATTGTCTTCAGCCTCGCTGCCTGGGGCATAGTGAGCCGGAATTCCGAGCGCTCGGTACTGGCACGGGATACTGCCGAACTTGCGATACCTACGGTCAGCACGATTGAGCCCACGCCGGTGTCGGTGGCGCAGCAGTTGGTGTTGCCAGGAAGCGTGCAAGCCTACAACGAGGCGCCGATTTTTGCGCGTACGAATGGCTATGTCAGGCAGTGGTACACCGATATCGGGACACGAGTGAGAAAGGGTCAGTTGTTGGCCGAGATCGATACGCCGGAAGTGGACCAGCAGCTACGACAAGCGCAGGCAGATCTCGCGACAGCGCAGGCGAATTTCCAGCTTGCGCACACGACGGACCAGCGCTGGCGGCAGCTCCTGGCTACGAATTCCGTCTCGCGGCAGGCTGCGGACTCCGCGGCGGGTGATGAGTCGGCGAAGAAGGCGGCACTGGCGTCAGCCGAGGCGAATGTTGCGCGGCTGAGAGACCTGGAGTCCTTCAAACACGTACTGGCTCCATTCGATGGCGTTGTCACGAGCCGCAACACCGATATTGGTGCGTTGATCAATGCGGGTCAGGGCAACGCCTTGTTCCGGGTGTCGGATACGAGCAAGTTGCGAGTATACGTATTGGTGCCACAGCTTTACGCCGTCAATATGACACCGGAGTTGCCTGCGGATTTGACCTTTCCGGAGCGGCCCGGGAGGACCTACCCGGCGCAGGTGGTACGTACCGCGGAAGCACTCGATCCCGTCTCGCGCACCCTGCAGGTGGAGTTATTGGTCGATAACGCGAGTGGCGGTCTCTTTCCAGGGGCCTATGCCCAAGTACATTTCAAACTCCCGCAGACGCCCGGAAGCCTGCGTGTGCCGGCGAGCGCCGTACTATTTCGGTCGGCTGATCTACAAGTGGCAGTCGTGGGTGCGGACCATCGTGTCACTCTCGAGAGCATCACGACGGGTCGCGATTTCGGCACAACCCTCGAGGTACTCACGGGTGTGTCCGCGGACGAAGAGATAGTCGCCAATCCCCCGGATTCGCTAGCGACGGGCACGCTCGTGCGCGTAGTTCAACCGCAATCGAATCCACCACCGACAGCATCACCAACGGCACGGCGGACGCCGCCGGCCGGGAGTGGATCATGAAATCGAAGCTGCTTCTGTGTGCGCTGAGCGCAACTGCCACGTTGGCCGCCTGCTCGCTTGCGCCCGTATATCAAACGCCTGTCACCGCCGCACCCGCGGCTTCGTACAAGGAGGCCGCTGACTGGAAGCCGGCACAACCGTCCGATGCAGTGCCCCGCGGTACCTGGTGGAGCATCTTTCATGACGCGCAACTGGATTCGTTGGAAGCGCAGGTGACGACCTCCAATCAGAATCTCAAAGCCGCCTTTGCACGTTTGCAACAGGCCCGGGCGCAGATGCGCTACGTGCGCGCCAGTTACCTGCCGACCGTTACAGCGGGCGCCGGTGCCACGCGTACCCGTACCTCGACCAACGCACCCCAATACAGCACAGTCAAGCCGCCCACTCAGAACGACCTGCTGCTCGAGAGCGATGTGTCTTATGAGATCGATGTGTTTGGGCGTGTGCGCAATTCAGTCGCAGCCGCGCGAGCCAGTGCGGCAGCCAGCGCTGCCGACCTTGCGGTCGTCGATCTGAGCATGCATTCGGAGTTGGCGCTGGACTATTTCACGCTGCGCAGCGAAGACACGCAGCAGTCGCTGTTGGATCGGACGGTTCTTGACTACACCCACGCGCTCGAGCTGACGCAAAACCTGTACAACGGTGGCGCCGTTCCGCTGGCCGACGTAGCACAGGCACAGGCGCAGTTGGAAACGGCGCGTACGCAGGCCGAAGACGTTCGCTTGCGACGGGCGCAGACAGAACACGCCGTTGCGGTGCTCGTGGATCAGCAGGCCTCGACCTTTCACCTGGATCCCCAGCCGCTGTCGCTGGATGTAGCTCCGCCCCCAGTGGATCCAGGCATGCCATCTGAACTGTTGGAGCGCAGACCCGATGTTGCCGGTGCCGAGCGCCGCGTTGCCTCCGCCAACGCGAGTATCGGGGTGGCACGGGCTGCCTATTTCCCGGTATTCAACCTTGCTGGCGTAGTGGGGTTGGAAAGCACGCAGGGTGTCAGTTGGATCGATGCGCCGAGTGCACTGTGGGCGGTGGGCTCTTCGGCGATGATGACCCTGTTTGACGGCGGCCGCCGCCATGCGCAAACGGACCAGGCACGTGCCGCCTACGACGAGCAGGTCGCCAACTACCGAGCCACGGTCACTACCGCCTACAGCGAGGTAGAGGACTGGCTCGCGGCTTTACGGCAGCTCGAACGTGAGAACAGCAGTGAAGCCGCGGCGGTGGCCGCGACGGCCACCGAGCTCGACCAGGCCAACTACCGATACAAGGCGGGCGCGGCGACCTACCTGGAAGTAGTGATAGCCGAAAACGCATCGCTCGCCGCGCAGTTGTCGGCGGCCGACATTCAGGTGCGACGGATGAATGCCAGTGTGCTGCTGGTGAAAGCTCTCGGCGGCGGTTGGGAGAATCCCACGCCGGCTGGCGCGCTGGTCTCCCGTTGATTTGCGGGGATTCTCTCCCAAAGGAGTTGTAACCATGAAACAGTCCAAGCGAGCCTTGACTGTCTTTGTCTCGAGTACATTGATGTTGGCATCTGCCGTGGGAGGGTGTGCCACGGAGGCAGACCTGCCCGAAATACCCGCGGTGGCCCGGACTGCGCCACAGATTTCCGTGAGCACTACGCCAGTGGCGCAGTCGTCGGCAGACAAGTTGGACCAGTTAGTCGCTCCCATCGCGCTCTTTCCGGACCCGCTGGTGGCGCAGGTTCTGGCAGCGGCGACTTATCCCGCGGAAGTCGTGGAGGCAGCCGGCGAACCTGGCGACACGGGTCGTACTCATTTCATCTACGAATCCGCCGACCTCCTTTATCATCTCTTCGTCATGCTCGGCTACAAGGGAGTGACTTTGGCCGAAGTGGAAACCGAGCTCGCCCGT
>Ga0137412_10001535_pt1 | contig 18055 bp, 18 predicted proteins | sample CZODoug2_1_16fun_FD_122160 | JGI IMG/M metagenome (GOLD analysis project Ga0137412, IMG submission 122160) | Vadose zone soil fungal communities from Angelo Coast Range Reserve, California, USA - CZODoug2_1_16fungal (Hybrid Assembly) | ecosystem: Environmental > Terrestrial > Soil > Vadose zone...
TTGATGATGTTGAGCATGCCGAAGATGACGGCAAGCCCGAGGCTGAGCAGCGCGTAGAACGAGCCGTTGATCAGTCCCACCAGAAGCTGTGCGTAGAGAGCCTGCATCCGTCTATTCTCTCGCTATTCTTGCGCGCTCAATTCCATGACCCGGCAAGGGAACTATGAGGGACTGGCAAAGGGACCCGCCGGCAGCCATCGTGCTGCCGGCCGGCCGTTGTTCTCACTTCTTCAGCAACGCGCATTTGCTCTCGGACAATGGCGTGAAGGCCTGGTCGCCCGGAACGGTGCCGACCAGCTTGTAGAAGTCCCACGGCCCCTTCGATTCCGAGGGCTTCTTCACCTCGAACAGATAGGCCGAGTGGATGGTGCGGCCGTTCGGCTCGATCTCGCCCTTGCCGAACAAGGCGTCGTCGGTCGGGATCGACTTCATCTTGTCCACGACCTTGATGCCGTCATGCGGATTGCCGCCGAGCGCCTCCAGGGCCTTGAAGTAATGCAACACGCCCGAATAGACCCCGGCCTGCACCATGGTCGGCGGCGCACCGTTCTTCATGCGGGCGCTGAAGCGCTTGGAGAAGGCGCGGGTCTGGTCGTTCATGTCCCAATAGAACGTCTCGGTGAAGTTGAGGCCCTGCGCGATGTCGAGCCCGATCGCCTTGACGTCGGTCAGGAACAGCAGCAACGCGGCGAGCTTCTGGCCGCCTTTGACGATTCCGAATTCGGCCGCCTGCTTGATCGAGTTGGTGGTATCGCCGCCGGCATTGGCGAGCCCGATGATCTTGGCCTTCGAGGACTGCGCCTGCAGCAGGAAGGATGAGAAGTCGGAGGTGTTGAGCGGATGCTTGACGCCGCCGACCACTTTGCCGCCATTGGCAAGCACGACCGCCGTGGTGTCGCGCTCCAACGCGGCGCCGAAGGCGTAATCGGCGGTGAGGAAGAACCAGGTGTCGCCGCCCGCCTTCACCAGCGCCTGCCCGGTCGTATGCGCGAGCATGTAGGTGTCGTAGGTCCAGTGCACGGTGTTCGGCGAGCACTGCGCATTGGTGAGGTCCGAGGTCGCAGCGCCCGAATTGATGTAGACGCCGTTCTTTTCCTTGACCACGTTATTGACGGCAAGCGCTACGCCGGAATTGGGCACGTCGACGATGATGTCGACCTTGTCGACGTCGAACCACTGCCGCGCGATCGAGGTGCCGATGTCAGGCTTGTTCTGATGATCGCCCGAGATGACGTCGATCTTCCAGCCCTTGCCGGTGAGGCCGGAATCCTCGACCGCCATTTGCGCGGCCAGGGTCGAACCCGGCCCGCCCAGATCCGAATAAAGGCCCGACTGATCGGAAAGCGCGCCGATCTTGACGACCTTGTCGTCGGCTGCGGCAACGCCCGCTGCGGCCAGAGTCAACGCGGTGGTCAACAGCAGCGACGCAATCGATCTGGCTTTCATGATGGCCCTCATATGTTTCCTGCTCTCAAATTCTTTCGTGATGCGTTAGACGCCGAGATAGGTGTGCAGCTTGTCCATGTTGGCGGACAGTTCGGAATTGGCGAAACCGTCAATGATCTTGCCATGCTCGACGATATAATAGCGGTCGGCGACGGTGGCGGCGAAGCGGAAGTTCTGCTCCACCAGCAGGATCGTAAAGCCTTCCTTCTTCAATCGCGCGATGGTGTGACCGATCTGCTGGATGATGACCGGGGCAAGCCCCTCGGTCGGCTCGTCCAGCATCAGGAAGCTTGCGCCGGTGCGCAGGATCCGCGCGATCGCCAGCATCTGCTGCTCGCCGCCCGACAGCTTGGTGCCCTGGCTGTTCAGCCGCTCCTTCAGATTGGGAAACAGCTCGAAGATCTGGTCGAGCGACAGCCCGCCCTGGCGCACGATCGGCGGCAGCAGCAGGTTCTCGCGAACGTCGAGGCTGGCGAATATCCCGCGCTCTTCCGGGCAGAACGCGATGCCCATCCGCGCGATCCGGTCGGACGAGGCGCGGATGATCTCCTGATTGTTGAAGCGGATCGAACCGGTGCGCTTGCCGATGATGCCCATGATCGACTTCAGCGTCGTGGTCTTGCCGGCGCCGTTGCGGCCGAGCAAGGTCACCACCTCGCCCGCGTTCACGTTGAAATTGACCCCATGCAGAATGTGGGATTCGCCGTACCATGCTTCGAGATTCTTGACCGCCAGGACCTCGCCGCCGGCCGCGGCGGACAAAGCGGGCTTTGTAGAGGGAGCGGTTGTGAGATCAGTCATGACCGGCTCCCAGATAGGCTTCCTTGACGCGCTCGTCCTTGGAGAGCTCCGCGTAGTTGCCTTGCGCGAGCACCTGCCCGCGGGTCAGCACGGTGATGACGTCGGACAGGTTGGCGACGACGTTGAGATTATGCTCGACCATCAGGATGGTGTATTTCACCGAGATGCGCTTGATCAGGCTGGCGACCTTGTCGATGTCCTCATGGCCCATGCCGGCCATCGGCTCGTCCAGCAGCATCATTTCCGGATCGAGCGCCAGCGTGGTCGCGATTTCGAGCGCGCGCTTGCGCCCGTAAGCCATCTCGACCGCGGGCGTGTTGGCGAATTCGCTCAAGCCGACATCGTTCAGCAATTCGTGCGCGCGGCCGTTGAAGCGGTTGAGCACCGATTTGGAGCGCCAGAAATCGAACGAATGGCCGTGCTGGCGCTGCAGCGCGACACGCACGTTTTCCAGCGCGGTCAAGTGCGGAAATACCGCCGAGATCTGGAACGAGCGCACCAGCCCGAGCCGCGCCACGTCCGCCGGCGCCAGCGCCGTAATGTCGCGCCCCTTGTAGAGGATTTTACCGGCGGACGGTCTCAAGAACTTGGTCAAGAGATTGAAGCACGTCGTCTTGCCGGCCCCGTTCGGACCGATCAATGCGTGAATGCTGCCACGGCGGACCTTCAGAGCGACATCGCGTACGGCGAAAAATCCCGCGAATTCCTTGGTCAATCCGTGGGTTTCGAGAATAAACTCATCTGCCAAACAAATTTCCCCCTGCCGCGCATCGTTAGCGCCCGGCTCTTTTTCATAACCGGCCGCTTCGGTCGAGATGTCTTGAGCACCGTCCGGACCGCCACTTCCGGGCGGAATATGCCGTCAATACACCGCCTTAGGCAAGGTGCAAGCTTAGGCATTCGAGTACGGCCGCCGTCCTTCGCATTGGCCAATAGTCGAACGGCCGCAACGGGAAGTTCGCGCCGCTTCGCAAGGCTCGTCGCGCCGATGGCTTGGCTGGACTAATCGCGGAGCGTTCATTGAAAATTTTACTCTACCTTCGATAATCTACGGGTTGCGTCGAGCATGGACGGCAATCTCGCGCTGCCGGCGCCAAAGCTTCGCGCGGTCATCGACCGCGACCTGTTTCATCGCACGCCCGGCCGCATCGCGGCCGGTCACGTCGTCGAATTCAGTGAGCGCCGGTAACGGCATCCGGAGGCGGCGTCTGCGGCGTTGATTCAGCCGACGGCGCGGCCCGCACGTCGTCGTGAAACGTCGCGGGCGTCAAACGGGTGCGGTTGACCGACACGTCGAACACATCGAACCTGTTGTAGTAGCCGACCACATCGTGAAACTGCTTCGGCTCTATGCAGCGGTTGAGGTCGATCTCCGCATAGGCGATGCCTTCATCGTCCTGCAGCGCGTCTCCCAGCACTTCCCCGGTCGGATCGACGAAGAAGCTCGCCGCGCGTGGCGTGTGATCGATCACGTCCACGATGGCCGGATCGCGTTCGAGCAGAAACGCGCGCATCGCCGCATCCATGAAGCCGGCCGTGACAATCCCGAACACCTTGGCCTCGAAACAATGCGCGCTGGCGCGGATGCGATTGGCGACAACATTGTTGAAATTGCCGCCGCCGCTCGGCCGGCGCGTCGGCCACATCGGCGGCCAGCTCGAGATATGCACCTGCTCGCCTTGCGCCATCAACGCATAGCGGGCCAGCGGATTGGTGTTCTCGCCGCAGATCAAGCAGCCGACCCGGCCGACCTTCGTGTCCGCGACCTTCAGACCGGCGCCGTCGCCCGATGCCCAGATCAGCTTTTCATAGAATGTCGGCACCAGCTTGCGGTGATGGACGAGAACGTCGCCTTGCTCGCCGATCAGCAGGTTCGAATTCCACAAGCCACCGGCGCTGACAGGCGAGCGTTCGCTGACGCCGATCGAGACGGTTACTCCCAACGCCCGCGCCTCCGCACAGATCCGTGCCACTTCCGGTCCGTCCGCCAGCACCGATTGTTCCGCCATGCGCACGAACAAATCGTGGTTGTCGATCGGCGCCCACAGGGCGGCCCACACCGGAAATGCAGGGATGTAAGTTTCGGGAAACGCGATCAGTTGCGCGCCGGCCTTCGCGGCCTCCCGCATGATCGCGATGGCCTTCTCGGTGGTCGCATGACAATCAAGAAAGACAGGCGCGGCGTGGACGGCGGCAGCCTTGAAGCGAGGAAGCATCGGATCATCCGCTGTCGGTCTCTAGGGGACCGCATCGGTATCACTCTCGCTCCGCTGAGGCGCATATGAATTGTCGCAAGGGGTGTTGCGGAGGATCGGAGCCGCCAAGCTAGTCAAGACTCAGCCTGGAACAGGAATTGCAGCGCCCCACGTCCAGACAGCCTGGAGGCCATGATGTTTGACACCCTCAACTGGGACGACCTGCGGGTCTTCCTGCATGCCGCCCGCGCCGGAAATCTCAGCCAGACCGCGAAGCGGATGCGCCTCGACCATTCCACGGTGAGCCGCCGCATTGCCCAGATGGAGGCCTCGCTCGGGATCGCCGTGTTCGAGCGTCAACGCACCGGCCTCAAGCTCAACGAGACCGGCGAACGGCTGTTGCGCCATGCCGAGCGGGTCGAGAGCGCGGTCATCGCCATCCGCGAGGAGGCCACTGCCGGCGACACCCAGGAACTGACGGGAACCGTGCGGCTCGCCACCATGGAAGGCATCGCCTCGCTCTATCTCGCGCAGCGCTTCAGTCATCTGCGCCGCCTCGCGCCGCGGCTCACCGTGGAGCTCGTGACCTCGGCGCAGACGGTCTATGTCCACAAGCGCGAGGCCGATCTGTTCGTTTCGTTTTTCCAGCCGCCCGGTCCGGGCCTGATCTCCGAACGCATCGGCAAGTTCCGGCTCGGCCTGGTCGCCGGCAAGAGCTATCTCGATTGCCACGGCATGCCCGAAAGCCTGCGCGAGCTGCAGGATCATTGGTTCGTGTCCTATATCGAGGACCTGATCCAGGTGGATTCCGTGCGCTGGCTCGCCGACATCATCGAGCAGCCGCGCATCGCCTTCCACTCCAACAGCATGATCGCGCAGATGAACGCCGCGGCCGGCGGGCTTGGCATCGTGCTGCTGCCGAGCTTTGCCACTACGGGCCGGCCGGACCTCATTCCCGTGCTTCCGGGCATCGCGGCGACCTCCCGCGAAGTCTGGCTCAACGTTCACAGCGACCTGCAATTCGCCCCGCGCATTCGCGCCGTCCACTCCTTCCTCAAGAACACTCTGAGACAGGATCCGGACATGCAGGTCACCTTTGCCGACGGCGTGCCGGAGCTGCGCACGGCGGCTTGCAAAAATGCGTAGTTCCTTTTGCCCCAAGCGCGGCGGAAGCTTTGCCCGTTCCGTCCAGGGCTGCTTTCGCGCAGCCGGAGGACTGGCCAACACAAGGGGGCGACGTGAACGCGAAGATCCATAGCGCTGCCGAGTTCGCGCCGCGCGGCGCGGCCTTGGCTAGAAAGCGGCTTGTCATCGCGCTGGTCTTGAGCGCTGCCATGATGGCGATCTATTTCGGCTTCATGGGGTTGTTCGCGTTCGACAAGCCTCTGCTCGGAACCATTCTGGCGCCCGGCCTCTCGCTCTGCATCGTGCTCGGCCCGCTCGTCATCATCTCCTCGTTCCTGCTGTGCCTGGTCTACGCGCTGTGGGCGAACCGTGTTTTCGATGCGGGCATTCGCGAACTCGGCCGCTAGAGGGGTCCGCGAAGATGGGCAACAATACCCTTTCCATCGGCTTCTTCTTCGCCTTCATGGCGCTGACGCTTCTGATCACCTATTGGGCTGCGCGGCGCACCCGCACCACCGCGCACTTCTTTGCAGCCGGCGGTGAGGTCACGCCCTGGCAGAACGGCTGGGCGCTGGCCGGGGATTTCCTGAGCGCCGGCGCGCTGCTCGGCATCGCCGGCATCGTCACCTCGAACGGGTTCGACGGCATGATCTACTCGATCGGATGGCTGGTCGGTTGGCCGATCATCCTGTTCCTGATCGTCGAGCCGTTGCGAAACGTGGGCCGGTTCACCTTCGCCGACGTCGTGGCCTATCGTCTCCGTCAGCGGCCGGTGCGCCTCGCTGGCGCCGTCGGGACGCTGGCCGTGATCCTGTTCTATCTGATCGCCCAGATGGTGGCGACGGGGTCGCTGATCAAGCTGCTGTTCGGCCTGCCCTATAACTGGTCGGTCGTACTGGTGGGCAGTGTCATGCTGATCTACGTGCTGTTCGGCGGCATGCTGGCGACCACCTGGGTGCAGGTGGTCAAGGCGGCGCTGTTGATGGCCGGCGGCGTCCTGCTCGCACTTCTGGTGCTGACGCATTTCGAGATGAACCCGCTCAAGCTGTTCGCGGCCGCCTCGGAGAAATATGGCGCCAGGGTGCTGCAGCCGGGATCGAAGGTCGTGTCGGGACAATGGGACGCCATCTCGCTCGGCCTCGGCTTGATGTTCGGAACCGCGGCGATGCCGCACGTGCTGATGCGCGCCTATACGGTCAGGGATGCCAAGGCGGCGCGGCTGTCGATCCTCTATGCGACCGGCCTGATCGGGGTGTTCCATCTCATGGTGTTCATCATCGGCTTCGGCGCGATGGTCCTGGTCGGCCCGGAGGCGGTGGCGAAAGCGGGTGGCGGCGGCAACATGGCCGCGCCCCTGCTCGCCTTGACGGTTGGCGGCAATGCTTTCTTCGGCTTCATCTGCGCGGTGGCCTTCGCAACCATGCTCGCCGTGGTCGCGGGGCTTACGCTGTCAGGCGTTGCCACGCTCTGTCACGACGTCTGGACCAACGTCGTCCGGAACGGCACGGCGTCCGAGGCCGAACAGCTCAAGGTCGCGCGCATAGCCACCGTCGTCATTTCCGTCCTCGCCATTCTCCTCGGCATCGCCTTCGAGGGCCAGAACGTCGCTTTCATGGCGGGGCTCGCCTTCTCGATCGCCTGCGCCGCCAACTTCCCCGCCCTCGTTCTCGCCATCATTTGGCGCCGCTTCACGACATCCGCCGCGGTCGCGAGCATCCTGGTGGGAACGCTGAGCTCGCTGGTCCTGATCTACCTGTCGCCGACCATCCAGGTCGACATCCTCGGCAAACAGCTCTCGCAGATCGAAGGCGCATGGTGGTTCGTGTCGCTGCGCAACCCGGCCATCATCTGCATGCCATTGTCGTTTCTCGTGGCGATCATCCTGTCGCTGATCAGCACGGAGACGAATGCGGACTCGACATTCGACGAGATGCAGGACCGCATGCTGTTCGGGCCGCTTCGGCCGGCCGCGGTGCCGCGCGACGAGGCGAAGACCGCGGCGTGATCGGGTTGAACAAACGGGCGCAACCCCTGCTGTAGCTTCACTTTTTGGATTTCACCTCCTTGGCATAGACCTCCGGCTTGAAGCCGACCAGGCGCTTGCCGCCGAGATCGAGCACCGGGCGCTTGATCATCGAGGGTTGCGCCAGCATCAAGGCGAGCGCCTTCTTCTCGTTAAGACCTTCCTTGTCGCCGTCGGGCAACTTCTTGAACGTCGTGCCGGCGCGATTGAGCAGGATCTCCCAGCCGACTTCGTCGCTCCATGCCTTCAGCTTGTCCTTGGCGATGCCTTCGCTCTTGTAGTCGTGAAAATCATAGGCGACGCCGTGACCGTCGAGCCAGGCGCGGGCCTTTTTCATGGTGTCGCAGTTCTTGATGCCGTAGATCGTGATGGTCAAAGCTGTCTCTCGCTGTCCGTTGCGAGGTTCAAATTAGCCTCGTAACGGCCGCGGCGCCAGATACGCCCAGGTTAGTCACAATCAAGTTAGTCGCAACATTCACGCCTCGCTGGCGACGTCGACGACCGCTTCCGCGAACGCCTGCGGGGCTTCCTGCGGCAGGTTGTGGCCGACGCCGCCGGTGATGTCGCGGTGCTGATATTTCCCGGAAAATTTGCCGGCATAGCTCGACGGCGGCGGATGCGGCGCGCCATTGGCATCGCCTTCCATCGTGATGGTGGGCACGGTGATGACCGGGCTCGTCGACAGCCGCTTGTCGAGGTCGGCATATCGCGCCTCGCCTTCGGCCAGCCCCATCCGCCAGCGATAATTGTGGATCACGATCGCGACATGGTCCGGATTGTCGAAAGCCTTCGCGCTGCGGTCGTAGGTGGCGTCATCGAACTTCCATTTCGGGGAAGCGAGCTGCCAGATCAGCTTCGAAAAATCATGCCGGTATTTTTCATAGCCGGCGCGGCCGCGCTCGGTGGCGAAATAGAATTGGTACCACCACTGCAGCTCCGCGCTCGGCGGCAGCGGCATCTTGCCTGCTTCCTGGCTCGAGATCAGGTAACCGCTCACCGAAACCAGGGCCTTGCAGCGTTCGGGCCAGAGCACGGCCATGATGTCCGCGGTCCGCGCGCCCCAGTCGAAGCCTGCGAGCGTCGCCTTCTCGATCTTGAGTGCGTCCATCAGCGCGATGATATCGACCGCCACCGCCGTGGGCTGGCCGTTGCGGAAGGTGTCCTTGGACAAGAACGTCGTCGTGCCATAGCCGCGCAGATACGGCACGATGACGCGGTAACCGGCCTGCGCCAGCAGCGGCGTCACATCGACGAAACTGTAGATATCGTAGGGCCAGCCGTGCAGCAGGATGACGACGGGGCCGTCGGCCGGACCGGCTTCGGCATATCCGACATTGAGCAGGCCGGCGTCGATCTGCTTCAGCGCGGCAAAGGACGTGTTGGTCCCCGGCTTGATCGCGGGCAACTGCGCCGATTTTGCCTTCGCGCCTTGCGCGTTCGCGGGCCCGATCGCGCCAAACCGCGCGGCGGCGAGCGAGGCGCCGGCGATAGCAAAGAACTGGCGGCGGCGGTGGTTGATTTCCTCGGGCATTTCTTCACTCTCCATCGTGCGACGGCGCCGCGCGCACAGGCGCCAGAACCAAGATCCGAGAAAACCATATCCCCACCTTCCGCCGTCCGCTTTCAGAACAGCCGGATTTGCTCTTCAGAACGCCGTGATTTTTGCGGCAGGCGGGATGTGCTAGCGTACCGCACTCGGTTGGCGCCGGGCCGGCGGAGTTTGGGTTTTGCTGTATTATTTCAGTGAGTTCGTCCTTGATACCAGCCGGCGCGAACTGCGCCGCGGCGATGCCCAGATCGCGATCGAGCCGCAGGTCTTCGACCTGCTGGAGTTTCTCATCCGTGAGCGCGAGCGCGTGGTCAGCCGCGACGATCTGCTCGCCGCGGTCTGGCGCGGACGCACCGTCTCGGACGCGACGCTTTCCAGCCGCGTGAACTCGGCGCGCGCGGCGATCAGCGATAATGGCGAAGAGCAGCGGCTGATCCGCACGCTGCCCCGCAAGGGCATCAGGTTTGTCGGCGAGGTGCGCGAGCAAGCTGAACCAGCTCATGCGGTTTCGGAGCGGACGAAGCCGGCCGACCCGGAAGGACCGTCGATCGCCGTGCTGCCCTTCACCAATATGAGCGGCGATCCGGAGCAGGACTATTTCGCCGACGGCATGGCGGAAGACATCATCACCGCGCTGTCGCGCTGCAGCGGCCTGTTCGTCATCGCCCGCAATTCGTCCTTCATCTTCAAAGGCAACGCCGTCGATATCCGCGAGGTCGGACGCGAACTCGGCGTCGCTTACGTGCTCGAAGGCAGCGTCCGCCGAGGCGGCAACCGCCTGCGGATCACGGGACAACTGATCGACGCCGTCACCGGCGTGCATCTGTGGGCCGATCGTTTTGACGGCGATCTCGGCGACGTGTTCGACCTGCAGGACCGCATCACGGAAAGCGTGGTCGCGGCGATCGAGCCGACCGTGCAGTTTGCGGAAATCGAGCGCCACAGGTCCGCTCAGCCGAGCCGGCTCGATGCTTATGATTGGCTGCTGCGCGCCTACGGGCTGGAGCATGAGTTCACCGCTGAAAGCACCGCTGCGGCCCTTGAATGTCTCGATCGCGCGCTTGCGATCGATCCGGCCTACGCGCCCGCCATGGCGATGGCCGCCTATTGCCACGCGCTGCGGCATTTCCAGGGATGGATCGCGCCCGACGATGCGCACAGCGCCGAGGGCGTCGGGCTGGCGTGGCGCGCGGTCGAACTTGCGCCGAACGACGCCAAGGTGCTGTGGATGGCCGCGTTCGCGATCTGGAACATGTCGGACGAGCGGCGCCATTCGGCACCCGGACTGTTCGAGCGTTCGCTGCTGATCAATCCGAATTCCGTCATGGCGCTGACGCTGAGCGGCTGGATCGAGATCATGCGCGGCCATCAGAAGACCGGCCGGCCAATGATCGAGCGCGCCCGGCGCCTCAGTCCGCGCGATCCGCGCGGCTGGCTGACCTCGGGCGCCATGGCGCTCGCCGCGATGGCGGACAAGGACTATCCCGAGGCGATCGACTGGGCCGAAAAAGCGCTCAGCCAGAACCGCCGCTTCGCGGTGGCGCTGCGGGTCCTCACCGTCGCGCTGGTCAAGCTCGGACAGAACGATCGCGCGGCCAAGATCGCGCGGGAACTTCGCGATGTCGAACCGGACCTGACGATTTCCGGATTCTTCAAGCGCATCCCGTTTCCCCTGGACTCGATGGCGCGCACCTATGCCGAAGCGCTGCGCGAAGCCGGCGTGCCGGACTGACCATCCAGCAATGCCGCGCCGGCTTGCCGGCGGGCCAAGGCGATCGGCGGATCGCGGTTGCGGATCGAGAGCTCGCCGGGGAACTAATTCGCTCTGCTTCAATCGTTGTCTTTTCAATCGTCGTCCACAGGATCGCTTTTCAGCGGCTTGTTGGAATCTCCCGACATCAGGCGCGGAAACAGTTCCTGGAACACAAAGCTCGTCGCGCCCTCCGCGCGATCGAAGCGCAAGACGACATCGAAGCGTTTGCCGGACCAATGGGCCGGCAGATCGCCGCTGTTGCTGACGGGTAATCTCGGAAGAATATCCGAAATGATCGCCTTGTGTTCCCAGCACACCAGCGCGACGCCGGAGAACTTCAAGAGCGCATCCACCAGATGCTTTCGTCGCCCTTGGCAAAGGACGTGTTGGGCGTGAGGTTGAGGCGCGGCGCCAGCGCGAAAATCGTCTCATAGGGACGGCGGCTCGGGCCCTGATTGAGCTTATCGGGCTTTCCCGGCGTCGCCGCGTAGACCGCCTGTGGCGCGGGCGGCCGCGAAATACACCCGCTACAGCGCGACGAGCCCCGAAGCGATCATGGACGGCCGCCTCTCGATCAAGCTCGCGGTCAGCCAGTTCGGCAAGACCCGCGCGCCGACCGCGCAGGAAGTGCGCGGCGTGGAGTTGAAGGTCGCGCCGCGCTAGCATCGCTCCCAATCTCACGGCCGCTTCGGGATATCGAGCCCGCGCTGCACCGCCGGCCGCGCGAGGCCACGCTCCAGCCAGCGCGGAACGTGTTTGAGTTCGTCGAAGGCGACGAGATCGCGCGCGCCATAGAACCCGATCAGATTGCGCACCCAGCCGAGCATCGAAATATCCGCGATGGTGTAGTCGTCGTCCATGATCCATTGCCGCGTCGAAAGCCGGCCCTCGATCACGGCGAGCAGCCGTTTGGCTTCGGCGACATAGCGCTCCAGCGGCCGCTTGTCGGCGATGTCCTTGCCGGCGAATTTGTGAAAGAAGCCGACCTGGCCGAACATCGGCCCGATCCCGCCCATCTGGAAATGCAGCCACTGGATGGTCTGCCAGCGCCGTGCCGGATCTGCCGGCAAGAGCTGCCCCGTCTTCTCGGCGAGGTATTGCAGGATCGCGCCGGATTCGAACAGCGGCAATGGCTGGCCGCCGGGGCCGTCGGGATCGATGATCGCGGGAATTTTTCCGTTCGGATTGAGCGAGAGAAATTCCGGCGTCTTCTGGTCGTCCTTGTTGAAGTCGACCAGATGCACCTCGTAGGGCAGCGCGATCTCCTCCAGCATGATCGACACCTTGACGCCGTTCGGCGTCGGCAATGAATAGAGCTGCAGGCGCTCCGGATACTTGGCCGGCCAGCGTTTGGTGATGGGAAAGGCGGAGAGTGAGGCCGTTGCGGTTCGTTGTTCGCTCATCATGTGTCCCCCTCCCAATCAGGCGCGTAGGCCCTGGCTTGACAACATAGACCACGTCATTGCCGCGCTCCACCTCGTTGAAGCCCGGGCAGATCTGGCGCCGTCTGATCCGCCGCCCCCTGATCCGATTCGAGCTGGACCAGCCGCTCAATGAACTTTTTCTTCCCTTCGTGACGCGTATGCATCGCGGCGAGGTGTTGGTCGAAATCCCGCCGGTCATTCTGTTCCAGAACCAACGCCTGAAGATCGCAAAGCAGGCTGACGGCCCGATCGTAGCCCGAAGCATTACGGCGTCCGATTTCAGTCTCGATCTCACGCCAGACGCTCTCGCGGCCGCGCTTCTTGATCGCATCGAGCCGGGTGCGTCGTGCCTTTTCGGCCTGCTCGGCTTCTCGGCGCTGTTCCGCTTCCAGGCGCTCGGCCAAAGCACGATCGCGTTCTTGCGCGATCGCTTGCGCGCGCCGACGCAATTCGCCGGCCGTGCGGCCCGGCGCCATTCCTCCCGGGCTCCGCTCGCGGACCCTTCGCTTGAGCTCCGTGGCGGCGTGCGCCTCGCCCTCGGCAATGCGCAGCAGCAACTCGGTTTTGTCGTGCTCGGAGATCGCGGCCAGTGCACGGCGCAGATCATCCCGCGACATGGCGCCTCGATCAGCCTCCAGTTCGGCGGCGGCCTGCACGAGGTCCGGGTCGATGACGAAAAAATCCGCGAACGCTTCGAGTGCGCCCGTCAACGGACCGAGACCCTGCATCGGTTCGACCTCGTCATCGGCGATAAACTCGTCCTGCACCGCCGACAGCCACAGCAGGTAAAACAGCCTTAGGTCACCCGCCAGCAGATCGCTGCGCAACGGCGCCAGCCCGGCAAGCCGTCCGGTCCCATCGTCAAAGTCAGGCGGTTCGAGCTCGTCACGAAAGATATCGACGATCAGGTTATCGTCGGAGACGTCGATCCCGACCCAATCGAGTTGACCGACAAACCGATCGACGTCCTTCGGGTCCAGAAAGCGCCGGGGCAACCGCATGATCAGCCGCCGCGATCCCCAATTCGCCAGATAGAGATGCAGGTCGAACCATCGCGCGACCATCTCACGCGGATCGCCTTTGAGGTCGCCCCATTCGTAGTGGTTGGTAAAGCTCGTCGCATTGATCTCCGCCCGTGACGAAATCGCGCGCAAAGCCCGCTGTGCCGCCTTGTCGAGCGGCCGGTCGATCGCCACAAATTCGTAATATTGATATTCGCTCATGGCTCACTCGGTTTGCGGGCTGCTTTTTTTCCGCCGCAGCGGCCGCTCGTCGGCGACCGTGGGCAGATCGAGCGCGGAGCGCAGCCGCCCTTTGCCGCGCTCATAGAGCATCGCTCCGGCGGCCGGAGCCAGAAGATCGGCGCGCGGTTCGAAACCCATGACCCGCTTGTTGGACGGGATCGCACCACAGCCGGGAGCCAGGCAATCGGCCTTGTCCTTCGGACATCGGCTGAACGAACACAGCCGACCGAGATAGTTGTCGGTCTCCGGCTCGAACAGGAACACGTCGAGTTGATGGGGGACGATGCTGATGCCGGCTCCGGACTCGAACGCCGTCCGCAGCGCGTGACCGGTCGCGCGGCGCAATTCGCCGAGACGGTGCTGGGATTCCAGCCACAACGCCAGATCGAGATCGTGGCACTCATGCCAAACCTCGATGCCTTCGCGGCGGAACTCGGAAAAACGCGGAACCTCCTTCCACAACAGCCCCGCGACGGAGCCGATCACGGCCACCGCCCGGACCTCTTCGAACCGCATCCAGGCATCGGTCACCACGTCCGCCGCCATGCGAAACTCCCGCTGGCGCTGAAGCAAGTAGCGATTTTGCTCGGCGATGACGCTGTTACGCAACGGGCACTCCCGCTTTTGTCGGAATCGAAATTAGATCACGCTCTGACGATTGCATCATAACGTCAAAGCCAACCGACCCTGGTCGATTGTCCACCAACTTGATTGTCGCCGACGGCATCGAGGTTCAATCATCGTGACATCCATCCATACCCCTGATGAGGCGATTTTCAAGACGCCAACAGGTGTACGGGTCCGTTCTCGCGGCGCGGAACGCGTCCGAGGTTTGGCAATTATTGTCCCTCCGAAAGCAGAGGGCGCAGGGAAAGCCGGGTGTCCGATGGACCCGCGGCCGCGTGTGCAACAAAAAGCACACGCGTTAGCAACCACAGGCTCACCGGAAGCATCCGGCTTTCCCTGCGCGGTTGGTTTTAACGGCTTACTCCGAGCTCTCCCCGGGGACCGGGCTCTTTTGCCCCCGTCATCCCCAAAGCGCGCGTTGCGCGCTCCAGGAACTTAGCGCCAGCGTCGGGGCGCCAGGACCACACGGCTTGGCCGTCCACGCGCGCGCCAGTCGTCTGCTGCCGCACCCGCGTCCACCGCATCCCGCTTCCACGTTCGTGACGACGCGCACGCCCCTCTTCGATGAGGCGGGATAACGAGATGAAGCCACTGATTTGGGGTAAATCCAAAGCGGAATATTTTTGCTGCGACGACTGGACAGCTAAAATCAGCTTGAAATCGCTGGAGAAATTAGCGTTTAGGCGCAGGGGATGGTAGAGGCATTTGAGGCGCTGGGCTCAGCGCCTGGCGGCCGATTTGCCTGACGGGCGGCCTGGCCTGCTGATTGAGAGCATCGGCGCTACATCGCCTTGGCCTTGCCGCTGCTGCGGTGAGCCATGCGACCAACGCTTTCGGCGCGCGCTCAAATATCCGTCGAGCGAGAGCGGGCCGGCGCCGCCGATGCAGAGCGCCAACAACCCGGCCAGATAGAGCAGATCGGTCTCATAGCCCGGCTGACCGAAATGCGCCCCCGTTGAATCGTAGGATACCAGCTTGATCGAGCTGAAGCCGTTGGGCAGATGAACGGTGACGATCGCCACCAGAAGCACGATGATCATCGGCAAGGCGGCAACCGGCACGAAAGCGCCGAACAGAACCAGCAAGCCACTAACGATCTCGACCGCGATCGTGGCCCAGCCGAGCAGGTCCGCGTAAGGCAAGCCCATCGCGTGCAGAATCGCAATGAAATCATCCGCGCCGCGGGAGAGCTTGGCAAAGCCATGCTCGAAGAACCCGAGCCCGAGAACGAGCCGGAGCGGCACCGCGTACAGGCTTGCCGGAACGGGCAGCGGAGAAATGGATATCCTTTGCAGGATGGACATGGTGCGCATATTGCCTCTGTTCGCCGTGAAGGCGGCTGGCGTTGCTCGTCATGTCCCGTTCGTTGTGAAGGCCGGTGATGTTACGCCTGCTGCTCAGAGCTTGCAGCATAGGTGATCTGCGTCAGACGATGTGGCGCTGGTGCGCGCGAACTTGGAGCCGGATCGGGCCGGACATCCATGAATTGAATCCTCCGCGATCCGGATTTATTGTCACGTATATCTAACGAGGAGACAGGACATGCGGGTCGCCAAATGGGGAAACAGTCTTGCCGCCCGCCTTCCTGCCGCCGTGGTCGGAGCACTCAAACTCAGGGAAGGCGACGAGATCGAAATCCACGTCTTCGGCAGCAGGCAGTTCGGGATTGCACGCAAGCCAGGGCGCGACCAACTATTGAAGCGTCTTCGCGTCTTCCGTGGCCGTCTTCCTTCCGATTTCAAGTTCGATCGAGACGACGCCAACGCCCGTTAGCTTCTTCGACACCAATGTCCTCGTCAGTCTCGCTCCCTGCGATGTCGCGAAGGCCGATCGTGCTGAGGCGCTCGTTGCGGAAGACGGGACGGTCAGCGTGTAGATGCTTAGCGAGCCGGCCCAATGTTGCACGCCGCTCGCCAGCACTTCACCGGTTCTCCACCATTGCAACGGTAACGCGATCGGACGCCGCTGAAATCATCCCGACACCTTCCTCCCGCAACTCTCTCGGCTTCGATCATTCGATTTGCGGGGGTCACTTTTGAACGATGTCGTTCGGGCCGGCATAGCTGCCAAGGCCGTGAAGCCGTTTACCTCGACGTCATGCAGCCCTGCGGCTGGTGGTCGGCGATGACAGCCTCCGAAGCGCTCGAACCTGGTCCGCGGGAAATCACGATCGACGGGGTGAGACAGCGATACCATGTCGCCGGCACAGGTCCGGTTTGCGTCGTCCATTCCGGAGGTCCCGGCATCGCGTGGGAGTACCTGCGGATGCCGGCGCTCGAGGCGAAGCTGACGACCATCTATGTCGAGCCGATCGGCACGGGTCAGTCCGGCCGTCTGCCGGTGCATCCCCACGGCTATACGTTCGATCGCTACGCGCGCTTCCTGCACGGCCTCATCGCGCATCTCGACGTGCCGAAGGTTTATCTGCTCGGTCATTCGCATGGCGGCTTGGTCGCGCAGCGCTATGCCCTCACCTACCCCGGCCGGCTGGCCGGAATGATCCTTTACAGCAGTGCCCCGACCGGGGGGCCCGAACTGTTCGCCGAGGCTACCCGCAACATCGAGGCCTTCGCGCGCCGGCACGAAGGGCGGCCCGAAGCCGCTGATATCCTCAAGACATGGGCCTCGATTGGCGGCATCGCCGACGACGCCGGTTTCACGGCGGTGATGCGGCAATTGCTGCCGGCCTATTTCGCCGATTATTGGGGCCGGGAGAGCGAGTTCGCGTCACTGCGCACCGACATGCAGGCCTTTCACGTCATTTCGGGCCCGGCGCCGTTCGACGACCGCAACGACCTCGCCTCCATCACGACCCCCACCCTCGTGAGCACCGGCCGGCACGACTTCATCTGCGGACTACGCTGGGCGCAGGCCCTGTTCGAGGGCATCCCGGGCTCGAAATTGAACGTGCTCGATCACAGCGGCCATATGGGTCATCTCGAAGAGCCGGAGATCTTCGCTGAAGCCGTGACGAACTTCGTGCAACAGACCGCCTGATCTGCCCCATCAGCGCGCCGGAGCCGTGCGGCCGCCATCGACGTTGCGCCTGTAACCATTCTCCGGCTCTTCGTCATCGCCCCGCAACACGCGCCTCGCAAAACCCCCGCGTTCGATCTGGGGATTTTTGGCGGGGGGCTTTGTTACGCATGCTGAAGTTCGTTACGATCTGCCTGTCGATCATCCTGATGGACCGTGCCTGGGCGCAGGATGCCTCCTTCAACGTTCTCGATGCATATGCGCATCATGGCACGGAGGAGCGCGTCAACTCTCCTGATGACGAGAGCGACTGGCTCAAGAAGCATCGCTTCACGAACGGCGGGCTGGATGACTTTCCCGAAGCGGCCATCGTGCTGCATCGGGTGGACGTCGAAAAATATCTCAAGGCGCTTGGCTTCGATGGCTTCTACAAATCGGTTTCCTACGGCTTCACCGATCCGGGCCTGATCTATCTCGTTCGCAAGCCCGGCACGGTCCCGTTCGCGGTCGCTCGCGGATTGCCGGGCGCGGGCGGCATCACGACACAGGTCGCCGAGCTACGCGCCATGGGCGCGAAGAGTATCATCCATGTCGGCACCTGCGGCCTGCTCTCGCCCGACGTCCCCTATGGACAGGTGATCGTCTCCGACGGTTCCTACCGAGACGGCGCGGCCTTCCTGCTGGACAAGGATGCGACGGCCCAGATCTCCCGACCCGACGCCGCGCTGACGGCGCAAATCACCAAGTCGGCGGCCGAACGAAAGCTGCCGCTGGCGCACGCGATCGGCTTTACCATGCCGATCTACTATTTTCAGCCGGGCTCGATCTTGCGGGATCTGCTGGCGATCTCCGGACCCGAAAAGCCGGGGTTTGTCGAAATGGAGGAAGCGCC
>Ga0137412_10001536_pt1 | contig 18040 bp, 16 predicted proteins | sample CZODoug2_1_16fun_FD_122160 | JGI IMG/M metagenome (GOLD analysis project Ga0137412, IMG submission 122160) | Vadose zone soil fungal communities from Angelo Coast Range Reserve, California, USA - CZODoug2_1_16fungal (Hybrid Assembly) | ecosystem: Environmental > Terrestrial > Soil > Vadose zone...
GGGTCTCCACGCCGGTGACGTGGGAGGAGGTCGAGCACGAGAAGTCGCTGAACCTCACCGCGCCCGATGTGCTGGAGCGGGTCGAGCGACTCGGCGACCTGCATGCAGGCGCGCTCGACGCGGCAAGGGTGCGTCTCCCAGATGACGGCCGTCGCGAGCGGTGATCGAGGCGGCGACTGGCAAGGCGGAGGACGACGGTTGTATTAGTTCGTACTGCCGAGGACGACAACGCAGCCAGTAGTCGTCTCGGCGCCGCGCAGCAGGCTGGCATTTCGGAGACACACCCTAAACGAGGAGACATCGTGAAACTGCTGGTGATCGGCGGCTCCGGCTTTGTGGGCAGCATGGTGCTGCCGCACCTCGCCGAGGCGCACGAGCTGCGCGTATTCGACCTGAAACCGCCCCGCGCGGACAACGTCGAGTATGTCGCGGGCGACATACTCGATTTCGGCGCCGTATCGGCCGCGGCGGAGGGTCGCGATGCCCTGGTGTTCATGGCGATGGGACCGATGGCCGGCTGGGGCGAGCCGGCCAATGCGGCACTGCATTTCGACGTCGCGGTGAAGGGCCTTTATCTCGCGTTGCGGGCGGCGGCCGAGCAGGGCATCAAGCACACCGTCTTTACCAGCAGCATGTCGGTGTATTCCGAGCCGCGCGACGTCGACAATCCGTACCCGGACGAGACCGTGCCGCCGGACTGCACCGATTTCTACGGCCTGGCGAAGCGCTGCGGCGAGCAGGTCTGTGCCAGTGCCGTGGCCGAGCACGGGATGAGTGTCGTTGCGCTCCGGCTCTGCCATCCGACGGCGCCGGAGAACTGGCCCAACTCCCTGCCGCACCGGGCCAGCATCGCCACCTCCGCGCGGGATGTGGCCGCGGCGATCCGGCTCGGCCTGGAATACCGCGGACACGGTTTCGAGCCATTCGCGATTTCCGGCGACAATGCCGGGCACCTCGTCAAAACCGCCAAGGCGCGCCGGGTGCTCGGCTGGGAACCCCTCGACCCGGTGAGCTAAATTTTCCCGCCGATCTTGAAGTTAGCGCCCATCGATGTCCGAAATGTGGGGCATTATCGTCAAGATCGGCGGGGGATTTAGGCGACGGTTACTACGCCCAGGTCGGCCGGGGTTACCAGCAGGTCGTTCTTCGGCAGGATTCGTACGGTGTAGCCGAACGCGCCGGTCAACGTCAACGGTACGTCGCCCTCGTAGTGATGCAGGCCGTCACCGTCGCCGACGTACCGCATCGACGTGGATGCGATGTCGTGCAGTCCACCGGCATCATCGACCCGGCCATATACGGCCTGCACGTCCACGTCGGCCGGTGACAGTCCACCCAGGACGGTCTCGGCCCGCAGCGTCAAACTCGAACCGAGACCGGGCGTATCCCCGACCCCGCTCGAGTCGACGTGTTGCACCCGTACCGAATCCCATTCGGCCAGTACCCGCGCCTGCCACGCCGACAGCGACCGCGCGCCGGCGAAACTGCGGGCGGCCAGCGCATTGGACTTAGCCGCGGCCGGTGCATAGAGCCGCTCGACGTATTCGCGGACCATCCGGGTCGCCTGCACCTGCGGCCCCAACGACTGCAGGGTATGGCGCACCATCTCGACCCAGCGCTCCGGAACACCTGCCGGACCGCGGTCGTAGAACCGCGGCGCCACCTGGGTTTCCACCAACTCATACAGCGCGACCGACTCGAGGTCGTCGCGCCGGTCGGGATCGTCGACGCCGTCCGCGGTCGGAATTGCCCAGCCATTCGCGCCGTCGAACATCTCGTCCCACCAGCCATCGCGGATCGAGAGGTTGAGCCCACCGTTCAGCGCCGCCTTCATGCCCGATGTGCCGCAGGCCTCGAGCGGGCGCAGTGGGTTGTTGAGCCAGACGTCGCAGCCCCAATAGAGATACCGCGCCATACCGATGTCGTAATTCGGCAGAAACACGATCCGGTGCCGCACGGCCGGGTCATCGGCAAAGCGCACCATCTGCTGGATGAGCGCCTTTCCGGTGTCGTCGTGCGGATGCGACTTGCCGGCGATCACGAGCTGTACGGGCCGTTGCGGATCCAGCAGCAGCGCCCGCAACCGGTCCGGATCGCGCAGCATCAGCGTCAGTCGTTTATACGTCGGCACCCGGCGGGCAAATCCGATCGTGAGCACATCCGGGTCGAACGCCGAATCCACCCAGCCCAGCTCGGCCGGCGCCATGCCGCGCTGCCGCGAGGACTCCCGCAGCCGCCGCCGTACCTCCACCACCAGCCGTTCCCGCATCGCTCGGCGCACCGACCACAGCGCGTCCGGCGCCACGGCGTCGGCACTGTCCCAGTCGTGGCCGGCCGCCAGCCGCTCCGGATCCGCTTGCGCCGCAAGCAGATCCAGCATTTCCCGACCCATCCAGGTCGGCGCGTGCACGCCGTTGGTCACCGAGCTGATCGGCACTTCGTCGGTGTCGAAACCCGACCACAAATTGCCGAACATCTCACGACTGACCGCGCCGTGCAGCCGGCTCACTCCATTGGCGCGCTGGGCCAGTCGCAACCCCATATGCGCCATGTTGAACAGGCTCGGGTCGTCCTCCGCGCCGAGCTGGACGACCTGATCGACCGGCAGCTCCTGCGCCTTGCCGAAGTACGCGTAAATAAGATCCTTGCCGAAACGGTCGATCCCGGCGGGCACCGGCGTGTGTGTGGTGAATACGGTGCCGGCCCGCACCGCCTGCAGCGCCTCGTCGAACGACAGCGACTGCGCACCCATGAGCTCGCGGATGCGCTCGACCCCGAGAAATCCGGCATGCCCTTCGTTGGTATGGAAAACCTCCGGCTCGGGCGTGCCGGTGACCTGACAGAATGCCCGTACCGCACGAACGCCGCCGATACCGAGCAGCAATTCCTGCTGCAGCCGATGGTCGACATTGCCGCCGTACAGCTTGTCGGTGATCTGCCGCTCCGGCGCCTCATTCTCCTCGATATCCGAATCGAGCATCAGCAGCGGAACCCGACCGACCTGCGCCTTCCATACCTGCGCGGTCACCGATCGCCCCTCGAGCAGATCAACCCGCACCTTGACGACGGAGCCATCCTTCTCACGCAGCAATGCCAGCGGTAGACCGTGCGGATCGACCGACGGATATTGCTCCAGCTGCCATCCGTCCGGCGACAGTGACTGGGCGAAATAGCCTTCGCCATAAAGCAGTCCGACGCCGATGATCGGCACGCCGAGATCGGAGGCGGCCTTGAGATGGTCGCCGGCCAGAATCCCGAGACCGCCGGAATATTGCGGCAATACCTCGGTGATGCCGAATTCCGGCGAGAAGTACGCGATCGAGCGCGGTGCGCCAGAAAGTGTCTGATACCACCGGTCCTCGGTGAGGTAGCGCCGGAGCGCGTCGGCCACCTCGGTGAGCCGGGTCCGGAAATCCGCATCGGCCGCCAACTCGGCGAGCCGATCGGCCGACACGGCACCGAGCAGCCGCACCGGATCGGCGCGGCACTCCCGCCACAGCCCGGGGTCAACCGACTCCAGCAAGTCAAGAGATTCGGCGTGCCACGACCACCGCAGGTTGAGCACGATCTCGTCCAGGACGGCGAGCTCGGGCGGCAGGGTGGCGCGGACAGTAAATCGACGCAGTGCTCTCACTGGGCAGACGATACCGGCGTCCCACGCCGGCACGCACGCCGCCCGCCGCAGGCGCCGCCAGTCGCCGGTAAAGCGCGGTTTACCGCATGTGCAGGGGGTTTCCGCGCGGTAAAGCGCACATCACCTAGGGTGCCAACGCGCGCGCTCATCGCTCCCGGCCGGCATAGGCCAGCAGCTCCTCGACCGGCCAGGTATTGAGCACCGTCTCTGCCGGTACGCCGCAGGCCGCGGCCCGTTCGCACCCGTAGGGCTGCCAGTCCAGCTGGCCGGGTGCGTGCGCATCGGAGTCGATCGTCAGCTTGCAACTAGCCTCCACCGCCAACCGCAAGAGCCGTTTGGGCGGGTCCAGCCGCTCCGGGCGGCTATTGATCTCGACCGCCACACCGAATCGCAGGCAGGCCGCAAAAATGATGTCCGCCTCGAAATCGGATTCGGGCCGGCGCCTTTTCCCGGTCACCATTCGACCGGTGCAATGCCCGAGGATTGTTACCCGTGGATTCGCAATGGCTTTCACCATGCGCTCGGTCATCGCATTCCGGTCCATTCGAAGTCCACTGTGGACGCTTGCTACCACGATGTCGACCTCGGCCAGTAGATCGTCGTCCTGATCCAATGACCCATCGGCGTTGATATCGACCTCAATACCGGTCAGCAACCGGAATGGCGCCAGCTCGGCATTGATCCGACGTACCTCGGGCAGCTGTTTGCGCAGCCGTTCGGCGGACAGTCCATTTGCAACAGTCAGACGCGGTGAATGGTCGGTGATCGCGATGTACTCATGACCGAGCGAATGGGCCGTCAGCGCCATTTCCTCGATCGGCGAGCCGCCGTCGGACCAGTCGGTATGTGTGTGCAGGTCACCCTTGAGCGCCGCCCGCATCGCCGCGCCCCCCTCGGCCACCGGCGCGCCCGCGGTCGCCTCGAGTCGGCGCTGATAGACCGGCACCTCGCCGGCCAATGACTCGACCACGCACCGGGCGGTCACGGCGCCGACGCCAGCCAGGTCGGTCAGCGTCTCCGCCGCCGCACGCTGCGCGAGCTGTGCATCGTCGAGCCGCTCCAACGCGGCCGCCGCGGTACGGAACGCCCGCACCCGGTAGGTCTGCTCCTGCGCGCGTTCCAGCAGGAACGCGATACGTCGCAGGTCGGCCACCGGATCCCTCTGCACGCGCCTCATTGTGCCCGGCCGTGGCAGGCTCGACCCCGTGAGCACCCATCAGCCCCTGGCCGCGACCCTGCAACGCATCGAACGCGCCTCCGGCTCGCTGGCGACCCAGAGCATCGCGTTGATGGACGAGAAGCTCTCCTGGTTTCGGGCCATGCCGGCCGATCAGCGGTCATGGATCACGATGGTCGCGCAGGCCGGTATCGCCTCGTTCGTCAACTGGCTGCGCCATACCGGCAAGGAGCCCTCGCCGATCGGCGACGTATTCGGCACCGCTCCGCCGGCGCTGGCCCGGTCGGTGTCACTGCAGCAGACCGTGGAGTTGGTACGGATCACCATCGACGTGGTCGAGTCCGGCGTCGAACACCTGGCCGCACCGGGCGAAGAGACGGCGCTGCGGGAGGCGGTCCTGGTCTACAGCCGGGAGGTCGCCTTCGCCGCCGCCCAGGTCTACGCCGGGGTCGCCGAGACGCGTGGCGCATGGGACGCCCGGCTGGAGGCGATGGTGGTCGACGGGCTGCTCTCCGGCGAGCCCGATGACGCGATGCCGAGCCGGGCCGCGGCGCTGGGCTGGGCCGCGGTCTCGGACGTGGTCGTGATCGTCGGTACCGCGCCGGACGGCAACCCGCAGACCGTGCTCGACGCGATCCAGCGCACGGTCCGGCCGCGGCGCACCCCGGCACTGGCCGGCGTGCACGGCGACCGGCTGCTCGTGGTGCTCGGCTCGGCCCCGCCGCGGCGGTCGACCGGCAAGGTCCGCGAGACCCCACCCGACGCCCGCGCCAGGGCGATGCCGCTGCTCAGCGAGTTCGGCACCGGCCCGGTCGTGGTCGGGCCGATCGTGCCCGACCTGGCCCAGTCCGGGCGCTCCGCGGCCGCGGCCCTGGCCGGACTGCGCGCCGCACCGGGCTGGGCGAGCGCACCCCGGCCGGTGCTGGCCGCCGAGCTGCTGCCCGAGCGCGCGCTGGCCGGTGATGCCGAGGCCCGCCGCGAGCTGGTTGCCGAGATCTACACACCGCTCGTGGAGGCGCCCGGGCCACTGCTGGACACGGTCGCGGCCTACCTGGAACGGGGCGGCGCGCTCGAGGCGACCGCGCGCGATCTGTACGTACACCCGAACACGGTGCGTTACCGATTGCGCCGGGTCACCGAGTTGACCGGACGGTCCCCGACCGAGCCGCGGGACGCGTTTGTCGTGCAGACGGCACTGGTAGTCGGCCGGCTGGATACCGCGGCGGCCGGCCAGCGGTCCCGCCGACGGGATTAGGAACGGTGACCTGCGCGACATCCGACTGTCCGCGAGCCGCGACGCGCCGTTCATTCGCCGTACCGTTGTAGGTAACCTCCAAAGTCATCCCCCCGGACTTCGTGCGCGTCGCCATCGCGGCGGGCCCGGTTTAGCAGACAAGGTCAAGATGTGCTTGCTCTCCTAGCCCCCGGACAGGGGTCGCAGACCCCCGGCATGCTTCGCCCGTGGCTGGACCTACCGGGCGCGGTCAGCCGGGTCCGGTTGCTCTCCGCACTCAGCGGGCTGGATTTGTTGCGCCTGGGCACCGAGGCCGACGCCGCCGAGATCCGCGACACCGCGGTCGCCCAGCCGCTGATCGTGACGGTCGGGCTGCTGGCCGCCGCGGAACTGTCCACCGAGGACATCGGCGTCACGGCCGGGCACAGCGTCGGGGAGTTGACCGCGGCCGCGGTGGCCGGCGTGCTCCCGCCCGAGATCGCCGTCGCGCTGGCCGCATTCCGGGGCCGGGCCATGGCCGCGGCCTGCGTGCAGGTGCCGACCGGCATGTCCGCGGTGCTCGGCGGCGACCCGGCAGATGTGGTGGCCCGGATCGAGGAATGCGGCGCCACCCCGGCCAACCGCAACGGCGCCGGGCAGATCGTGGCCGCCGGCACGCTGGAGGCGCTCCAGCGACTCGCCGACAATCCGCCGGCCGGTGCCCGGGTCCGCCCGCTGCCGGTTGCCGGCGCGTTCCACACCGAGTACATGGCCGCAGCACAGAGCACCCTGGCCGAGCTGGTCGAGGGCGTGACGCACGCCGACCCCGGCCCGACGCTGCTGTCCAACGCCGATGGCGCCGCGATCGGCACCGGCCGGGAGGTCCTCAAGCGGCTGGTCGGGCAGATCGTGTCGCCGGTGCGGTGGGACCTCTGCCAGGCGACGCTGCGCGACCTGGGCGTGGCCGGCATCATCGAGCTGCCGCCGGCCGGCACGCTGGTCGGGCTGGCCAAGCGCGAGCTGCCCGACGTGCCGCGGTTTGCGCTGCGCTCCCCCGACGACCTGGCCGGCGCCCGCGCCTTCATCACCGAGCACTCGCCGTCCGGGCACGTCGGGCACGTGCCGGACTGGCGCGTCGTGGTGGCCCCGGCCAGGGGTACGTTCCATCCGGTCGATCTGACCGAGGGCGCCAACACCAGCGCCGGGACGCCGCTCGGCGAGGTGCGCGGGCGGCGGGACAACCAGCACGTCAGCGCGGGCTACGACGGCGTACTAGTGGAATGGCTCGCCCAGGACGGCGACCCGGTCGATGCCGGTGACCCGTTGGCCCGGCTCATACCCGAAACCCACGCGGAGGCCAACTAAGTGAAGTCCACATCGGGCGCGCCCGGGGCGCGCATTCTCGGCCTCGGCGACTACCGACCAAGCCGCACGGTCAGCAACGCCGAGCTGTCCCAGATGGTCGACACCAACGACGAGTGGATCCGTAGCAGGGTCGGCGTGCAGTCCCGGCGGATCGCCGCCGACGACGAGACGATCGTGGACATGGGCACCGCGGCCGGCGGCAAGGCACTGGCGGCCAGCGGGTTGGACCCCAAGGACATCGACCTGGTCATCACCGCGACCTGCACGCTGCAGGAGGCGATGCCAGGTGCCGGTACCCGGATCTCGGCCAGACTGCAGATCCCCGCGCCCGGAGCATTCGACCTCGACGCGGCCTGCGCCGGCTTCTGCTACAGCCTGTCCCTGGCCAACGACGCGATCCGGACCGGCTCGGCCAGGCACGTGCTGGTCATCGGCGCCGAGAAGCTCTCCGCGCTGCTGGACTGGACCGACCGCTCGACCTGCATCATCTTCGGCGACGGCGCCGGGGCGGCCGTGGTGGGACCGGCCGCCGAGCCGGGCATCGGCCCCGTGGTGTGGGGCAGCAAGGGCGAGGCCGCCGACACGATCACGATGACCGAAGCCAACAAGATCCAGATGAACGGCCGGGCGGTCTTCCGGTGGGCCACGACCGAGATGGGCAAGGTCGCGCTCGAGGCATGCCACCGGGCCGGCATCGAGCCCTCGGAGCTGACCGCGATCGTGCCGCACCAGGCCAACCTGCGCATCGTCGAGTCGATCGTCAAGCAGCTGGGCGCGCCCGATGCGATCGTCGCCCGCGACATCGTCGACACCGGCAACACCTCCGCGGCCTCGGTGCCGCTGGCGCTGGCCCGGCTGACCGAACGCGGGGAGATCAAGTCCGGCGACCTCGCCCTGATCGTCGCCTTCGGCGCCGGTCTCACCTATGCCGGGCAGGTCATCGCATGCCCATGACCGGGTCGATGGCTGTTCTTCATGATCTCGAGCCGTACCATCCACCGATCGATAAACCCGTATCCAACCGAAAGGACCGCACATCGTGACGACCGAGGAGATCCGCGCCGGCCTCGCCGAGACGCTCGAAGAGGTGGCCGGGGTCGCCCCCGCAGACGTGACCCCGGACAAGTCGTTCGTCGACGACCTGGACGTGGATTCGCTGTCGATGGTCGAGGTCGCACTCGCCGCTGAGGAGAAGTTCGGCGTCAAGATCCCCGACGACGAGCTGTCCAACCTCAAGACCGTCGGCGACGCGATCAACTACATCGACAAGCACCAGCCGTAAGAGCACGACACCAGGAATCGACGGAAGGGGCGCGAAACTGATGGCAGAGCACGAGGTCTATGTGACCGGCCTCGGCGCGACCACCCCGCTCGGTGGCGACGTCGCCTCGACCTGGGCGGGGATGCTCGAGGGCCGCTCCGGTGTGAGCACCCTCGACGACGACTGGGCCAAGGACTTCCCGGCCCGGATCATCGCCAAGCTCGCCGTCGACCCATCCGAGGTCATCCCGCGGGTGCGCGCCCGCCGGCTGGATCGTTCGCAGCAGGTGGCGGTCATCGCGGCCGAGCAGGCCTGGGCCGACGCCGGTCTGGCCAGCGGTCCAGACGGTGCGCCGGTCGCCGACCCGGAGCGGGTCGCGGTGACGATGGGCACCGGCATCGGCGGCGCGCTCACGCTGCTGGCCCAGGACGACCTGTTGGAGGAACGCGGCCCCGGCCGGGTCTCCCCGCTGTCGGTCCCGATGCTGATGCCCAACGGCCCGGCCGCTGCCGTCAGCCTCGCAATCGGTGCCCGGGCCGGGGCGCACACGCCGGTCAGCGCGTGCGCCACCGGCGCCGAGGGCATCGCCTGGGGCATCGACCTGATCCGCTGGGGTCGGGCCGATGTCGTGGTCGCCGGCGGCGCCGAGGCCTGCATCCACCCGATGCCGATGGCCGGTTTCGCCCAGGCCCGTACCCTCTCCACCCGAAACGACGACCCACAGGCGGCGTCGCGGCCCTTCGACAAGGGCCGCGACGGCTTCGTACTCGGCGAGGGCGCCGGCGCGGTAGTGCTGGAACGGGCCGATCATGCCCGGGCCCGCGGCGCGAAGCCCTACGCGATCGCGGCCGGCGCGGCCATCACCTCAGACGCCTACGACATCGTCGCGCCGGAGCCCAGCGGCCGCGACCAGATCCGGGCCATGCGGATGGCGCTGGAACGGGCCGGGCTGACCGCCAAGGACATCGGCCACGTCAATGCCCACGCCACCTCCACCCAGATCGGCGACCTCATCGAGGCGCGGGCCATCACCGCGGCGATCGGCAACCATGCCGTGGTCACCGCCACCAAGTCGATGACCGGGCACCTGCTCGGCGCGGCCGGCGCGGTCGAGGGGATCGCCACGATCCTGGCGCTGCGGGACGGTGTTGTCCCACCGACCCGCAACCTCGACGACCCCGACGACGAGCTCCAGCTGGACGTAGTGCGGCTGGAGGCCCGAAAGGTAGATATCACGGCGGCAGTGAACGATTCCTTCGGTTTCGGCGGGCACAACGTCGCGATCGTCTTCATCCGAGTCTGAGAGGCCCACCCCCCATGAGCGCCCTCGTCATCGACACCAAGACCGAAAGTCGGGACTTCCGCGATCCGGAGGTCCGGCTGGAGGCGTTGCTGGACCCGGACTCGATCGTTCCGCTCGCCGAGCGCGACCGTTCCGGGGTGTACGCGGTCTCCGGCCGCATCGCCGGAAACCCGGTCGTGGCCTACGCCAGTGACGCGCTGCTCAAGGGCGGGGCGATGGGGCTGCAGGGCTGCCGTCACATCGTCAACGCGATCGATACCGCGCTGGCCCAGCGGGTCCCGGTCCTCGGGCTGTGGCACTGCGGCGGCGCCAACCTCGCCGAGGGCGTGGAGGCGCTGGATGCGGTCGGGCAGGTGTTCGCCGCGATGATCCGCGCGTCCGGCAAGGTCCCGCAGCTCTCGGTGGTGCTCGGCCCGGCCGCCGGTGGCGCGGCCTACGGCCCGGCGCTGACCGACATCGTGATCATGGGCCCGGCCGGCCGGATTTTCGTCACCGGCCCCGAGGTGGTCCGGACGGTCACCGGCGAGAACGTCGATATGGAACGGCTTGGCGGCCCGGATACGCACGGCCGCCGCAGCGGCGTGGTGCACGTGGTCACCGCCACCGAGGAGGAGGCACTGGCCCGTGCCCGCGAGCTCACCGAGCTGCTCGCCGCGCCGGGACGGGTCGATGCCTCGGCGGTGCCGGACACCCCAGAGCTCGCCACGATCCTGCCCGAGTCGGCCAAGCGCGCCTACGACGTGCGCCCGGTGGTCCGGGCATTGCTGGACGATGCCCCGGTCGAGCTGCACCCGCGCTGGGCGCCGAGCATCGTCACGGCGCTCGGTCGGCTGGGCGGCGCAACGGTCGGCGTGATTGCCAACAATCCGCTGCGCCTCGGCGGCTGCCTGGATGCCACCTCTGCGGAGAAGGCGGCCCGCTTCGTGCGCATGTGCGACGCATTCGGAATTCCGTTGGTGGTGCTCGTCGATGTCCCCGGATATCTGCCCGGTGTCGGCCAGGAGTGGGACGGCGTCGTGCGCCGCGGCGCCAAGCTGCTGCACGCGTTCGCCGAGTCGGTCGTCCCGCGCGTCACGCTCGTCACCCGCAAGGCTTACGGCGGCGCGTATATCGCGATGAATTCCCGTGCACTAGGTGCCGACGCCGTGTACGCGTGGCCGGAGGCCGAGGTAGCGGTTATGGGCGCCTCCGCCGCGGTCAATATCCTGCATCGCAAAAGGCTGGCCGCGGTGCCCAGCGGCGAGCGGGAGGCGCTGCACGCCCGGCTCACCGCCGAGCAGGAAGAAACCGCCGGCGGGGTGACGCGGGCCCTGGCGATCGGCGTGGTGGATGAGGTCATCGAGCCGGCCACCACTCGGCGCCGGCTCGCGCAGGCACTGGCCGCCGCACCGGCCGCGCGGGGAGCACACGGTAATATTCCCCTGTGACTTTGGGGCCGGTGAAATACCAATTCGAGTACGACGAGCGGATTCGGTGCGCATTCATCGGCGCCGGTGGGCATTCATTCCGAAACGTCTACCCCGCGCTGCAGTACGCGCCCGTTGATCTGGTCGCGGTCTGCGATATCAACGCCGAGCGGGCCGCGGATTACGCTCGGTTGTTCGGCGCCGCCGCGCATTACGCCGATTATCGGGTGATGCTGGCCGAGCAGCGGCCGACCGCTGTATTCATTGTCACCAGCTACAACGCCGATGGCCGGGTGCAGGCCACAGACATCGCGGCGGACTGCCTGGCGGCCGGTGCGCATGTGTGGATGGAGAAGCCGACCGCGGCATCCGTCGCCGAAATTCGCGAGCTGCAACGGCTATCGGACAAGACCGAGCGATTCGTCATGACCGGCGTGAAGAAGGTATTCACCCCGGCGATGGAGAAGACGAAGCAGATCCTCGACTCGGCCGAATTCGGCGGCGCGCGGTCAATTTCCGTACGGTATCCGCAGGGCCTCCCGGCCGAGCGCGATCAGCCGAGCATGGTGGGTTTTCTGGACCACATCTATCATCCGGGCGCGGTGCTCAATTATCTGATGGGCCCGGTCGAGCGACTGTCCTACGAATGGGATTCCGTGTCCGGCGGCAGCGTCACCAATCTGCGGTTTCGGTCCGGTGCGGTGGGCACCATGCACCTGGCGGCCGGCTCGCCGGTGACCAGCCCGCTGGAACGGGTCGAGGTGGTCGGTCGGGATGCAGCGGTGGTGATCGACAACAGCGTCGAGCTGACGTACTACCGGCCCGGCGGCCGTCTCCCCTACGGCCGGTCCGGCTCCTACATCGTCGAGGACAACGCGGCGCCGTTGCGGTGGCGACCGGAATTCTCACTCGGTCAGCTCTACAACAAAAACCTGTTCTATCTCGGGTACGTACCGGAGATTCTGCATTTCTGCGAGAGCGTGTTGACCGAAACGCCTCCACAAAAGGGGAAACTGGCCGATTCGCTCGCCATCATGCGCCTTTTCGAGGCGTACCGATTCCATCCGGAAGGCGAGATCATCACCCTCGAGGAGTCGCCGTGACATCATTGCAGGCCGCGTTGTCGCCGGTCGCCGCGCAGACCGTCGAGCACACCCCGTTCGGCCGGCTGGTGTGGATGGTGTCGGGTGCGCTCGGCAATTCCACCACGATGACCGTTGGCCGCTGCCACATCGAGCCGGGTAAGGCGAATCCGCGGCATGTGCATCCCAACTGCGACGAGGTCCTCTACTTGGTGCAGGGCCGGATCAGGCACACGCTCGATGACGAGTCGGTCGAGATGACGGCCGGCGACGCGATCAGCATTCCGGCCGGCGCTGTGCACAATGCCGAGAACATCGGGCCGGACGAGGTAGTTTGCCTGATTTCGTTCTCTACCCCGGACCGGCAGGTCGTGGTCAGCAACTCAAGTGGCTGATGGTCGAGGTGTTGACCTGGTCGATGCGCAATGCACCGTGATATTCCTTCAGGTGATAGGCGATCGACCAGTTCAGACAGGCCGAGCCGTTTCCCAATGACGGCCGCTGGTGGCTGGTGAAACTCACCGATGCGTGCACCACGCCGGAGACATCCACGGTCACCGAGTTGATCGAAATCTTGCTGTCGCGGGTTGTCCGGAATCCCTCGTATTGAGTCTCCGTGGCGCGGCCGGCGGCCGGGATCTGGGTCACCGCCCAGCCCGCGTAGTCATGGTGGCTGTTGATCGCGGTGAAATACCGGGTCAGCAGATCGCGTACCTCGGGCAGTCTCGCCGCACCCTGCACCGCGGGCGCGACACCGACCAGTGATGGTGGCGGCAGCGACGGCGTCGAGGAGACCCGAATCGAGGGCGTGATCAGGGTCGGGCCGGGGATGGTCGGTGGCGGGGCGGCCGAATTGTGGCCGGACACCCCCCGCCATACCAGCAGCGCCACCACAACCACGGCCACAGTGGCGATCGCGCCGATCAATGGTCCGCGCCGCCGGCCGGTCCGGGGGATAGTCGCCAACAGGTCGCCGTCGCCGTCGTCCATCGGGTCGGTCGGCGGCACCCATCGCCGCGGGGCCGGCTCGGCCCGCCACACCGGCAGCTCGGGTATGACGTCCCCGGCGCCCAGGCCGCAGCGCGGGCAGAACCGCACGCCGTCGGAGTACTCGGCCGAGCAGCCGGCGCAGGTGATCACGGCCGGCTCCGGTCGATCGCCAGGTCCGGTCGCGGGGCGGCGAACAGCGTCGCGACCCGCGGGGCGAGCAGCCCGAGCAGCCCGCCGGCGGCCAGTGGGATGCCGAGCGCGGCCCACCACACCGGTGCCACCGCGACCCGCTCGCCGCCGCTCGGCGATGGCGTCAGGCCCAGCCGGGCGACCGCGTACATGACCACACCGGCGCCACCCAGCGCGATCAGCTGGGCCGACACTCCCCCGGCCCGGCCCCGCAGCGCCGACCGGGTCGCCACGGCCAGCAGCACGCCGGCGGCGAGCACCGGCAGAAACGCCAGCAGCGGTACGGCGCGCGCGGCGTCGAACAACGTCAGCGTGCCTTCCAATTGGATACCGGCGAGCCGGCCCGACATGTCGACCGGCATACCGAGGCCAAGCGCCGCTCCGGCCGCGATCAGCGCCGGCGCGAGCAGCAACCCAAGGGTCAGCGCCAGGCCGGCCGGCAACGAGCCGCCCACGAGCAACGTGCCGACGAGACCGACGCCGGCGAAGGCCGCCACGATCACGAGCACCGGGACACCGACGGCAAGCAACCCGCGGCCATAGTCAGCGGCCGCCCGAACCGCCGCGGCAATGGTCGGATGGGCGGTACTGCCGGCGGCGCCCGCCAGCGCCACCGAGGCCGCGGCCAGGATGGCGCCGCCCACCGGGGTAGCCACCAGACCGGCGCGCACGCTGCCGCCGGACACCGTGGCCCGGCTGCTCAGCGCCACCAGCAGCCCGACAATCGCGAATCCGCCGCCGGTGAGGGTCGCGGTCCGCGCAATCGAGGTCCGACCCGTTGCCCGCCGACTCGCCAGCCCGATCGCAACCGCGGTCAGCACGGTCAGCGTCACGGGCATCGCGGTGATGGTCAGGTGTCTGGTGAGGTCGTCCGAGCCGCGCGGTGGGCCGAGCAGACCGCCCGAGCCCAGCGCCGAGATGTGCCCGGCGATCGGGCCGTCGACGTGCACCCGGCCGCCGAGCGCCGCCGCGGCCAACAGCAGCGGCAGCCGCCACGCCACGGAGCCGGCGAGATGTCCGGGCAACGCCGCGAGCAGCCCGAGGGCCGCCACCGTCGAGGCGCCGAGCAGCATCAGCAGGCCCGCAACCAGGCCGCGTACCGTTCCGCTACCCCACACGCCGCTCACAGTATTGGCAGATGTGCGAAACGGCTGAAAGGTTCGAGGGTTCTTACCCGACCTGATGCAACCACGCGACCTGAGCGCCATCCCCGGCATGTCGGTAGGGCTCGAGCTCGCCATCCCAGGCCAGGCCCAGCGCGGTGTCGATGGCGTGGCCGAAGTCCTCGGCACTGGTGCATTCGGCCCGAATCGCCCGCAGCTGCTGCTCGCCGACCAGCAGGTCGCCGTTGGCTCCGGTGATCGCCCGGTGCACACCGCGGCCGGGCACGTGCATGATCCGCTCGCCGTCGCAGCCGGCGGTGGCGTCCTCGGTCACCTCGAAGCGCAGCATCGGCCAGGCCCGCAACGCCGAGGCCAGCCGCCCCGCCGTGCCGGCCGCCCCGGTCCAGCCGCATTCGGCCCGGAGCGTCCCGGGCGCGGCATCCTGCGCGCCCCACGGCAGCGAGACCGGGGTGCCGAGCACAGCCGAAATGGCCCACTCGGCGTGTGGACACACCGCCGGCGGGCTCGAGTGGACGTATATGACGCCATGGCTAGCCACGGTGACCTCCATTCGACGAGGGACGCCTTCCCCAGCGGCCTCGTACCAGACATCACCGTGCCGGACCATTGTGCATGCTGTGAGTGATGTTGCGCCAGTGAGGGTACGCCACCATCGCCCGACTCTGTGGTAACGGCCCGGGTTCCACCTGTCGGACCATTAGCGCTCGCACTCATGTTGATCATGAAGTCAGTGGAGCGACACGCCGGCGACACGCCGTAAGCCGCCACAGTAACTTCATGATCAACAATGGCAAGCGCTTACCGCCTGGTCGGTTTGTTGATGGGTCGGACCGGCAGTGGCAGCGTCGAATGTCCGGATCGACGTCCCGGACCGGGATTAGCTCCAGAGGCGGTCGCGGGCGCGTTCCCGGTCCCACGCCTCGGTGTCGGTGTCGAAGAAGACCGGGTCGGCCGGGTCGAGGTGCGCCCGGAAGACGTCCTCGTCGATGCCCTCGAATCCCAGTCCCGGCGTCTGCGGCACCGTGATGTACCCGTCCTGCACCAGCGGACCGGGCATCCCGGTGATCAGGTCGTTCCACCACGGCACGTCGGCCGAGTGGTGCTCCAGCGCCAGGAAATTCGCCGTCGCGGCCGCGATGTGCACGCCTGCCAGGGTCGCGATCGGGGTGGCGGCCATGTGAATGGCCATCGGCACGCCGTACTCCTCGGCCAGGTCGCCGATCTTCTTCGTCTCCAGGATCCCGCCGGAGCTGGCCGGGTCGGGATGGATGACGCGGATCGCGCCCCGGTCCAGCAGCGGCCGGAAATTCTCCTTGAGGTAGATGTCCTCACCAGTGCAGGTCGGGGTGGCCACCGCGGCGGTCAGGTCGCGCCACTGCTCGGTGAGCTGCCAGGGCAGCAGGTCCTCCACCCAGGCCAGCGTGTATGGCTCGAGCGCGCGCACCAGCCGGATGCTCGCCTCCACGCCGATGTGGCCGAAATGGTCGGCGGCCAACGGAATGTCGTAGCCGACGATCGACCGGACCTCCGCGACATAGTCGGCCAGGTATTGCACGCCCTTGGCGGTCGGGGCGATCCCGGTGAACGGGTGCATAGTCGAGTACGAAGCGCGGGCTCCTGGCGGTGCGATGACCGCTCCCGGAATGTCCCAGAGCAGATTCACCCCGAGATCCATCTTCAGGAACTCAAAACCCATATCCCGCCGCTCCACCAGCCTTTTGCCGAGCTCCGTCGCGGTCGCCGCATTGGGCGTGTCGGCATAGCAGAGAATCTTGTCCCGGAACATGCCGCCGGCGAGCTGATAGGCCGGGACGCCGTAAGCCTTACCGGCCAGGTCCATCAGCGCCATCTCGATGCCACAGACCCCACCGGCCTGCCGGGCGTGGTGGCCAAACTGCTTGATCTTTCGGAAGATCTTGTCGACGTTGCACGGATTTTCGCCGATGAGTCGGCTTTTCAGCATCAGTACGTACGTGGTGCTGGCCTGGTCGCGTAGCTCGCCGTAGCCGGAGATTCCCTGGTTGGTGTCGATCCGAACAATCGTCGAGCGAAACGGAACGCCTACCAGGTTGGCGATGCGCAGGTCGGTGATCTTCAGGTCGCTCGGCATCGAATAGTGGCTGACATTGTTTTCCAGGCTCACGGCGCCCCCTTACGGTCGATACGTCTGCGTCTTCCATTCCTGAAAGTCCCGCTCGATGTGCTCGGCCCAGACGGCCACGTCGATATCGGCGCTGGTATAGACGCGGTTGGCCAGCCGGGACTTGCCGAATACGTCGCGTACCGCCACATCCTCCGCCGCCTCGGCCACCTGTTCGGCCAGCTGCGGCGGGATCACCGAAATGCCGCCGGGCGTGCCGAGCACGATATCGCCGGGTAGCACAGTGGCCTCGCCGATGCGGACCGGAATGTTGATCCCAACAAGCGTTACGTCCAGGATCGGTCGCGGATCGGCCTCGCGGAAGAAGAAATTCACTCCGCCGTCCAGCGTGGCGATCCCGGTGAGATCACGCACCGACCCGTTGATCACGGCGCCGACGCCGGTCCGCGACGCAACCGCGGTGCCGAGATTGTCGCCAATCATCGACCCGCCGATAATCTTGCCGAACAGGTCGACGACCATGACATCGCCGGTCTCCAGCCGCTCGATGACCCAGGAATTCTGCCGATCGCCTTCCTGATGGCCCTCGCGGGCACCGGCGGCGACGACCACCGCGTCGTAGTCGGGCCGGTGCGGCAGAAACTGCGCGGTCACCGCCCGCCCCACGAGAACGTTGCCCGGATGCGACTCCTGCCAGCCACCGGCAAACTGGCGGTCAAAGCCGTCCTTGCGCATCGCGCTCCACGCCTGCTCGATCGTGGCCGTCCGCAGTCTGGCGAGCACGTCATCGGGCACCCTGGGCCGCCCGTCGGGAAAACGCTCTCCCTGCCACGCCGCCGTCAGCTCTTCCAGGTCCTCGCGGGTCGCCCCGACCTTCATTGTCGACCTTTCCCTTCAGCCCTTGACCGCTCCGGCGGCCACTCCTTCGACGAGAAACGCTGCCCCCGCCGGCGGTTTCATGATCGTGATGGGCAAACCGTCGGGAAACGAAGGGTTTCGCCATCATGATCATGAAATTAGGCGCTCGCCATCTCAAAGAGCCACGCTACTTGTTGATGCGCTTGAGCTCCTTTTGTACGGTCTGCGCCGCGGTCGCGAGCTCTTTGCTCGCGCCGGAGCCTTTCTTCACGATGTTGCTCAGCGCGTCCTGGTAGGCGGTATTCATCACCGGCGTCCACAGTGGTGGCGACGCCGG
>Ga0137412_10001537_pt1 | contig 18039 bp, 10 predicted proteins | sample CZODoug2_1_16fun_FD_122160 | JGI IMG/M metagenome (GOLD analysis project Ga0137412, IMG submission 122160) | Vadose zone soil fungal communities from Angelo Coast Range Reserve, California, USA - CZODoug2_1_16fungal (Hybrid Assembly) | ecosystem: Environmental > Terrestrial > Soil > Vadose zone...
CAACGCCGGATATCTCGAGACGCTTGGCCAACAGATCGTGCGCGGCCGCAGCATCACGGGTCAGGATACTGCGACCTCGCGCAGCGTGGCCGTAGTGAACGAGGCATTCGTGCATCGCTTCTTCAAACCAGGCGAGGAGCCGATCGGCGCGCACTTCGGGCTCGACCTGCCGCGCTACGACAACACCTTCGAGATTATCGGCGTGGTGCGCAACGCCAAATACAATGACCCGACAAACACCGAGCCTCCGCGTCCGCTCTTCTTCGTCCCGCTCACCCAGCGCAACGTGTGCGCTTCCGCGCGCAACGTTAGAAATACGCTGTCGCTCACGGCGGCCGACCGGAATGTGAACATCATGCCGCTCTTTCACATTCATGGGCTCTGTTTCGCGACGCTGCTCACGCTGATGACCGGCGGCTGTTTGATGCTCGATGAATTCGAGCCGCAGCAGACGATGCAGCGCATCAAGGATGCGACCGTTTTCATGGCGGTGCCGACGATCTACGTGCGCCTGGTGGAGGCTCTCTGCAAAGGTGCTTTTTGGTCGCGGCGCGGTCATGGTTTCACGCAACTCGATCCCTCGGTACTTCAGGGGGCTGCCCGCACATAGCGGCGCAGCCAGTCCGACATGCGCTCCTCCAAATCCTTGACGAAGCTCGGCCTCGTGAAGACGTGGTGCTGCTCGGGATATACCACGAGCTGCGCCGGCACTCCAAGGGTCTTCAATGCCTGGTACATCTGTTCACCGCCGCTCACCGGCACATTGAAATCCTTTTCGCCGCCCAGGAACAGGGTGGGTGTATGGATTCTGTCGGCATGAAAAAACGGATACGACACCTTCAGCCACAGCGCGGTGTTGCGCCACGGGGCACCGAGTTCGTTGCTGTATTGAAGGATGTATTGATCGGTTCCATAAGTCGATAACTGATTGGCGCTGCCGGCGCCGCTGATCGCAGCCTTGAATCGGCGATCGGTTGCAATGGTGTAGTCGGTCAATATGCCGCCGTAGCTCCAACCGCCGATCGCAAGCCGTTCTGCGTCGGCGATGCCGCGAGCGACCAGGTAGTCGACACCGGCGAGCAAGTCCTCGACTTCTTTGTGGCCCCAATCGGCGAGAATGGCTTGAGCGAAAGCGCCGCCCCGACCGCTGCCGCCGCGGTAGTTGACGCGAACAACCACAAATCCTTTGGCGGCAAACATCTGCGGCTCGAACTGGTAACCGTCCAGAGCCAGGGTATGTTCATCTTGACCGTTGGGTCCGCCGTGAATCCACAGCAGCGTCCGATATCGATGTCCCGGTTCATAGGACACGGGCTTGATCATGAGCCCGTGGATCTCGGTTCCGTCCCTGCTCTTGAATCGTATGTCCTCCACCGCTCCGAGCTGCCGCTCCGCGAGAAACGCATCATTGTGGGAGGTGAGCTTGCGTAACCGCCCGCCCTCGAGCGCATACACTTCGTCGAGGGCATTGTCGTCGGACTCGAGCAGCACCGTATGGCCTGCCGCACTGGACAACCCGGAGACCACGTATTTACCCGCCGGCGCCTCGCGCGTGATTGCTCCGCCGGACAGGTCGATTCGAGCCGGGTAGATGGTGCCGTCATCCTCCACGGAGATGGTCGCGGACGAATCGGCGCTGAACGCATAGGAAGTGACGGCCCGGTCGAGCTTGTCGGCGAGCGGCCGGGGTGCGCCGCCGGCGGCCGGCACGACGAAGAGCCGGTCCTGCATATAGGCGTTGAATTTGGGTTCCATACCCTGCAGAAAAGCAATGAACGTCCCTGTCGGACTCCAAGCGAGCTTCTGCGTGTTGGGCGCGTAGGGCCGAATCACAGTCCGAGGGGCCGCGCCCGCGTGTGCGTCGATGACATCGATGTCGGTACGGCCGTCCGGATCTCCGCCTCTTTCGTGCGTCCTGGTAAACGCGATCTGCCGGCCGTCGGGAGACCACGCGGGTAGGTCTTCGTTGAAGGATGGGTCGGCGGTCAGGGGTTCGATTTGCCTGCTCTCGACGTCCAGCAGATACACGTGCCGCTTGCGGTCCAAGCCAAGATATCCGTCTTCGTCCTGTTTGAAATGCAGCGCCTCGATTACGATGGGCTTGGGCGGCTTCGCGGGGGCCTCATCGCCTAGCACCATGGCGAACGCGAGGCGTTTGCCGTCCGGCGACCACGCGTACTCGCTGATGTCGCCGGTAGCGCTCGTCAACGGACGAGCATCGCCGCCGCGGCGGTCCAGCAGCATGATCTGTCCTTTCTCGGAGCCTGCCGGCGTGGAGAGGAAGGCTAGATAGCGTCCGTCCGGGCTCCAGCGCGGTTTACCGATGCCGTCTGCCGGCGCGGTGAGCGCCACACGCTGGCTGCCGTCCCAACTCACCATCCAGATCGCGCTACGCGCCTCGTCGGGTTCGCGCTCGTTCGTGGTCACGACATAGGCGACCCACGCGCCGTCGGGCGACACCCGCGGGTCGCTCAAACTCTGGATTCGGTAAAAATCATCCGCCGTGAGCGGTGCGCGAGCCGGCGCGGCAGGCTGTGCCTGCGCCGCGCAAAGCGACAACAAACCCGCGGCCAGCAGATGAGGTGCCTTCATTCGTGAGGGTCGCGAGTTAGGAGCGCGCACGCAACCTCGCTGGACTCTGCTTAAGCATTCTGTTCGCGCGGGTCCGTCATGGGTATTATGTCGGGATGGAATTCAACACATCGCATACTTACATACTGACGGCAACGTGCACCAGCCGTATGGGAACGACCGCCGCTATCACCGGCTTTCTGGCGGCGCACCGCCTGTACATCATGGAAATGCAGCAATTCGACGATGTATTGACCATGCGCTTCTTCGTGCGGGCAACGTTTTGCGGCGTTGCCGGAGAGCCCGTCGACCTGGCGCGCCTGCGTACGGAATTCCTCGCCGTTGCCAATGCCGAGCAAATGCAATGGGCCATCCACGACGGCACGCACCGTAGCCGCGTGTTGATCTTGGTATCGAAGCTGGACCATTGCCTGGAGGATCTTCTATACCGCCATCGCACCGGCGAATTGAAAATGGACTTGACCGGCATCGTTTCCAATCACCCGGATATGCAGCCCACTGCGGACCGGCATGGCATTCCCTACTTCTTGATTCCGATCACTAAGGATACGAAAGCGGTTCAAGAGGCTCGGCTGCTCGCGCTCATCAATGAAACACATACCGAACTCGTGGTCCTTGCGCGCTACATGCAAATATTCTCGGACGACATGGCCAAGCGCCTGGTCGGACGGGTGGTGAATATCCATCACTCGTTCCTGCCGGGTTTCAAGGGCGCGAGGCCCTACCATCAGGCGCACACCCGCGGCGTCAAATTGATCGGCGCGACGGCGCATTATGTGACGGGCGACTTGGACGAGGGCCCCATCATCGAACAAATCGTCGAGCGCGTGGATCACAGCTACACGCCTGAAATGCTGATCGAGGTCGGACGCGATTCCGAGCGCCGCGCCCTATCGACCGCCGTGCGATTGCTGCTCGAGCATCGCGTCTTCCTCGACGACAACAAGACGGTCGTATTCAAGTAGTGAGCGCGCCGCGGCTCCCGGCTTGCGCTCGGCGCTGGGCGGATAGCCGAATTGATTGCGGTAGCACTTGGAAAAGTGCGGCGGGGATTGAAACCCGCAGGCGGCGGTAATATCCATGATGGGCATCGCGGTCTGCAGCAAGAGTTCGCGTGCATGGCGCAGCCGCATTTCCAGATAATATCGCTTCGGCACGCAGTTCAGGTCGCGCTTGAACAGCCGCTCGATCTGGCGGCGCGACAACCCGGTCGCCTTCGCAATCTTTTCCAGCGACAGCGGCTTCTCGATGTTTTCTTCCATGAGCTGCGCGACCCGGATCAATCCGCGATGGGAAACGCCGATCTGCGCCCGTAGCGGGACGTACTGGCGCTCTGTGTCCTTGCGCACGCGATCGACGATGAATTGCTCGGACACCATTTGCGAGATTCGCGGCCCGAGCTTCAATTGAATGAGATTGAACATGAGGTCGAGCGGTGCCGTGCCGCCGGAGCAGGTATACCGGTCGCGGTCGATGGTGAACAGCTGGTCGCTGATGCGCACCCGCGGAAACTCCTCGCGCAGCGCCGACAGGTTTTCCCAGTGAATCGTGGCGCGAAAGTTATCGAGGAGCCCGGCGCGAGCCAGCGCATAGCCGCCGGTGCACAAGGCACCTAGAGGCGTTCGCCGATCCGCAAGCCGACGCAGCGCGGCGAGCAGCGCCGGGGATACCGCCTCGCGCACATTGATGCCGCCGCAGACGAACAAGATGTCAACCGCCCCCAGCTTATCGAGCGCACCCGTGGGCGACAAACTGAGCCCGCTGCTGGCGTCGGTGGCGCATCCGTCGACGCTGATGACCGACCACTCGTACACCTCCCGGCCGACCAAACGATTTGCCATACGCAGCGGTTCAAGGGCGTTGGCTACTGCGATCAAAGAGTAGTTCGGCAGCGTAAGAAACGCGTACTTGCACTTTCGCAGCACAACCGGTGCATCCAAGGGAGCCTCCGAGTCGGCAAGGACTAATGCGGGCGCTCTATTATGCCATTCAACGCGCCCGAATGCCTCATTCCGACAAGAATGTGTCGTTTACAGACAGGCGCCGGGCCCGCTACCGGGAGACGCAGCGTCGCCGGCCTTGCACCTGGCGCGTTTCAACAAGTGGCTGTCGCAATTAGCCTGGTGTTTACCCCATTGCTGGTTACACTGCCTGGCGCATTTGCGTTGGGAGATAAAGCACATGAAAACTCATGCCCGCGTCGTGGTGATTGGCGGCGGTGTGGTCGGCGTTAGCACGCTCTATCACTTAGCCGTCAAGGGATGGTCGGACGTGGTCCTGCTGGAGCGCGCCGAGTTGACCGCCGGATCGACCTGGCACGCGGCGGGTTTGCTGCCTCTCTTCAACATGAGTTACACCGTCGGACAGTTACACAAGTATTCGGTAGATTTGTACAAGCGGCTGCCCGCGGAAACCGGCCAAGATGTCAGTTTCCACGTCACCGGAAACCTGCGGCTCGCCACCAACCGCGACCGCATGGACGAATATCAGAAGTACTGCGGCACCGCCAACACCATCGGTGTGCCGTTTCAGGTGATCGGCCCGAAGGAGGTTCACGACCTGTGGCCGCTGGCCGAGATCGGCAATGGCGGCGACATACCGGGCGGCGGTCCGCCGAACATCGTCGGCGCGCTATACCACCCGGACGACGGCCACATCGCGCCGGCCGACCTCACGATGGCGCTGCGCAAAGGGGCGCGCACCCGCGGCGCGGAAATCCACGAACACACCGAAGTCACCGCCGTCAAACGGACTGCGTCGGGCGAGTGGCACCTGACCACCAACAACGGCGACATCGTCGCCGAACACGTGGTCTGCGCGACGGGCAACTATGCGCGCCAGACCGGCCGCCTGTTCGGTCTCAACGTGCCTTCCATCCCCGTCGAGCATCAGTACATCGTTTATGACGAGTCGCCCGAATTGAAAGCGTACCGCCAGAACGGCGGCCGCGAACTCGCGGTGCTGCGCGAATCTGACCAGTCGTACTACCTGCGCGAAGAGCGCCTGGGCTGGATTTTGGGCCCCTACGAGGCCGGTGCCCCGGCTCGCTTTGCCGACGGCGTGCCCGACTGGTTCGGCAAGAGCTTGTTCGAGGGTGACTTGGAGCGGCTGCTGCCGCATGTGGAGGCCGCACAGCGCCGCGTACCCTCGCTTGCCACCTGCGGCATCAAAGACATTGTCAATGGCCCCATCGCCTACACCCCGGACGGCAGCCCGCTGGTCGGTCCCGCCTGGGGCGCGAAGAATCTATGGCTCAACGAGGGTCACAGCTTCGGCATCACCGCGGCCGGCGGCTCCGGCTGGCAGCTGGCGGAGTGGATCGTCGAGGGCGAGCCGGGCATCGACATGATGGCCGTCGATCCGCGCCGCTACGGTCCGTATACCGGGAAGCGTTACGTCGTTCAGAAGAACGAGGAAACCTACCGGAACGTCTTCGTCATTCACTATCCGGACGAAGAGCGCGCCGATGCGCGCCCCGCCAAGACCAGTCCGGTGTACGACAAACTCGCGCGCATGGGCGCTGTCTTCGGCCAGCGCTATGGCTGGGAACGCGCCAACTGGTTCGCTCCCCCGGGCGTCGCGCCCAAAGACAAATGGAGTTTCCGGCGTTCGAATTACTTCGAGCATGTCGGCGCCGAGGCGCGCAGATTACGCGAGCATGTGGGCGTGATCGATCTCACCCCGTTCACCAAACACGAAGTGACCGGCCCCGGTGCGGAAGCGTGGCTCGACAGCCTGGTCGCGAACAAGGTACCCACCAAAATCGGACGCATCGCGCTCTGCCACGCGCTCACGCGCCGCGGCGGGATACGGTCGGAATTCACCATCACCAAGATCGCCGATCAGCACTACTACGTCGTGAGCGCCGGTGCCGCCGAGCGCTACGACAGCGATTACCTGCAACAGATGTTGCCGCAGGGCGCTGCGGCGGCGGCCGAGCCGGCGGCAGGCGTTTCCTTGCGAAACATCACGATGAGCCGGGGTGTCTTCGTACTCGCCGGCCCGCGTTCGCGCGAGGTCCTGGCGAAACTCACCGACACTCCGCTCGACAATGCGGCATTTCCATGGCTCACCGGTCAGGTCGCAGAAGTCGGGCTGGCGGTCGACGTGTACTTGTTGCGGGTGAATTTCGTGGGCGCGCTGGGCTGGGAATTGCACTTCCCGATCGAATACGCGCATCACTTGTTCGACGCCATCTTCGCGGCCGGGGAGGAATACAAAATCGGCATGGCCGGCATGCGGGCCATGGAATCGCTGCGCCTCGAAAAATCCTATCGGATGTGGGGCACCGACCTCAGCCCGGATTACACGCCCTACGAAGCGGGACTCGATCGCTTCGTGCGCTTGAACAAGGGGCCCTTCATCGGCAAGGAAGCCCTGGAGCGGCAATTGAAGAATGGCGTGCCGCACCGCTTCATCACCTTCGAAGTGCACGAGGTGAAGGACGCCGACGCGCTCGGCAACGAGCCTCTGTTCGACGCCAAAGGTACTCTCATCGGCCGCGCGACGGCCGGCTACTATGGTCACGCCTTGGGCAAGAGCCTGGGGCTGGGCTACGTGAAACCTGAATTCGCGAGCGTCGGCAGCGACCTTACCATCGAGATCCTGGGTGAACGCAAACGCGCCACGGTTCTGGTCGATTCACCGTACGATCCGGAGAACAAGGAGCTTCGGGCATAACCGAAGCCGCGCGCCAATTCATGAGCAGGCAATCATTTTCAGCGCTGGCGTTGCTCCGGCGCGGCCTCAGCGGCCATCTCGGTTGGCAGAAACAGTGGCGCAAGCCCGAGCCTAAAGCCAGTTACGATGCCATCATCGTGGGCGGCGGCGGACACGGCTTGGGCGCGGCGTACTATCTGGCGAAAGAGCATGGCCTGACCAATATCGCGGTGCTCGAGAAGGGCTGGATCGGCGGCGGCAACACCGGCCGCAATACCACCATCATTCGCTCCAATTACCTGTTCAACGAGAGCGCCGCTCTCTACGATCACTCGGTGAAGCTGTGGGAAAATCTCTCGCAGGTGCTGAACTACAATGTCATGTTCTCGCCGCGCGGAGTCATGATGCTGGCGCACACGGTCCATGACATTCAAGTGTTCAAACGGCACGTGCATGCGAACCGCTGCAACGGCGTCGACAACGAGTGGCTCGAACCGAGTCAGGCCAAGGAATTCTGCCCACCGCTCAACATCGAGGACAACATACGCTACCCGGTACTGGGCGCGGCTCTGCAGCGGCGCGGCGGCACGGCGCGGCACGACGCCGTCGCCTGGGGCTACGCGCGCGCCGCCGACGCATTGGGCGTCGACATCATCGAGAATTGCGAAGTGACCGGCATCACACGTGGTGCCGGCGGCGCCGTCGAGGGGCTGGAGACGTCGCGCGGTCTCATCCGCACGCGCAAGGTCGGGGTCTCGGCCGCGGGCAATACCAGCGTCGTTTTGGCGCTGGCCGGAGTTCGCTTGCCCTTGGAGAGCTATCCGTTGCAGGCCCTCGTGTCCGAGCCGATCAAACCGATTTTCCCCTGCGTGGTGATGTCGAACACCATTCACGCCTACATCAGCCAATCGGACAAGGGTGAACTCGTCATCGGCGCGGGGACCGATGCCTACACCTCGTACACGCAGCGCGGCGCGCTGCACATCAATACGCATACGCTCGATGCCATATGCGAATTGTTTCCGACTTTTCGGCGCATGCGCATGATGCGCAACTGGGGCGGCATCGTCGACGTGACGCCCGACCGGTCGCCCATCATCGCCAAGACGCCGGTACCGGGACTGTACGTCAATTGCGGATGGGGTACGGGCGGCTTCAAGGCGACCCCTGGTTCAGCGCATGTATTTGCGTGGACCATCGCACGCGACGAGCCGCATCCGATCAACGCGCCGTTCACCATCGAACGGTTCCGCGACGGTTACTTGATCGACGAGGCCGCGGCCGCCGCCGTGGCTCACTGAGCGCCGGCGCATGCTGCTCATCGTCTGTCCCTACTGCGGCAAGCGCCCCGAACTCGAATTCACCTACGGCGGCCAAGCGCATTTGGCAAGACCCGTCGAACCCGCAGAGCTCGACGATCAAGCATGGACTGATTTTCTCTACATGCGCACCAACATCAAGGGCATTTACGCCGAACGTTGGCGGCACGCTCGCGGCTGCGGCCGCTTTTTCAACGCGCTGCGCGACACCACCACGGATCATTTCTTAAGCTTCTACAAGACCGGCGAGCCGATGCCCGACATTGCCGCCGCCAAGGCGAGCGCGGCGCTGGGGAACAGAGCGCTGCCGGAGAACGGGAAGTGAGTTCCCGCACCGCGGGCGGCGGGCGCATCGACCGATCTCAGCCGCTGCGATTCACCTTCGACGGCAACTCCTATGAGGGGTGCGCCGGCGACACATTGGCCTCGGGGTTGCTGGCCAACGGCGTGCATCTGGTCGGGCGTTCATTCAAGTACCATCGACCACGCGGAATATTGGCGGCGGGTTCCGAGGAGCCGAACGCATTGGTAACCGTGAGCCGGGATGCGGCGCGGTATACGCCGAATCTACGCGCCACCCAAGTCGAACTGTACGACGGCTTGATTGCGATGAGTCAAAATCGTTGGCCGAGTCTGCGCCACGACATCGGGCGAGTGAACGACCTGTTCTCGCGGTTTTTTCCGGCGGGCTTTTACTACAAGACCTTCATGTGGCCGCGCACGGCCTGGAAAGCGTTGTATGAACCGGTGATTCGCCGCGCCGCGGGCTTGGGATCGGCTCCGACTCGCCCCGATCCGGACCGCTACGCGCAACGCTACGCTCACTGCGACGTACTCGTGGTAGGCGCTGGGCCTGCCGGCATCGCGGCCGCGCTGGCGGCAGCCGACGGCGGCGCCCGCGTCATGCTTTGCGACGAGCAGGCAGAATTCGGCGGCAGCTTGTTGGGCGACGTCGCGGCGCACATCGACGGCGACGACGGCCGCGCGTGGGTGGAACGATCGATCGCAGCATTGCGGCTGAATACGCGCGTCACCCTCCTCGCCCGCACCACGGCCTTCGGTTATTTCCCGCACAATCTGATCGGTCTAAACGAACGCCTGACCGATCATCTTAGCCATCCGACGCAGGGCCAACCGCGCGAGCGGCTGTGGCAGGTTCGAGCGCGCACCGTGGTGCTGGCGACCGGCGCCATCGAGCGGCCGCTGGTATTTCCCGGCAACGACCGGCCGGGGATTCTGCTCGCGGGAGCCGGCCAAACCTATCTCAACCGTTATGGCGTACGGGTCGGCACGCGTGTGGTCATCGTGACCGCTGCGGATGCCGCCTACCAGGCGGCGCTGGATCTGCATGACGCCGGCGTGGTCGTGGCCGCAGTGGCCGATGTGAGGCAGGCGCCGAGCGGTGCGCTTCCCGAGGCGGTGCGGCTTGAAGGCATACACGTCATTCCGGCAAGCACCGTGCTGGGTACCGACGGCGATCTGCGCGTGAGCCGCATTTCGCTCGGACGGACCGACAACGGCTCGGTGCGTGCGGCGCAAAGTTTCGACTGCGATGCCGTATTGATGTCGGGCGGCTTCACGCCGAGCGTGCACCTGTTCTCCCAATCGCGCGGCAAACTCGAATGGAATGAAAAGTTGCAAGCTTTCATACCCGGTCGATCGGCGGAGAACGAGCGTTCCGCCGGTGCATGCCGCGGCGTCTTCGGACTCGCGGAAGCGCTGGCGGATGGCGCGACGGCCGGTGCCGCGGCGGCCGGCGCCGCGGCCGCTCCCGAACCTCGTGCGTCATCGCGCCGATTCTTGGTGGAGGCCGAGGCAATCGGCAGCGATACCTATCTCGGCGCTTTGCCTACGGCGACGCCGCCGAGCAAAGACAAATCCTTCGTGGATTGGCAGCACGATGTGACCACGAAAGACCTCGCGCTGGCCACCCGCGAGGGCTTCCAGTCAATCGAGCACGTCAAACGCTACACCACCACCGGTATGGCCACCGATCAGGGCAAGACGTCGAACCTCAATGCAATGGCGATCGTGGCGCAAAAACTCGACGTGACCCTACCGCAGGTGGGCCTCACCACATTTCGCATGCCGTACACGCCGGTGACGTTCGGCAGCTTCGCAGGCATTTCCCGCGGCGATCTGTTCGACCCGGTGCGCACCACGCCGACCCACGCGTGGGCGGCGGCCAACGGCGCCATGTTCGAGAATGTCGGTCTGTGGAAGCGCGCGCGCTACTTTGCGCGCGCGGGCGAGAACATGCATGCCGCGGTGGCGCGCGAATGTCTCGCGGTACGCAATGCCTGCGGCATTTTCGACGCGTCGACCTTGGGCAAGATCGAAGTCGTCGGTGCGGATGCGGCCGAATTCATGAATCGCCTGTACATCAATAGTTGGACGACCTTAGGTGTGGGACGCTCGCGCTATGGAATCCTCTGCCGCGATGACGGATTCATCTACGACGATGGCGTGGTCGCGCGCTTGAGCGACGATCGCTTCCATGTAACCACCACCACCGGCGGCGCACCGCGGGTGTTGGCCATGATGGAAGACTATCGTCAAACCGAATGGCCGGACCTCAAGGTATGGCTCACCTCGACCACCGAGCAGTGGGCCGTGATCGCCGTGCAAGGACCTCGCGCTCGCGCTGTGCTCGAGTCCTTGGTCGAAGGCATCGATATCAGCGCAGCGGCCATGCCGCATATGAGCGTGGGCCGCGGGCTCATTTGCGGCATCCCCATGCTGCTGTTCCGCGTCAGCTTTACCGGCGAGCTGGGTTTCGAAGTCAATGTGCCCGCCGATTTTGGCGCGGCGGTATGGGAAGCGATTTACGCGTCCGGCCAGCGGCATGGGATGGTGGAGTACGGCACTGAGACCATGCACGTACTGCGTGCCGAGAAGGGTTACATCATCGTGGGTCAAGACACCGATGGCACCGTGACGCCGGACGATGCCGGTCTCACGTGGGCGATCGGCAAGACCAAAACGGATTTCGTCGGCAAGCGCTCGCTGCAACGCGAGTCGATGAAGGCCTCGAACCGCAAACAACTGGTCGGATTGCGCCCGCGTAGTGCCGGCGTCACGCTCGAAGAAGGTGCGCAAGTCGCCGCCAAGCCGGGTCAACGGCCGCCGATGGAACTCATCGGCCACGTGACCTCGTCCTATGCCAGCAGCGTGCTGGGATATTCCATCGCGCTGGCATTGGTCGCAGGCGGGCGCGCGAAAATTGGACAAACAGTCTATGTACCCATGCCGGGCGGCGACCTCGAGGTTGAAGTGACTTCGCCTGTTTTCTACGACCCCACCGGAGCGCGCATCAATGGTTGAGCCGGCGACTCGCCGCGCGCCCGCGGTACCCGAGGCCGCCTGGCTGAAAGCGCTGCCGTCGGCCGCGCGTTTCGCCTTCCATGGCGCCGCCGCCGCGCGTGCGGCCGCGCAACCCGTGTGGGGCCCGGCATTTTCAGAGGAAGCCTGCCGCGCGAACGCCCACGCAACACGCGCCACGCTCTGGTTGGGTCCCGATGAATATCTTTTGTTGGACTGGGCGAGCGGCGGTGTTCCGGGGGCTGACCAGCCGACGCCCGGTTCGCCCGAGGGCCGCATGCTTGCAAGCCCGATGTTTAGCGCGCTCGAGCACGCGTTGGCCGGCATCCCGCATGCGTTGGTGGACATCAGTCACAGGCAATTCGCACTCGAGGTGCTCGGGCCGCACGCCGCAATCATCTTGAGCGGCGCCTGTCCGCTGGATTTGGACCTGGCTGAATTCCCGGTGGGCATGTGCACGCGAACCGTGCTCGCGAAAGCGGACATCGTGCTCTGGCGCACGCAAGAGAATATGTTTCATCTCGAGGTGTGGCGCTCGTTCGCCGGCTACGTCGGCGGATTGCTGCACGAGATCGCGTCCGAGTTTTACCCGCCCTAAGCGAGAAAGCGCTACAGTGCGGTGTCGCACACGAACGACATCGCCTCTGGGGGAGAAATGTACTGCAGAATTGGCACATGATCGGTCGCTCCATCAAATTTTTTCTGCTGCTCTTCGCGCTCGGTATGAACCCGTTGTGCGTAGAACCGGTGCGCGCCGCTCTCGGCGGCGACGCGGCCAGTGTCGCGTCCGACGCCGGCGAGATGCGGGGCACCGTCCATGCTGAATTACTGCAGGGCTACGATATTCATGAGATCACGGTGGTGAGCGGCACGCGGGTGCGCGAGTTCCTGAATCGAGGCGGCGTCGTTTTCGCCGTGACCTGGAGCGGTCCGGTGGCGCCGGATTTGCAACGGCTGCTGGGGACGAATTTTGCCGAGTACACCCGCGCGCTGACGGCATTGAAGCAATCCGGTTTACATAAGTCCCTGCGCGTGGCGTCGTCCTCACTGGTGGTCGAGTCCGGGGGGCATATGCGCGCCTACAGCGGCCGCGCGTATTTACCCGCGTTAATCCCGGCCGGCACCGCGGCGGCGGATCTGCGCTGAACTCACCAACGCAAGGACGCGCATGCGCTCAACTCTTTCAATCATTGTCGCGGCGACCCTGCTCGCCGGCTGTATCGGCGGCAAGGGCACGGGGACCAACAGCACCCCGGCGGCGCCGACGCCCAACACACTGGCCGTCATCGTCGATTCCGGCCCGGCCGCGGCCGCCGGTCAGATCAATCATGCGTATGTGACGGTGCATGTGTGCGTTCCCGGCAGCACGACGCAGTGCACGGACGTCGACCATGTGCTGCTCGACACCGGTTCATGGGGGCTGCGGCTGGTTCGATCGGTGCTGGCGGCGGGTGCGGTTGCGCTCAGCGCCGAGACCGATGCGCAAGGACAGGCCATCCAAGAATGCTTTCACCTCGGCGGCGGTGATACCTGGGGGCCCGTGGCCTTGGCCGATGTCACGCTGGCAGGAGAAGTCGCGGCCAAATTGCCGGTGCAGATCATGGATGACAGCCCCGGTGTGACGCCGCCATCGACCTGCGGAGGCAATGGCCTGCTGCTGAACGACGTGTCCGGCTTCGGCGCCAATGGGCTGCTCGGCGTCGGTGTTTTCGCCGAGGACTGCGGCGACGCGTGCGTGAATGCAAGCCCTCCGATGGAGATTTACTACGGCTGTACCGCGGCTGGAGTGTGCACGGCCGAGAACGTCGCACGCAGCGCCCAGGTCGCCAACCCGGTGGCGAAGTTCGCGGCCGACAACAACGGCTTCATCGTCAATATGCCGAGCCTGCAAAATGCCAACGGCGACGCCACCGTCCAAGGCGAGCTGATATTTGGCCTCGGCACGCAAACGGACAACGCGCTGCCCGCAATGGGACTGACCGTGCTCGGCGCGGATCCTGCCACCGGCGATTTCAACGCCACCTACAATGGCGGCACTACCGTGTTGCCGGCGCTGATCGACTCGGGCACCGACGACTATGCATTCGATGACCCGAGCATCCTGCCGTGTACCGACCCCCCTCCCTTCGCCGGCATTTCCTTCGTCGGCTATTACTGCCCTGCCGTCGCGCCACAGACCGCGTTTGCGGTCAATACCGGTGTGGGCGTAAACAATGCCACCAACACGGTGCAGTTCGCGATTGCCGACCCGCATACCTTCGTGGCCAATGCGGCCGCCGTCATCAATCTTGCGGGCGGCGGTGGTTCGATCCGGTTTACCTATGGCATGCCGTTCTTCTACGGCCGCAAGGTGTACTTCGGCATCGAGCAGAAAGTATCCGGCACCTACACGGGTCCTTTCTACGCCTATTGAACTCTCGCCTTGTGAGCCCTCTCGACGCTCGTCTTATGTTCAATCGGCGCTCCCGCGGCGCGGCCACGACTTGAATATTCCCTGAACTAGGTCACTAGTCGCACCGCGCGACCGCCGCGTACTGCAGACACTGTATTGAGTCGCCTGTGCAGCATCACGATACTTAGTCTTACAAGATCAGTCTTACAAGATCGCGCGCGGCGGGAGAAGCGCACGGAATCAATAGGCAGCCTATGACGCAACGCGGCCCATTGAGACGAATCGCGGCGCTCGCCGGAGTGCCGCTCGCCATGGCGTTGCTCGCCCTCGCATTTCTGATGCTGGTACCCTCGCTGCGGGCTGCGGCTGCCGGCACGCCGCCGATCACCATTGCCTTCGATCACTTGTCCACCGGCTTCGAGCTCGACGGTGTGCATCGCGACCTGCCGTGCGAGTACTGCCACCTCAATGCAGTGTTCAAAGGTACGCCGCGGAACTGCGGCGTGTGCCATATCCGGGGCTCGACCTTCAACGCGACACCGAAGACACCGACGCATATCCAGAGCACGAACAACTGCGCGGCCTGCCACAACACCCTCTCGTTCCGTCCCGACGTGCATTTCGATCACAGCGAAGTGATGGGCAACTGCGTCACTTGCCACAACGGCACCATTGCGCAGGGTGAAGGCCCCACCCATCCGAAAACGAGCAACGCCTGCGAAGCCTGCCACACGGTGTTGAGCTGGATTCCGACCAAGGCAGTCGATCACACGCAGATCCCGATGGCAGTCGCCGGCTTCTGCATCATCTGCCACAACGGCGTGCAGGCCGCCGGCAAACCCACGGGTCACATTGCGACGAATCTCGAGTGCGGTGATTGCCATTTGACCGCGACCTGGCTTGGCGCGACCTTCGATCACACCGGCATTCTCGGCAACTGCGCGAGCTGTCACAACGGCATCAAAGCCGTGGGCAAACAGGGCAATCACATGCCCACGAGCAATCTGTGCGAGAACTGCCACACCACGGGCATCGGCAGCAAGGCGCCGAGCTGGGTGCCCTCCCTGTTCGATCACACGCAGGCGGCGAATCCGGGCACGTGCCTCCCCTGCCACGGCGGCGGCGAAAAGATCTCGACCGGTTTCGTCTCCGGCCAGCCGACCAATCACGTTCCTCTGAATTCGTCGACGACGGACTGCGTCACGTGCCACGCCAACAATCCGGCGGCGCAGACCTGGACTGTCATTGCGGCGAGCATTGCGACGCTGCACACCGGATTGAACGTGGCCAACTGCTTGCTGTGCCACGGCGGCGAGACTTTCGCCGGCGTGCCTGCGCCCTACATTCCCATGTCGATGTCCGGCGTGTCGCCGACCAAGAAGGCGCCGCTCGCGCCGCCGCACATTCCCGTCCTGGCGGGCACTGATTGCAGCGCCTGCCATGGCGCAGCCTATACGGCCGGTGGCTTCGGTCCGGCGACGGCCATGAGCGCCGCCAAACATGCCTTCGTGTCCACCACCTGCAGCACCTGCCATGACACCGGCAGGAGTTTCTACGTCGGCAGCGGCACGCCGCTGCAGCTGCGGCCGGCCGATCACTTCGGCGGCACCGACCCGCGCATGGCCACCGGCGACTGCTCGTTGTGCCACACGACCAAGGACTGGAACAGCACCGCGATGCCGGTGGGCCACATGCCGAACCCTGCCAACCAGGCCTGCACGGTGTGCCACAAGAGCGCGCCCGCCGACTACACGCCGGCGACCTTGGCGGCGAACTCGGTGCTGCACACCGGCATCGCCGGCAATTGCGGTTTATGCCACGGCAACTATGTAACGGCGCTGACCTGGGCCACCAATTACACACCCAAGGCCGCGTTGCTCGCGCCCTCGCACATTCCGTACCTGGCCGGTACCGACTGCAGTTCCTGTCACTCCTCGACGACCTATGCCGTCGGCGGCTTCGGTCCCACGAACATGAGCGCCGCCAAGCATGCCTTCGTGCCCGGCACCTGCAACACCTGCCATGAGGCGGGCTTGAACTTCTATTTGGGCGCCTCGACCCCGCTGCTGCAGGGCCGGCCGGCGAACCACCTCACGAGCGGCAACGCCCAGCAGGCCTCCGGCGACTGCTCGGCATGCCACAACACGACCGACTGGACGACGACGGCGCTGCCGGCCGGCCACATGCCGAACCCAGGCAATCAAGCCTGCACGGTATGCCACACGGCGGCGCCTACGAATTACACGACCTTGGCGAGCATCGCGGTCCTGCACACGGGTATCAGCAGCGGCTGCGCTCAGTGCCACGGCGCAACGACGGCGCTGACCTGGTACAACAACTTCACGCCGAAGGATGCCGTTCTTACGCCCCCGCACATCCCGTCGTTGTCGGGGACGGACTGCGGTTCCTGCCATGCGCCGAACTACGTCACCGGCGGCTTCGGACCCATGAATATGACCCAGGCGAAGCACGCCTTCGTTCCGACCATGTGCATCACCTGCCACGAGGCGGGTTTGAGCTTTTACATGGGCGCGGCGAGTCCGGGGCTGCAGGGCCGCCCGGCAAATCACAACTCGGGTCAGATGGTGGCGCCGAACGATTGCAGCGGTTGCCACACCACGGCCAACTGGAACAGCGGGTCGATGCCGGCCGGGCATATGCCCAATCCGGCCAACCAAGCGTGCTCGGTCTGCCACACGGCGGCGCCTGCGAATTACACGACCTTGGCGGCCAATGCGGTCCTGCACACCGGCATCAGCAGCGGCTGCATCGCCTGTCACGGCGCGCCCTCGGCCACCCCGCCGGTCTTTGCCAATAACTTCACGCCCAAGTCCGCGGTGCTCACGCCGGTGCACATCCCCACCGCCACCACCGCCTGCGAGAGCTGCCACTCGAACAGCACCTTCACCGCCTTCAGCGGCACCACCATGAACTCCGCCAAGCACACCGCCATGTTCGCGGTGATCGGCGGCACCTGCGACAAGTGCCATGACCGGGTCACGCCGGCCTTGAGCTTCTACGGCGTGAGCAATCTGACCATCCGGCCCAACGGTCACCATGTCGGTCAGGATTGCAACGGCTGCCACAGTCCGAACAACTGGAACGGCAACGCCGCGAAAAGAAAGGCCGCCACCGCTCCGGCGACCACCCGCAACAGCATCGGCTTGGTGGTCAACACCGGCATGGCCGCGCGCAGCGCCGGCCTGGTCCCGCGCGGTCTCACTCAAGGCTTGGGGCATGGTCCGGTCGTGGCGAGCATGTCCCACGTCGGCGTGACCGCCAACTGCGTGAGCTGCCACAACGGCGTGCTGGCGCCGGGCAAGGGCGCCACTCATATCGCCACCAACAACACCTGCGAGAACTGCCACACCACCTTTGCCTGGATGCCGGCGCGCTTCGATCACCAGGGCGTCACCGCAGCTTGCCAGAGCTGTCACAACGGCGTGCAGGCGCCGGGCAAGCCGACGCGGCACATTCAAACCACTCAGGACTGCAGCACCTGCCACGGCACCCTCTCGTGGCAGTCGGCGAGCTTCAGCCACTTAGGCATCAACGCCACTTGCCAGAGCTGCCACAACGGCATCACCGCCACCGCCAAGCAAGTCCAGCATGTCAGCACCACGCTCGACTGCGGCTCCTGCCACAACACTTTGAGTTGGACGGTCGCGACCACACGGGCGCCGCTGAAGCCCTTGATCCGGCCCAACCCGCGCCCCAACCCAGACCCGCGCGTCCCGCTCAACGGTCCCAAACGGT
>Ga0137412_10001539_pt1 | contig 18031 bp, 17 predicted proteins | sample CZODoug2_1_16fun_FD_122160 | JGI IMG/M metagenome (GOLD analysis project Ga0137412, IMG submission 122160) | Vadose zone soil fungal communities from Angelo Coast Range Reserve, California, USA - CZODoug2_1_16fungal (Hybrid Assembly) | ecosystem: Environmental > Terrestrial > Soil > Vadose zone...
CCAGCTCGCGAAGATAGTGCACGAGGGCATGGGGCGCCCGGTTGGTGGCCGCCAGCTCGAGCGCCTCGGGATAGCGAGTCAGTGAATTCAGCACGGCCTGCTCGTGCTCTGCTCCGAGCAGCGCGGCATTGGCAAGGCCTTCTTCGCGATCGAATTCGAAGCCACGCGCATCGAGCTGTTTCATCACGCTGGATACGCGGGCGTGCGCGTACTGGATGTAGTACACGGGATTCTCGTTGGTGCGCGACTTGGCGAGCTCCAGATCGAAGTCCAACGGCTGATCGTGGCTTCGCATCAGGTAGAAGAAGCGGCAGGCGTCGTTGCCCACCTCTTCGCGCAGCTCGCGCAGCGTCACGAATTGCGCTTCGCGCTTACCCATCGGGACCTTCTCGCCGCCCCGGAACAAGCTGACGAACTGCACGAGGTTGACTTCCAGGCTGTCTCCCGGCTCACCCATCGCTTCGAGGCCGGCGCGCACGCGGGCTACATAACCGTGGTGGTCCGCGCCCAGGACGTCGATCAACCGCTCGAAACCGCGTTCGCGCTTCTCGAGGTGGTACGCAATGTCCGAGGCAAAGTACGTTTTCACACCGTTTTCGCGAACGACTACTCTGTCCTTCTCATCGCCGAACTCCGTCGCTCGGAACCAGGTAGCGCCGTCCTTCTCGTAGAGCCTGCCCTGGGTCTTGAGTCGCTCCAGCGCGCGATCGATTGCGCCGCTATCGCCCAATGCCCGCTCGGAGTACCACCGGTCGAAGCTGACACCAAACTGCTCGAGGTCGTCCCGGATGTCAGCCAGCATTCGCTCGAGCGCCACTTCGAGCACCCGCCGGAAACCATCAGCGCCAATCAACTCGCGCGCCCGTTCGATCACGGCGTCGATATAGATTTCCTTATCGCCGGCCGGCGCATCTTCGGGCAGGTTCGCAAGAACCGCGGCCGCCGGTCGATGAAGCTCACCGGCCACTTTCGTCCGCAGCTGCCCGGCAATTGGAAACACATAGTTGCCGCGGTAGCCATTGGCTGGAAAGGGCAGCTTCTCTCCGCCCTGCTCGAGGTATCGCAGCCACGTGCTGACGGCGAGGATGTCCATCTGCCGCCCGGCATCGTTGATGTAGTACTCGCGCGCGACCTCGAACCCCACCGCGGTGAGAATGTTCGCCAGCGTGGCACCGTAGGCGGCCTGGCGCCCGTGTCCCACGTGCAGCGGCCCGGTCGGGTTCGCGGACACGAACTCGACCAGCACCCGCTCGCCCTGGCCGAGCCGGCTCTCACCGTAAGCGCCCCCGAGCGCGTGGATGCTCGCGAGCTCGCGCGCGTACGCCTCGGGCGCCAAGTGAAAGTTGATGAACCCGGCACCTGCCACCTCGGTGCGCGCCAGCAAGGGACTCGCCGGCAGCGCCGCCACGATCGCGGCCGCCAGCTCGCGCGGATTGCGGCGTGCCGCCTTGGCCAGCCGCAGCGCGAGGTTGGTGGCGAACTCGCCGTGCTGGGTGTCGCGGGTGCGCTCGACCACCACCGCGGAAGGTGCGGGCATCTCGGGGAGCACGCTCCCGGTGAGCTTGCCGAGTGAGGCCAGCAGCAGTTGCTCGAGTTCCTGCTTCAAAGAGAAGTCCGCGCGTTGGCAGGCGCGCAAGTGTACCCGAAGCGCTGCGGCGACAGCGGCGCCCTGCCGCTCGAGCCTCAGAAGCCAAGCGGATCGCCGCCGCCGGGTTCTCCGAGTAACTACCCGCGCCTTTTTTTCCCGCCGCGCGCCTCGAGGTCGGCGACCACCCGCACCGCCACTGCGATCGTGCCCTGAATCCGGGCAGTATCGCCCAGGTAACTGCGCAAGGCGTCGTCTGCCCGTCGCCGCAGCGTCGCGGAACTGATCAGCTTGTGGCGCGCCAGGGTCGCGATGTCCTCCTGGTCCTGGCCGGAGAATCGGCCGAGTTTGCTCACCGCCAGGTCGAGCGCCGAGAGCACCCGGACTTGCAGGGCGGTGGAATCAATGCCCTCGAGCGCGAGAGGCACCGAGTCCTCGTAAGCGTCCTCGTGCAGGAGCCCGAGCGTGTCGTTGTACTGGCGGTCGAAGTACAGAAGACGCGCCGCACCGTCGGCGTCGCGATACGCGACTTCCAGATTCTCCGGCAGTGCGATGCGGTGAGAGAACGTGGCATCGATGTCCCGGGAGACTCGCTCCCCGGTATACAGGTGCAGCGCCGCCCCGCCTGCGAGGTACATCCGGACGGGCAGCGCACGCGGTGGCGACCCGCCGAGCGAGGTCGCGATGCGATGCAGGATCTCGCGAAGCGCCGCCAGGTACTCCGGTCGCGCGTTTCGATCAGGCCGCATGTGCGGGACGGGCACCGAGGAGCGACAGGAAGCGCGTCGGTCGCAAGGGACTGCGCGTCAGCCAGCGGTCGAACACCGCAACCTCGCCCGCGCCGGGATGAAGGCGCTCCGCCAGGGCCAACAGGCCGCGCCGATCGTGAGGGCGGGCGCTCGCGAGCATGACGGCAAGGCCAGCCATGAAAAAGCGCGGTCCCGCGCTCGCCCAGCGCGCCGCATCCAGCTCGCCCGAGGCGCACAGTTCCAGGAGCCGATCCTCATACTCCCGATCGACCCGCGCCGGGAAATGACCGTCGGGCGTAGAGTCGGGCGCCGGCATCTCGAGGACCCCCAGGCGCGCTCCGACCGCGTGCGCCAGTGATCGCAGCGTTTCGAAATCGCAAGTCTCACGGCTGCGCAGGCGCGACAGCGTCTCCTTCCAGAGGCCGGCGCGATTCGCCCATTCGGTATCCGTCAGTCCGAGCGCCCGCGCCCGGCAGGTGAGCGCGGCGACGGTCTGTGCCAGTGCCCCCGTAGACTTTGACATCAACAGATCGTGACTCTCATTGATCTAAAAGTCAACAAGCGCCACAGAGCCGTTCCCCGATCAGAACAGCTCGATCGGATCCACGTCGAGCGACCAGCGCACCGCGCGCGCGCTGCCGAGAGCTTCGACCTGCGCCAGCCAGGTATCGAGGAATTCGTGCAGGCGGGAGCGCTGCGGGCTCTCCACCAGGAGCTGGGCGTGGTAGCGTCCGGCGCGCTTGGGCATCGCCGCCGGCACCGGACCTAACAGCCGCACCCCGCGCGGCGGGCGCTGCGCGAGCTTGCGGGCATCGGTGAGGAAGGCGAGCGCGGCCTCTGCCGTGGTGGCGGAGTCGCGCAGCGCCGCCAGGCGGCTGAACGGCGGCCAGGCCGCCTGCGAGCGTTCCGCGAGCGCCGCGCGTGCAAATCCCTCGTAGCCTTCCGCGAGCAGGCTGGTGAGCAGCGGGTGATCCGGGAACTCGCTCTGGATCAGCACCTCCCCGGGACGCGCGCCGCGCCCGGCACGTCCCGCCACCTGCACGATGGTCTGCGCGAGACGTTCGGGTGCGCGGAAGTCGCTGCTGAACAGGCCCTGGTCGGCGTTCAGCACCACGACCAGCGTCACGTTCGGAAAATCATGCCCCTTGGTCACCATCTGCGTGCCGACGAGAATGCGCGCCTCGCCCGAGGACATGCGACGCATCACCTCCTCCAGGTCGCCGCGCCTGCGCACCGTGTCCCGGTCCAGCCGCGCAATGCTCGCGCCGGGGAACAGGCTCCCGAGGGTCTCCTCGATGCGCTCGGTCCCCTGGCCGACCGGTTTCACCGCGAATCCGCATTGCGGGCAGCGCTGCGGGAGCGGTGCGTCGGCGCCGCAGTGATGACAGCGCAGCCGCCCGGCGGTCAGATGCACGGTGAGGCGCGCGTCGCACTCGCGGCAGGGCGCGATCCAGCCGCACGCGGTACACAACAGCGTCGGCGCATAACCGCGGCGGTTGAGGAACACCAGCACCTGGCCGTCCGCGGCGAGATGACGCTCCATCGCCAGCACCGCCGGGGTCGCCAACCCCGAGCGCACGGCGCTCGTGCGCAGGTCCAGCAGCGCGAGCCGCGGCGGCTGGGACTGTGCCGCCCGCTGCTGCAACCGCAGGTGCGCGTAGCGCCCCGCGGCGACGTTGTGCAGGGTCTCCAGGGACGGGGTGGCCGAGCCGAGCAGCACCGGCACGGCGGCGTGCCGGGCACGCATCACCGCCAGGTCGCGCGCCGAATAGCGAAAGCCGCCTTCGTGTTGCTTGAAGGATGCGTCGTGCTCCTCGTCGACCACGATCAGCCCGAGCTGCGGCACCGGGGCGAACACCACCGAGCGCGTGCCGAGCACGATGCGCGCGCGGCCGCTGAAGGCGTCGCGCCAGGCGAGCAGGCGCTCGTGATCCGTCAGGGCCGAATGCAGCACCGCCATCGGGGCGTCGAAGCGCTCAGCAAAGCGGCCCAGCAGTTGCGGGGTGAGGCCGATCTCGGGCACCAGCACCAGCGCGCGCTCACCGCGCGCCAGCACCTGCTCGATCAGGCGCAGGTACACCTCGGTCTTGCCGCTGCCGGTGATTCCGTGCAGTACGAAGGCGCCAAAGCGCCCGAGGGATGCCGCCACCGCTTCCACCGCGACGCCCTGCTCGGGCAGGAGCGTGGGGCCGGCGGTGCGCACCCGCGCGACCTGCGCCTGCGGCTCGAGCGCGCTCTGGGTGCGCGCGATCCAGCCGCGCGCGAGGAGCGAGCGGGCGGGGTCACGCCATGAGCCGAGGCGCTCATCGAGGGTGGCGGCCGCCGCGCCGCCGCAGCTAAGCAGAAACTCGAGGAGCGAGCGCTGCCTCGGGGCGCGGCGCGGCTCACCCGCGGCGCACGCCTCAGCCCCAAGGGCAGTCGCCACCCAGCGCTCTTCGCTCCCGGTGGCGCTCGCCCCCAGCCGCAACGCCCGGGGAAGCGCCCCGGCCAGCACCTCCCCGATCGGATGGTGGTAGTAGTGCGCGGCCCAGGTGAGGAGCTCGAGCGCCGCCGCATCCAGCACCGGCCTCCCGTCCAGCACCTCGAGAATCGGCTTCAGGCGCGCAGGCGGAACTTCCGAAGTGTCGGCACCCGCCATGATCACGCCCACCAGATGCTGGCGGCCGAAGGGGACCCGGACTCGCGAGCCGGGCAGGGGCGGATGGGCGCCCGGGGACGCCGGAGGAAGGTAATCGAACAGCCGTCGGAGCGGGGTGTCGAGCGCCACCCGAAAGACTGCGGTGCCGGGTCTCACGTGTAAGTCAAATCAGCGACTTGCGCCTCATCCAGCTCGTCAACCAGGTCGCGCGCGCGCGCGTTATACAGGCCATGTCCGAGTTTGCTACGCTCGCGTCGCCTTATAGCATGCCGGCCGCAACACACGGCGACGTGGACCTGACGGATCCTGAAGCCCAGACGCGATCCCGTGCGCTGAACCAGTTCCTGGCCGGCGTCGAGCTCAAGGCGTTCAAGATCGCGCAGGCGGCTTTGCGGCACGAGGACGACGCGCTCGATGCCGTGCAGGACGCGATGCTGCAGCTCGCCCGCGCCTACGCCGACCGCCCGGAGCAGGAGTGGAAGCCGCTCTTCTACCGCATTCTCGAGAACCGCATTCGCGACATGCAGCGCCGGCGCACGGTGCGCGGACGGGTGATCGCCTGGCTGCCGTTTCGCGGCGACGAGGATGAGGAGGAGCCCGATCCCATCGCCCAGGCGCCGAGCCCGGACCCGCAACCCCCGAGACGGCTGGAGCTGGATCAGGCGGTAGCGGCGCTGGAGAAGGCGCTCGGGGAGCTCCCCCGCCGGCAGCAGCAGGCGTTTCTGCTGCGCACGCTGGAGGGCCTGGATGTGGCCCAGACCGCGGTGGCGATGGGCTGCTCGCAGGGGAGTGTCAAGACTCATTACTTTCGCGCGCTGCGGGCGCTGCGCGCGCAACTCGGAGAGTTCTACGTATGAGCGCGGTGAATGAGCCCCTGACGGAATTCGAGCGCAACGCGCGCGCAGTGCTCGAGCAGAGCCTGGCGCGTATCGATGCTCGCACCCGTTCGCGCCTGAACCAGGCGCGCCACGCGGCGCTCGAGGTGGCCGGCGCGCGTCGCCGTGCGTGGTGGCGCAGTCTCACCCTCCTGCCGACCGCAGGCGCCGCGGCGGCTGTGTTGCTGGTGGCGGTGCTGCTGTGGCACCGCCAGCCCGGCGGCGAACCCGCGGTGCTCGAGGCACAGCACGTGGAAGACATGGAGTTGCTGGCAGACGGTGAGGCACTGGAGCTCCTGGATGGCTGGGACGGCCCGTTCTATGAATGGGCGACCGCGCAGACCGACAATGTCCAGAGCGACGGCTGATGTGCACACCACGCGTGAGCTGTGCGGTGCTGGCCGTGTTGGCGCTCGCCTGCGCCCTGGCGCGCAGCGACGACACGCGCAAGCCGCAGCCCGCGGACCCGGATCCGGGCTTTCTCGAGTTCCTGGGAAGCGTCGATCGTCTCGCCGAGTTGAACCCGGACTACCTCGCGCAGGCCGATCCGCGGCGCGCGGCGCAGCTGGCCAGGGGCCGGGCACCGCCGGCCACCGCGCCTCCACCGCCGCCGCCGAGCACAGGGGGAGTGAAAAATAATGAGTAACACCTGGCCTACGTGCACCCTCGCCCTGCTGCTTGCGGCAGCGCCGGCGTTTGCGCAGGAAGCGCCCGCCGCGGGCGCCAATCCCCCGGCCCCGGTCCCCTGGTCGAGTCTTGCGCCCGAGCAGCAGAAGCTGCTGTCGCAATACGGAGGCCAGTGGAACAGCTTGCCGCCCGCGCGCCAGCAGGCGCTCGCGCACGGCTCGGAGCGCTGGCTGGGAATGTCGGGCGAGCAGCGCGACAAGGCGCGCGAGCGCTTTTCGCATTGGCAGTCACTGCCCCCCGAGCAGCGCCATGCACTGCGCGGCCGCTGGCAGAAGTTCCAGGCACTGCCGCCGAACGAGCAGGCGAGGGTGCGGGAGAATTTCCACAAGTTTCAGCAGCTGCCGCCGGCGCAGCGCCAGATGCTGCGCGAGCAGTGGCACAACGCGAACCCCGTCCAGCGCCAGCAGATGATCGAGCACGCGCGCGAGCGGCACGAGAAGGGCCCGATGCCGCGGCCATCCCCCCAGGCGTCGCGGCCGCAGCGCCGCTGAGCCGGCCCCCGGGGGCTATTTAGCGGCGCCGCCGTTGCTGCGTGGCCGCACCGGGATGGGAAGATTGCACACGTCCAGGCGTGCGGCCGGCACCTTGAACCATTCTTCGTGCCGGCTGCGGCGCGCCTCGGCAAAGCTCAGAAAAGTCGGCGTATCCGTACGCAGCACTTCCAGCTCCGTGCGCTGGGCGGCCGGCACATCCGCAGCCCACCTCAGGGACTTGATCGGCGTGCGCTGCTCGGCGTGCTCGTAGAAGCCCAGGGTGCCGCCCCCGCGCGGCATGACCGACAGCAGCTCCATGCCCGACACCACGCGCCCGAGGAGTGTGACATTGCGATCCAGGTGTCGCGGGGCCTGGCCGATCACCACGTACAGCTCGGTACCGCCGCCGCTATCCACGTCGTTGTCGCGCCCGGTGCCCACCATGCCGTAGCAGTGCACCAGCCACGCGCGCCCGATCGCAGGGTCCGCGGCGACCGGAAAGGTGTCCACGAATCCAACTTCCGGCGCATAGGTATCCGGATCCTGGAACCTCGTCACCGACAGACCCCGCAGCGGGCGCTCGAACTCCGCGCCCACGGTGCGGTGCGCCGCGCCGACGGGTCTCTTGCCGTCCGGATCGCCCCACTGCACGACGTAGTTGTCCTGGGCGCGCATGATCCACAGCCCATCGAAGTAATGCCCGTGGGCGAGCGCCTGGACATTCGCGACGTGGTGCGGGGCGAACAATGGGGCGAGCTCGATCACGACGCGCCCGGCGGGCAGCTCCAGGTAGAGCGTGTTGGAGGGATCGAGCGCGCGCCAGTCCGCCGCCGTGGACGCGGCCAGCACCTCCGCGCCGCTGAGCAGCTTCTTCTGCGGTTCGCCCGCCGGCGTGGCGCCGTGCAGCGCCGCCGGGAGCAGCAGCGTCAGGGTGAGGCCCGCGCACACCGCGGCCGCACCCGTCGATGGCACGCGAGGTGGACGGCTCATGAGTCGCGCTCGTCGCAATGAAACAGATGCAGCATGCGGTGCAGAACCGGGGCCAGAATGATGGTTGCCGACACGATGAACACCAGCCCCGCGTACAGCGCGTAGCAGCCCGCGAACAGCTTGCCCGCCGGCGTCACCGGATTGTTCACCGGCCCCATGCCGCCGAGCAGCATGCAGGTGTTCTCGAACGCATCAAGCCACCCGAGATGCTCGTAGTGCTCGTAGCCGAGCATGCCGAGCCCGAGGGAAGCCACGAGCAGCAGCGCGGCGAGGGCGAAGTGCCGCAGCAGCCGCACCAGAAACTCAGCTTGCGGCAGCGGGCGCTGACGGCGGTGTTCGTACATGAGACGACACTCCCGGCCGGCTCACGCCAAGCGCGTGAAGCCATCCGCGCTCCAGTCCTCGCTCCCCACACCGTGGTGGACGAAGAACAGGCTCTCCGGGTCGTATTTCTTCTTTACCGACCGCAACCTCGGGTAATGCTCTCCCCAATAGTCCTGTTGCCACCTCTTGTTGAAGAAGTTGCTCTCGGAGACATACGAGCCCGCATCCGGCGCCACCTTGCGCAGCTCCGCCGTCGCGCGCTCGATCGCGCGCGCATCCCGGTGGGCTGCCTCGAGGTCCATCGCCGGCCGCGCCATCCCCGGATAGGCCGCGCCTTCCCCATCGGCGATGATGGCCAGTGCAAAGGCCTCGGTCACGTGAGGATTGGTGGCGGTATCCAGCGCTGCGGCGATCGCCGCGGGCGGGGCACCCGCGAGCCCCTTGTTGAAGTGCAGCTCGATCTGCTTGTGGCGGCTGCCGGCGAGCAGCGCAGTCACGAGACGCTGCCGCTCTTCGCCCCGCAGGAGCGTCGCGGGCAGCCACAGCGAGTCATAGCCGTGCAGGAAAGCGCCCACCTGGCCCTGATCCCCCTCCCACCAGCCGTGATCTGGCGCGGCGCCGGCGCGCTTGTCCGGGATCATCGAATGGTTTCCTTCGATCTGCCACCAGTCGCGCGATCCCTTGGCGCCCGCGCCCAGCTCGTCGATCACCTTGAAGTCACCCGGCGAGGCACGGGTCCAGTCGAAGAACGGCTGCCACAGCTGCCGCGACTGCTCCCTGTCCACTCCCTGACTCACCATCGACAGCTCGAGCGTGTGGTCCGATCCGATCTTGACCTGCTCGCCCCAGTGCGGATTGAAGAGACTCGCGGCGTAGAAGTCGAAGAATCGCGTGAGCAGTCTGCGGAAGGCTTCGTCCGACTGCGCCCTGATCTTGCCCCAGGCCGCGCCGAAGAGTGCCGGCAGCTCGTGCGTGCGCAGCGTCAGGCGCGTCACGACCCCCCAGCTGCCGCCACCACCGCCCTTTATGGCCCAGAAGAGGTCGGGGTCGGAGCAGGCGTTCACGGTACGGACCCGGCCCTCGGCGGTGACTATCTCCGCTTCCAGCAGGCCCGACGCGGCGCTGCCGAAGCCCTTGGAGAAGCTGCCGAAGCCGCCGCTTTGCACCAGGCCCGCCACGCCCACCGAGGTGCAGCCGCCGCCCTGCACGTAACGGCCGGCGCGCGTGGTCACGGCGTTGTAGAGATCGATCCACATCGCGCCCGCGCCGGCACTCACCGCGGGCACGGCCTGGCTGTTGCCGCTGCAGCCCTGGGGCACGAAGGCTTCGTGCAGGCGCACCTGGTTCATGGCACGCGTCCAGATCAAAAGCGAGTCCGGGGCGTTGGAGGTGCCCTGGTAGCTGTGGCCCCCGCCCTTCACGACCAGCCGCAGCCGGTGCTCGCGCGCGAAGTTCACCGCCGCGGCGACCTCGGCGCTGCTCGTGGCCTTCACCGCATAGACGCTCGGCGCGGGCGTCCAGGCATCGAGCCACCCGGACACCTGCGTGCCCGCGGGCTGGTCGCCGACGTAGAACGGATTGTGGATGTTCTCGGTAGCCTCCCGGCAAGCCGCAGCGCCGGGCTCTTTCTCACAGGCCGCGAACAGCGAGTGCACCGCGATCAGATTGCCGCCCACGGCGTCCTTGAGCTTCTGCCAGCCGGCCTCCGACGGCCAGCCCGGATCGCCGGGGCGCACGCGCGCGAGGTGCGCACGCGGCCGTGGCGCAGGGCCGGTTCGCGGCGCCTTGGGAGCGGCTTCGTGCGCGGCCGCCTCAGGCGACGGTAAGGCCAGCAGCGCAAGCAGCGGCAGGGCCGCCGCGCCCCTCAGCAGCTCTCTGCGATGCATGGTCGTCCTTTCACCCCACGGCCTTCACCGCCTGGATCAACTCCGCCACCGCCTTCTGCCCATCCCCGTACAGCATGCGTGTGTTGTCCAGATAGAAGAGCGCGTTCTCGATCCCGGAGAATCCCGCGCCCTGGCCGCGCTTGATGACGATGACGTTCTTCGCCTTGTCGGCGCTCAGGATCGGCATGCCGTAGATCGGGCTCCCCTTGTCGGTGCGCGCCACCGGGTTCACGACGTCGTTGGCGCCGATGACGAGCGCGACGTCGGCGGTTTCGAACTCGGCGTTGATCTCATCGATATCGGAAATCAGGTCGTAGGGCACACCCGCTTCCGCCAGCAGCACGTTCATGTGGCCGGGCATGCGCCCCGCGACCGGATGGATCGCGAACCGCACCTGCACGCCGCGCTCGATGAGCAGCTGGGACAGCTCCCAGACCTTGTGCTGGGCCTGCGCCACCGCCATGCCGTAACCCGGAACGACGATCACTTTACTGGCGAACGCCATCATCACGCCGGCGTCGCTCGCCTCGATGGGCTTGAGGCTCCCGCTGACCTCGCCGGTGGCGGCGGCGCCGGTGTCGCCGAACCCCGAGAACAGCACGTTGCCGAGCGAGCGGTTCATGGCCTTCGCCATCAGCTGCGTGAGGAGCGTACCGGCCGAGCCCACCACCGTGCCGGCGATGATCATCGCGGCGTTGTTGAGTACGAAGCCCTCCAGGCCCACCGCGAGTCCCGTGAGCGCGTTGTAGAGGGAGATGACGACCGGCATGTCGGCGCCGCCGATCGGCAGCGTCATGGTGAGCCCGAGCAGCAGCGCCAGCACGAAGAATCCGGTGACCACCGCGAGCGAGGCGTTGAGGTGTGCGGCGACCAGCGTGCCGAGCAGCAGCGCCACGGCGAGCAGCAGCAGATTGAGCGGCTGCTGGCCGCGGAAGCGGATGCTGCGCGTGATCAGACCCTGCAGTTTGCCGAAGGCGATCAGGCTGCCGCTGAAGGACACCGCGCCGATGATGCCGCCGGCCACCGCGAGCGTCGTGCTCGCGTAGCCTTCGGTCCCGCCGCGATACAGCTCCACCGCCGCGATCGCCGCCGCGGCCCCGCCCCCCATGCCGTTGTAGAGCGCGATCATCTGCGGGATGTTGGTCATGGCCACGCGCCTGCCGCTCCACCACGCGAGCACCCCGCCCACCAGCATCGCCGGGAGAATCAGCCCGTAGTTGGACATTCCCGGGTACAGGAACGTGATGAGGGTCGCCACCAGCATGCCGGCGCCGGCCCACAGGATGCCGCTGCGGGCCGTGACGGGGGAGCTCATGCGCTTGAGCCCCATGATGAACAGCACCGCGGTGACGAAGTAGCTCGCCTGGATCGCCAGGCCGGCGGAAAGCCCGGCCAGCATCAGTGTGGCCTCTTGGGCTGGCTGCGCGCGCCGCTCGACTTGAACATCTCGAGCATGCGCTCGGTCACGACGTAACCGCCCACGGCGTTGCCGGCGCCGAGCAGCACACCGATGAAGCCGATGGTCTTCTCCAGCGGCGTGGCCGCGCTGCCGAGTGCGACCATCGCCCCGACCAGCACGATGCCATGCACGAAATTCGAGCCCGACATGAGCGGGGTATGCAGGATCACCGGCACACGCGAGATGACCTCGTAACCGGTGAAGGCCGCGAGCATGAAGATATACAGCGCCACCATCCCGGTCATGTCGCACCCTCCAGCGCCTTGAGTGTCGGTTGGTGCTTGATCTCACCGCCGCTCGTCAGACACGACTGCGCGAACACCTCGTCGCTCCAGTCGATCGCCAGCTCGCCCTTCACCAGGGCGGGCTTGAGGAAATTGTAGAGGTTGCGCGCGTACATCTCGCTGGCGTTGTAGGCGAGCTCGGCCGGCAGATTCACCGGTCCCACCACCTTCACGCCGTGGTGATCGAGCACCTCGCCGGCGCGGGTGAGCTCGCAATTGCCGCCCTGCTCGGCGGCGATGTCGACCACCACCGATCCGGCGCGCATGCGTTCCACCGCAGCGCGCGAGATGATCTTCGGTGCCGGGCGCCCGGGGACCGATGCGGTCGAGATCACGGCGTCCGCCGCGGCGATGCGCGCATCCAGCACCTCCTGCTGCCTGGCCTTCTCCTCGGCGGTGAGCTCGCGCGCGTAGCCCCCGGACCCTTCGGCGCTCACGCCGGTGTCGACGAACTTGGCACCGAGGGACTTCACCTGCTCGCGGGTGGCGCTGCGCACGTCGTAGGCCTCGACCACGGCGCCCAGGCGCCGGGCGGTCGCGATCGCCTGCAGTCCGGCCACTCCGGCGCCGATGATCAGCAGCTGCGAGGGGCGGATGGTGCCGGCGGCGGTGGTGAGCATGGGGAGGAACTTCTGCAGGTGAGAGGCGGCGATCAGCACCGCCTTGTAGCCGGCGATCGAGGCCTGCGAGGACAGCGCATCCATCGACTGCGCGCGCGAGATGCGCGGCACCAGCTCCATGGCGAAGCTGGTGACGCCGCGCGCCTTGAGCGCGCGCACCTCGGCGGCGCGTGCGTGCGGCTGCATGAAGCCGATCACCACCGCCCCGGACTTCAGCTGCTGGATCTGCTCCACACTCAGCGGTTGCACCGTCAGGATCACGTCGGATGTGGCGAGCACGCCGGCGGCGGAGTCCGCCCAGGTCACACTCTTATAAAGAGAGTCCGGGAAGGAGGCGCGCTCCCCGGCGCCGCGCTCCATCAGAACGCGCGCGCCTTCCCGGGTCAGCTTCTCGGCCACTTCGGGAACCAGACAGACCCGCGTTTCACGCGGCGCGCTCTCGCGCAGCGCGCCAATGGTTACTGACATTCACGCCCCTCGCGTACCGGTCGTGGCCGGCCAGCCACGTGTTTGGAAATCCCCAATCGAATTAAGATCTTGCAATGTTGAACTCATGCACACAAGTGCCGTATCGTACGCCGCCATGCTAGGCATCGATCTCGAGCGCGCCGACCACGGCCTCCCGGACGACTTCGCGATAGTCGCGACGCCGGCCGCGCGCGGGCTGTCGCAGCTGGTACTGCGGACCGACGTCGCCGGCATGCCGCTCGAGTGGATCGACTACAAGGAAGCCGCGCGACTGTACACCCAAGAGCAGGTGGCTTACACGTGCGGCTCGCTGTTGTATGAGCTGTACGGCGGCACCAATGCGCGCAGCGGGCGGCGCACGGTCCTGGAGGTCAACTCCATCGTCGCGACCGTCGGGCACACCGGCAATCCGGGCAACACGCGCCACGACTACGTGCCGCCGCTGAACAACCAGACGCTGTTCCGGCGCGATGCGTACCTGTGTATGTACTGCAGCCAGCGCTTTGCCTCGCGCGAGCTGTCGCGCGATCACATCCGCCCCTTCAGCCAGGGCGGCACGGACATCTGGACCAACGTGGTGGCGGCCTGCCGCCGCTGCAACAACCAGAAGGCCTCGCGCACGCCCGAGCAGGCGCGCATGCAGCTGATCGCGGTGCCGTTCACGCCGACCTATGCGGAATACATTTTTCTCAAGGGACGGCGCGTGCTCGCCGATCAGATGGAATACCTGGTGGCGCATTTCCCGCGCTCGAGCCCGCTGCACGATCGCATCCAGCGCTGGCTCAGCTGAAGCGGCCGCGCGCTTCAGGCCGCGTGAATCGCGCGTGACGATCGGGGCCGCCGGCTGCTAAGGTGGCGCCGGTTCGTCTCACGGAGCGGCGCCTTGATTTTCCTCGTCGACGCTTCGGTCTACGTCTTTCGCGCCTGGCACTCCGTGCTCCCCGACATGCGCGACCGGGACGGCAATCCCGCCCACGCCGTGTTCGGGTTCGCGCGCTTCCTCGGAGATCTCATCGAGCGGGTGCGCCCCACCTACATGGCGGTCGCCTTCGATCAGCGCCGCGCCGGCTCCTACCGCAATCGCATCTACCCGCCGTACAAGGCCAACCGCGAGCGCGCGCCGGCGGACCTGGCGCAGCAGTTCGAGCACTGCCGTGAGTTGTGCCGGCGGCTCGGGCTCGCAGTGTTCGTGGACCCGGACTACGAGGCCGACGACATCATCGGGACGCTCGCAGCCCAGATGCGCACCCAGGGGGTGCGCTCCGCCTTCATCACCCGCGACAAGGACCTGGCCCAGCTGGTGCGCGACGGGGATCTGTTCTGGGACTTCGGCGCGCGCGAGCAGTTCGGCTATCACGACATCGAGCGCCATTTCGGCGTGGCGCCTGAGCGCTTCGCCGACTATCTCGCGCTCACCGGCGATGAGGTGGACAACATTCCGGGCGTGCCCGGCATCGGACATCGTACCGCCGCCTGCCTCATGCGCTCGTTCAGCTCGCTCGATGAGCTGTACGGTGACCTGGCGCGGGTGGCGCACCTGAAGCTGCGCGGCGCGGGAACCTTAGGGAAGCGCCTGAGCGAGCATCGCGAGTCGGTGTACCTCGCCCGCCGCCTCACGCGCATCGCGTGCGATCTCTCGCTCGGGGTCGCCGCTCCCGGGCTCAGGCGCCGCCTGCCGGACATGCCGGCGCTCTCGGAGCTGTACGACCGGCTCGGCTTCGGACCGTTCCTGCGCCGCCAGGGCGAGCGGCTGGCGCACCTGCCCGCCGGCTGAGCGCCGCGGCGAGATGGAGCGCTTTGCGGCCATCGCCCATGAGGTCAGCTCCCTGACCGGCACGCGCTGTGCGCCTGCGCCGCAGCGGCGCGTGACGGGCGGCAGCATCAATGAGTGCTACTTGTGGCCGGGCGATGCGGGCCCGATGTTCGTGAAGGTCGCCCCGCTCGAGGCGCGGGCCATGCTCGAGGCCGAGGCTGCCGGGCTCGCAGAGCTCGAGTGGGCGCACGCGGTGCGCGTGCCGCGGGTGCTGGCGAGCGGGCATACGGAGGGGGCCGCGTTCCTGGCGCTCGAGTGGATCGAGACGGGCGGGGCGGGGCCGGAGTGCGAAGCGCGCCTGGGTAAAGAGCTCGCCGCGCTGCATGCCGTGACGGCGCCGCGCTTTGGCTGGGCGCGCGACAACACCATCGGCCGCACACCGCAGGTGAACGCCGCGAGCGAGGACTGGGCGGAATTCTTTCGCGAGCGGCGCCTGCGGCCACAGCTTCAGATGGCCGCCGCGCAGGGCTTTGCGGACCTGCCCGCCGCCGCCGGGGAGCGGCTGCTCGAGTCCGTGCAAGGGCTCCTCGCCGGTCATCGCCCGGCGGCCTCGCTCCTGCACGGAGACCTGTGGGGTGGCAACTGGCTCGCGAGCGAGGCCGGTGAGCCGGTGCTCATCGACCCGGCGGTCTACTACGGCGATCGCGAGACCGACCTGGCGATGACACGCCTGTTCGGCGGCTTCGGCGAGCGCTTCTACCAGGCATACCAGGCGGCGGCGCCGCTCGCGCTCGGCTGGCAGGCGCGCGTCGAGCTCTACAACCTCTACCACGTGCTCAATCACGCCAACCTGTTCGGCGGCGGTTACGCCGGGCAGGCACGCGACATGATCGAGCATCTGCTGGCGCCGGCACGGCGCTGACAGAGCACGTGCGCGCGGCTATGCTGCGCGTGACAGGCGGGTGCTGTGTCAGGAGCGAGCCATGGCGGACAAGAACATCCAGTCGGTTCTCCTGGAGACGCGCACTTTCCCCCCGCCGCCCGCCTTCGCGGCGCGCGCCCGCATCAAGCCGTCGGACCTGGAGAGCCTGCGCAAGCGCGCACGCGACGACCATGTCGGATTCTGGGCCGATCTCGCCTCCCAGGAGCTCAGCTGGCACACGCCCTTCACCGTGACGCTGGACGACACGCACGCTCCGAACTATCGCTGGTTCAGCGACGGTCGCCTGAACGCCTCCTACAACTGCCTGGACGTGCACCTCAACGAGCGCGGCCACAAGACCGCGGTCATTTTCGAGGGCGAGCCCGGGGATGTGCGGCGCCTGTCCTACCGCGAGCTGCACGCGCAGGTTTGCCGCTTCGCCAACGCGCTCAAGGCACAGGGCGTCACGCGCGGCGACCGCGTCATCATCTACATGCCGCTGGTGCCGGAGATCCTCGTCGCGATGCACGCCTGCAACCGCATCGGCGCGATTCATTCGGTGGTGTTCGGCGGCTTCTCGGCCCCGGCGCTCAAGGACCGCATCGAGGACACCGAAGCGGTGCTGGTGATCACCGCCGACGGCGGCTGGCGTGGCGGCCAGGCTGTCGAGCTCAAGGCAGCCGCCGACCACGCGCTCGCCAGCGGCTGCAGGAGCGTGCGGCGCGTGATCGTGCTCAAGCGCACCGGCAAGCCGATCAGCATGGATCCGAAGCGCGACCTGTGGTGGCACGAGGCCATCGAGACACAGACGCCCTCGTGCGAACCGGAGTGGGTGGACGCGGAGCACCCGCTGTTCCTGCTGTACACCTCCGGCTCCACCGGCAAGCCCAAGGGCATCCAGCACGCCACCGGCGGGTATCTGCTGGGCGCGAAAGTCACGACGCAGTGGGTGTTCGATCTGCGCGATGAGGACGTGTTCTGGTGCACGGCGGACGTTGGCTGGGTCACCGGGCACAGCTATGTCGCCTACGGGCCGCTCGCGGCGGGCGCGACCGTCGTGCTGTACGAGGGCGCGCCGGTGTTTCCCGACGGCGGGCGCTTCTGGAAGAACTGCCAGACGCACGGCGTGACGGTGTTCTACACCGCGCCCACGGCCATCCGCGCCCTGATGAAGCTCGGCGATGCGCTGCCGGCGAAGTACGATCTTTCGCGCCTGCGCCTCCTCGGCAGCGTGGGCGAGCCCATCAATCCCGAGGCCTGGATGTGGTATCACCGGGTGATCGGTCAGGGCCGCTGCCCGATCGTCGACACCTGGTGGCAGACCGAGACCGGCGCCATCCTCATCTCCCCGCTCCCGGGCGTGACCGCGACCAAGCCCGGATCGTGCACGCAGCCGCTCCCCGGGATCGAGGCGGACATCGTCGACGATCAGGGTGAGTCGGTGAAGCGCGCCGATGCCGGCGGGTACCTGGTGATCAAGAAGCCCTGGCCGGCGATGCTGCGCACCATCTGGCGCGACAACGCCCGTTATGTCGCGGGCTACTGGGAGAAATTCCACAAGCGCCTGTACGTGGCGGGCGACAGCGCGCATCGCGACGCGGACGGCTATTTCTGGATCCTGGGGCGCATCGATGACGTGCTGAAGGTCAGCGGGCACCGCCTCGGCACCATGGAGATCGAGTCGGCGCTGGTCGCGCATCCGCGCGTGGCCGAGGCCGCCGTGGTCGGCAAGCCGCACGACATCAAGGGCGAGTCGGTGTTCGCCTACGTCGTGTGCCGCGGTCCACGACCGACGGGCGACACCAGCGCGTTGGTGAAGGAGCTGCGCGACTGGGTGGGCGAGGAGCTCGGTCCAATCGCCAAGCCCGACGACATCCGCTTCGCGGACAACCTTCCCAAGACGCGCTCGGGCAAGATCATGCGCCGCCTGCTCAAGGCCATTGCGCGCGGCGAAGAGATCACCCAGGACGTCTCCACGCTCGAGAACCCGGCGATTCTCGAGCAGCTGCGCGGCACGGAGGGCGCCGTGCCCGCACCCGCGAGCCGCAAGCCCGCGCCGGCGGCCGGCGCGGCACGGCCCCGGGCGGCACCCAAGCCCCGCCGACCCGCCGCAGCGCGCCGCAAGGCCCGTACCGCCACCGCCCGCAAGAGCGCACCGCGCAAGAAGTCGCGCGCCCCGGCGCGCAAGTCAGCCGTGCGCCGCTCCCCGCGGCCGGCCCCGGCCCGCCGCCGTGCGGCAAGTCGACGGCGCTCGCCGGGCGGGCGCAGGCGCTGACACCAAAACAATCAGTCGCGCGCCGGGAGATCCATCAGTGGAT
>Ga0137412_10001540_pt1 | contig 18017 bp, 18 predicted proteins | sample CZODoug2_1_16fun_FD_122160 | JGI IMG/M metagenome (GOLD analysis project Ga0137412, IMG submission 122160) | Vadose zone soil fungal communities from Angelo Coast Range Reserve, California, USA - CZODoug2_1_16fungal (Hybrid Assembly) | ecosystem: Environmental > Terrestrial > Soil > Vadose zone...
TGTCGGCGTCCGGCTGGTCGCTGTTCCTGGTGATGACGATCGGGTTGGTGCTGTTCGCCGGCTACGGGGCGGTCGCCCCGGTGGCGATGGCGGAGCTGTTCCCGACCTCGGTGCGGACCGCCGGCATCGGCCTGCCCTACGCGCTGACGGTGGCCATCTTCGGCGGCACCGCGCCGTACCTGGCGACCTCGCTGAGCCAGGCTGGCCGGGGTGCGGTGTTCCCGTGGTACCTGGCGGCCACCTGCCTGATCAGCCTGATCGTCTACCTCACGGCCAGGGAGACCCGCACCGTCGACCTGACCGAGCCGGCCGGGCGCTAGCTCCGGCCGGTGTCGGTCGCGCGGGTCAGGTCGGCCGCTCGAGGTGGTGCAGCTCGACGTCGAGCAGGCGGCCGGCCTCGATGCGGGCGGTCATCCAGGTGTGTGTCGGTTGGCGCCTGCGGTCTGTGGGGGAGCCGGGGTTGAGCAGCCGCAGGCCGGTGTCGGCGACCGTGTCCCAGGGGATGTGGCTGTGCCCGAACACGAGCACGTCGGTGTCCGGGAACCGGCTCGCGCAGCGCCGCTCCCGGCCACTGGACTGGCCGGTCTCGTGCACCACGGCCAGCCGGACGCCGGCCAGCTCCGCCGTGGCCACCTCGGGTAGCCGGGCGCGCAGCTCGGCGCCGTCGTTGTTGCCCACCACGCCGATCAGCCGACGGGCCCGCGCGGCCAGCTCGTCGAGCAGGCCCACACCCACCCAGTCGCCGGCGTGCACCACCACGTCCGCCGCGTCCACCTCATGCCACAGTGGCTCGGGGATCCGGCGCCCCCGGCCGGGGATGTGCGTGTCGGAGATCAGCAGTAGCCGCACCGAGTCATCGTGCGTCATGCCCCCACACCATGCAGCAGCCGGGTCATCGCGGTGCCGCAGAGCACCCGGAACTCCGGGTCGGACAGCCCGAGCTGCCGGGTGTGGTGCATCGAGATCAGCCCGTGCATCAGTGCGACGATGCTCAGTGCCACTTCCGAGACGTCGTCCGGCTCGAACACGCCGCGGTGCATGCCCTCGTCCACCGCGGCCACCACCGCGCTCAACACCGGGGACTCGGCGGAGCGGAAGTCCAACTCGCCACTGTGGTTGCCCTGCCCGGAGGGGACGGCGTAGAGCAGCGCGTAGAGCCTCGGCTGCTCCAGCGCGAAGTCCAGCAATGCGTTGAGGGTCCGCCGCAGCTCGGCCCTCGGGTTGTCGTGGCGGGCGCGCCGGCCCCACTGCTCGGCGAGCTGGTCCCAGCCGCGCTCGGCCACCGCGTGCAGCAACGCCTCCCGGTTCGGGAAGTGCCGGTAGATGGCCATCGGGGTGATCCCCACCGCCGCGGCCACCCGGCGCATGCTCACCGCGTGCTCGCCTTCGGCACGCAGCAGGGCGCTGGCCTCGGCCGCGATGCGATCCGCCGTGCCGGGGGCCATACGGATCACCGTAGAGCACCGGGCCGACGCGCCGACCGCGCCTTGGTGTACGCCGTACACCGCCATGTGGGGGTAGCCGCGACAGATGCCCCTGTGCGCTCGGTAACACCGCCACACGTCCGGGCGATGGTCTAGGCACAGCACCAGCCAGCGGAAGGCTGACTCCGATGACCACGCTGCCGCCCACCGGCTCGCGCCACCCGGCCGCATCGCGCCGGTCCGCGCGGAGGGCGGCTCGGTCGCGAACAGGCCGGGTCCGGCTGCGCACCCCGGGACTGATCCTCGGGCTGGTGATCCTCGGATTGGCCTGCGCGGGCGTGGCGGCGGCCGGTGTGGCCGGTCAGCCGTCTACGGTGATCATCGAGAGCGCCCCGGCCAGCAAGCGGCCACCCGCCTTCGAAACCTCCTCGGTGAACGAGCATTCGGTCCCTCGGCACTCCCAGCCGGCGCCGCCCCCGGTGACCAGCGCGCACGTGCGGTACGAGCTCCTCGGACCGCCGCTCGCCGGGTTCGTGGCCTTCAGCTCCGCCCACCCCGGCCAGGTCGAGCCGGCGTCGCCGGTGCAGCTGCCGTGGCGTACCGAGTTCGACGCATCTCAAGGTTTCATCCCCACCATCACCGCGCAGAACGCCGGGAACGGCGCGATCAGCTGCCGGATCACCGTGGACGGCGCCGTGGTGTCCGACGTGACCAGCGACGGCGAATACGGCGTGGCCACCTGCACCGGCAACGTCATCGCCGGCGACTGACCAGCCCGCCGACGACCGCCGAGGCAAACCCGACGCCGACGCTCACACAGCTCGGCTCGCGTTGACACAGCCGCCCAGGCCGCTGTGTCGAGCCGGTGGAGCTGTGTCGAGCCGGTGGAGCTGTGTGGGCCCGGCGGCGCGACGGGCGGTGGAGCGCCTTGTGAGCCGGTGGAGCGCCGTGTGAGCGGGACTGCGTCTGCGCGAACGGGGCGAGAGGGGTAGACGGGGCAAACAGGGTGAGCGGGGCGGACAGGGCAAACCGGGTGAGCGGGGTAGGCGGGGTGAGCGGGGCGAACGGGGTGAGCGGGGTAGGCGGGGTGAGCGGGGCGGACGGGTCAGCCGGGGTGGACGCGCCCCGGTGGTGCACCCGCCGTCCGTCGTCGGCCCGCGAATCCGCTCGCGCAGACCTGCCGCAGCTCGCGCAGCCTCTGCAGGCTCTGCGCGAACGGGGCTGGCTCTGTGCGAGCCGGAAGGCTCTTTGTGAGCGCGCCAGGAGCAGCGCGCCATCGCCGAGGGTCCCAAGCCGCGCCCGGCCTGCTCTGCCGCCTCCGCTCCTGCTCACACAGCGCGCGTGGCCAGGCACAGCGCGCGTGGCTCGGCACAGCGCGTCGACCGGCTGTGTGAGCACGCGGCGGGCTGTGTGAGCGTGCCAGGCCGGCTGTGTGAGGCCAGGGCGGCTGTGTGAGGCCGTTCGCTGTCGAGGGGGCGGGTCTGCGCGAGACGGGGTGGCCACGGTCGGTGGTGCACCCGCCGGCCGAGTCGGCCCCAATTCCGCTCGCGCAGACCTGCCGCGGCTCGCGCAGACCCTGCAGGCTCTGTGCGAGCGGGACTGGCTCTGTGCGAGCTGGGGAGGCTCTGGGCGAGCTGGGGAGGCTCTGGGCGAGCTGGGGAGGCTCTGGGCGAGCTGGGGAGGCTCTGTGCGAGCTGGGTGGCTCTGGGCGAGCCGGGAGGCAGCTGGGTGGCTCGGTGCGAGCTGGGTGGCTCGGTGCGAACGGCTGGCGGGCGGTGGCCCTAGGCTCGTCGGTGACGGCTCGACCGGGAGGTGCCATGACTGGCAACAGGTTGCGACGGGTGTGGGACACGCGTCCCGCGCTGGGGGCGTGGTGCTGGATCCCCGCTCCAGCCGTGGTCGAGCAGCTGGTGTGGGGCGGCTTCGACTTCATCCTGTTCGACTGCCAGCACGGCGAGTACGGCGTGGCCGATCTGGAGCCGCTGCTCCGCGTGACGACGAACACCGATGTCACCCCAGTGGTGCGGGTGCCCACGAACGACTACTACGCGATCGGCCACGCGCTGGACGCCGGCGCCGAGGTGGTCGTGGTGCCCATGGTGGAGACCAAGGCGGACGCTGAGCGAGCGGCGGCGGCCACCCGGTTCTTCCCGACCGGAACGCGCAGCTATGCCGGTACCCGCTCGACCCGGGTGCTCGGTACCGATCCTGTGCAGGTCAATCGGGAGGTGGCCTGCCTGGCCATGGTGGAGACCGCCACCGGCCTGGCCAACGTGGCCGAAATCGCCGGCACCGAGGGGATCGACGGGATCTTCATCGGACCGGCGGACCTGGCCATCACCCTGGGCCTGCCGCCCGGGCCGCCGCCGTATGCCGCCGAGGTGGAGCGGGCCATCGACCAGGTCGTGGCCGCCTGCGACGCCGCCGGCGTGGTGCCCGGGCTGGCCGCCGGCAGTGACTACGCTGCCAGGGGTCTGCGCTTCCTCACCGTCACCGGAGACCGGGCCCTGCTCCAGCGCGGCAAGGCCGAACTGGACAAGGCGCGCGCCGCACTCCACTAGCTGAACGGTGGGACATTGCTGATCATTTTTGGGACTCGCCGCTATATCGAGCAGTTGGCGATGCTCACGCTGAGCTGCCCGCACTGCGGTTCGCGCAGCGCGCACCCACTGCGCCGGGCGCTCACCAAGTTCACCGTGTTCTTCATCCCGTTGTTCGTGGTGCGCTCCGAGTACTCGGTGCAGTGCACCTACTGCGGGGTCAGTTCCCGACTGAGCAAGCAACAGGCCGGCGAGCTGGCCGGCGAGCGCGTGGTCTGACGGACCGCGATCAGCCGACCCCCGGGCGGCTCGCTGTGCCGCGTGCCTCCTCGACACCTCTGACCGCCAGCCGGTCCGCGCGTTCGTTTTCCGGGTGCCCGGCGTGGCCCTTCACCCATTCCCATTGCACCCGGTGCCGCCGGGCGGCCTCGTCCAGGCGTTGCCAGAGGTCGGCGTTCTTCACCGGGGCCTTCTCCCGGGTCTGCCAGCCGTTGCTCTTCCAGCGCGGCAGCCACGACGTGACGCCGTTGCGTACGTAGGTACTGTCGGTGTAGATGCATACCGCCGAGGGCCGGGTCAAACTCTCCAGCGCTCGGATGGGCGCCATGAGCTCCATCCGGTTGTTGGTGGTCGTGGCCGGCTCGCCGCCGTACAGCTCCCTCTCGTGGCTGCCGTACCGCAGCAACGCTCCCCAGCCGCCCGGTCCGGGATTCCCGCTGCAGGCGCCGTCGGTGTACACCTCGACCGTCCGCTCGGGTCCCTGTTCCACCATGCCGGAGAACATACCCATCGGCTCAGGGCTTATCGGCTCGAACCGCGGTTCACCCCTCGAGGACGATGGAGCTCAATAACGTGTTGGTTCGGCTCATCCAGGTGCTTGCGTTGCTGTCCACCGGTTTGCTGGCGGGCGCGTTCGGCTACGGCGCCGTCAATGTCGCGCCGACGTTCGCGGCTGTGCCGCTCGACGTCCGGCTGGTCTTTCACGCCGAACTCATGAAGATGAACGGCCCGGTCATCCAGATCGCGATGGCGGTTTCGACGTTCGGCTCACTATTGCTGGCCAGCTTGACCCGCGGTGTGCCGCGCCTGCTCGCCGCCACCGCGGGTGCGCTGACCGTGACCTCGTTCCTGGTGACGCGATTCGGCAACGTCCCGATCAACGGGCAGATCAAGGTATGGGCGGTGACCTCTGCTCCGCCGGGCTACACCAACCTGCTGCGGCAGTGGGAGACGTTCAACATCATCCGCACGGGCACCGCGGTCGTCGCGTTCCTCCTTCTGCTGGTGATCGTCTTCCAGCAAAGTCGGCGACCCGCCGTGGTAGCACGATGGGAGAAGGCACCGAGCCTGGGTTAGCTCACCAACCCCGGCCGCGCCACTCCGGAATGGCCGGGCGTTCCTTGCCGAGCGTCGAGTCGTCACCGTGTCCCGGGTAGAACCAGGTCTCGTCCGGCAGCGGGTCGAAGATCCGCTGCTCCAGGTCGTTCAGCAGCGAGGTGTTGTCCTCCGGCGACCAGGTCCGGCCGGGGCCGCCGGGGAACAGCGAGTCGCCGGTGAACAGGTGCGGGCGGTCCTCGGCCCGGTAGAGCAGCGCGATCGAGCCGGGGGTGTGCCCGCGTAGGTGGATCACCTCGAGCTCGACCTCGCCGACCCGCACCGTGTCGCCGTTGTCGACCAGGGTGTCCATCGGAATGGGCAGCTCCGGAGCGTCGGCCGGGTGCGCGACCGTGGTCGGCTCGCACATGCCGGCGACCGCGCCGAGGGCCTGCCAGTGGTCCGGGTGGCGGTGGGTGGTCACCACGGTGCGCAGCTGCGGGCGGCTGGCTCCGTGACCGATGACGTCCATCAGCCGGTCCGGCTCGGCGGCCGCGTCGATGAGCAGGGCGTCCCCGGTGGCCCGGCAGACCAGCAGGTAGGCGTTGTTGTCGTACTCGCCGACGGACACCTTGGTGATCGTCAGCGCGTCCAGGGTGCGGCGGATCGCGGCACCGCCGGGGTCGGTGTGACCTGTGTATTCATCCAGCACGTCCACACCGAAGACCCTAGCCGCTCGCGGTCGCCCGGGCAGCGGTGAACTACTGGGGGATCGGCGTCTCGTGCACGTGCCGCCAGCGCAGCCCGTGCGGGGCCCGCTGCTCGGCTTGCAGCAGCGCGGTCACCCGCCGCGAGGAGGTGTGCCCGTGCTGCACGTGCGTCTCCAGGAACCCGACCAGCACGGCGTCGGCCAGTTCGGCGGCCACGGTGACGTCGCTGATCAGGATGCGTAGGCCGGGCTGGCTGTTCGCGGCGCCGGCCAACCCGTCCAGCACCGCCTGCCGCCCTAGCACCTGTCCGTCCACGGTGACCATGGAGAAGTCGGCGGTGTGCGTCGCGCGCAGCGCGTCCAGCACGGCGGGCTGGGCCGACGCCCCGATCCAGCTGGCCAGCAGCTGGTGTTGTTGCTCGACCTCGGCGTCCACGCGCTCCTTCATGGCCAGGGAGACTACGGCGACCTCCAAATTCTTCAGTTACCTGACGGGGTTCACCCAAAAGGTTGACAGAAAGAATCCTCAGCCGACACGATCCAGTCCCACTCGGCGGATCAAGCGGGACGTGTGACGAGGAGCGGCGACATGGCTGAACTGCCCGCGTTCCCTCGGCGGAAGCTGCTCCTGCTGGTCGGCGCGGCCGGTGCCGCCGCGGCGCTGCCCGGGCTCGCGGCGTGCGGGAGCAGCGTGGGCGGCGGATCCAGCGGCGGTGGCGGTGCGAAGGCGCTCAAGGTTGGCCTGGTGGTGCCCCGGTCCGGGGTCTACGCCGTCGTCGGCACCGACCTGCAACGCGGCTGGGAGCTGTGGCTGGAGGGCCACGGCGGCAAATTCGGCGACTACGCGGTGACCACGGTGGTCGCCGACGAGGGGGAGACCCCGCAGACCGGGGTGCCCGCGGTGCAGAAGGTGCTGCAGAGCGACGGCGTGGACGTGGTGGTCGGCGTGGTCAACTCCGCGACGGCGCTGGGCGTCCGGGACACGATCGCCGAGTCGAAGAAGATCCTCATCGTGGCCAACGCCGGTGCCGAGGACATCACCGGCAAGGCGCGCAGCCCGTACATCTGGCGCTCCTCCTTCACCAACGGGCAGATATCCTCGGCGATGGGCGCGCACCTGGCGCAGTCCGGGTTCAAGGACGGCGTCTACGCCATCGCGCCGGACTACGCGGCGGGCACCGAGGTCATCGCCGGGTTCAAAAAGGCTTTCGAGGCGGGCGGCGGCAAGGTCGTCGGCCAGGCCAAGCCGGCCCTGGGCAAGACGTCGGACTACCAGCCGTTCCTGTCCGGCATCCAGGGCTCCGGGGCCAAGGCGACGTTCTGCTTCTTCTCCGGCGCCGAGGCGATCACCTTCGTCCGCCAGTACGCGCAGTTCGGGCTGGCCAAGAGCATCCCGCTGTACGGATCGGGATTTCTCACCGAGGGCAACGTGCTGCCGCAGCAGGCCGACGCGGCGCTGGGCGTGCAGACCACCCTGCACTACACCGACCAGCTGGACAATCCGGCCAACAAGGACTTCGTGGCGAAGTACACCGCCAAGTACGGGGAGTCACCGAGCTGCTTCTCCGTGCAGGCCTGGGACGCGGCCAACGTGCTCAACCGGGCGCTCCGCTCGGCGACGGCGGTGGACGGGGATACCATCTCGGCCGCGCTGGGTGGCGTCGGCACCGTCGAGGACAGCCCGCGCGGGCCATGGAGGTTCGAGGGGCAGACACCGCGGCAGACCATCTACCTGCGCCGGGTGGACCGAGTCGGCGGAAAGCTGGTCAACGCGGTGGTCCAAGACCTCGGCCAGCAGAGCCAGCCCGCCTGACATGCCGATGTGGCTGGAGGCCAACCTGGTCAGCGTCCTCAACGGGCTCGCGATCGGGTTCCTGCTGTTCATCCTGGCGGTGGGGTTGTCGCTGGTCTTCGGCATGATGGACGTGCTGAACCTGGCGCACGGCGCGCTGTTCCTGGGTGGCGCGTACCTCGGCGCCACCTTCGCCGGGGGAGGGGCCAGCTGGGGCGGGTTTCTGGGCGCGCTGGCAATCGCGGCGGTGGCCGGGTTGGCCGCCGGTGGTGTGCTGTCGCTGATGACCGAGCCACTGCGCAAACGCTCACACCTGGACCAGGCTCTGCTCACCCTCGGGGTTGCGCTGGTCGTGTCCGAGTTGCTGATCATCGTATTCGGCGACGACCCGCTGGCGGTCGGTGCGCCGCCGGGGCTGGACGGTTCGGTGGACGTGCTCGGCGCGGCCTACCCGACCTACCGGCTGGCTCTGATCGGGATCGGCGCGCTGCTGGCGCTGGCGGTGTACCTGGTGGTGGACCGGACCAGGATCGGCGCGCTGGTCCGGGCCACCGTGGCGGACCGCGAGATGGTCGCCACGATCGGTGTGGACAACCGGCTGGTCAAGGCGGCGGTGTTCGCGGTCGGCTCGCTGCTGGCCACCACGGCCGGGGTGCTCGGCGGGCCTATCTACGGGGCCCGCTCGGGGCTGGATTCGACGGTGCTGATCCTGGCCCTGGTCGTGGTGGTGATCGGCGGGCTCGGCTCGGTGCGCGGCGCGCTGGCCGGGGCCTTGATCATCGGGCAGATCGAGTCGTTGGGCCGGGCCCTGCTGCCCGATCTCGCGTCCTTCATCCTGTTCGGCGCGCTGGCCCTGGTGCTGGTGTTGCGGCCGCGTGGGCTGTTTAGCGGACCGGCGGCGGCGCCCAGGTGACCGGCGGCGGCGCCCAGGTGAGGGCGGCGGTGTCCAGGTGACGACGTCCGTGGAGGTAAGCCGGTGACCGCGCGGGTGGTGGACGGACCGACCGTGCCCGGTGGCTCGAGATCCGGAGCCGCCGAGCCGCCGCGCCGGCGCACGCCCCGGACCTGGATCGCCGCGGTCGCGGTGCTGGTCGTGCTGGCCGCCGCGCCGCTGTTCCTGGCCCCGTTCGCGACCACCACGCTGACCAGGGTCCTGGTGTTCGCACTGTTCGCGGTGAGTCTGGATCTGCTGGTCGGGGTGACCGGGCTGCCGTCCCTGGGGCACGCCGCCTACTTCGGTACCGGGGCGTACGCCGCCGGCTGGGTGTCGATCAACGTGACGTCCGCGATCCCGGTCCCGCTGCTGGTCGGGGCGGTGTTTGGGGCGTTGGCCGCCGCGCTAACCGGGTGGATCACGGTGCGCACCCACGGGGTGTTCTTCCTGATGCTGACGCTGGCCATCGGCGAGCTTGTGCAGCAGGTCGCGGACACCTGGGAGACGCTGACCGGCGGGGCAAACGGGCTGACCGGGATCCCGGCCACCCGGCTCGCCGGCCAGCCGCTGGTGAACGCCGGCTACGTGTACTGGTACGTGCTGGCGGCATTCCTGGTGGGCTTCGCCCTGCTGTGGCTGCTGTCCCGTTCGCCGTTCGGGGAGGCGCTTCGGGGCATCCGGGACAACGAGCCGAGGATGCGCGCGCTTGGCTACCCGACGTCGCTCTACAAGTACGCCGCCTTTGTGGTCGCCGGGGCCGGGGCCGGGCTGGCCGGAGCCCTGCTGGCCGCCCAGGTGCGCCTGGTGACCCCGGCCGACCTCGGCTTCGCCACCGCCGCGTTCGCGCTATTGGCCGTGATCATCGGTGGTGCCGGCTCGCTGTGGGGGGCCTGCCTGGGAGCGGCGCTGGTGATCGTCATCCGGGACGCGCTCGGACCGAGCCTGGACGGGCACGGCACGTTGCTGCTGGGCGTGGTGTTCGTGCTGGTGGTCTACCTGCTGCCGCGCGGCGCGGCCGGCATGCGGTGGTCCAGGCTGTTGAAGCGGGGGAGCAGCCGGTGAACCCGGTGCTGCGCTGTGCCGGGGTGAGCCGCTCCTTCGGTGCGCTCAAGGCGGTCGACGGGGTGGACCTGACCGTTGCGCCGGGCGCCCGGCACGCGCTGATCGGACCCAACGGCGCCGGCAAATCGACGCTGTTCAAGCTGGTCACCGGGGTGCTACGGACGCATGCCGGGACCATTGAGCTGGCCGGGCGGGACGTGACCGGGCTGTCTGAGGTACGCCGCGGCCGGCTCGGGATGAGCCAGACGCTGCAGCACGCCAGCCTGTTCGCCTCGATGACCGCTGCACAGACCGTCGCGCTGGCCGTGCGCCGGCACGGGGTGGACGGCACCGGCGCACGGCGCATCTCGCCGTTTCCCCGCCGGGAGCCCGAGGTGCTCGAGCGCGCCGAGCAGCTGTTGGCCGACGTCGGGCTGGCCGGCCGGGGCGGGGTGCTGGTGCCGTCGCTCTCGCACGGCGAACGCAAGCAGTTGGAGGTCGCGCTGGCGCTGGCCTGCCGCCCCACCCTGCTGCTGCTCGACGAGCCGGCGGCCGGGATGTCGCCGGCGGAGAGCGCCCGGCTGGTCGAGCTGCTGGCCGGGCTGCCCCCGGAGATCACCGTGCTGTTCGTCGAGCACGACCTGGACCTGGTGTTCGAGCTGGCCGACGCGGTCACCGTGCTGCACCTGGGCCGGGTGCTGCTGTCCGGCTCCCCGGAGCGGATCCGGGCCAGCGATGAGGTCGGCGAGGCCTACCTGGGCTCCGGGCGCGCGGAGCTGTTCCTGTCATGAGCTTCCTCGAGGTGCGCGAGCTGGTCTCCGGCTATGACCGGAGCACCGTGCTGGGCGGGGTTGACCTCGAGCTGGACAGCGGCGGCGCGCTCGGGCTGCTCGGCCGCAACGGGGTCGGCAAGTCCACCCTGGTCATGACGCTGATGGGGCTGGTGCCGGTTACCTCGGGCTCGGTGCTGTTGGACGGCGTCGAGCTGGCCGGCCGCCGTCCCGACGTGATCGCCAAGGCCGGGGTTGCGCTGGTGCCGCAGGGGCGCCGGGTGTGGTCCACGCTGACCGTGGCTGAGCACCTGGCGCTGGCCGCCGGGCGCCGGGCGGGTACCTGGACGGTGTCCGGGGTGCTGGAGCTGCTGCCCAGGCTGGCCGAGCGGCGTCGGCACTTCGCCGGGCAGCTTTCCGGCGGTGAGCAGCAGATGCTCGCGGTGGCCAGGGCGCTGCTGACCAATCCGAGGCTGGTGCTGCTGGACGAGCCGTCCGACGGCCTGGCCCCGGCGATCGTCGAGCAGCTGATCGGGGTGATCGGGGTGATGCGCGCCGAGGGGGTGGCGGTGCTGCTGGTCGAGCAGGACCTGCACCTGGCGTTCTCGGTCAGCGACCAGATCGCCGTGATGGAAAAGGGCCGCATCGTGCACCGGGTGCCCACCGAAGAGTTCCGGCGGGACCCGGCGACCGCGCACCGGCTGCTCGGCGTCGCCTGACCCCGGGGAGCATTAGCGGCCGCATTGCTCTGCGTACAAATACGCAACGGGCACGAGCTATGCCGGGGCCCTTCGAGTGTCCTGATTCGGAGGTTCGCGGCAGGTCACTGCCGGAGCCTGCCGCCGGACGTTGAACTCGAGTTGTGCGCGCTCGTGGGGGCTACCCGCTGATCCGTGACCGGGGCGGGCCGCTAGCCCGACCGGCGGCCCGGGGCCCGCGCGCCTCGGCCGCCTCGACGTAACGCGGGCCGCGGTCCGTCCCTCGTCCGCTGTCGCTCGCCGGGCCCTTCGCCGGTCGGCGTTTGCTTCGCCGAGATCTACTGGAGCGGGCTTTGATCACGGTCGAGACCCGCTGAGGTAGATCTCGGCAAACGGCCCACGGCTGTGGCTGGCTCGGTCAGGCTGGGCGGGTGTTGGGTGGGCCGTTTCGGGGGACGGAGGCGGTGGAGGCCAGTTGCGAGCCAGCCTGGAGGCTAGGACGGCGGCAGGTTCTGCACGTGCTGGAAGCCGAACCGCCCCTTGATACACAGGTGGCCATGGGTGACGCTGTGGTCACTGGGTGAGGTCACGTTGACGATGGTGTTGTTCTGCACGTGCAGTTCCAGGTTGCAGCCCACCCCACAGAACGAGCAGATGGTGGTGGTCATCGTCTCGTTCTCCTCGTCCCACTCGTCGGCCTCGCGCAGGTCGTGCTCGGCGACCGACTTGAGTGCCCCGGTCGGGCAGACGCCCACACAGTTCCCGCAGTACACGCAGGCCGAGTCGGGCAGCTCGGTGTTGTACTCGGTGGCGATCCGGGTGTCGAAGCCCCGGCCGGCCGCCGCGATGGCGAAGGTGAACTGGGCGTCCGTGCCGCACGCCTTGACGCACTTGTAGCACATGATGCAGCGGGCGTAGTCGCGCACGTAGAGGTCGTTGTCCACCTTCACCGGCTGCGCCACGTTCGCCGCCATGGACCCGTCCGTGGCGTGGTGGTGCCCGGGGTGCCGGGTGTCCCGCTCGCCCTCGGCGGCCGGCGGTTCTGGCGGGCCGTAGCGGTCCGCGTCCACCCCGTACTTGGCCATCCAGCGGTGCACGTCCGGCTCGGTCTGGGACAGGTCCACCGAGCTGGCCAGCAGCTCGAGCACCATCTTGCGGCTGTGCTGCACCCGCTCCGAGTCGGTGTGCACCTCCATGTCGTTCTCCACCGCGCGGGCGCAGGACGGCACCAGCACCCGGGACCCGGTGACCTCGACCATGCACACCCGGCAGGCGTTGATCGGCGTCAGGTTGGGCGCGTAGCAGAGCGTGGGCGTCTCGGTGCCCTGTGCCTTGAGCGCCTCCAGGATGGTGGTGCCCTCGGGAACCCGGACCTCGACGCCGTCCAGCGTGAGGGTGACCATCCGGCGGATCTGGCCAAGCATCACGGTCCCACCGGACCGCCTCATCGACTCGGTCACCTCGGTCACTGCGCCACCCCTTCGCTCAACAAGCCCAGGCCGATCGCCGACTGGATCGCCGCCGGCGCCGTCTGGCCCAACCCGCAGATGGACGCGTCCCGCATCACCCTCGCCAGGTCGTCCAGCAGAGCGAGCTCCTGCTCCCGGGAACCGATCTCGGTCCGGCGCAGCATCCGGGCTAGCGACTCCTCCTGCCGCACGGTGCCGACCCGGCACGGCACGCACTGCCCGCAGGACTCGTCCCGGAAGAACGCCGCGATCCGGCGCAGGATTTCGGTCATGTCCGCCGAGGTGTCGATCACGAAGATCACCCCGGAGCCCAGCGACGCGCCGATCTCCCGGGTGCCCTCCAGGGTGAGCGGTACGTCGAGCTGGTCGGGCAGCACAAAGCCACCGGCCGCGCCGCCGAGCAGGATCGCCCGCACCTCGCCGACGGTGCCGCCGGCCAGCGCCAGCACCTCGCGCAGGGTGGCGCCGAAGGACACCTCGTAGACCCCGGGCCTGGCCACCGCCCCGGACAGGCAGAACAGCTTCGGCCCGGTGGAGCGCCCGCCGCCGATCTGGGCGAACGCCGGCCCGCCGGCGGCGAGCACCTCCAGCACGTTGTACAGCGTCTCCACGTTGTTGATCACTGTGGGCTTGCCGAACAGGCCGGACACCGAGGGGAACGGCGGCTTGTTGCGCGGCTCGCCTCGGAACCCCTCGATGGAGTTGAGCAGGGCCGTCTCCTCGCCGCAGATGTACGCCCCGGCGCCCCGGCGGAGCTCGAGGTCGAAGCTGAACCCCTCACCCATCACGTCGGCGCCCAGGAAGCCGCGCTGGCGGGCCTGCCCGATGGCATGGTTGAGCCGGCGGGTGGCCAGCGGGTACTCGCCGCGGATGTAGAGGTAGCCGCGCTCGCAGCCGGTCGCGTAGCCGGCGATGGTCATCGCCTCGACCAGCCCGAACGGGTCGCTCTCCAGCAGCACCCGGTCCTTGAAGGTGCCAGGCTCGGACTCGTCGGCGTTGCACACCAGGTAGTGCGGGCGCTCCGGGGCCTTGGCCACTCCGTCCCACTTCAGCCCGGTGGGGAAGGCCGCCCCGCCGCGCCCGGTCAGTGAGGAGTCGGACACCTCGGTGATCACCCGGGTGGGCCCGATGCCGACCGCGCGGCGCAGCGCGGTGTAGCCGCCGTGCGCGCGGTAGTCGTCCAGGCTGCCCGGGTCCGCCACACCGACTCGGCGCAGCAGCCGCAGCCCGGTGCCGCCCGGCGTCTGCGGCACGCTGACCGAGGTGTCGGTGAACGCCGCGTCTGCCGCATCCGCGCCCGGCCCACCGCCGGCGGCCGCTGCCAGCGCCTGCTCGGCCGATGCAGGGGCGATCGAGTAGTCCGGCTCGCCGGTGCTCTGCACCAGCACCGCCGGGGCCCGCTCGCACAGCCCCAGGCAGGGGCTGCGCACCCAGCACACCTCGTCCCCGGAACCTTCGGTACCCAGCTCCGGGCCGATTTCCGAGCTGAGCCGCTCGGTCAGCTGTTCGCCGCCGCGCTGCCCGCACACCACGTCGTCGCACACGTGCACCACCCTCGGCGCGCGCGGCTCGGTGCTGAACATCGCGTAGAAGGTGGCCACCCCGTACGCCTCGGCGGGCGGCACGGACAGCCGCAGGGACACGTAGTTCAGCGCGCCGGGGCTGATCCAGCCGATGTCCTCCTGTACCGCGTGCAGGGCGGGCAGCAGCAGGTGGCGCCGACCCCGGGCGGCGTGCCCGGCGTCCGAGAAGTGCTCGTCCCGGAGGCCGCTGACGCCGTCAGCCCGCTTGATCCCGTTGTTCCCGTTGAGCGAGGCGACGGCGTCGAGTGCGGGGTCGACAACCCGGTCCACCGCGCGCCGCTCGGCGTCGGTGGCCCTTGCCTGGGTGAGCCGAAGATCCACGGGACTCCCTTGTTACTGGCCGGCGACCGGCTGGGCCGACCAGGTGGCACCGATCTCCCGGTCGAGGCCCTCGGTCACCTTCTCGATACGGATCGCGGTCGCCTTGAACTCCGAGGTCCCCGACTTCGGGTCCCAGGCGTCGTTGGTGATCACATTGGTGTCCACCTGCTCGGAGAAGTGCGGGGTGATGGACGCCAATCCGGGGCGCAGCGCCGGGTCCAGGCTCACCGGGGCGAGCACCGACCCGCGCCGCGACACGATGCGCACGACCTCGCCCTCCTCGATGCCCAGCTCGGCGGCGTCCTCGGCGTCGAGCCGGAGCGCCTCCGGCCGGCGCAGCGGAGAGGAGTAGCCCCCGGTCTGCACCCCGGAGTTGTAGTTGTCCAGGTTGCGGACCGTGGTCAGCCGGATCGGGAACTCCGCGGTGAGCTGGTCCACCGGTGGGACGTGCTCGACGGCGGTGAAGGGGGCCGCCGGACCCCGCTTGGCCGGATCGGTCTCCCAGAGCCGGGCGTGCATCAGCGGCGTGCCTGGGTGGGCCAGGTCGGGGCACGGCCACTGCAGCCCGCCCTCGGCCGCCAACCGGGCGTAGCTCATCCCGTGATGCCAGTTCAGCGAGAGCGAGCGCAGCTCGTCCCACACTTCCTCGGCGGTCGGCAGGCCCCAGTTCTGGCCCATCCGGTCGGCGATCGCGGCGATGATGTGGCTGTCCGGGCGGGCCAGGCCCGGTGGGTCGATGGCCTTGCGGACCCGCTGCACCCGGCGCTCGCTGTTGGTGACGGTGCCCTCGTACTCGCACCAGTCGGCCGTTGAGGGCAGGACCACGTCGGCCAGCTCGGCGGTCGCGGTCCGGAAGATGTCCTGCACCACCAGGTGGTCCAGCCCGGTGAGCATCTTGCGGGCGTGCGTGATGTTGGCCTCGGACTCCGCCGGGTTCTCCCCGATGCAGTAGAGCGCGCGCAGCTCCTTGCGCTCCATGGACTCGAACATCTGGGACAGGTGCATCCCCGTCTTGGTCAGGATGGGGACGCCCCAGGCCTGCTCGTACCGGGCCCTGGCCACGTCGTCGGTGAGGTCGTAACCGCCGGGCAGCTTTGCCGGGATGGCCCCCATGTCGCCGCCACCCTGCACGTTGTTCTGCCCACGCAGCGGGCACAGGCCCGAGCCGTAGCGGCCCACGTGCCCGGTCAGCAGCGCCAGGTTGATCAGCGCGAACACGTAGTCGGCGGCGTTGTGGTGCTCGGTGATGCCCAGCGTCCAGCACAGCTGCGCGCGGTCCGCCCTGGCGTAGGCGTGCGCCAGCTCGCGGATCACCGCGGCCGGCACCTTGGTCAGCTGCTCGCCACGCTCCAGCGTGTAGGGCTCCACCGTGCGCCGGTAGTCCTCGAAGCCGGTGGTGGCCCGCTCGATGAACGGGACGTTGTGCAGGCCGGCGGCGATGATCTCGCGGCCGATCGTGTTGGCCAGCGCGATGTCGGTGCCGACGTCCAGGCCCAGCCAGCCGTCGCCCCACTGGGCGGTGCTGGTCCGTCGAGGGTCGACGGTGTACATCCGGGCACCGTTGCGCAGGCCCTGCAGCACGTGGTGGAAGAAGATGGGGTGGGTTTCCCTGGCATTCGAGCCCCACAGCACGATCAGGTCGGCGTGCTCGGCCTCGATGTAGGAGGAGGTGCCACCACCGGCACCGAAGACTGTCGTCAGACCGACGACGCTAGGAGCGTGTCAAGTTCGGTTGCAGCTGTCGACGTTGTTGCTGCCCATCACCGCCCTGGCGAACTTCTGCGCGGTGTAGTTCATCTCGTTGGTGGCCTTCGAGCAGCTGAACATGCCGAACGCGTCCGGCCCGGCCAGCCGTGCCCTGCTGAACCCCGCGGCCGCCCGGTCAAGTGCCTCGTCCCAGGAGGCCGACCGGAGCTCGCCACTGTCCCGAACCAGCGGCTCGGTCAGCCGTACGTGGCGTGGTCTACGCATCGCCGCCTTCCCTTCGGTGGGCGCCAGGAGCCTATCGACAGGCCGTGCCGGGCAAGTGAGCCCGGTTACATTGTCTACAGTATGCACCATTGGGTAGATGAGCCAAGGGGTCGACCGGTCACGACTTGGTGCGCCCCTTGATGGCCCCGGTTTCGGCTCGTTGATGCGGCGGACTCGGGTGTGGACGGCGCTACCTGAACGATGGGGGATTGGCCCTCAGTGTGGCCGGCCATCAACCACCTTGCATGTCCGGCCCGGCCTCAAGATCACGATCTGGCCCCTCGGTCGGCGCATAATAGGTGGTCAGGGACCTACCGCAGCTGACAGAGCGCTCAGGTTCTCAGGATTTGGCGGCCAACTTGTGCGTCAATCTTGGCGCTGACCTGCAGTTAGCTATGGACATCAACTGCTGAGAAGTGTACTAACTCCCCATACGGTATGCAGTATGGGAACCTCTGATCGCTCGTTCTGGCGCTACGAAGAGGAGCTGACGATCGCAATGACGCGGACTCTCCCGAACGTGCAACAGGAACGGCTCCACGGTTCGCAGCTACCAGTGAACCCCGGGCGTCCAGCTGGCCGCCGAACGTACTAACCGCCGCACTCTCCGCCGCACTCATTTCCGTCAAGGGAGACGTCCGCGTGACTGTCACAGAACAGCCATACCGCGAGGTTGTCGACGCCAACGGCCGAATTTATCGGATCGGCGAATCCGATATCGACGTCATGGGCTACAAACGCAAGTGGATGGTCATCCTGCCGTGGGTCGGCATGATGGGCATCAGCTCGGCCGAGTACGCGTTCGCCTCGGCCGAGGAGACCCTGCACACCGCACACAGCTGGAACAGCCTGCACATCTTCTGGATGCTCGGTGTGTGGGTGTTCTTCCAGGCAGCGGTGGCCTTCCCCGCAGGAAAGCTCAGAGAGAGCGGCAAGCTGCCGGCCCGTTGGGCAATGATGCTCGGCGCGCTCGGCACGCTGCTCGGTTATCTGTCCCTCGCATTCGCGCCACATGTGGTCGTCGCATACATCGGGTTCGGCATGTTCAGCGGCATGGGCGCCGGCATGGTCTACGCGACCTGCGTGAACATGGTCGGAAAGTGGTACCCGGAACGTAAGGGTGGTAAGACCGGCTTCGTCAACGGTGGTTTTGCCTACGGGTCCGTCCCGTTCGTATTCCTCTTCACCCAATACATGGACCTGACGAACTTCCGCGTGGTCCTGGTCTGTGTCGGCCTCTTCCTGGCCGCGACGGTGGCCGTGGCCGGCTACTTCTTCAAGGACCCGCCGAAGAACTGGTGGCCCGCCGAGGTCGACCCGCTGCGGGAGCCGGACGACCCCCGCGCGGCGCGTGCAATGAAAATGAACCCACCTGCCGTGCGGCAGTACACCCCCATGGAGGCCTGGCGGACCGGGCGGGTCGCGCTGATGTGGTTCTGCCTGTTGTGTAC
>Ga0137412_10001541_pt1 | contig 18017 bp, 16 predicted proteins | sample CZODoug2_1_16fun_FD_122160 | JGI IMG/M metagenome (GOLD analysis project Ga0137412, IMG submission 122160) | Vadose zone soil fungal communities from Angelo Coast Range Reserve, California, USA - CZODoug2_1_16fungal (Hybrid Assembly) | ecosystem: Environmental > Terrestrial > Soil > Vadose zone...
GGCTTCATGTGGGCGCATCCCGGCAAGAAGCTTTTGTTCATGGGCTGCGAGATCGGCCAGGAGCGCGAATGGAATCACGATGCCGAGATCGACTGGCCGCTGCTCGGCGATCCGATGCATGCCGGCGTGCAGCGCCTGGTGGGCGACCTCAACCGGCTCTATGCCGGGGAGCCGTCGTTGCATCAGCGCGACGCTCTCGCGTCGGGCTTCCGCTGGCTGATCGGCGATGACCGCGCCAATTCGGTCTTCGCCTTCCTGCGCTTCGGTGAGACCGGCCAGGCGCCGGTCCTCGTCGTCTGCAACATGACGCCGGTTCCTCGCCACGGCTACCGCATCGGCGTGCCGCGCGCCGGCCGCTGGCGCGAGATCGCCAACACCGATTCGCGTTTTTACGGCGGCAGCGATCTCGGCAATGACGGCGGCGCCCATGCGCACGACCAGCCGTCGCACGGCGAGTCCCATTCCGTCCTGCTCACTCTCCCGCCCCTCGCGACCGTGATGCTGCGCGCCGAGGATTGAGCATGGTGAGCTGGCCTGATCGATTGCTGCCCGGCGCGCCCTATCCGCTGGGCGCCACCTGGGACGGACTCGGCATCAACTTCGCCGTCTTTTCCGCTCACGCCACCAAGTTCGAGCTCTGCCTGTTCGACCCGTCGGGACGGCGCGAGATCCAGCGCTTCGAGATGCCGGAATACACCGACGAGGTCTGGCACGGCTATCTGCCCAATGCGCGCGCCGGCTTGATCTACGGTTATCGCGCCTATGGTCCCTACGAGCCGCAGCACGGCCATCGCTTCAACCATCACAAGCTCCTGCTCGATCCCTACGCGCGCCGCCTGGCCGGCGAGCTGCGTTCGTCCGACGCGCTGTTCGGCTATCGCGTGAACTCGCCGCGCGCCGACCTCTCCTTCGACCGGCGCGACAGCGCGCCGGGCATGCTGAAGGCGGTGGTGACCGACGACAGCTTCACCTGGGCCGACGACCGGCCGCCCGTCGTGCCATGGTGCGACACCGTCATCTACGAAGTCCATGTGCGTGGCCTCAGCATGCTGCGCCACGACCTCAGGCCCAACGAGCGCGGCACCTTCGCCGCGCTAGGCGATCCGCGCTTCATCGATCACCTGCGGCGGCTCGGCGTCACCACGGTGGAGCTGCTGCCGGTCCACGCCTTCGTGCAGGACCGCTCCCTGCTGCAGAAGGGCCTGCGCAACTACTGGGGCTACAACACCATCGGCTTCTTCACGCCCGAGCCGCGCTATCTTTCCGACAACACCCTGGACGAGATGCGCATCGCCGTCCGCCACCTGCATGCCGCCGGCCTCGAGGTCATCCTCGACGTCGTCTACAATCACACCGCCGAGGGCAGCGAGATGGGTCCGACGCTGTCGTTCCGCGGTCTCGACAATGCGAGCTACTATCGCCTGGTCGCCGATAATCCGCGCCATTGCGTCAACGACACCGGCACCGGCAACACGCTCAATCTCTCCACGCCACGCGTCCTGCAGATGGTGATGGATTCCCTGCGCTATTGGGTCACCGCTTTCCATATCGACGGCTTCCGCTTCGACCTTGGCGTCACCCTGGGCCGCGAGGACACCGGCTTCGACCCGCGCTCGGGCTTCTTCGACGCCATCCGCCAGGATCCGGTGCTGTCGCGGGTCAAGCTGATCTCCGAGCCGTGGGACATCGGGCCGGGCGGCTACCAGCTCGGCCAGCATCCGCCGGGCTTCGCCGAATGGAACGACCGGTTCCGCGACGGCGTGCGCCGCTACTGGCGCGGCGATGCCGGGCAGCGCGCCGACTTCGCCGACCGTCTGGCAGGCTCGAGCGACCTTTTCGACAAGCAGGGACGCCGTCCATGGGCCTCGATCAATTTCGTGGCCGCGCACGACGGCTTCCCCCTGGCCGACGTCGTGAGCTACGCCGAGCGCCACAACGAGGCCAACGGCGAGGACAACAAGGACGGCACCGCGGAGAACTGGTCGGCCAACTGGGGAGCCGAGGGGCCGACCGACGATCCCGCGATCCTCGACACGAGACGGCGCCTGCAGCGCGCGCTGCTCGCCACGCTCTTCCTGGCGCAGGGAACGCCCATGCTGCTGGGCGGCGACGAGTTCGGCCGCACGCAGCGCGGCAACAACAACGCCTATTGCCAGGACAACGAGATCTCCTGGCTCGACTGGAAGCAGGCGGCGGGCGTCGAGGGCAGCGCGCTCACCGCCTTTGCCGAAAGGATCATCGCGCTTCGCCACCGTCACGTGGTGCTGCGCGCGCCGCGCTTCTTGCATGGCCGGCACGAGCTGGCGCCGGGCATCAGCAACATCGCCTGGTTCGAGGCCTCGGGCGAACCGGTCAGCAACGACTCGTGGAACAATCCGGAGGAGCGGCGGCTGGTGGTGCGTCGCGCCGGGCGCAACGGCGATGGCAAGGTGTCGATCCTGACGGCCTTTTTCAACGCCACCGCCGAGGAGCATAACTTCCGGCTGCCGCCGCCCGGCCTGCCGGCACGGCTGTTGCTGGACAGCGCCCAGCCCGACGCACCCGAGCGCGATCTCGACGGCGAGGAGATCGTGGTCGGCGCGCGCAGCGTCGTGCTGACGCAGAGCCTGCACAAGGAATAGGGGCCGTGAGCGGCTTTGCTCGCGACCTGCCCTTCGGTGCGACGCTGATCGCGCCCAACCTCACCCGCTTTCGCCTGTGGGCACCGTCGCAGCAGCATGTCGCCGTCGAGATCGAGGGCCAGGCGGCTGTCGCCATGATGCGATCGCCCGAGGGCTGGTTCGAAGCCGAAGCGCCCTGTGGCGCCGGTGCGCGCTATCGCTACCGCCTGGCCGACGGCCTTGCGGTGCCCGATCCCACGTCGCGCGCCCAGGCCGATGATGTCCACGGGCCGAGCATGGTCGTCGATCCGCGCGCCTATCGCTGGAAACATCCCGCGTGGCGCGGCCGGCCGTGGCACGAGACGGTGCTCTACGAGCTGCATGCCGGCACTCTGGGCGGCTTCGCCGGCGTGCAGGCTGCGTTGCCCGGCCTCGCGGCACTGGGCGTCACTGCCGTCGAGCTGATGCCGATCAACGATTTTCCCGGCCGGCGCAATTGGGGTTACGACGGCGTCCTGCCGTTTGCTCCCGATCGCAGCTATGGCACGCCGGAGGAACTGAAAGCGCTCGTAGACGGCGCCCATGGCCTGGGCCTCATGATCTTCCTCGACGTCGTCTACAATCACTTCGGGCCGGACGGGAACTATCTCGCGGCTTATGCCCCCGGCTTCTTCCGCGATGACATCACCACGCCGTGGGGCGGCGCCATCGACTTCCGGCGTCCCGAGATCCGCCGCTTCTTCGCCGAGAATGCGCTCTACTGGTTGATGGAATATCGCTTCGACGGCCTGCGTTTCGACGCCGTGCACGCCATCTCGGAAGCCGACTGGCTCGATGAGATGGCGGCCGAGGTGCGCGCCACCGTCGAGCCCGGCCGCCATGTCCATCTCGTGCTCGAGCATGACGGCAACGTCTCGGCGCATTTGCGCGGCGACTTCGACGCGCAATGGAACGACGATGCGCATCACGTCCTGCATGTCCTGCTGAGCGGCCAGCGCGACGGCTATTATTCCGACTATGCCGTGGCGCCGGCAGACATGCTGGCGCGCTGCCTCGCCCAGGGCTTCGCCTATCAGGGCGAGCGCTCGGCCTATCGCCAGGGCAAGCCGCGCGGCTCGCCGAGCGACGACCTCGCGCCCACCGCTTTCGTGCTCTTCCTGCAGAACCACGACCAGATCGGCAACCGTCCATTCGGCGACCGGCTGGTGGAGCATGCCGATCCCGAGGCGCTGGAGGCGGCCATCACCTTGCAGCTCCTGTGCCCGCAGATTCCGCTGATCTTCATGGGCGAGGAGGCTGCCAGCCGCACGCCCTTCCTGTATTTCACCGATCATCACGGCGAACTGGCGAAGGCCGTGCGCGAGGGGCGCCGCCGCGAGTTCGCGGGCTTCGAGGGCTTCCAGCCCGACGAGACCGCCGATGCGATTCCCGATCCCAATGCACCGCAGACCTTCGAATGCTGCCGGCCGGAGGCCGATGGCGAGCAGGGCGTGCGGCGGCGGGTGCTCTACGCCAAGCTGCTGGCGTTGCGCGCGGTGGTCCTGATGCCGCAGCTCGAAGGCGCCCAGGCCATGGCCGCCCACGCGGCAGGCGTTGCGGGTGCGCTGGCGCGCTGGCGGTTGGCCGACGCCTCGGTGCTCACCATCGCCTGCAATCTCGGGCCCGAGCCTTGCCCGATCGAGCCGCCCGACGGCCGCCTGCTCTTCGAATCGCGCGCCGGTGCGGGCGAGCAGGCTTTGCACGGACAGCTCGAGGGGCGGGCGACGGTCGCCTTCCTGGAGCCGCCGGGATGAGCGAGCAGGCGGTGCGCGCCCGCGCGCGCGAGGCGGGCCTCGCCGTCGACTGGGTCGATGCCATGGGCCGGCCCCAGCAGGTGAAGACCGAAGCGCTGCGCCGTATCCTCGATTCCCTGGATGTCGCGCAGGACAGCTCCGACGTCCGGCCGCTGGTCACCGCGCGGGTCGACGCGCGCATCGAGTTGCCCGGCCTGTCGAGCGACGCCGACATGCCGGCCGAGCTCGTGCTGGAAGACGGCAGCGTCCGCAGCGTGACGATCCGCGGCGGCAAGGGCGCGACGGTGCCCGCGATCGGCAAGGCGGGCTACCACCGCCTGCGTTTCGCCGGCCGCGAGATCACCCTGGCCGTGGCGCCGGCGCGCTGCGTCACCGTCGAAGAGATGGGCGCCGGCCGCCGCATGTGGGGCGTGGCGGCGCAGGTCTACGGCCTGCGCCGCGCCGGCGACGGCGGCATCGGCGATGCCGGCGCCGTGCGCGACCTTGCCGTAGCGGCAGCGCGCCATGGCGTCGACGCCGTCGCGCTCAGCCCGGTGCACAGCCTGTTCGCCGCCGACCCGGCGCGGCATGGTCCGTATTCGCCGTCGAGCCGGCTGTTCCTCAACCCGCTCTACGGCGACCCTTCCATCGTCTTCGGCCCGGAGCGCCTTGCATCCCACGCTGTCGTGGCGGACGAGCCGACGGCGCTGATCGACTGGCCGGCGGCGGGCGCTGCGAAGTTTGCCAGGCTGCGCCGTCTGTTCGACGACTTTGTCGCCCGCGATCTTGCCGCGGGAACGCCTCTCGCCGCCGACTTCGAGCGCTTCGTGCGCGAGGGCGGAGAGGCGTTGCGCGAGCATGCGCTGTTCGAGGCTGCGCATGCGATGCATTCCGGCAACTGGGCCGACTGGCAGGCGGGCTGGCGTCATCCGGCCGATACGGCGGTCGCGGATTATCTCAAGAGCGGAGCCGCGGCGGTACGCTATCACCTCTTCCTGCAATGGATCGCCGCGCGCTCCTTCGCCGCCGCCCAGGCGGCGGCGCGCGCGGCCGGCATGAGGATCGGCCTGATCGGCGACCTGGCGATCGGCATGGACCGCGCGGGCAGCCACGCCTGGGCCCGCCAGTCTGATCTGCTGCTGGGCCTTTCCATCGGCGCGCCCCCCGACATCTTCAACCCGCGCGGCCAGGATTGGGGCCTCACCGGCTTCTCGCCGGGCGCGCTTCTCGCCCGCGGCTTCGAGCCCTTCCTGGCGACCTTGCGCGCGGCCTTGGCGCATACCGGCGGCGTGCGCATCGATCACATCATGGGCCTGATGCGGCTGTGGCTCGTGCCGCGCGGCGCGCCGGCGTCCGAGGGCGCCTACCTCGCCTATCCGCTGGAAGATCTTTTACGCCTGCTGGCGCTCGAATCGCATCGCCACGGCGCGGTCGTGATCGGTGAGGACCTCGGCACGGTGCCGCCCGGCTTCCGTGCCCGCCTGCGCCGTGCCGGCATCGCCGGCATGGACGTGATGTGGTTCGAACGCACCAGGCTCACCTACCGGAAGCCCACGCGTTGGCGCCGCGATGCCGTGGCCATGACCACCACGCACGATCTGCCGACGGTCGCCGGCTGGTGGAGCGGCGAGGATATCCGCACGCGCCGGGCGCTCGGCTTCGGCGCCGCTGGTGAAGAAGAGGAGCGCAAGCGGGATCGCGTGCGACTGTGGCGCGCCTTCACCGCCGCCGGCATCGTCCAAGGCGCGCCGCCGCCCGTCGACCGGCCCGGCGCCGCCGTCGACGCAGCCCTGGGCTACGTCGCGCAATCGCCGTCGCCGCTGATGCTGGCGCCGCTCGAGGACCTGCTGGGACTCGAGGCGCAACCCAATCTGCCGGGCACGATCGACGAACATCCCAATTGGCGCCGCCGCCTCGTGCCCGCAGCCAAGGACCTGTTCGCCGTGCCCGAGGTCGAGGCCCGCGCCAGGATCATCGCCGGCCATCGCCAATGATCCCGCGCGCCACCTTGCGGCTGCAGTTCCATCGCGGCTTCACCTTCGCTGATGCCGAGGCGCTGGTGCCCTATTTCGCGCGCCTGGGTGTCAGCCATCTCTATGCCTCGCCGATCGCCGTGGCGCGGCCGGGCTCGATGCACGGCTACGACGTGATCGATCCCACGACGGTCAATCCCGAGCTGGGCGGCGAGGCGGCGCTGCGCGCGCTGGCGGCCACACTTGCCGCGGCGGGCCTCGGCCTGATCGCCGACATCGTGCCCAACCACATGGCGGCCGACCCGGCGAATGCCTGGTGGGCCGACGTGCTGCGCCACGGCCGCGCCAGCCGCTATGCCCGGTTCTTCGATATCGACTGGGAGGCCGACCCCAAGGTCCTGCTGCCGATCCTCGGCAAGCCCCTGGAAGAAACGCTGGCGGCGGACGAGATCGAAGTGGGGGGCGAGGAGCTGCGCTATTTCTCCCATCGCCTGCCGCTGGCGCCCGGCGGGCCTACCGCCCTGCGCGACGTGCTGGATCGGCAGCACTATCGCCTGGCCTGGTGGCGCACCGCCGGTGACTGCATCAACTGGCGGCGCTTCTTCGACATCAACGAGCTGGTCTCGCTGCGCATGGACGAACCCGCGGCCTTCGACGCGGTCCATGCCTTGCCGCTTCGGCTTTGTGCCGAAGGGCTTTTGGACGGTCTGCGCATCGATCACGTCGATGGCCTCGCCGATCCGGCAGCCTATTGCCGAACCCTGCGCCAGCGCTTGGGCAAGGACGCCTACCTCGTGGTCGAGAAGATCCTGCTGCGCGGCGAGACGCTGCCCAGCGACTGGAACTGCGACGGCACCACGGGCTACGACTTCATGAACGACGTGAGCGCGCTGCAGCATGACGCGGCGGGCGAGGCCTGCCTGGCCGAGGCCTGGGCCTCGCTGAGCGGCCGGCCGGCCGACTTCGCGCCCGAGGAACAGGCGGCGCGGCGCGAGGTCGTGGCCAGGAGCTTCTCCGCCCAGCTCGAGTCCTGTGCGGCCGCCTTGCCGCGCGGCGAGATTCCCCTGCCGACCTTGCGCCGCGTGCTCACCGAACTGCTGGCACACTTCCCGGTCTATCGCACCTACGGTGCCGGCGGCGCGGTATTGGAGGGCGCCGGCGGCGCGGTATTGGAGCGCGCCGGCCGCGCGGTGCTGCAGCATGCTGCCGAGGGCGCGCGCAAGACCTGCCTCGCCACCGATCGCTGGGCTGTCGATCCTGTCCTGCGCCTGCTGGCGACTCCTCCCGGCGATGCGCGTGGCCTCGTGCGCTTCCAGCAATTGAGCGCGCCGGTCGCGGCCAAGGCCGTCGAGGACACGGCCTTCTATCGTTACGGCCGCCTGCTGTCGCGCAATGATGTCGGCTTCGATGTCGAGACCTTCGCGTGCGATGCCACGGCCTTCCATGCCCGCGTGGCGCAGCGCGCCGCCGGCCATCCGCAGGCGATGCTGGCGACGGCGACGCACGACCACAAGCGCGGCGAGGATGTGCGCGCACGCCTCGCCGTGCTCGCCAGCATGGGCCGCGAATGGGCGGCACTTCAGACGCGCTGGATCGAGGCCAGTGTGTCGCTTCGCAGCGCCGGCGCGCCTTACGCCGGCGACATCGCTTTGCTGCTGCAGACCGTCGTCGGCGCCTGGCCGCTCGATTTCGATCCCGGCGATGGCGATGCGCGCGCGGCCTTCGCCGAGCGCCTGGCGGCCTGGCAGCAGAAGGCGTTGCGCGAGGCCAAGCTGTTCAGCGACTGGGCGGCGGTCGACGAGAGCTATGAGGGCGCCGCGCGCCGCTTCACCCTGGCCTTGATCGCCGAGGCGGCACTGCCCGATCTGTTGCAGGAGATCGCAGCCCTGGTGCGCCGCATCGCGCCGGCCGGAGCGGTGAACGGCCTTGTTCAATGCCTGCTGCGACTCACCGTCCCCGGCGTGCCCGACCTTTATCAAGGCACCGAGTTCTGGGATTTCAGCCTGGTCGATCCCGACAACCGCCGGCCGGTCGATTTTTCCGCGCGCGCCGCGGCGTTGGGCGATGCCGACCTGCCCGCCTTGGCCGGCGCGTGGCGCAATGGCCGGATCAAGCAGGCGCTGATCGCCGAGCTTCTGGCGCTGCGCCGCCGCGCGCCTGCACTCTTTGCCGAAGGCAGCTACGAGCCGGTATCCGTCGAGGGCCGAGCGGCGGAAGTGATGATCGCCTTCGTCCGCCGCCATGGCGACCATCGGCTGCTTGTTGCCGCACCTCGCCTGCCGCTCGGTTTGTTGCAGGCCGACGACGGCATCGCCGTCGCGCCGCAGATCCTGAAGGACACCGCGCTCCGGCTGGACGGTCGTGTCACCCTGGACCGTCTTTGTTCGACATTGCCGTTTGCCCTGTTGAAAACCGGGCCCTAGGCAAATCCCCGCCGGCCGTAGTAAGCGGGCGCACTCGCGGCGGCGTGGAATGCAGACACGCAGCTTAACGCACGGGAGCCGAACGGGGAGGAAAACGACCCAACGAGCGGAAATCCGAAAGCAGCGGCCATGACCTCACGGTGCGTAGGTAGCAAACATGGCAAGCCGGAGTGGCGCCCGGCCCGCGAGACCATCTGCCATTCTGCCGCCTAGAGTCCTTCCGACTCATGTAAACCAACCTCACCCTGAGGAGCGGCCCGCAGGGCCGCGTCTCGAAGGGTGGGCAACACGTATTCGTGGCACATGCTTCGAGACGCTCGCTGCGCTCGCTCCTCAGCATGAGGTTTTTGTGGTGAGCCGTACTTCGATTCCGACTTCGTCGAAAAGCCTCCAGCCGTCTCACTCTGTGGAAAAGATCCCGCTCGCGCGGCAGAGCTGGCTTACCTCGGCGCGCTCGCGCTCGGACGAACCAATGCCGACCAGGACGAAATCGGCATCCCCGTCCGGTCCCATCAGGACGCCGACGAACGGCTCCATGCCGATCTGGCGACCTGCCGTGTTGCGGCCGCTCACTTCGCCGCACACCGTGACCAGGCCGCGGCTGTTCTGGACGCCTTCGATCCTGCGGAACTGTACCGAGACCGGATCCTTCATCCATTTCATCACGCCCGTCACGATGGACTCCTGCTGACGGCCGTTGAGACCGACAGGCCGCCCGGGCTCGATCGGCGTGTTGGCCGGCGCAGGCGGCCACGTGTTGTAGGGCGCCGTCAGGTAGATGGGAGTGTGCGCCGCGTCGTCCGGCGTGCACGCGGAAATCGCGACGCAGGCGACAAGCAGCAGATAGTCGCGCATAGACCCCCCCCGAGCGCAGGCGGGGAGCCTAACCCGCCGCGAGCGCTCGGTCGACCGCGCGCGGGCCTTTCAGATGAGACCGCGCGGTCTCAGCGCCAGAATAGCGCCAGCAGGATGATGATGGGGATGGGAACGCCGAGCAGCCAAAGCAGGATGGAACGGCCCATGACAATCTCCGGGGGTGGCGGTTGAAGGGAAGGTTGACGCGCCAGGATCGATAGAGGTTAGCGGCCGTCGCGCGCCGCACCGCCTTCGGTGGCGGCAAGGCCCGCGGCGAAGGCACCGAGGAACATCGCGGCAACCAGCCAGAAGGAAAGCTGCATGGCGATGCGCCGCGCATTGTCGAGCGCGGTGCGCACATCGGCCTCGACGGCGGCGACCCGGCGCTCGGCATCGGCCTGGGGCAGGCCAGTGCGTGCGGCCACCATCTGAGCAAGGTACTGCCGGTCGTCGGCCGAGAGCTCGGTGTGGCCGCGTTCGCGGAAGGTGAGCAGCATGCGCCGCGCCACGTCGCGGTCGGCGGCGAGGTCGCGGCCGGCGGCGAACACGCCGGCAGCCTGCTGGCCGGTGCCGCCGGTCAATGCCGCGTAGTTCGGCCGGAACAGGCGATCGAGGTAGGGCGCGGTGATGTCGTTGCCATTGCTGGCGCCGGCGGGAGTGGGGTTGGCGGCGGCGCCGCTGCCGACGACGGTCGCGGCCGAGGCCAGAAGGGCCGCGCCCATCACGGTGGCGAAAGCCCACGCCAGCACGCCATGGGCGGTGTCGCGAAAATAGACTTCGTCGAGCGGCGCACGTGTCCAGCGCACGCGCAGCCGGCCGGTGACGTAGCCGCCCAGCGCCGAGGCCATGACAGCCGTCACGGCCATGTAGATGCCGCCGACCAAGGCGGCCTTGGTCGTGGTGATGTCGGGCAGCCCGGACCACGGCGAGATCACGCTGAAGCCGATGCCGGCGCCCAAGGCCAGCAGGAGCAGGGTGAACGCGGCGGCGACGAAGCCGCCGGCAACGATGGCCGGCCAGGAAACGGCCGGAACGGCGGGTGTTTCGGCTTCTACGATGACGGTGTCGACCATTGCGGCTCCTCGTGTGTGCCCGACAACGAGCAGTTGTGCTCGAGGTTCCGAGAGGAAAGCCGCCCACCACAGGCCTGCTTACGGCATCGTGCCTCATGGCATCGTGCGCGCCGACGGCGCGGGTTACGCAACCCGCGGCGCTTGCGCCCGTTGGCAGCTCGCAACACAGGAGAGACCCGTGAAGTACCTGACGCTTGTCGCCGTGGCCGCCTGCGCCCTTGCGGCCGGTTGCGCGTCGTACGCCCAGCGGACCGTCGTGGAGAAGCCGGTGCCGGCGCAACCCACCGTCTACAGCACCGCGCCCGCGCCCACGACGACCACAACGTCGGTTTCGGTGAACTAGCCCCGCTGCCGCGAAGCGGCTAGGTTCAACCACGCCAACAGGTTGAACCGGGGGCGAGATGGCACGATGGCTAGTGGCGGCGCTCGGAGCGCTCGCTGTTTTTCCGGCCTGCGCACAGAACCGTGCGGCCGATGCTCCGCCCCTTCCCCTGTCGTGGCCGGTGACGATCAATCAGGATACTTTCCTCAAGAAGTTCTGCCTCTACGACAGTCGGATCTATTCCACGCAATCCTACATTTGCGTCGGCACGAACCAGGCCCTGTTGTGCGTCGCCGGCGATCCCGCCAGCTGGTCCCTCAACCCCAGCGCCAGCTGGTGCAAGTAGTCCGAAGACACGAAGCTTCGCCACGCGGTCCTGGGACGCGAGGACGTTTTCGCCGCCGCCCAACCGTCTGATATCGTCCGGATCGAAAATCTCCGGAGGATGCCCCGCCATGAACGCTTCCAATGCCCCGTCCCGTCTGCGTGCCGTGCTGGCCGAACCGGGCCTCGTCGTCATGCCGGCGGTCTACGACGGCCTTTCCGCCAAGCTCTGCGCCGGCGCGGGCTTCAAGACCGCGTTCCTCTCCGGCTCCTGCGTCGCGGCCAGCCGCCTGGGCGGGCCCGACCTCGACCTGCTGTCGTTCGGCGAGATGTTCGATTCCTTCCAGATGGTGCATGGCGCCGCGCCCGACCTGCTGGTGCTGGCCGACGGCGACCACGGCTACGGCAACGCCATGAACGTCCAGCGCACCGTGCGCGCCTATGGCCGCGCCGGCGCCGCCGCCGTGCTGATCGAGGACAAGATCACGCCGCGCGCCCTCACCGCGGCCGGCAAACCCTGCCTGCCGCGCGAAGAGGCGCGCATGAAGATCCGCGCCGCCGTCGAGGCGGCCAAGGACTCGGGCATCCTGATCCTGGCGCGTACCGACTGCCGGCCGACCCAGGGCATCGATGAGGCGGTGGCACGCATCGAGATGTACGTCGAAGAAGGCGCCGATATCCTGTTCCTCGATTCGCCTGCCGACGATGGCGAGATCCGCCGCGCCGTCGCCGCTGCCAAGGGCCGGCCCTCCTTCGCCGTGCTCTCGCCTGGTGCGCCGCGCGCCACGCCATCGCAGAAGGACGCGGCCGCGCTCGGCTTCAAGATCGGCACCTATCCGACCGGTCTTCTGTCGCCCGCGACGGCCGGCATGAAGGCTGGGCTGGCGGCGCTCAAGGCAGGTGACGCCGAGGCCAAATCGGCGCTGCCGCCGCCCGAGCTGCGCGCGACCCTGGGCTATGCGGACTATGACGCCGCAGCCAAGCCGTTCATCGTGAAGGGCTGACGCAGAGGCGTTTCTGACCCTCCGTCCGCTTTCGGACAAAGCCCCTCAAGGAGCGTATGGTACCCCCCGGCGCGATGACGCGCGGGGGCATGGCTATGGAAAACGACGCTAAGCCCAACGGTAAGTCCACCTTTGATCCGAAGGCGTTTCTCGCCACGGTGAGTCGCGGCCGTACAGTGTCCGACTATTGCAAGGAAGACGTCGTCTTCCTGCAGTCGAGCCCGGCTGAGGCCGTTTTCTACATCCAGAAGGGCAAGATCAAGATCGTTGTCGCGTCCAAGCAGGGCAAGGAAGCGGTGATCGCGATCCTCGGGCCGGGCGACTTCTTCGGCGAAGGCTGCCTGATCGGCCAGCCGCTGCGCTTGGCCACAGCACGCGCCATGGTCGAGAGCGAAGTGATGCGGGTCGGCAAGACCGAGATGATTCGTGTTCTGCATGCCGAGCCGGCGTTTGGCGAGCTGTTCATGGCCCACCTGCTGACCCGCAACAGCCGGATCGAGGAGGACCTCGTCGACCAGCTCTTCAACTCGAGCGAAAAGCGCCTCGCACGTACGCTGCTCATTCTTGCGAATTTCGGTAAGGATGGCGGGCCGCAGCCGATCACCACCCCGATCAGCCAGGAGACACTGGCTGAGATCATCGGCACGACACGTTCCCGTGTCAGCCAATTCATGAACAAATTCAGGAAGTTGGGCTTCATCGAGTACAACGGCCATCTGCAGATTCACAGCTCGTTGCTGAGTGTCATCCTGCGGGAGTAGGCCTCGCAGACCTGCCCCCGATGATTTCGTGATTGTGCACTAGCGAACAGCCATTGCCCGGATCGCGGCCTATGGTTCCGGTGGTACCGCGCACGTAGGGGCCCTTTTTCGCGGTACCCCGCCGGGGGGCGCGAACCATGTTGCATCTGGTCAAGCCCGCAGAGGGCGACGGTCTCGACATTCTCGTATCCGCGACCGCGGTGCCCGTCGACAGTGAACGGCCGCGGATCTGTTCAATGTCCCGATCTCGATCATCGGCTTCGTCGACCGCGACCGCATCTGGTTCAAGTCGCATCATGGCCTCGATTCGACGGAAATCGAGCGCGGCGAGGCAGGCGGTGCGGCCGTGTTACCCTCGATCGGGTTCACGCTTCCGTCTGGCACGAAGACCGACATCTGGTCGACCGACATTCGATCGACCGACCTTCGATCCACCGAACTTCGCTCCATCGCCACCCCGCACGTTGTGGGCGAAGCCGGGCGCCGGTTTTGCATCGCCGTGCCGCTGCGCACCACCGACGGCTTCGATCTCGGGACGCTGTGCGTGATGGACAGCCAGCCCATCCCGGTCGACGCAAGGCGGATTCGCCAGCTCGAGACCCTGGCGGCCATCGTCATGGATCAGCTCGAGGTGCGCCTGGCGAGTCGTCGCGCCGCCGCACAGGCCGTGATCATGGCCGGCGAGAACGATCACCGCACGATGAACAGCCTGCAGTTCGTCGCCAGCCTGTTGAACCTGCAGAGCCGCGCCGTCCGCTCGACCGAAGCCGCGGGCCAGCTCACGGCCGCGGCCAATCGCGTCTCGGCCGTGGCGCGCGTGCATCGGACCTTTGCCGCCGAGCCAAACGCGGAGCGCCTGCCGATCCTCAGCTATCTTCGCCGCCTGTGCGGTGAGCTCGCCGATATTCTGGAAACCACCGTCTCGATCGACGGCATCGAAGCCAGCATCCCGACCGAGCAGATCCTGGCCTTGGGACTGATCGCCAACGAGCTCGTCACCAATGCCAAAAAGCACGGCGCGGGGAATATCAAGGTCACCTTCAGGACCGCTGGACGAGGCGAGTACGAGCTTTGCGTTCTCGACGAAGGCAAGGGTCTGCCGGCGGGCTTCGCGCCCGACCGCCACTCAGCCGGCGGCCTCGGCATGAAGCTTGTGGCTCTCCTGGTGAGCCAGCTCGATGGCCGGCTCTCGGCCGGCGCCAACCCCGGCAGGCCGCGGCGCCTGCTTCACTGTGACGTTCCCGCACGGTTGAACGAACCGGCCGGCGCGCGCCGCGCGCGCCTCCCTAGAGGAGAAGATCATGAGCGACGGCCTGAGCAAGCAGGACCTCGATTGCCTTGTCGCCGCTATCCTGAGCGCACCTCGCATCGATACCAATTCGACGGCTGCCGAGAGGGTGAACATCTTCTCGACGACGCTGAAGGAGCTCGCCCGGCAGGGCGGCGCGGCGGCACTCCTGAGCGGCCACGCCAAGGCCAACCCGGCAGGTTGATCGGATCAGCGCTTCGCTGGCGGAGTGCGTGTGACGGGGCGGACGTCCGGCATCGTGATCGTGGTCTCTGGCGGCCGCTCGCTCAGCTCTTCTTCCTGAAGTCCGGGCATCGGAGTGATCGCCTGATTCTTGGAATTGGGGCCTGCCGTCTGGCCGGTGCCGCCGACGACCAGTGGCCCGGATTCGGGCATCTTCGATGCGTCGATGGCGCTTCCCGCTTCGGGCTGCTCGGCGTGGCCGGCGGATACGCCCAGCAGAATGGGCAAGGCGGCAATCGAAGCTGCAATGATCGTCCGTTTCATCGGGACCTCCACGGGTGATGGTGAGTCAACCCGCGGAGGTCCCGGGCGTTGCATCCGGGCGCGGTCAACCGCGCGGCGGCAGGGAGAACTTGGCGTCCTTGAGCGCCTTCTCGATCACCGGAATGCCGGCTGGGTCGCCCGCCTTGCACTTCTCTACGCCGGTGCGGACGTCGAGGCCCAGCGGCTGCTGGCCCTTCTTGGAATCCATGTCGAGGTACTGCTCGTACTTGGCGACCAACGCCTTGCAATAGTCGGCGTCGCTCGACTGGGCGAACGCCGCGATCGGCACTGAGAACAGGGCTGCGGCCAGCAGGGCCTTGATGAGAGTGTTCATGATCTTCTCCATCGCTCGATGACCGAGCGACGGAGAGTTGTGCCCGAAAGAAGGCGGCCGTCTGGCTTTTCTGTTACGCCCACCTGACGGCCCAGAATATGAACGACCAGCGACGATGCATTTGCTCGGCGCGGGGCGCCTCATCCGCCGACGTGGCGAGGGCGAGGATGCGCGCCGATCACCGTCGCCCTCGCTGCAAAGCCGTCGCGAGCGCGATTGTGAGCAGCAGCCCCGTCACCGCCATCATCAACACCGCGCGGCGCGGGCCGAATTCGCCGGCCAACGCCCCGGCTGCCAGGATGCCGAGCGGGCCGGTGCCGATGCAGACCGTGACGATGCCCATCAGGCGCGAGCGCATCTCGGTGGGCGCCTCGGTCAGCATCAGGGTCGATTGCATGTTGCTGAAGCCCGCCGTGCCGAAGCCGCCCATGACCAGCACGGCGAAGGCCAGCCAGTACCAGGGCGAAAGCGCCATCACGATCAGGGCCACCATGAACAGGGCCGCGCCTCCGGCGAAGGCGAGGCGTCGATCGAGGCGCAAAAGCCCAGCGGCCAGGAGCGCGCCGCCCAAAAGGGCGCCCAGCGGTTCACCGGCGGCTAAAAGGCCGACCAGGGCCGGCGAGACGTGGAAGGCGCTGAGGCCGAGCGGCGCCACCAGGCCCGAATAGGCGAAGGCGAACATGTTGGTGACGATGGTGATGCCGAACACCAGCACGATGGTGGGCCTGGTGCGGGCGAAGGCCAGGCCCTCGGCGATCTCGGCGGGGATGCGCGCAAGGTTGAGCTTGCGCGTGAGCTGCGCATGGACCAGCCCGGCCATGGCGAAGGCGCCGAGGAATTGGACGAGCGCGGTGATTGTATAGGCGCCCTTCATGCCCAGCCACTGGAAGGCCATGCCGCCCAGCAGGGGGCCGATCATGCGCGTGGCGGCATTGGTGGCGGAGTCGAGCGCGATCGCGGGCACGACGCGATGCGGCCCCGCGACCTCGCCGACCATGCGCCGCCGGGTCGACATCTCGGTGGCCCACATCGTGCCCGAGATCAGGTTGCCCAGCGCCACGTGCCACAGCGCCAGATGACCGGTGGTGGCGAGGCTCGCCAGCACGGTCGAGACGAAGGCCGGCCCGACCAGCGCCAGCATGACGATCAGCTTGCGATTCACCGCCTCGGACACCGCGCCCAGGAAGGCGCCGAAGACGAGCTGCGGCAGTTGGCGCACCGCCACCACGAAGGTGACGGCGAGCGCCGAGCCCGTCACCTCGTAGGCGAACAGGCCCGACGCCAAAAGCTCCAGCCAGCGCATGGCATTGGCAAAGGCGCCGACCAGCCACAGCCTGAGGAAGTCAGGCAGCCTCAGCAGCGCGCGAACCGGGCTGCTGTGTTCCTCCGGGGAATTCATTGAGGAAGATCGTACCTCGCTGGGGGCGCGCCACTCCAGTGGCGCGGATCATTCGTCGAAACGAGCGAAGACGCGCCACTGGAGTGGCGCGCCCCCAGCGGGCACAGTGTGTCTCAACGAATGAAGAACACCGAGGAAACGCAATGAAGAGACGAGCTCTCCTCGCCGCCGCCTTGTCGGCGCCCGCCATCGCGCGCGCCCAGCCCGCCTGGCCCACCCGGCCGATCCGCTGGATCGTGCCGTTCGCGCCGGGCGGCGGCACCGACACGGTGAGCCGCCTGATCGCCGATCGGCTCTCGCGCAGCCTCGGCCAGACGGTGGTGGTCGACAACAAGGGCGGCGCCGGTGGCAACATCGGCACGGTCGAGCTCGCGCGGGCGGCACCCGACGGCTACACGCTTGGCCTGATCTCGGTGACCAGCCATACGCTGAACCCGATGCTCTACAGCAAGCTGCCCTACGATCCCGACAAGGACATCGTCGGCATCTCGCGGCTGGCGATCCTGTCGAATCTCTTGGGCGTCACGCCCTCGCTGCCCGCGCACAACGTCGCCGAGCTGATTGCGCTCTGCAAGGCGGCGCCGGGCAAGTATGCCTTCGCGTCGTCGGGCCCCGGCTCGTCGCTGCATCTCAGCGGCGAGCTGTTCAAGGTCATGGCCGGCGTCGATATCGTGCACGTGCCCTACAAGGGCGCGGGCGCCGTCTACGGCGACCTGATCGCGGGCGTGGTGCAGATGATGTTCGCCAACATATCCTCGATGTTGCCGCAGGTGCGCGGCGGCAAGGTGAGGGGCCTGGCCGTCACCTCGGCCGAACGCTCGAAGGCGGCGCCCGACCTGCCGGCCATCGCCGAGACCTTGCCGGGCTACGTCGCCACCTCGTGGTACGGTGCCGGCGCTCCCGCCGGCACACCCGAGCCAATCCTGGCAAAGCTCGAAGCCGCCATCACCGCGGCGCTGGCGACGCCTGAGATCCAGAAGCGCTGGACCGACGATCTGGGCCTCGACATGCCGCCGGCGGGGCGCAAGGGCTTCGACCAGTTTTTGGCCGAGGACCGCAAGCTCTGGGCGCCCGCGGTGAAGGCGTCGGGGGTTAAGCTGGATTAAGCGGACCGTCGACCCGCCGCCTATCTGTCATCCTGAGCGCAGCGAAGGATCTCATCGCCGCCGGCGCCATTAGATCCTTCGCTGCGCTCAGGATGACACGTTGCGGGTGGCGCCTTTGGAATCCTCGATTTCAGCAAAACAAAGGGCGCCCGAAGGCACCCTTTGCTCTTCAATGACATCTTGCGGCGACGTTTAGAGATCGGCCGCCTTCTTGATGGCCGACTTGGCGTTGCCGACGGCCTTCTGCAGATCGCCCTTGGCTTCCTGCACCTTGCC
>Ga0137412_10001542_pt1 | contig 17994 bp, 16 predicted proteins | sample CZODoug2_1_16fun_FD_122160 | JGI IMG/M metagenome (GOLD analysis project Ga0137412, IMG submission 122160) | Vadose zone soil fungal communities from Angelo Coast Range Reserve, California, USA - CZODoug2_1_16fungal (Hybrid Assembly) | ecosystem: Environmental > Terrestrial > Soil > Vadose zone...
TAATTATTTAGTCTCAACGACTCTTTAAATAATTAAAGAAAAAGATGTTTCTAATTAGATATAAGTTAAAAATATAAATATTTATGATAGTATTCCTTGCATATAACTTTTATCCTTTCCCACTCTCTGCCTGCAAAAACAAAATATTTTTTTTATTTTAGGCATTATTAATTCAGTGGTTAACCAAAGGGTTAAATTAAAACTATTTGCATATTTTAAACAAAGGAATAAAATGAAAAATTTATATTTTCATTTGGCTATACTGGTGAAAACGGTTAAATATTTTGTTTAATTAAAATACAGACCGTCGATTTAATACACAATCGCTACAGACTGCCTCACCGGTGGGTATCTGAAATGATGCTTAATGTACAGTCGATACTTTTTAAATTTATAATCTCAATTTACTTATTTACTTAATACTACGTTACCTTTAACCTAAATGTAAAATTTAATGTTAGGTAGTATAATATAAAAATAAAATATTAAAGACACGAGTATTTAATCTTTAATTAGATAAAAATAAAATATTATAAATTTAAAGAATTATGATAGCATTCTTAGGTTATGTGTTACCTTATGGTCAAATGAGTCTATGGGGTGTTTTAGAGTTATATTTATTACCTATAATTATAAAACGAAATTTCCAAATATCAACTAAAAAAAATAATTATAAAATTAATGATAAAAATAATTCTAACTTAATAGAAAAATTTATAGGAATTTTAGATGGTGATGGTTATATAGAAATAGGACCACAAAAACAATACAATAAAAGTAATAATGCAAAGTCTACAATCAGAACTAGAATAGTTTTAAGATTACATAAAGATGATAAAGAATTATTAAATTTTTTTATGACTACATTAAAAATAGGTAAATTAGATGAATTAAAAAGTAAAAATCAATATAGATTTATTCTATTTAAAAAAGATATTTTAAATTTTATTTATCTTTATTTACAATATAATAATATAGAATTTTTATCTTATAATAGACGAAAACAGTATTTTTTATTAAAATATATTATAGAAAATAATATTACACATTGGGAAGATTTAAATTTAGAAGAAATTAATAATTTATTTAAAAAAATTATTAAACAACTTGATTTTTCTGATATAATTAATTTACCTTATTTTAATAATTGGTTAATAGGATTTACTATGGCGGAAGGTAGTTTTCATTTTAAATCTAATGGTAGAGGTCATTATTCTATAGTACAATCTGGTCATGAAAATTATCATCTTATTAAAGCTATACATTATTTTATTAAAGGTTCTTTATCTTTACATCATCAAATTAAACCTGCAAACTCTAAAGTTTATAGAGTCTCTTTTTCATCAAAAATTGATTTAATGTTTATTTTGAATTTTTTTGAAAATAATCAATTATTAGGATTAAAAAAATTACAATTTGATAATTGGAAATCTGATATTATAAGTAATTATAACATAAATAGTAGTGCCCCAAATGTTATATTATCTAAAGTATCTAATAATAAAGTATTAAATAATACTAATTTTAATAATAATAACGAATCGAGTAATGAATAAAATATATTTAAATATTGTATATGGTTTATTATTAGGTGAAAGTTTTATAATTAATAATAAAAAAGAAATTAAATTAATAATAAAAATAGAAGGCAAACACATATCTTATATGACAGATATTCATAAAAAGATATCAGAATTAGGATACTGTGAAGAAAAATTACCAGTAATAATTAGTAAGTTAGGAAAAAAAGGTAAATTAAATAAATTAATGTTAATACATACATATAATACGAATAATTATTTAGAATTATATAATAAATGGTATGTTGATAAATTTTGTAAAAATATACCTAATGATTTATTTTGTTATTTTAATGATGAATCTCTAGCTTATTGGTTGATGACTGAAGGAAAAATAAGCAATAGTAAATTATATGTAAATATGAAACAATTTAATGAAAAAGATATTAAATTTATGATACAATTTTTAGAAAATAAATTTAGATTAGATAAAATTAATCTAATTAATTATTATTTAGAATTTAATTGTAATAATATTACAAAAATTTACGATATTACTAAACCTTATATTTTACCTTCTATGAAATTTAAATTTATAACTTAATATTTATTTTTAGATTATTTTTAATTTAATATAATATAGTCTTATTAATTTATTATAATATGCAATACCTAAATAAAAATATTATTTTTAATAAGGCGATATAATTGAAAACAGGTCAAAAATATTTATTTGTTATATATTAAGACCGTAGGTAGTTTAGGCTATCTCGACAGAGTGGTCCAATTATGGGTGTCTGAAATGATGCTTAATGTGCACTCGAATTTTTATTTGATTATAATTTTATATTATATTTCAACACAAGGCTTAGCACAGCACAGGGTATATTTGTAATAACAATTAATTTATTTTCAATCAAATACTGAAGATAAATTTCTTTCTTTCTTTCTTTCTTTATTTATTCTGGCACTACTTAAAGAAAAAAAATAGGATAAGAATATACAAATATATTATAAAATTAAGGCTACAGTAATTACTAATTTATTAAGTGCTATACCAGTATTTGGTCAAGATTTAGTAGAACTTATTTGGATAATTACCAAAGATAAATTTAATATTCAATATTTTAATATATTTAATTGTAATTCTAATATATTATAATATTATAATTTTAATACCCTGGATAAGTAAAATTTACCTGTTTGCTGAAAAAAATTTAATAAATATTTGTGTACTTTTTTTTAATATAAATTTATTTTTTTATAATTTTAATTTTTAATTTTTTTATTTATAAGTCAAAATCTCAATTATTTAATTTAATCAGCAGTTAATTTTAATAACTCAAAGAGTTTACGGTAAACTAATATTTATTAGAAGATGAACTCTACTGTTTTAATTTAATATTTAATTTACTAAAAATATCTTTATTAAAAAAATAAAGATTGTTATAAAGGTTAAATTAAACAAAATAATGGGGGTGGATTCTCTGTTTCTAATGCTACATTAAATAGATTCTTCTCATTACATTATATTTTACCTTTCTTATTAGCTGCTTTAGCTTTAGCGCATTTAATAGCTGTACATACACATGGTTCAAGTAATCCTAATGGTATATCTTCAAATGGAGATAGATATTCAATACATCCATATTTTATGTTTAAAGATCTTATTACTATTTTTGCTTTCTTTCTTGTATTATCTGTAATAGTTTTCTATTATCCTAATTTATTGGGTCACAGTGATAATTATATTGAAGCTAATCCTATGAGTACACCATCTTCAATTGTTCCAGAATGGTATTAAAACACAGATGCCATTCTTAAAAGTAATCTTAGGATTAATTAACTTTACTATATGCTGGAAACTCCTAAAGACTTAAATATCATAATAAAATTTACAAATTTAAGTATGAAACAATGGACAATCAGCAGGAAACTAAATTAAATTATATTAACATTATGCAGTTTTATATTTTAAAGTAGGATCCTCAGAGACTATTCGTAAAGCTCCTTAAATTATTTTATTATAATTATTAATTTATTTAAGGATGAAGATATAGTTCAGCCATTATTGAAAGATAATAGGTAATATATTTATATTATTTTATTAAAATGAACTGATAACTTCTATAAGTTTAGTATGTTCGAAAAATTACTCAACTATATCTACAAAAAGACTTTCAAAAGTCGAGAGATTAAAATTTACTATTGATAGTCCTTTAAATGAAATTATTGTAGGTTTATTACTAGGGAATGGTCATATTCAAAAAAGATCATTAACCGGTAATTCTAGATTTATTTATGGTCAAAGTAGTTTAAGAATACATCATCTTAATTATTTTAACCATGTTTTAGAATTATTTAAACCTTATTTATCTAAAGATTTTAACCTTAAAGAAAGATCTTTTACAGATAAAATAAGTAATATAAAATATAGTTCAGTTCAATTTGCTACATTATCATTACCATGTTTTAATTATTATAAAAATCTGTTCTATAATTCAGATAATTTGAAAATAATTTCTTCAAATACACAAAATTTATTTACACCTAAAGGGTTAGCTCATTGGATTATGGACGATGGTTCTCTTCAAAATAAAGGTTTACATTTAAATACTTATGGCTTTACTAACCAAGATATTTTAAATTTAAAAAGTACCTTAGATAATATGTTTGGAGAAAATACTTTGAAATGTTCAATCCATAAACACAAAAAAGGAGAAAGAATTTATATATGGGAAGAAAGCATGGAACTGATAAGACTCAATATCTCTCAGTTTATGTATAAAGATATGCTTTATAAAATAAACTCAGATAAATTAAAATAATATAAATAGATGAAAAATGATCTGTTACCTTTCTATGCTATTTTAAGATCAATTCCTAATAAGCTACTAGGAGTTTTAGCAATGTTTGGTTCATTATTTATTTTATTTATACTTCCTTTAGTTGATGTTTCTAGAATTAGAGGAAACCAATTTAGACCAGCTATGAGAGTATCTTTCTGGTTCTTTGTTGTAAATTTCTTTATTTTAATGTGGATTGGATCTCAACATCCAGATTCTCCATATTTAGAAATTGGACAAATATCAACAGCATTATATTTCATTTGGTTCTTAATTGTTATACCAGTAATAGGATTAGCTGAAAATACTTTAATGGATATTGCTACAGAAAATTAGTTTTACTTTTTAATATTTTTACCCCCCTATTTTAATAAAGTATTAATTTAATTATGTAAAATACAAATATATAAATTATTTAAATAAAATTATATTCTAAATATATAAAAGAATAATATAAGATATTATGCCTAAGCAACTTACTAAAACATAATCTATATGTGTTTTTATATAATTGAAAATATATAATATATAAAAAAAAAATAAAAAAATATATTTTCAATTTTAATTGATTATATATTATTATAAATTATTCTAATAAGTTATATTAATATTTAATATTAAACGATTAATTCGTAGGTGTACAATAGTGGTTAATTTATAACCAACAAAATTTAAAAATGGTACAAAATTTAAATAGAAATCAATTTCAATATTTTCCTTATCATTTAGTAACACCTTCACCATGGCCAATTTTATTAAGTTTTTCATTATTATCTATGGCAATAGGAGCAGTAATGTATATGCATGGATACGTTAATGGTGGTAATTTGTTAACTACAGGTTTCATTTTAACAGCTTATGGTATGGGACTTTGGTTTAGAGATGTAGTAACAGAAGGTACTTATTTAGGGGATCATACTAAACAAGTTAAAAAAGGATTACAAATGGGTGTTATTTTATTCATTGTTAGTGAAGTTTTTGCTTTCTTAAGTGTATTCTGGGCATTCTTCCATGCTAGTTTATCACCATCTATAGAAATTGGTGGAATCTGGCCTCCACAAGGTATTACACCTTTAGATCCTTTTGCTATACCATTACTTAATACTATATTATTAGTATCATCCGGTGCATTTGTTACTTATGGACATCACGCTTTACTTAATGCAAATAGAAGAGGAGCTATCATAGGTATTTTCTTAACTATATTATTTGCTGTAATTTTTACTATTTTACAGTATGTTGAATATTCTGAAGCTGCATTTACTATGTCTGATTCAGTGTATGGTAGTGCTTTTTACGCTAGTACGGGTTTGCACGGATTAACATTAGCAGTCCCTACTAAATTTATTAATTTATGTCAGATTGTAAAGAAAGAAAATTCACTTATTAAATCTGAAAGGAGAATATTAAATTCAATTGCTACATTATCTAAAATTAAATTTTCAAGTTTTGGATCCGTAGAACAAAAAGAGAAACTATTAATTAAATTTTCACCTTTTGGACAAAAAAATTAAAACATTTTATTTGGATTCAGATTTTTTAGAATGGTTCTCGGGATTTACAGATGCAGAAGGTAACTTTAATATAAGTCTTCGTAATTTTATTAATGATAAATATTCTAGTCTAATTTTAACTTTCCAAATTAGTTTACATATTGATGATTTAAATTTATTAGAATTTATTAAAGAAAAATTAAATTGTGGTCATATTTCGATCTCAGGCTCAAGATGTAATTATTTTGTTAATGATCAAGCTTCATTAATAAATGTTATTTTACCTATTTTTAATTTTGTAAAATTAAATAGCTCAAAATATTATCAGTATTTAATTTTTGAAAAAGCTATAAAATTATTTATAAATAAAAAACATCTCTCTCCTGAAGGAAAATTAGAAATGATAAAATATTATCATGAAATGAAAATACCTTCAATAGCTCCTTCATCAAAGATATTAAATAATATCCCTTTAACTGTTTATTGGTTAGGAGGATTTATAGATGGTGATGGATCTTTTTCTGTGAATAATTTTGCACCAAGATTAAAATTTGAAAATCATATTAAAGAATTAGAATTATTTAAGAGAATTAAAGAATATTTTAATTTAAGTTCAGCCAATTTAATTATAACTAAACCACGTACAAATAGTCCACAATCTAGTCCTATGGTAGTTTTTGAAATAAGAGAAATACATATTTTAAAGAATATTATCGTTCCTCTTTTTTCTAATGTAAGTGTTTTACAAAGTAAAAAGTTAAAGGATTTTAAGGATTGGTCTATTTTGGTTGATATTTATTATTCTGGTTATCACTTATTACCTGAAGGTAAAACTTTAATTAACCTAATTAAAAATCGTTGGAATAATTTTAGATTATCTACTTCTGACCATTTGAATAATACAAAATTAACTTGTTCAGCATTTGAAGTAAGATTTGAAAATACACTAAAAAATCTTTTTTTATTAGCTGCTCCATACGAAATTAAATATGGTTTAAGATTTATAAGAGGTACTAATAAATTAGTTTCTGAAAAATTAAAGATTATTTCTATTGATAATTTTAATAATAAATCAATTTTCTCTAGTTTAAGTGAATGTAGTAAATCTTTACAAATAGATAGATCAAAAATAAAAAATTGCTTATTAACTGGTGAAATTTATAAAAATTATAAATTTATCTTGGCTTAGAGAATATTTTAATATATTCTAATTTCTTATTTTTAGGTTAAATCGTATACTACATTTTTGTACGATATTTAATAAATTTAATAGAAAATAGGGTTAATTGCAAGGAGTTCCTTAATTTAATTTTTTATATTAATAAAATTTTTGTTTAAGGATAATTTGCAGCCAAACATATATAAATATATAAACAAAAGTATATATGAAGGTTCAACGACTAGCAGATGAGTATTATATTAACAATAATTCTGCCACGAAAGCCCTACAATATTATTTAATATTGATTATTTAATATTGATTACATAGTCTGAACAGTAGCGTAAGTTACTGAAGTATTAATTAAAGATTAACTACGATAACATATTTGTGCACGTAATAGTAGGTACAATCTTTATTTTGGTAGCTTTTATAAGATTAATAAATTACCATCTTACAGATACACATCATCAAGGTTGCGAAGCAGCTATTCTATATTGGCAAACTAATTAACATCATTGCCGTTTTATCCTGTGAAGGGTATTCTATTTATTTTACTATTTACTGAATAATCTTAAAGCTTTAGTTACTTTTTAAAAGTCATAACACTAATTTGATATTTGTTTTTGCTTCATAGTTGAAGTTTTCAAACATAATGTAGGTGATCAGTAAGCTAAAAATATCATGAGTAATTCTCGATTTTATTGGTTATTATATTGGTAAATTATTCTTGATTAGGCTTCAGAGACTTTACGTAAGACACTGTTAAATGAAACAGTTGAAGAAAAAGTCCGTATTCTGATGAAAGTCAGAAGTTCAATTTAATGTCAATGGCCATACTTTAATATTTATTTTTAAGTTGAAATGACAAATTAGATTTTGTTGATGTAATTTGGTTATTTTTATTTATAACGGTCTATTATTGGAGCGGCGGAGAATTTTTTAATGAGAACTTATTTGTCATGTCTATTATTCCTATCACTGCATTATCTAAGGATAAAAATTATCATGATTTTTTAAAACAATCCATAATTGGTCATTTATTAGGTGACGGTACACTAGTTAAGAAATATAAAGGTGGAGGTACATATTTTTAATTTGCTCAGTCTGAACTTCATATTTAATATTTAGTTCATGTCTTTAATCTTTTCAGTTATGCTGGTTTATGTAATATGACTAAAGTTGAAAAAGGTAACATAAAAAATACTAACACAGGTAAAATATATACTTTTTACTATTTTATCTTTAAATCTCTAGTAGAATTCAATGAACTGGAAAGTTTATTTTATATAAAAATTAAAGGTTCTAAAAGAATTAAAATTGTTATTGCTAATATTGGAAATTTACTTACCGAACTTGGTTTAGCTTACTGGTTTATGGTTGACGATAATAAAACAGGGAAAGGTATATACCTTAATATTAACTGTTTTAGTACAACTGAAGTAAGTCAGTTAAATCAAGTATTATATGACAAATTTGAATTAAAATGTTCTCTTCATTCTAGAAATAGAATTTATATTTGGACTAAATCCACACCTAAATTTATAAAGATGATTACACCTTTTATGGAAGAATCAATGAAATATAAAATTAGATAATAGTTGTAAAAATTAATAATAGAGTTAGAATTGAAAAATAATTATTATTATTAACCCACTTCTTTAATGATAATTTACATTGGTTATTTTATGTTTTAGTATTCCTTATATTTACGAATACTAAATATAGAAGATCTTAGGACTAAATTTCACAAAAAATAGGTATTTAAAATGGTACATGATATTAAAATGTAAAGACAGACTTTGTGGATGTTGTTTGGTTGTTTTTGTTTATTGCGGTTTACTATTGGGGTGGAATGTAATAAATTATTTATATTTAAGAGATATAAATTATATTATTATTTCAACAATGAAAATAAATTATATAACTATTAATATTAATAATATCTACAAATTATTTTTATTTGAATGTTATTTTATTAAGAATTTATTTAAAAATAAAAATTTACTTTTACTACAAAAATGTAAAAATTTTTTATTTTATATTTATTTTAGAATTGTTATTTTTATGTATTTTAGTTTTAATAAAATTTTTTCTAAATTAATTTTTAGTTATCTAATTATTTTATATTTATATATTTCTTTATTTTTTATTTATAAAATTATTTATTTAAATATTTGTATTACTGATAATTTCTTATTATTTAATAATATTTTATTAGAAAATTATTCTATATTTGATGATATTAAATTTGATATTAATAATAATCAAGAATTAAATAAAGATTTTAATGTTCTTTATTTTGATAATAATAATAAATCTTTAATCCCTTATAATAATGGAAATAATAATATGAATAATATGAATAATATGAATAATAATAATAATTTAAATGATATGAATATCAATGAGATTTTAAATAAGGATAAAAATAATAAAAATGAAGAATATGATACAGAAACAATTTCATTAATCAAAAAACTAAAAGATTTAAAACAGAGTAATTCTCATATATTTGATATGATTAAAAAACATTACTCAGATAATAATAATACTTCACTTGACAAATCTTTAGCTTTAGTTAAAAATAATACTATTAATGATATTAAAACTATTAATGATATTAAAAATAATACTATTAATGAAATTAATTTCTCAACTGAAAATAATAAGTTAAATTATTTAATTGCTAAAAAAAATTTATCTTTATCTAATAATAATTTACATGATGTTAATATTAAAGTTAATAACAATAACTCAATTATGAAAGTAGTTAATCCTTTATTTGAAGATATTAATAATAATAATATTATTAAAGAGGAATTAAAAATGCCATGTAGAATTATTGGACCTTATACTCACTTACCTATTATTAATAAAACTGGAACAATGTTAAGTTTACCATTTTATAATGGGACTCCTACTGCACTTGAAAGACTTAATTATGAATTAAATGGTACATTACCTGATGATTTTATTACCGTTAATAAAAATATTATTAAAAATACAATTAAACAAGATGAATTAGATATAATTAAAATTGATAAATCATCTTATTCTAATAATTTATTATTAAAAAATGATAATTTAGATAATAATTTAGATAATAATTTTGATAATTTAGCTGTTCCTGCACTTGAATCATCTATACCTGAAAATGCAGTTATTAATTCTGTACCTGAAAATGCAGTAGCTTCATCTTCAAAAATTGAAGAATCAACCTTTGTACAAGGTTCATCAACATCTAATAATAGTTCTGATTTTTTATTAGATCCTTTAAATTATTTACCTGATGATCTTATTTTATCTCATATTCTTACTATTGAAGATCCTAATAGAACAGATATTCAACCTTTTATTGGTGGCTTTGATTATTTTGGTAATCTGCATCTACCAATGGAAGTTTTAGAAAATTATCAGGTATCTGATTATGTGCTATTATGTTATGATTGTTTTACATTATATGATGTTGATTTACAACCTGTTCGATTCAAAGGAATGTTAGAAGAAGCATGGAAACATGGATATTTAGATAATATTATAGAATTTTATCTTGAAGATCATAATATGTATGATACTTATTATACTAAAGATAATCTTGATGGTGTTATAAAATATTTAGCAGATAAAATTAAAGATACTAATAGTCCAACGTTAAAGACAGTATCATCTTTAGATAAAGGTAAAGGTAAAGCATTTTAAATCTTTTTATTTAATATTCTATATTTTATATTTGAGAAATAATTGAGATATTTTTTTTTTTAATTTAATTAATAATTTTTAAATATATATTTTTTAGTATTTAAATTATTTTATTTTAAAATCCCCCTACATATAATATATTTTATAAAAATCTTTTATATATATAATTAACCCTTATAACTAATTTCTATTTTAATTATCTCCTAAATATAAATTATTTTATTATCCCTCTTTATTAACTATAAATAATTTATTTTATATTTATTTATATATAATTTTTGTATTACCTCTTTATATTAAAATTTAATTATTTTTTTTTTTAATTTTTTTAATTAAATAATAATAATTTAATTATTTTAATAATTTGTTTAAATTTTATTAAAGGTTCCCTAAGGAATATTGCTAAAATTTTACTATGAATCTATCATTATTCTTATTTTTAATAGGTATTTTAGGTTTTATTTTAAACAGAAAAAATATTATTCTAATGATTATTGCCATAGAAATTATGCTTCTTGCTGTAACTTTATTAATTTTAATAAGTTCATTTAGTTTTGATGATAATGTTGGTCAAACATTTAGTATTTATATTATTTCTATTGCTGGAGCAGAGTCGGTAATAGGTTTAAGTATTCTTGTAGCTTTTTACCGATTAAGAGGAAATATTTCTATTAGAACATAATGTATCTTTCAATTTTAATTTTTCCTTTATTAGCTTCTTTTGTTTCAGGTTTCTTAGGTAGAAAAATAGGTGTAACTGGATCACATATTATAACTTGTTCTAGTCTTGTAATTTCATCTTTATTAGCTACTGTAGCTTTTTATGAAGTAGGTATTTGTGGATCTCCAGTTTCAATTCATTTATTTAGTTGGGTTGATTCTGAATTTATGTCTATATCATGGGAATTCTTATTTGATCAATTAACTGTATCAATGTTTATACCTGTTTTATATATTTCTACTTTAATTCATATCTATACTACTTCTTATCTTGCTGAAGATCCTCATAATCAAAGATTCTTTTCTTATTTATCTTTATTCACTTTCTTTATGTTATTATTAGTATCAGGTGCTAATTATTTTGTTATGTTTATAGGTTGGGAAGGTATTTTAAAATGCCTTAAATGGGATAATAATGAAATTTTAATTTATAATATGATATTTTCATTAAGTTTAAAAAATAATAATGTTAAATATTTTTCTACTATTAATACTAAAAAATTAATATCGACTAAACGAATTGGTCCTCATAATATTGATATAATATCTATTATAATGGGTTCTATTTTAGGGGATACACACTTAGAAAAAAGAAATAAAGGTATAGGAACAAGAATAATATTTGAACAATCAAATAAAAATGTAGAATATTTAATGTGGTTTCATAATTATTTGGCTAGCAGAGGTTATTGTAGTAATCAAATACCTAAACTTCATATAAGAATAAAACAAAAAGGAGAAATATTTTATAGTTATCGTATAAATAGTTATACTTATAGTAACTTTAATTGGATTCATGAAATGTTTTATAAATCTGTCGACAATAAATTTATAAAAATTGTTCCAATGAATATTGAAAAATATTTAACACCATTAGCTTTAGCTATTTGGTTTATGGATGATGGTTCTAAATTAGGTAAAGGTGCTAGAATTGCTACTAATTGTTTTACATATGAAGAAATTTGTTTTCTATGTGAGGTATTAAAAAGAAAATATAATATAACTGCTACACCAAATAAATGTGGAAAAAATAAAGGCTTCATTATTTATATACATGTTAGTTCTATGTTTTTATTATCTAAATTAATTAAACCTTATATGTTACCTTCTTTATATTATAAATTAGGAAATTATTAATTATTATTTAATTATTATTTAAATTATTATTTAATTATTATTTAATTATTATTTAATTATTATTTAATTATTATTTAATTATTATTACCATAGTAAAAAAATGATCAATTATTAGAAAATTAAAATGAAGAATAATAAGAAAATTAGTTTAAGTTATTTTTTATATATTTTTTTTAATTAGTTTTAGTTTATTTATTTAATTGAACTAAAGAAATTTAAATATATAAAAATTTTATATTATTATACTAATTTACATTTTTTTGCGACGTTATTGAAAACGATCAAACAAATTAGCTTTGTTTATAGATCGTCGGTAACATTTTTTATCGCGATCGACTGGTACAATAACGGGTACCTGCAATGGTGCTCAATGCATAGTCAGAATCTTTATCTTTATTTTTATCTTAATTAAAGATAACCAAGGCATTATGTAAATCCTTACTGGTATTAAATGTACAGGAAAATAAAGAGGAAAGCTATTATTATGTTTAAAAATTTAAATATTAATATATAAAAAATATATATTTATTAATAAATTTAATTAAATAAATAATTTCTTTATTTTTAAGATTTGATTGGAGTAGTTTCTTATTTATTAATTAACTATTACTATACTAGAATACAAGCTAACAAAGCAGCTATATTAGCTTTAACAATGAATAGAGTAGGTGATATGGGATTAAGTATAGGATTTTTTGCTATTTTTGCATTATTTGGTTCTGTAGATTATGCTACTATTTTTAGTTTAGCTCCATTTATGAATGAAACAGCTATTACTATTATTAGTTTATTATTGTGGATGGGTGCTATGGCGAAATCTGCTCAAATTCCTTTACATTCTTGGCTACCAGGTAGTATGGAGGCACCAACACCTGTTAGTGCTTTATTACATGCTGCTACTCTAGTAACAGCTGGATTATATTTATTAGTTCGATCTTCACCAGTATTAGAATATAGTTCTACTGCATTATTAATTATAACTTTAGTTGGTGCTACTACAGCATTTTTTGCTGCAACTTGTGGTTTAGTACAAAATGATTTAAAAAGAATTATTGCTTTTAGTACTATTAGTCAATTGGGTTATATGGTAATGGCTGTAGGATTATCACAACATAATGTAGCATTAATGCATGTTGTAAATCATGCTTTCTTTATTAGAGAGCCTTATGAGAGTAATCTCATTTAGAAAATTATACTATTTGCTGGAAACTCCTAAAGACTTGAATACTATTTATAAAGAAGTAATAGTAAAAATTTTAGTCTGTGCGTCTCCTACTTCTGTAAAGATAAAGGATTTCCAAAAGGAACAACCAGCAGGAAACTACATATTAGTTAAATTAATAGATTAGTTTCCTCAGAGACTACACGTGAAAACCAAAAATAATTTCAAATTTGTTTTATTTTAGGATATGATATAGTCCACTAAAATTTTGATTATTAGTTTCTTAAAAAGAATACATTTTTATAGACCTAATGTTAGTAAGTTAAAAAATTATATTTGTTTTAATAGACAAATGCATTCATTTAAAAATGACTATAGAGAAGATTTAAATCATGAAAATAGTCTAGGATCAGTAGTATTACATCATTTTATGAACATTTTAAAAATAAGTGATAGTATAATTCCTGAAATAGTGCTTACAAATCAAGGAAAATTAGCGAAAAATACTTTAATAACTATGTTAAATTCTTTAGATAAAGAATCGAAAATTTATGAATTTATTCAAGCTAATTATAAGTTACCTATATCAGTAGTTACCCATAATAAAATAAATTTAGAACCAAAATTTAAATATAGTTTACCTTTAAACCTAAAAAAAATAGAATCCAAATTATCTAATTTTCAATTAAGTGACTCAGGTCTTTATATATTTAAACACAGTTCGGGTAAATTTGCTATAGGATCCGTAATTAATTTTCAACGAAGACTAAGAGATCATATGAGTTCAATTAATGGGCATAGAATTATGCAAAAACTTCATAGTTTTACAAAAAATAATGGAGGTTTAAACGAATTAACTTGGAGTCCACTTATTATAACACCTAATTTTTATAAATTATTTATTTCTCTTTATCCTAATTATGTGTTTACTAAAGGTGAAATACAAATATTTATTGCTCTTACACAATTTATGACTCGTGTTTTAGAGCAATGTTATATTTTATATTACAAACCTGAGTTAAATGGTAATAAAAAAAGAACATATAATATCCTTTTTAGTTTTACAAAATGGAATCCTGATTTACTCTTAATAAGTTCAGTTTACGGACAAGATGAGGTAACAAATAAATATAATATTTATAGAGCAATTGATGAAAATAATATAATTGTTGCTTCTTCTACATCTATGAATGGATTAGCTACCATATTGGGAATTAGTTTAGCAGGACTTAAATATCATTTAGGTCGAGAAAGTTTTGTTTATGCTAAAGCTTTAGCATTTAATGTTAATATTTTAAAATTAGGGGAAATATCTAAAGGTAATCCTAAAGATCATTATAGAAGTAAAAAACTCATTAGAGAAAACTTAGAATTAAAAAATATTTCATTATATTCTCTAGATTTAGGATATGTTTATATTTTTAATCTAGATAAAGAAACTATTTTCATTTAAAAATTTACTTCCCCATCTATTTTTAAATCTATTAATCCTAATATTTCAGCTAATTTAGATTCTAAAACTATAAAAAGTAAATCAGATAATATGGCAACTTATATAAATAAAGAATTGAAATATTCATCTGAATTAGGAGAGTTTTTTTTAGCTAAAAATCCTCATTATGCTATTAATGCTAAATCTCCAATTATTGTAGTAGATATTGAAATTTAGGTTTATAATGTGTTTTATAGTAAGAGAGAATGTGCTCGATTTTTATCCGTTTCATTTAATAAAAATATTCAGTTAGGTACTTTATCTAGAAATAATTGGATTGATAGTGTGGAAGTAATTAAAGGAAAATTTGTTTTATTAAGTAAACCTCAATTTCTTTCTCTTATGCCTAAGTCCTTTGATTTAATATACAAAACTATTGATTTGACAAAATATAATGTAAATGTTATTAATCACAAATATAATTTATCTTCTTAAAAATGATTTAATATTAATTAATTTTAGAATAGTTAATATATTTCATACAATACCTTAAGGTTCATTACTAAACCTTCGTTCATGCTTTTTTAGGTAGATAAAGGTCAAAATTTAAAGTGTCTTTAAAGCATTATTATTCTTAGGTGCCGGTGCAGTAATTCATAGTTTTGCTGATGAGCAAGATGTAAGAAAAATGGGTGGATTAATTAAATTTTTACCATTTACTTATACTGCTATGTTAGTGGGTTCTTTATCATTATTAGCAACTCCATGGTTATCTGGATTCTATAGTAAAGATTTAATAATTGAATTAGCTTATGGTCAATATAGTTTTACAGGTATATATGCTTATATCTTAGGAAGTTTAACAGCAGGTTTAACTGCTTTTTATTCATTTAGATTAATAAGTTTAGTATTCTTAACTGTTCCTAATGGTATAAAAAATGTTTATTTAAATTCTCATGAATCAAATTTAGCTGTTATTATACCTTTATTTGTATTAGCTTTATTTAGTATATTCTTTGGTTTTGTATTTTCAGATTTATTTGTTGGAGTAGGAAGTGACTTCTTTGGTAATTCTATTTTTATAAATCCTAATAATATTTCTATAATTGAAGCAGAATTTAGTTTACCTTTATTAATAAAATTATTACCTTCTATTTTATCTTTATTTGGTGCTTCATTAGCTATTTATTTATATCATGTAAATCCTGAATTTGTAATTAATCTTACTGATTCTTCATTAGGACGAAATATCTATACATTTTTAAATGGAAAATATTTCTTTGATGTAATTTATAACCATTATTTTATTGCTGCTAGTTTAAAAACTGGTTATACAATATCTAAAGTTTTAGATAGAGGAGTAATTGAATTATTAGGACCATATGGTTTAGCTTCAGCTTTAAGTAATACTGCTATAAATATAGCTAAATTAGATACTGGAGTTATAACAACTTATTCATTATATATTACTTTAGGATTATTATCATTAGTATTCTTAGTATTTGCACCAATATTAATAGATACTTCATTATTATCTGAAATTAGATTAATTATTATTTATATTGCAGCTTTATTCTTTGTTTTATTACCTAATTTTAATAAAACTTTATAAAGTATAAATATATGGCAAATTAATCAATCTATTAATATATTATAATATATACTAGTTATATTTTATATATATTTTATTTTCTATTTATTTTATTTTAATATCCCCCTATAAACTTTATTAAATTTATTAAATTATTATAACTTTAGTATTTTAAAAATATTCAATTTATAATAATATTTAATTTTTAAAAATATTTACTATTATTTATAATTTCCCATTTCAATAAATTAGATAATATATTTAATCCTTTCTAAATAAATTAGAGATTATAATTAATCAATTAGTAACAAATTAAAGAATATAATTAAGCTTATATTTTTTTTTTATATTATTATTCTAATATAAAATCTCTAATATTAAATAAATAATAAATATTATTTATAATACAATATTTAATTAATGTAATTAGCATTTAATTAAAGAAAATTTAAACTTAAGGTTGTGATAAATAAAATTAAAATATATTCAATTAAAAAAATGATAACATTACTATTGCTTATACCTATAATAGGTTCCTTATTAATTATACCAATTCAAGAAGATTCATTAAAAAGTCAATTAAAAATGAAAATTATAGCTATTTCAACATCTTTATTAAATTTATTTATTTCTATATTTTTATGGCTTGAATTTGATTCAAATACTACTCAATATCAATTTGTTTATGAATTTGATCATTTAAGTTTTTGCCATTTTAATTTAGGTGTAGATGGTATATCTTTATTTTTTGTTTTATTAACAACTTTTATAACACCTATAGCTATTATATCTAATTATAATAATATTACTAAAAATTTAAAATATTTCTTAATTTCTTTCTTAATTTTAGAAACATTACAATTAGCTTTATTTTTAGTTTTAGATTTATTACTTTTTTATATTTTCTTTGAAAGTGTGTTACCTATCTTATTTATTGTTATTATTGTTTATGGTTCAGGTGAATTTAGATATAGATCAGCTAATTTATTCTTTTTATATACATTATTTGGTTCTTTATTTATGCTTTTAGCTATTCTACAAATTTATAGTTATACAGGTTCAACTGATTTTCAATTTATTTCTTTATTTGAGATTAGTTTAGATAGTCAAAAAATTTTATGGTTATCTTTCTTTTTAGCTTTTGCTATTAAAACTCCTTTATGGCCTTTTACTGGTTGGCTTTATAGAGCTCATGCTGATAGTCCATTAGCTGGTTCTATTATTTTAGCTGC
>Ga0137412_10001543_pt1 | contig 17994 bp, 16 predicted proteins | sample CZODoug2_1_16fun_FD_122160 | JGI IMG/M metagenome (GOLD analysis project Ga0137412, IMG submission 122160) | Vadose zone soil fungal communities from Angelo Coast Range Reserve, California, USA - CZODoug2_1_16fungal (Hybrid Assembly) | ecosystem: Environmental > Terrestrial > Soil > Vadose zone...
GTAGACGTCGACGGTCTAGTCGGCTGGGCCGCTGCGCTGGTCGACGACCTTGCCGCGTGCGCCGAGATCTCACCGCCACGCCTGCGCCCGGCGCTGACGAAACCCTAGCGAACCCGCCAGATCCGGTGCGCAAACTGTCTTGGAGCCTTGTGAGACGAAGCCTTACCTGACATAGCTCACTGCTCAGCGTCGGAAGACAATTAGGTTACGCATCTCGGCTGTCTGCGCGAGCCGGTCGTCGAAGGAAGCGACGCTGGCGACGGCCTCCTCCGCCGCGAGCAGGACGCAGCAGTCGGGCATTTTCAGACCGGTATCCGCGCGCAGCTGGGCAAGCCGAACCGCTGTGTTGGCGGGAAAGGCTAATTCTTGGACCTCAAGGGCCTGAAGCGCCACCAAGACCCCGTTCAGGCGGCCATCACGGACGGGCGCAACAAGGACTTCTGCCAGCGTGAGCGAATTGACGGCGAGACCGTCGTCGATCACTTCGGTCAGTAACTGTTCTGCAGCCGCATGGTGGTTGTCGTCACCGTCGAGAAACGCAATGAGGACGCTCGCGTCGAGCACGATCACGCCGGCCAGTCCTCGCGGAGGTGCTCCAGGTAGTCAGCTCCGTACACCCCGCTAAGGCATCCGCTGTATGTGCGAACGGCGTCGAGCCTGCGACGCCGCCGCTCGTCATTCGCCTGTTGCGCGGCGCGGTGACCCTCCAACGCCAGACGCACCAGCAGCTGCGGCCGGCTCAGGTCCGGCCAGCGGCGCGCCGCATCGTTGAGCGCCTCGGCAAGCTCATCGGTCTCGGTCACAAAATGCCGAGGGCGAGTGGTAGGCATACCGTTAAGTGTAGCACCATCTCCAACACGTGCTACACCGGATGCTGATACGGGCTGGTGACGATGGTGGACCCGGCAGGAGCGTGCGTGCGACACGACATGATTCCCCTGCAGATGCTGCCAGGATGGAGCGAGAACATGGCCGTGGCGGCGCCACTCCCCCGGGACCACCCACCAAGGGTCGAACACCCAGAATTCGCGCCTGTGGAATACGCACCGGTACCAGTTTAACTAATACGAGTTATGGTGGAGCACAATGTATTTCATCGCGGTTTCGTCCATGTCCGATCCGGGAAAGGTGAGAGTAATCGACAGTAATCCGGGAAGACATGGGAGCTGTCCGATTCCGACTCGAGTCCGGGAAACATGAGAGTCGACGGCGGTCGGCCGGCATTGAACTACATGTGGCACGACGAGATAGCCACTTGCTGGCCCGGAACTCGTTGCGTCGGAAGGAAATCCGCCCCATCACTGTAAATCGCACCAACCAACCGTTACTTGATTCGCAGCAGCCGTGGCCCAGGAGCGGTCTTGGTATGGGGTACAAGTATCGGTTAGCACATGTCGCCGCCCCCGCGGTCTAGGACTTCTGCGCCGCCGCCATGCTGGCACGACGTGGGACCGTCGCGTCAGGGCAGCAGCCGGTAACCAACCCCACGGGTCGTTTCGATGGTGTTTGTCCCGAAGGGGCCATCGATCTTGCGGCGCAGATTACGCACGTAAACTTCCACGATGTTGTCCGGACCATCGAACTCCCAATCCCAAACACCCTGCAGGACATCGCTTTTCGTCACCACGGTGTCCTTGTTGCGGATGAGATACTCGAGCACGCTGAACTCTCGGGGGGTAAGCGAGATGGGCGTTTCGCCGCGCGTGACCAATCGTCGGGATGGATCGAGGGCGAGGGTGCCGGCAGTCAGTACGACGGGGCGCTGCGGAGCCCCGCGCCGAACCAACGCGTGCAGCCGCGCGATGAGCACCCGGAACCGGAACGGCTTGGTGAGGTAGTCATCGGCTCCGAGTTCGAAGGCATCCGTCTCGTCGTACTCACCGTCTTTGGAGGTGAGCATCAACACCGGTGTCCACACCTGGCGTGCGCGCAACTGCCGAAGCACCTCATACCCGCTCAAACCTGGCAGCATGATGTCTAACACGATCGCGTCAAACTGCTCCTCCGAGCCCAGCCACAAGCCGTCGGTTCCGTTGGAGGCCGTCAGCACAACATCACCCCCGGCGCGCATGCCCTTGGCCAGGGTGGACGCCAAGCGCCGCTCGTCTTCGACTAACAAGATTCTCATTGCTTCTTCATTTAAGCCGTTCGACAGTCGATCGTCGGACTGGCCATGTGAGGTAGGCATTCCCGGGGCTGCGATCGGTGGCAGCGGTACTCTCGGCCAACGCGGCGTCCCGTTTTGAGCGGACCTGCCACCCGGTCATGACCCGCGCACGATTTCACCGTCAGCACGGCTTAATCGTCGCGGCCCCCAGCGCGGGCGACGACGGCCTCGGGCCGGCACGCACGCCTTGGAGCGCCGTCCTCATCGAGGCACCATAGTCCGAAGAACCACCGAACTGACCACTTCGGATGCGCTTTCGCGTCGGCTGCGGCGGATGGCGCGTAAGACCCAAATGCCGATCAGCGTGCAGACCACCACCGCGATGACCAGGCTGGGACGCTGCAGTGCACGTTCCGCCGTCTGCCAATCCGCGCCGATGCCGTACCCGACGGTAGCCAATACCGCGCTCCACAGCAGGCACCCGGCCACCGTATACAAGCCGAATCGCACTGCAGGCATTTTGGCGACACCGGCGGGAAGCGAGATGAAAGTTCTGACTCCTGGTAACAGCCGGGACCAGAACACCACCGATGCCCCACACCGATCGAACCAGTTCTGAGCTTTGTCGATCTCGTGGAGTCGCAGCCCCACATAACGTCCCCAACGGCGCAGCCCGGCTCGGCCACCGTACCTGCCCATCAGCCACGCAAGATAACTGCCGATGACATTACCCAGCGTGCCAGCAACGATTACCGCCGCCAGACTCGAATGCGGTCCGCTTGCCGCGCCCGCGGCTAACGCTCCGGCCAACAGCATCGTCACCTCTGAGGGCACCGGGATACACGCCGATTCGGCCGCCATCAGCACCACAACGGCCAGCAATCCGTAAGTCGCGATCAGATCCTGCACCATCAGCTCTTCTCGTCAACGATGAGCGCTGCCCTCAAGCATGATTGAGCATCGCTGAAGTGACGCTGAAGGCGTAGCCGGCGACATCGCGGTGCGACAGCACCACAGATACCCCTTTGCGGATGGACCAGTCTTAAAATTTCATCGTGAACCGCAGCCGACGGACCGACAGGGCCGACGAACTACGGAAGCGCTCCGCGCAGCATCGGCTGCACCCTGCTAATTGGGGAATCTCGACACGTTCGGCGATCGTGTGCGCATCGGTCGTGCTGCTCGCCGGCGTCATGACCGGCGCGAGCCTGCTGTTCGTGTTGAACCGATCTTTGCTGGAAAGCGTCGATGATGTCGCCGAAGGACGGGTTCGCGACGCCGTCGCCGCCCTCAACTTCGACACCGCCGCCAACCTCGACAACAGCCTGCTCGCCGAGGATCAACGCATCCGGGCGGTCCAAGTCATCAGCAGCCACGGCAAGGTCATCCGACGATCAGTCTCCGCACCGGATACACCGCTGCTTCCGGTGAGCTGGTTCGATACCTCGCTACGGGCCGGCATTCCCGACGAGTTTTCGCCCAACAATGACATGCGCATGAGTGGCCAGACCGCTCGCACCGCGACCGGCACCTACACCGTCATCGTCGGTGCAGGCAGCGAATCGGCCGAGCATACCGTCGCCACGGTAGCGCTCCTGTTAGGGATCGCTGCAGCGATCATGACCGGCGTGGCGGCAATGGTGAACTTCCGCTTGGCGAAGTATTCGCTGCGTTCGGTGGAAGCCATCCGGTCACGCGTTTCGGAGATCTCCGCATCCGACCTTTCGCAACGCGTTCCGGTCCCGCCACAAGACGACGAAATATCGGCGCTGGCCACAACGATGAACGAGATGCTCGCGCGAGTCGAATCCGGCCATGACGCGCAACGTCGGTTCGTCGGGGATGCATCACACGAACTTCGCAGCCCGTTGGCGAGCATCTTGTCCGCGCTCGACGTTGCGCAGGAATTTCCTCACGTCCTCGATGAGGAGCTGACCAGCGGAACTCTCATTCCCGAGGTGCAGCGCATGCAGGCACTCGTCGAAGATCTCCTGCTGCTGGCGCGCGCCGATGAACGCGGACTCGCTCTGGGAGGCGACGACATACACCTCGATGTCTTAGCCGAAAGCGAGGCGGATCGGCTCCGACGTGCGACCGACCTGGACATCCGATTGCACAGCGAGGCTGCGACAGCGATCGGCGATCTGGCAGCCGTGGCCCGCGTTTTGCGCAACCTGCTGGACAACGCCGTGTGGCACGCCACGTCGACGGTGGAGATCGCGGTCAAGGGCCGCAAGGCTGCAGCCATACTCAGTGTTGCCGATGACGGGCCAGGGATCCCTGACCAGGACAAGACTCGGGTCTTCGACCGGTTCGTCCGGCTTGACTCAGATCGGTCGCGCGACGGCGGCGGTAGCGGCCTCGGGCTGGCCATCGTCGCGGAGATCGTCGCATCGCATACGGGGACCGTCAGCATCGACGACCGGCCCGGCGGCGGAACGATTGTCACCGTGATCCTTCCATCGGTGAAGTGAAGCGCCAGCGCACTGACAAACGCAGCCGCAGCCGCAGCTGGTAGTCCTCGCGATGGATGTCGTGGCGTTCCCGTTGTTTAGCCGTCAGCCATTCTCGAGCGGCCAGCACGATTGTCGTCGTGCCGACCTTCGCCTCGCCCCTCTAAGAACGCATCATGTTCGATTGTGGAGGCGTCGGTTGATTGCGAATGATCAATGGTGTCACCAGATTCGGCTCTGAGCGCCGGAGGATCGGACGTCGCGCCGGGGTGCCGTCCTGGGCGCTGTGGAAGGATAATCCAGAAGCCCAGCGTGACTGCCGGTACCTTGCTCAATGCCTATTTCGTAAGCTCACTCATCGGTCGGTACCGCCACTGGCTGTATTCCCAACAGAATTCGGTATTTCGAGATCATGTTATCGGGCCTCACCGACTCCTCCGATCCTCACCTCAGGTCGACCAATAATCTTGTCAATGCCTGGGTTTGAGCGTTGGTGTCCGGGCTACTGGAGCGCAGGGCCTTGAGCACCACGTCGATCTGGCCGTCGAGGATCGACCACGCAGTGGAGTTCATCGGCTGCAACGTGGCCTGATCGTCATCCCACGCCGTCTCAAGGTCTTTGATACGGGTGGCGGCGCCAGCCTGATCACCGGCCTGCTCCTTCGCCAAGGTGTCCTGCGTGATGACTCGGAACTTTGCAATCTCTGCCGCCGGGAACGTGGCGCTGGCCTGCGCCGGTAGTTTGTCCGACGCCGATGCTGGACTGGCTTCCTCGTCGCTGGCAGCACCCACAGGGGCGTGCGGCTTTGCGGCCGCCCAGACGAGCAGCACACCGGTAGCCACGGCCACGGCGGCGTAGTAGCCGAGCATGACCGTCTCACGCGCGGGATGGCTGGCGACGGTCGCGGCGTCGGGATGATAGGTCGCCTCGATCGTGTCCGCGCGCGACAGCGTGAGGTAGCCGACCGAGGCGAGGATGGCAACGAGGAAGATCATACTGGTGAGTTGGTAGCCCAAATCGAGCCCGCCATCGACGGAGGCGGAGGCGAACCAGTCACCCAGATTGGCCCCTAGCGGCCGGGTCAGAATGTAGGCGAGCCAGAAGGAAAGCACGGCATTTGCGCCGATGCGCCAGCCGACGATGATGGTAACGATGAGGCCCGCGGGCAAGAGGACTGAGATGCCGCGTCCCCAACCGGTGAGTTGCAGTGTCCAGTCCCCCACAGCGGTCCCCAACGCGAAGGTGACCAGGACCGCCAGCCAGTAGAAGAGCTCACGCGGCACGGTGACGATGCTGTGGATCGATAATGTTCGTTCCCGGGCGAACCATACGGCGAAGACTGCCGCCAAGGCCACAGCGAAGACACTCGTGGTGACTGCCAGCGGTATCTTCTGGCGGTCGGTGAGAATGTCGGTGTAGAGCGTACCGGCCACGCTCAATACGACGACCGCCAGCCAGTACACGATGGACACATAGCGGTCGAGCCGCAACTGGCATCCCAACACGAAAACGAGCACGACACTAAAGATCAGTGCAGTCAGAGTAAGGCCCAGGCCCAAACCGACATTGATCCAGTCCGCGAAACTTTCACCGACCGTGGTGCATAAGATCTTGATGATCCAGAACCAGAGGGTGACTTCCGGGACTTTGCTCAACATCAGGCGTCGTCGGCTGCCCTCTTTGGGTGCTGTATCGGTCACGCGCCGACGGTATCAGCGACATGCTGAACCGCGGCTGAAGTGAACGTCCGGAGCTCTCGCTAAAGGACGCAGCGCGCATGTCCGGGGCCCGGCAGCGTCCAATCCCCTACCAACACCTGATCTATCAACTCGCACCTCTTGAGCACGCACCGTTACCAGCTAACTACTGCGGGTTGCAACAGATGAACGTGCTCGCACCCGTTGACGATTGAGAGGATTCATCGTCGTTTTTCGACGCACGATACCAACGCGGCGCACTGACTTGCACGTGACAGGACGCTCGAGAAGCCGCCAGAATTCTGAACCCGGTTCGACGCCGATCCGGTCTGCACCCCATCTCTTGTGCAGACGCGCCCGTGCCGTTGGCAATCCGTCACGGTGACGAATCATACTGGGAGGCAGGGCTATTGGGACAGCGCGTTTACTGGCCCGCCGCCTTGGCGGGTGGTGGAAAACCGGGCAGCCAGGGCTAGGCCTGCCACCATGGGCGCAGTGGCAGGCCGTCGGTGCCGTGCCTGGCGAGATTGGACGCCAGCACGTGGTGCAGCTGAATATTGTTCTGTTCGAACGCCACCCGGGACGCTGCCATGTACAAGCCCCACACCTTCGCGGTGGCAATGCCAACCTCGGCGACAGCCTCGTCCCAGTGCGCGACGAGGTTGCGCGACCAGTCACGCAACGTCATGGCGTAGTGGTGACGGAAATTCTCCGCGTGGAGCACCTCGAATCCCACGTCTTGGATTTGGGAGAGGATGCGACCCGAACCGGTCAGCTCGCCGTCCGGGAAGACGTAACGATCGGTAAAGCTGCTCGCGCGGAAATTCGACTTGTTGTTGTTGCGGGTGATGCAGTGGTTGAGCAGCAAACCGTCGGTGCGCAACTTGGACTTGAGGAACTCGAAATAGGACGGATAGTTCTTGACGCCGATGTGCTCGGTCAATCCGATCGAGGAGACGGCGTCGAACCCGGTTTCGTCGACGTCGCGATAGTCGCAGTGACGCACCTCGGCCAGTTCGCCGAGCCCTTCAGACTCGATCGCTGTTTGAGCCCAGGCGGCCTGCTCTGCGGACAATGTCGCGCCGATCACGTGTACGCCGTGCCGGGCCGCGTAGCGCACCATGCCACCCCAGCCGCAGCCGACGTCGAGTAGCCGGTCCCCCGGCTGCAGCCTCAGCTTCTCGAAGATCAGCCGGTACTTGTTGTCCTGGGCCGCCTCCAGCGTTGCTTCGGACTCTGGATAGACCGCACACGTGTAGGTCATTGACGGCCCCAAGACCCACTCGTAAAAGGAGTTGGAGACGTCGTAGTGGTATTGGATCGCCCCGGCATCACGAGTCTTGCTGTGCCGCATGCCCTCGGCGATTCGGCGCCAGCGAGGCAGCATCTCCAGCGGCGGTGGCGCTGCCGGCAGGAGATGCTCGATGCCGACCGCGCGGATGATACTGGCCATCAGTCGCGGCGAGGGCCTGGTGAACTCGACCTTTTCGGCCAGCAACTTGAGCACGTCGTAGGGATCGCCGGGGTGCACACCGCGCGCCTCGATGTCACCGGCGATGTACGCCCGGGCCAGACCGAGTTCACCTGGCGCGGTGGCCAGATAGGTCGTACCGCGAGGAGTCAGCAGGTCCATTCCCAGTACGGCGTCTTCGGCTCCGGCGCTACTGCCGTCGTAGGCAGTGAACCGTAATGATTCCGTGGCGCCGCGGGTGAAGACCGCCAGGACATCAGCGAGGCTCATCTTTCCTGTCGCGGTCGACGCCGGCTCCTTGGTGGTCGTCATCGTCGTTGCACTGCCTTTGCGTAAAGGTCGAGGAAGCGGGAATCCGGATCGTAGCGCTTCTTCGCGGTCTTGTAGGTCTCGCCGCCGTAGAGTTCGTCGAACTTCTCTTGGCTGTAGTAGGAGTCGGAGTACAGCGACTTGTGCCCGTCGAGCGAATCGACCTTCTCCTCGATCAATCGATTCGTCGCGCCATCGGTCGCGCCCACCGGAACCGACGACCAGAAGCCGACATTGACGTAGCTGTGTCCCGGCCGGATCGGATACAGCGACCAGCCGTCGTGATCACGTAACCGTAACGGGCACAACCAGATCGGAGCGATCGGTACCGCCTTGAGGAACCATTCCAAGAATTCCGTCGTGCGTTCGAGTGGGAGCTCGACATCTTGGACCACCCGTTCGCGAGGCGGACGGCCATTGCGCTTTTCGATGCGGTCGGCGATACCGAACCGCCGGTCGAGTGCTACCAGCTTCCAGTACACGCTGCTTCGGCGGTAGCGTCGCGGCCACCAGCGTCGCAGACGGGGGTTCTGTGCGCCGAAAGCACCGGAGCACCAGAACCAGTCGGTGTCCCATCGCCAGAAGTAGTCGTGCATTGTCAACCGGTCTTCTGTGGTGCCGGTGTCGTGCTGGATGGAGCGGTAGTAGATGCGTTGTCCGGTGTAGTCACTGGCCGGGCCGGGGGCCGCGGTGCGTACACCGAGAGATAGGTAGCTCTCGGTGGCGTTGAACACCACGCCGTCGAGATAGTCGACAGAGTCACCATCGAACTCACCGGTGTCAATGATGCGATCCATCGCCGCCATCAGGTGGCTCAGCGAGTGGAACCGCACGTGCCGCAGCGCAACGAACGGTTTGACAGGTTCTAACTCGATGCGCAGCCGTGTCGAATACCCCAGTGTGCCATATGAATTCGGATACGCGCGGAAGAGGTCGGGGTGCTGCTGGGGTGAAACGGTGAGCAATTCTCCTGTGCCGGTGAGGATGTCCAACTCCAGCACCGACTCATGAGGCAGGCCGTTGCGGAATGAGGCCGACTCGATGCCCAACCCGGCGACTGCCCCGCCCAGCGTGATGGTCTTCAATTGCGGGACCACCAGCGGCGACAGGCCATACGGGCGCGTCGCTGCCACCAGATCTTCGTAGGTGCACATGCCGGCCACGTCGGCGGTGCGTGCGTCCGGATCGACCGAAAGGACGTTCGTCAGCCCTGAAACGTCAAGTCCAGGGGTGCTGAGTTTCGCGCGGTCGCGGAACAAATTGGAGGTGGGCTTGGCCAGTCGGACAGCCGCCGTCGAGGGAATCGAACGGTAACTCGCCAAAAACCGTTCGACGCCCTCCACATGAGCCGCGGGCGCGGATGCGGGGACAGGCATCGCTTAGACGATAGTCCCCGACAACCGCCAGCGCAGACACACCGCAACCACCAAGAGCCAAGCCGGTCGCGACTTCCGGTTGCTCGGCGACATCACACTCAGTATGTCGAGTGGTTATGGCCGTGCGGCATCGTCGTGGTTTGCCGTCAGGTTTGCAGTGCACGGTCACAGGTATCGTGTCGTGGTGACATGACACCTCGCCGGGCAGATCCGAAGACAGCTCCTCCAGTGGGCGATCTGGTGACCCCGCCCGTCGACGACCTGCCCCAAGGTCTCGCCGACACCGTCGCCGAGCTCATTGGGAGGCCACGCGCACGCGGCTGGATCCACCTGTGCTGCGCGGCCATCGCGACCGTGGGCGGATTGGCGCTCGTGTCGGTTGCGGGAATCACGTCGTCTCAGAAAGCCGTCCTCGCGACCCTGATCTACACCGTCACCATTGTCGCGATGTTCAGCGTCAGCGCCGTCTATCACCGCAAGCACTGGCACAATCCGGTGGCCTTGAAGTGGATGAAGCGGCTGGACCACTCGGCGATCTTCATCTTCATCGCCGGTAGTTACACCCCGTTCGCGCTGTTGGCGATGCCGCCGCGCACCGGAGCCGAAGTGCTGGCCATCGTATGGACGGGCGCAGCAGCCGGCGTGGCACTGAAGATGTGGTGGCCGTCGTCCCCGCGCTGGGTTGGAATACCGCTGTACCTCTTGCTCGGCTATGTGGCGCTCTGGTTCGCCGGCACCCTGCTCCACGGTGGAGGTCCGATCGTCGTCGGCCTGCTCGTCGCGGGCGGGGTCATGTACAACATCGGCGTTATTTTCTTCGCCACTCGTTGGCCGAATCCGTGGCCGCGCACCTTCGGCTATCACGAGTTTTTTCACGCCTTCACCGCAGCGGCGGCGGTGAGTCACTACGTCGCCGTGTGGTTCGTCGTTTTGTAATTTTAGCCGCGGGCCTCCCCTTGCCTGGGCGAGCCAGGGTCGATGCGAGTAATCGACTACCCGACTTTCCTCACCGGCCATACTTGAGTGACGGATGGACGACACAGCCTGACGAGAGCGATAAAGCCATGACGAGAGCCAAAAGCGGCGAAAAGGGTGGGGAATCCCCCTCTCAGCTGATCGATGCCCGCATCGCGGAACTCGATGACTGGCGGGGCGAAACGCTTGCTCGGATCAGAAAGCTGATCAAAGAAGCCGACCCGGACGTCATCGAGGAGTGGAAGTGGCGCGGCGTACCGGTGTGGTATCACGCCGGAATGCTCTGCACCGGTGAGACTTACAAGAATGTCGTGAAGATGACTTTCGCCAAGGGCGCTTCACTCGATGACCCGTCGAGTCTCTTCAACTCCAGCCTGGATGGAAATACCAGGCGGGCCATCGACATTCACGAAAACGACAAGATCAACGAAAAGGCGTTGAAGACTCTGATCCGCGCCGCCGTCGCGCTGAACACTTCCTAGAAATCGAGCCGTCTGAGTCAGCCCGCCTCCTCGATCTCGTCCTCGTCGTCGGGGTGCTGGACGTAGGCCGCCTCTCGCACCGCGTCGTCGGATTCCAGCGCCGCACCTAACGCGCCACCGATCATCGCCAACGACGAGATCAGCCAAGCCAATTCGAAGTAATCACGCAAAGTGGCCGGATGCCCGACTTGGTCGCGCCAGATTTGCGGCATCACGAACCAGAACGACGCGCCCAGCGCTAACACGTACAGAGCCACATACAGCACGGTCACGCCGATAAGGACAGTGATCACGGTGACGATGTTGAACAGAATCACCTGCTTGCGTACGGCGCGAGCAACCATCGGTTCCCACAGCTCAGCACCGACGATCAAGGTCACGACCGTCGCGCAAACTGACACCAACGCCGTGCCGGCGAGACGGAGCAAGCCAAAGGCGTCGGCCAGTCGCCAGATATCGGCGCTCACCAAGCCGAATACGCCGGCAGCGACGGCACCCGTCAGCGCGCGCGACAATCGCAATGACAACCGCCACGGCTGATTGGCCGCCACCATCCCGCTGATCAACGTCAGATTCCCGGTCAGCACTCGTGCGGTGTACAGGAACGCTTCGTCAGCCGGGTCGCTGCCCAGCTCCCGGACCCGCTGCACCGTGAGTCGCCTCGACGACCGGCGGCCGCCATCACCCTTGGAGTGGTGCAGCTCAGCCGATCCTGCGATCAGCCGTACAAGCAGGCGCACGATCGTCTCGCGGATCCGATGGCGTCCCCCCATTGCCCCCAACGCGGGCACCGACACGATCGCTACGTTGCGCACCGGATTCGCATGGGCCACCACTGGTCGTTGGTCAACGTGCAACGGGAGGTCCGTAAGACAAATCACTACATCCCAACCCTTTTCAAGCAGCGTTTCCCGCGCGGCTTTCACGATCTGGGCGTCGGTCGCCGGAGGCTGCACTAGGCGGTGCTCCATGACTTCGACGCACCAGCGGGCACCGGGTAACCGCTGGTCGAGCTCGCAATGCAACTCGGTATCGGCGAGCTCGCGGGCCAGCGAAAACGCGGCACCCGGATCGCCGACGATCCCGAGCACGATATGTGGATCCGGGTCGGCGTCGACCGGATCAGCAGCGGGCGTCACGCCTAGATCGTTGCATTCGTGGCGCTGCCGGGGCGCGGCGGCAGGACAGCGAGCCACGCGTCCGAGAGCAGCTCGAGCAGCTGACCGTCCGGGTCGCGGACCATTGCCGACTGATCAGTAACAGTGCCCTCGACGATCGATCCGCCAAATCTCTCCACTGCGGCGAGTAGCTCCCCAAGGTCCGACACCGATAGCGACAGGTGGGTGAGCCCGACCTGGTCCATGACCCGATCCGACCCGGCGCGCAGGACGCGGTGCGAGTAGGCAAGCAGCTCCAGCACCAGACCGTCGCGAACCAAATACGTCGCGTGCAAGCCGATCGGCTTGTCCAACTGCAGCAGTTGACCGGTCCCCTCGTCGGGCGGCTCGAGTTCCCACCAGTACATGAAACCCAGCAGACCTTCGTAGAAGCGGCGCGATCGCGCGGTGTCGGCGACGCACAATCCGACATGGTTGAAAACTATCCGCGGACGGGCCATTTCAACCTCCAACGAGTGACCGGCGACTCCTAAGGTATCCGCAACGGCAACGGGTCATTGGCAAAATCGATTTGGGCTTCCGGATTGGCGACCGCGGTGGTCATACCGGATCCGAACGCACCGGAGCGATCGAAAAGGGTCGCCGTGCCGACAGCGATGCCATCCGCCGCCCAATGGGAATCGGCCTGCACGCCGATCCATTCCCCAACGGGCAAGCGCGCCAACCCAACTGTCAGGTCGCCGTTTATGTAGCCGACCCCGTGCGTGCCGAGGTTGGTCACCAGACTGGTCGCCTCGGCAACCATCACCGCCCGAACGAACTGCGAGTTGGGTTGCCCCGCCACGACGTCAATAGCGCTGTTGTAGAAGCGCTTTCGCGAATCATTCTGATGATCTCCGGGTGAGCGACTCCAGTCACCCGCGTCGCTGTCTACCGCCGTCTGCACCCCATCGTCCAACCGCGGTGGGAATGGAATCGTCGTCGGCACGCTCCACACTCGGCCCGGCGGCGGCGTCGACCGTCGGTACTGCAGCAGGGTTGCCCGTGCGACCAACCGGCCCTCTTGTGCCAGTTCACACTCGGCGCTGCGCACCCGCCTACCGTCGCGGACGGCACGGAACGTCACGGCGGTCGGAACACTGCGTGCCGATCGAAACAAATCGACTGTCAGCCGCGTCGGCATGAAATCGGGTGATCCGTAGTGGAGTTCGAGTGTCCGGGCCGACAAGCCCACGACGGCCGGTCCATTGAGATGATCGTCGCCCCAGTGGCTACCCGCGAACTTGGTCGGTTCGAATTCGCCGGTTCCGGTCAGAGTGAAATGTGCCGGTTCCATGGGAACACCACCTCATCGTCATAGCTAGGTAACACCACAACCGACAGCGCCATCACGCGTAGACCCACGGGGCTCGTGCATGACCGACAAGCATAACGTCGGGGCCGATAGCCGAATCACCGCTACTCCTTCGACGATTAATTCCACATGCATGCTGGTCATCGGCAAAAAATGCTGGATACCGCGACGGACTTTGCCGAATCAACGAATTTCGCTTTCGCCGTGACGTTTACATTGGTCAACTGGGGCCCACTGCATACCCGTTCAGGCCCAATCGTCCGGCAGGCTAACATCAGGCTGATCCCTGCTCCTGCGCCTGGAATAAACGAGAGGACCCTACCTGATGACGCACCGTCAACGGCGCCGCATTCTGGTAGCGAGTTACGCCGCGGCAACGGCGCTGATGGTCGCGGCGTGCGGCAGTCACACGCCATCATGGTTCCCGATGCAGGCGCAGAAGACTTCAAAGACCCACGCTCCCGACGCGGCGCCAGCCACTCCCGCGTCGCCCCCAAAGCCGTTGCCCGCCAACAACCTCAAGAGCTTGGTCTTGTCTAACGAGGATGTCAACGAGATTGTCGGCCTGCCTCTCAGCGATAGGTCACAGTTCGATTCGCCCACCGCGTCCGCGAACGACTACAGCAAACCGGACTGCGCCCTGACGATGGGAATTACCAAGGACGTCCTTGGAGACGGGGAATTCACCGCCTACCGCTCAATCCGAAATCAGGCATCCAAAGATGACAGCCTCATCGGGATGTTTTCGCAGAACTTCGCCACGTTCGAAACGTCCGACAAAGCCAGCGAAATCTTTCACAAAGCGTACGCGACACTGGGCCACTGCAATTCCGCCACGATCGCAGCTAAAAATAACCCCGCTGCTTGGAAAATCCTGGCCCCAGGTCCCTTTAACGGCGACGCGGTGACATTCGGCGCCCTGCAGTTCACCGACAAGAACCAACCACTTGGCTGGCGCTGCGACCACCAGGCACGCGTCAAGAACAACGTCATAGTCGAGGCATCAATGTGCGCATGGGCCAACGGAGCGTCCGCTGCCGCGGCCGCCGTCGATCAGATCAGCGCCCGGATACCGCCTCCGGACAAGCCGGCTCCTCCGGCACCTGCAGGCTTTCTCGCACCGAACAAGATCAAATCCGTAATCGTGGACGTGCCGCAGGCAAGCAAGATCCTCGGCACCAACCTCGGCGATAGCAGCACCGTGTTGTATCCGCCGGCTCCCAGAGATTTCGGCGACAAGTCCAACTGCAGTCCGCTGGAAGGGCCCGACTCGAATTCGTTCGGAATAGATGTCGACTACACCGCATATCGCGGCTACGACTACCGGGAAGCGAAGGACAATTACCAGCACATCGTCGATCAACAGGTTGCGACATACCCCGACGCGCGAGATGCGGACCGCAACTTTCACAATGCGTTGGGTGGCCTCAATGGATGCGACGGAGCGCTCGTGCCCGGCGAGACGGGAAGCAATGTCCAGTTCCAACTGCAGACTCCGAATGTCACCGACAACAAGGCTCAGTGGGCGTCGATCGGAATAACCAACGGTCAACAGGGCGCTTGGCGCTGCGCCTTCGATTTCCGCACGCAGAGCAACGTCCTATTAGCCGCCAAGGTCTGCCAGAACGGCGACCCGACTGACATCGCCAGTCAGATAGCCGATCAGATGGCAGCCTCGATTCCCAAGTAACCCACCGTGCGCTAGAGCAATCGATGACCGTCGACACCGAAGAAATGCAGGTGCCCCGGCTGCGGATGTACGCGCACGCGACTACCCCGCGACGGTGGGTCCTGCCCGTCGGCACGCACGACGATCGGCTGACCGAAGGTGTTGTCGGGCCCGGCGATTCGCCCGTACAGATAGGCGTCCGCACCGAGTTCCTCGACCACATCGATCTGCATCTCGACACCGGTTCCGCCGACGTCAAGATGCTCCGGCCGGATGCCGATGACCAGTTCTGATGTAGTACCGGTGATCTCGCGCGGTACGGGGATCGACCAGTCGCCCAGTGCGACGGAGTGATCGACGACAGGAAGAGTCACAAGGTTCATCGCCGGCGAGCCGATGAATTCCGCTACGAACATGTTCACCGGACTCCGGTACAGCTCCCGTGGAACCGCGCACTGTTGCAGGACACCGTCGCGCAGCACCGCGACGCGATCACCCATGGTCATTGCCTCGACCTGGTCGTGGGTGACGTAGACGGTAGTGATGCCCAGTCGCCGTTGGAGTCCGGCAATCTGATTGCGGGTCTGCACCCGTAGTTTCGCGTCCAGGTTGGACAGCGGTTCGTCCATCAAGAACACCTGCGGTCGACGAACGATCGCACGCCCCATCGCCACCCGTTGGCGCTGGCCCCCGGACAAATCCTTCGGTTTGCGATCCAGGTACGGCTCGAGGTCGAGTAATCGAGCAGCATCCAATACCCGTTCCCGGATCTCACTTTTCGCTATCCCGGCGATCTTGAGGGCGAAGCCCATGTTCTGGGCAACAGACATATGCGGGTATAAAGCGTAGTTTTGGAAAACCATTGCCACATCGCGGTCTTTGGGATCGGCGTCGGTGACGTCTCGGGTGCCGATGAGGATCCGTCCGGAGTCGACGGTTTCCAGCCCCGCGATCATGCGTAGCGACGTGGTCTTGCCGCACCCGGATGGCCCGACGAGCACGACGAATTCGCCGTCGCCGACAGTCAGGTCGAAGCGGTCGACTGCGGGCCGATCCGCGCCGGAGTAACGCCGGGTCGCCTGGTCGAGAGTCACTGACGCCATTGGCTATCCCCCCAACCCGGTGACTGCGATGCCACGGATGAAGGCGCGTTGCGCGACCGCATACACCAATAACAGCGGAAGCAGAATCAGAATGGACGCGGCCATCAGCACGGGCCACCTGGCGGTGTATTCGCCCTGCATCCGAACCAGCCCAAGAGTGAGGGTCGCGATACTGCTCCGCTGAATCATCAACAGCGGCCACAGAAAATCATTCCAGACGTTGACCCAGGTGAGCACCGCCAGCACCATCACCGCGGGCTTTGCGTGTGGGAGCAGTATCCGCCAGTAAATCTGCCACGGAGAGCAGCCATCGAGAATCGCCGCTTCCTCGAGTTCGTCTGGCAGGGTACGGAAGAACTGGCGCATCAGGTAGGTGCCGAATGCGCTGCCGAACAACCCCGGCACGATCATGGCCCACGGAGTGTCGGTCAGCCCGGCGACGCGCATCAGGATGAATTGTGGGATCACCGTGACGGTCAGGGGCACCATCAACGTCCCCAGATATAAGACGAACAATGTGTCCCGGCCCCGAAACCGCAGGCGCGCGAACGCGTATCCGGCCAGCGAGCAGAAGAACACCTGCCCGATGCTGACGCAGCCGGCATACAGCACAGAGTTGAAAAACATTCGCCAGAACGGCATGACGGCGAACACGTCGCGGTAATTGGACCACTGCGGATGTGCGGGAAACAGCGTCGGCATGGTCACCTCGCCCGCTGTCTTCAACGATCCCGACATCGCCCACAGGATCGGGAACAGTGCGCACGTGGCGATTGCCGTCAGCGTGGCATACAGCACGACACCACGGAGAACGTTGGGCTTGAACGCCCGCTGCGCTACGCCCACGATCGCTCCTCCTGCGCGGCTCGACGACGTCCAAGCCGCAACTGCACAACGGTAAGCACAAGCAGGATCGCGAACATCACCCACGCGAGCGCCGAAGCGTAACCGAACTCCAGGAAGGCAAAAGCATGCTGGAACAGCATGATGCCCAGGACATACGTCGCCGTCTCGGGTCCCCCGTTGCGTCCGGTCAGAACGTAGACGAGATCAAATGCCTGGAATGCATGGATGATCGAGATGACGACCACGAACGACACGGCGCTGCGAATCAGCGGCACGGTGATCGACACGAACTGACGCAACTCCCCCGCGCCATCGAGTCTGGCCGCTTCATAGAGGTTCTCCGGCACGCCTTGCATGGCAGCCAGCAGGATGACCGTCGCGAAAGGCACGCTGCGCCATACGCTGACGATGCACAGCGAGGCCATAGCGTATTTCGGATCGACCAGCCACGGAATGGGGTCGATACCGATCCAGCCGAGGATGATGTTGAGCAGGCCGTTGTTGGTATTGAACACGAACTGCCAGACGACGGCCATCACCACCGACGACACGGCCAGAGGCAGGAAGATAATTGTCCGAAATATGGCTATTCCCTTTATTTTCCGGTTGAGCACACCGGCCACGGCAAGGCTGATGAGCACCGTGGGGACGACAGTGCCCACCGTGTAGACCACCGTGTTGCGCAACGCGATACTGAACAGCGGGTCTTCGGCAAAGAGGCTGCGGTAGTTCGCCAAGCCGACGAACTTGGCCGGGCTGAACATATCCCAATCGTGAAAGCTCATGTACAGCGAGAATCCGAGCGGAAACAGCATGAACACCGCGACCGCCGTCAGATTGGGCGCGACGAAGATGCGACCGGCCCGGGCGCGCCGCCGCCCGACTCGTTCTGGGGCGACACCAGCACCATCCCGCCCGCGCAGAACGTGGTGGAGGTGAAGATCCTCAACCGCACCAACGGCAAGTACCCGGACAGCCAGGTGTACTGGAGCTTCAACGGCCAGACCCACTCCATCGCCGAGCAGCCGTACCT
>Ga0137412_10001546_pt1 | contig 17971 bp, 15 predicted proteins | sample CZODoug2_1_16fun_FD_122160 | JGI IMG/M metagenome (GOLD analysis project Ga0137412, IMG submission 122160) | Vadose zone soil fungal communities from Angelo Coast Range Reserve, California, USA - CZODoug2_1_16fungal (Hybrid Assembly) | ecosystem: Environmental > Terrestrial > Soil > Vadose zone...
CGTAGCTTCGTTCAGGTACCCATCGAGCGCGGCCTTGATCTCGAGAAATTCCGGCCACAGCGTATTCCTGATGAACGAGTCTGGAGCTCGCACGATCACGGTGGAGTAGCGTTGCCGCGGGTAACGATAGGGTTTGAGCTTGTACCGGCGGCACAAAGCGGTAAAGAGGAGCCGGCTCCACCGGTCAGGCAGCGTGAACTGTGTTTCGATTGCAGGTTCTGCCCGCTCAGTGCTATTGAGTGCGGCAAGGATGCGACCGCTCGCCGCAGCAGCGGCGTCTCGCTCTCCCACCGTGGTGGCTCCCTCAAAGAGAGCCTCAATCTTGCGCAGCTTCTGGCGAAGTTCCTGTTCAGTGGTCACCTTCACCCTCAGCGGACTACTCCAGGCTATTAGCATACGACGAGTGTCCCCCTGCGTTCACAATGACGGCATGGCGCAAAGAATGCGTTGTCAAGTCACCTGGCGAGAAGGTCAGAGGGTAGAATCCCTGAAGACAATCCCAATCAATCTTCAATACCACTGCGAGGGTGAGTGACTGACTGGAAGACCAGGCTCCTGCGGCTGCCCGGAATGCGCAGGCTTTCCACCGTTCAAACCAGGTTCCTGGCACACTGGTTCGATTGGCGCCATCATGTCAAAACCTTCGTCCGACAGCGCCTTCAGCCCGCCAATATCGAAATCGCGGTTGCCGTCGTTCTCGAACGCCGAGAGCGCTGCGTGTTCGCGGAAGATGTCGGCGGCCGAACTGAAATCAAACGACGCGCCAAACCCCAGCCGTTTTGCGATCTCGCCAATGATCCACCAGTCCGGTCGCGTTTCGCCCGGCGAGGACAGGAACGCACGCTGCCGCGAGATGCACCGCTCCGAATTGGTCACGGTGCCGGATTTCTCGCCCCACGCCTGCGCCGGGAACAGCACATGCGCGCCGGCATCGACGGTGTCGTTGGAGATCACGTTCTCGGAAACGACGAACAATTCGAGCTTCTTCAGCGCGTCACGGGCAGCGTCGGCATTCGGCAGCGACACCGCCGGGTTGGTGCCGATCACCCACAGCGCCTTGATCTCGCCGCGCGCGATCGCCTCGAACATCTGGACCGCCTTCAGCCCTTCATGGGTGGCGATGCGCGGCGCCTTCCAGAACCGGCGGACACGGTCGATGTCCGGCGGTGTGAAGCCCATATGGGCGGCAAGCTGGTTGGCGAGCCCGCCGACCTCGCGGCCGCCCATCGCATTGGGCTGGCCCGTCAGCGAGAACGGCGAGGCGCCGGGCTTGCCGATCCGCCCCGTCGCAAGGTGACAATTGAGGATGGCGTTGACCTTGTCGGTGCCCTGCGCCGACTGGTTGACACCTTGCGAATACAGCGTGACGACGCGCGGCGTCTCTTGGAACATCTGGAAGAAGGCCAAGACATCTGCTTCGGACAATCCGGTCGCAAGCGCGGTGGCGGCGGCGCTGCCCGCGATGCTTCGCGCCCGCGCCAGTGCGTCTTCGAAGCCGGAGGTATGGTCCTTGATATAATCGGCGTCGAGCGCGCCGCTGTCGGTAAGATGCACCAGCAGACCGCTGAACAGCGCAGTGTCGGTACCGGGCTTCAAACCCAGGAACAGCTCGGCATCCTCGGCGGTATCGGTCCGGCGCGGATCGATCACCACCATGCGCGCGCCGCGCTTCTGGCGATTTGTCAGCATGCGTTGGAACAGCACCGGATGGCACCAGGCCGCGTTGGAACCGACCAACACCAGGAGGTCGGCCTCATCCAGGTCTTCGTAACAGCCGGGCACCGTGTCGGCGCCGAAAGCGCGGCGATGGCCTGCGACCGTCGAGGCCATGCAGAGCCGCGAATTGGTGTCGACATTGGCCGAGCCGATGAAGCCCTTCATCAGCTTGTTGGCGACGTAATAATCCTCGGTCAGCATCTGCCCCGAAAGATAGAACGCGACTGACTCCGTGCCGTCGCGAGCGATGATATGCTGCAGCCGGTGCGCGACATGGTCGAGCGCATCGCTCCAGGCGACCCGCTCCAGCACGCCCTTGCAGCGGATCATCGGATGCAGCAAGCGGTCCTCGAGACCCAGCGTCTCGCCGAGCGCCGAACCTTTCGAACATAGTCGTCCGAGATTGGCGGGATGGTCGGGATCGCCGGCGATGGCTGCGCCGCCCTCGTCATCGGGCGTCGCCAGCACACCGCAGCCGACGCCGCAATAGGGACAGGCGGTGCGGGTGGCGCGGAGGCTAGGATCGATCGCGGTCATGGCAAAAATCCTGACGAATGACCCATCATGCGGCTTTTGACGGAAGGGCGAGCGAACGGCCGAACATCATCTCGGCGCGAATGCTTGCGATCGGCTTGCGGGTGCGGATCAGGTCGAGATACCAGAGCGCATCTGCGGTCTCGCCGATCAGGACCGCCCCGGTCAGCCGGCCGTCGGCGATCACGAGCTTCTTGTAGGTGCCGCGCCCGACATCGCTGAGCAGAATCGCCTCGCTGCCCTCGGCCCCGATAAAGTCGCCCGCGGAGAACACGCTGACGCCGGAGACTTTCAGATTGGTCGCCACCACGCTGCCCTGATAGGCCGCGGCTTTTCCCGCAAGATGCTGTGCCAGCACGCGCGCCTGCTCATAGGCCGGCTCGACCAGTCCGTAACAGATGCCGCGATGCTCGGCGCATTCGCCGAGCGCGAAGATCTCCGGCACGCTGGTCTGCAGATGATCGTCGACGGCGACGCCGCGCCCGACTGCGATGCCGGCCTCCTTGGCGAGACCGACATTCGGCCGGATGCCGGCGGCGAAAATCACCGCATCCGCCTCAATCCGCCTTCCGTCCGCGAGCTCGACACCTTCGACGCGGGTCGTGCCATGAATGCGCGTGGTGCTCGCGTTCAAGATAACCCCGATGCCCTTGCGTTCGACCAGCGATTTCAACAGCGCCGCCGCTGGCGCGTCGAGCTGACGCTCCATCAGGCGGTCCATCAGATGCAGCAAGGTGACTGGCGTGCCGGCCTTTGCCAGACCGTAGGCCGCTTCCAGTCCCAACAGCCCGCCGCCGATCACCACCACCGGCCGCTTGCGGGCGGCCAGTGCCAGCAGCAGGTCGACGTCGCGCGTGTCGCGGAAGGTGTGGACGCCTACGAGTTCTGCGCCGGGCATGTTGAGCCGCAGCGGCGTCGAACCGGTGGCCAGCACCAACCGCGAAAATTCGATGCTCTCATCGCCTGCGATCTTCAGCTCGCGGCGGCCGACGTCGATCTCGGTGGCGATGCAGCCATATTTCAAGGTAACGCCGCGGTCGCGCCACCAGGCGGCGGGCTTAAGCTCGATATCGTGCGAGGCGGTCTCGCCCGCCAGCACCGACGACAGCAACACGCGGTTATAGGCGAGCCGGGGCTCATCGCCGACGACGGCGATCGCGTAGCGCCCGAGCACGTTCTTTACGAGCTCGTCGACCAGACGGGCTGCGGCCATGCCGTTACCGACGATGACGAGCGGTTCGCTCATGGGCGCGCCCTCACTCCGCTGCGGTTTGGGGATGGCCGTACGCCTCGGCGATCATGAAGCCGGACAGCGTGCCGTAGGCGGTGGTCCAGGCATCGGCGACCTCGGGGGTCCAAGCCTCGCCCAGCCCTTTCTCCAGGGTCCACAACAACGCGGCGCCGACCACCGGATAATGCTCGGCCTTGACGCCGTAAGCGACGTGGCGTGTTGCCAGCGCGCTCGCGGCCGGCAGCACCGATTGCAGATTGCCGAGCCCGTTCACGACCACGGCCAGCGTCGCCATCAGTTTCTTGCGCTGCTCGGTCATATCGGCTGGAAACATCGCCTTGACCTGCGGGGCCACCTCGAACACCCGGTCGTAGAACAGCACCGCCGCCTGGTCGGCGATCGGCGCGACTTTTGAGAAACTGTGCTGCACGAGTTGAACTTGAGCCGGTGTCATGTGCCTCTCCTTCTTGAGATCCTTCGTCCCTCAAGCGGAACGAAGGAATGGCGAAGTCGCCCTTGGACGCGGACCGCAGCGATAGCCCCCCGGCGGCCACAGCAACTGGATTCATGAACGTCACCCAGCTATCCTGGCTTTGCGCAAGCTGCTCTCGTTTTATCCTGTCTTGCTTATGCCTCTCGGCCTTATGCCTCTCGGCGCGCCGCCGTCTCGATACGGCGGCGTAGGGAATGGTGGGAACCGCATCAGATCCGTGCTTCCGCGAGGCCGGGCGCACCTGCTGTCTCGGGACTGCGACGCAGGTAGAACCACCAGGTCAGCGCGAGGCAGGCGGCATAGAACGCGAGATAGATCATCAGTGCGAGCTGCGGGCCGCCGGTGATCGCGATCGACTTGCCGAAGCCACTCGGGATCAGATAGCCGCCGCAGGCGCCGACCGCGCCGATGAAGCCCAGCGCCGCACCGCTCTCGATACTGGCCGTCTTCAAGGCAGCCGCACGGCCGGCGTCGCCGGTGCCGCGGGCTTTGCGCAGATTTTCCTCGCGGAAGATCGAGGGGATCATCCGGTAGGTCGAGCCATTGCCGATGCCCGTGGTGACGAACAGGATCAGGAACATCACCAGGAAGCCGGTGAAATCCTTAACCCCGACGAAATAGAGAACCCCGACCGTCGCTGCCGCCATCGCGATGAAATTCCAGAAAGTGATGATGGCACCGCCGACCTTGTCGGCAAGCAGACCGCCGAACGGGCGCGCCAGCGAGCCCACCAGCGGCCCCAGGAATGCAACGGTGATCGTGACCGCCGGAAACTGCGTCTTGATCAGGAGCGGAAACGCGGCCGAGTAGCCGATGAAGGAGCCGAATGTCCCGATATAAATGAAGGACATGATCCAGGTGTGCTTGCGCTTGATGATGGCGATCTGGTTCTTGAACGAGGACTTCGCCGAAGTGAGGTTGTTCATGAAGAAGATCGCGCCGAACACCGCGATCGCGAGCGGCAGCATCCACATTAGCCCGGCGTTCTGCAGATAGACGCCGCCAACAGGCGTCGCCTGATAGAGGTTGATGATGCCAAGCCCCATCAGGATCGGCGTCAGCAACTGCACGCTCGAAACGCCGATATTGCCCCCGGCCGCGTTGAGACCGAGCGCCCAGCCCTTCATGCGGTCCGGATAGAAGAAGGAGATGTTGGTCATGCTGGAGGCGAAGTTGCCGCCACCGAGACCAGCGGTGGACGCAATCAGCAGCATCAGCCAGAACGGCGTATCAGGCTGGCTGACGAAATAGGCCAGTGCCAGCGTCGGGATGAACAGGATCGAGGCCGAGAAGATGGTCCAGTTGCGGCCGCCGAACATCGTTACCGCAAAGGTATAGGGAAAGCGCATCAGCGCGCCGATCAGCCCGGGCACCGCTACCAGTTGGAACAGTTCATCGGTGGAATAATGGAAACCTGCCGCCGGCAGCTTGGTCGCGACGATGCTCCAGATCAGCCAGACGGAGAAACCAATATGCTCGGCGACGATCGACCAGATGAGATTTCGCCGGGCGATCAGCTTGCCCTTCGAGTTCCAGAATGTCTCATCTTCCGGATTCCAATCCGAAATCCAAGTCGGGTTCTGCTCACTCATTAGAGAATTTTCCTTTCAATCGCGCGCAAGCATAGGTGCGTGCTCTGGGGCGGCCCCCAGTCAGGCGGAGTTGCAATTCGGGTGATTGTTTTCGAGGGACGGCGTCGGTGGCGTCGAGCCTTACGAATTCAAGCTTTGTGCCAAGTCAAAAAGATGACTAATAGGCAGCAGTTACAATATCTTACGTAGGAAGCCTGAATTGTTCACCGGAGGTATTTCGCATTCAAAATTTGCGATTCGCCCATTCTTTGTGCGGCGCACAAAGAATGGGCAGCAGGCTGGATCCGTTGATCTAGGCGTCTTCCGTGGCCTTCGCGGCCATCGGCTTTGGTGCGTCTCCGCCGCCCGGCTTCATGTGAAATTCATAGGTCATCAGATGCCAGGGCGCGGACGCCGGCTTGCCGTCCGGCATCTTCGGATCGCTCCGCTTCTCGATCTTCGCAACCAACTCGTCCTTCACGCCAAAGACCACGTCGGTGTCGAGATATTTGTCGCCGTCGATAAAGACGTGGGTGATCAGCGGCTCGTAACCCGGTGCGTTGACAAGGAAATGCACATGCGCCGGCCTCATCGGGTGACGCCTGGTCTGCAGGATCATCTCGCCGACCGGACCGTCGGTCGGGATCGGATAGCTGCAGGGCAGAATGGTTCGGAAGAAGAACTTCCCGTCGGCATCGGTGACGAACCGCGCCCGCGACGACGGGCCCTGCGTCGCGTAGGACGGCTTCTGCGAATCGTAGAACCCGTCGTCGTCGGCATGCCAGACGTCGACCGGAACGCCGGCGAGCGGCTTGCCCTTGAGGTCGGTGACCCGGCTTTGCACGAACATCCGCTCGCCCTCCAGATTGGCCGAGATGTCGGTGCCATGCGGCATCTGCGTGTGCTCGCCGACATAGAACGGCCCGAGCACGGTGGTTTCGGTCGCGCCATCGCGTTCGCGATGGTTGACCGCGTCGACCAGCATCGAGACGCCCATCACGTCGGACAGCAGAATGAACTCCTGCCGGATCGGGGTGCATTTCTGGCCAGTGCGGGTCAGGAAATCGATCGCATATTCCCATTCCGCGAAGGTGAGATCGGTCCTGCGGACATAGTCGTGCAGCGACTTCACCAATTCCTGCAGCAGGAATTTCACCCGCGGATCTGGGGTCTCGTCAAAGCTTTTGATCACGGCGGCGGTCAGTTCGGTCTCGCTGAATTGAGGCATTGTTGCTGTCCTGCTGACGGTTTCGGCGCTAGCCTACACCAGCGCCCTTCCCGTGGTAAGCATGACCCGTTGGAACACAGCTCGGTTTTCGGCTAACTAAGTTTCACCTGAAACAATGCCTCGTCCTCCCACGGCGGAGATCACCCGATGCTCGCACCCACCCCGGCTTCACCCGAATCCGCCGGCATGTCCAAGGCCGCCTTCGACCGCCTCGAAGCGCATCTGAAGCACCGCTATATCGATGCCGGCCGTTTTCCCGGGACTCAGCTTCTGGTCTACCGCCGCGGCAAGGTGGTGCACTCCACAGTGCAGGGTTATGCGGATCTCGAACGCAGGGTGCCGGTCAAGGACGACACGATTTTCCGCATCTATTCGATGACCAAGCCGATCACCTCGGTTGCCTTCATGATGCTCTTCGAGGAAGGCCGCGTCGCGCTCGACGAGCCGGTCCACAAATATATCCCCGAATGGAAAAATCTCGGCGTGTTCGTGGCCGGCACCGCGCCGGCGTTCCTCACCCGGCCGCCGTCGCGGCCGATGCTGATCGTCGACCTCTTGCGCCACACTTCGGGGCTGACCTACGGCTTCATGCAGCGCTCGAATGTCGATGCGGCCTATCGCGAGGCGAAGATCGGCGAGGTCGTGACATCAGGCACGCTGGAGACGACGATCGCCAGCCTTGCGAATATTCCGCTGGAGTTCTCTCCGGGCGAGGCCTGGAATTATTCCGTCTCCACCGACGTGATCGGCTATCTCATCGGCAAGATCAGCGGAAAGCCGTTCGAGCAGTTTTTGAAGGAGCGCATCTTTGATCCGCTCAGGATGAACGACACAGATTTCTACGTGCCGGCCGACAAGGCTCATCGCTTCGCCGCCTGTTATTCGGCGGACCCCAAGGGTGGGATCAGCTTCCACGCCGCCGAGCGCAAGGGCACGTTGACGCTGCAGGACGATCCGACAACGAGTTCCTATCTGTCGCCGCCCTCCTTCGTGTCCGGAGGCGGCGGATTGTGCTCGACCGCGGCCGACTACCTCACTTTCTGCCGCGCATTGATCAATGGCGGCGAGGTTGGCGGCGTCAGGCTGCTCGGGCCGAAGACGCTCCAGTTAATGACATCCAATCATCTGCCAGGCGGACGCGAACTGCCCGAAATGTCGCGGTCGCTGTTTTCGGAAGCCGCCTATAACGGCATCGGTTTCGGCCTCGGCGTTTCCGTCACCCTGGACCCGGCCAAGACACTCATTCCTGGAAGCGCCGGCGAATATGCCTGGGGCGGCGCCGCCGCGACATCGTTCTGGATCGACCCCGCCGAGGAGTTGATCGCGATCTTCCTGACCCAGGTGCTGCCGTCGAACGCCTATCCGATCCGGCGCGAATTGCGCAGCATGGTGTACGCCGCGATCACAGACAGCAATCTCTAGCAGCGCCCTGGCCTCGATTGGAGGCGGCGCCCCTCGAAATCCTTGGCGGATTTCGAGAGCTTCTCCTATGTTCGGGACGATCAGGCGCAGTTGCACAGGCTGGAACCAGTGCCACCGACTTGAAGTTCCCTCCGTCCGGTCGCCATATCGAGGACGTTGTGTCGGTAACGAAAGAACAGGGCGGAAACGATGCTTTCGAAGTTCGTCTCAGAAATCCCTCGATGATCCGCGAACTTCCGAAACGGAGGCACTTACGTGCCTAAACCTTCGCTCTCCGTGCGGCTCGCTCTCCTGGTCGCGGGAACTACACTGCCGTTGATCGTTTTCGCGGCTGGCATCGTTTTTCACAACTATGAACAGGACCGCAAGGACGCGACCCAGCGCGTGCTCGAGACCGTGCGCAGCATCCGCCTCGTGCTCGACGCCGAAATGCAGCGCATGACCGGAAGCCTGCAGGTCCTCACACTTACCAACTCGCTGCGCAGTGGCGACTTCCAGGGCTTCCGACGCATCGCGACGGGCTTTCTCGAGCAGTACGGCAAGGATGGCGTCATCATCGTGGCCGACCGCGATGGCCGTCAGTTGTTCTCATCGGTCGCCGAGGACACCGCGAGCCTGCCGCCGCGCAATAACCGAGCGATCATCGAGAAGGTGTTCACGACCAGGATTCCGCAATATTCGAATCTGTTCATAGGCGCGGTCAAGAAGCGGATGATCGTCACCGTCGAAGTGCCGGTCCTTCGCGAAGGCGAAGTCATCTATGACATTTCCTTCAGTCCACCGATCGGGCTGTTTCAGACCATCGTCGAAAAGCAGCGCCCGAGCGATGACTGGACGATCTCGATCTTCGATAGCGACGGCGTCAATTTCGCGCGCGTGCCAAATCCGCAGGAGACCATCGGCAAGCACGCCTCGCCCCTGCTTTACGCGGAGCTGTTTCGTACACCCGAAGCGACACTGCCGACGGTGTCGCTCGAGGGCCTGCCATTGATCACGAGTTTTGCGCGATCCGCGCTGACCGGCTGGACGGTGGCGGCGGGAATTTCCCAGGCCTCGCTGGCCGCCCCGCTATGGCGCAATCTCGCCATCACCAGCATCATCGGCGGCGTGCTGCTGTTGACCGGACTTGCTTTCGCGGTGCGGATGGCGACGACGATCGCTCGCGGCGAGACGCTGCACGACCTGTTGATCGAGGAGCTCAATCACCGCGTCAAGAACACGCTGGCGATCCTGCAGGCGATCGCAACGCAGACCTTCCGCAGCGCAACCAGGGCGGAGCGAGAGAAATTCGAGGGCCGGCTCGGCGCGCTCGCCGAAGCGCACAACCTACTCAGCAAGGTCAAGTGGCAGGGCTCGGAATTGCGGGATGTGATCGAGCGCGTGCTGCAACCCTATCTGCTCAACAACCCCGAACGGATCAAGATGCTCGGCCCCAAAGTTCCGCTTTCGCCAAGGCTCGCGGTGGTACTGTCCATGATCGTGCATGAGATCGCGACCAATGCCGCGAAATATGGCGCGCTCTCGAACGACACCGGTAACGTTGCGCTGGATTGGGAAGTAATCGAGGAAAACCCGAAGCGGAAATTGCGGATGATCTGGTGCGAGACCGGCGGCCCTCCCGTCACCGCCCCCGTGCACCGGGGCTTCGGATCGCGGCTGATCGAGCGCAGCGCGCGCGACCAGCTCGGCGGCGAGGCCACGGTCGATTTTCTGCCTCGCGGCGTGGTCTATACGGTGATCTGCTCGCTGGAAAACTAGCCGAAGCTCTGCAGCGACGGAAACGTCTCCAAGAGCCAGATGCTGACGCTAGAGACCGCACCGGTCAAAAAACCGATGCCGGTGACGATCATCAATACCCCCATCGCGCGCTCGACATTGGCGAGATGCCGTTTCATCCGAGCAAACAGCGACGAGAATTGCTCGACCATGAAAGCCGCGATCAAAAAGGGGATACCAAGTCCCGCCGAATAGACCGCAAGCAGGCCCGCCCCTTTCGCCACCGTCGCTTCGGCCGCAGCGATCGACAGAATGGCGGCCAGGATCGGACCGATGCAGGGCGTCCAGCCGAACGCGAACGCCAGGCCCATGACATAGGCGCCCCAAAGCCCGACAGGTTTGGGAATTGGCAGCCGCCCTTCCCGCATCAAGAGCCCGATCCGGGTCAGCCCGAGAAAATGCAGACCCATCAGAATGATGACGATGCCTGCGATGACCGAAAGCTCCGCCGACCATGCGCGTATCAGGCCGCCGATCAGCGAGGCGCTGGCGCCGAGCAGCACGAACACGGTCGAAAAGCCGAGCACGAACAGCGACGCCGAGATCATCACCGCGCGCTTCGAGGCCTGCTCCGTCTCCTCATTGGCGACATGCTCGATCGTAGCGCCGGTGAGGTAGATGAGATAGGGCGGGACCAGCGGCAGCACGCAGGGCGATAGAAAGCTGACCAGACCGGCAAGCAGCGCCGCCGGAATCGAGACATTTTGGATCATGTCGTCATCGCCATCTTTCACCCGACGCTCACAAGGCCAAAGGCCGGATGCCCATAGGAAGGCCCGGCTCGACGGACTTCATGTAACGGATAAGTTGGAATGCGCAACTGAGGGGTTCGCAAGCGCGGTCAACCGGCGGCCGGTTCCGCAGCTTGCGACGTGCGGGATCGATCGAGAGCAGTTTTCGCCGATCACAAATGCGACATCGCAACGACCCAAACGGGTCGGCTGGGGAGTGAAAGTCCAAACGCCTTGTCTATTTGACGAGCCGCAACAACGGACGTCGACGCTGACCGGCGGAGGATTTTGCATCCCGCGCCCGTTCCTCCGACGCATCTTCGTCCGGCACCATTTCGTCGCACAGCGCCTTCAAGTCGGCGTCATCAATCCCATTGAGCTTCATCCGAAGCTCGAGGATGGCGACCGAAACCAACTGAGCCGTGTCGCGATTGCCGCCGGCGACCAGCGTGGCCCGGCATGCTTCAAGGGTGGCAAGAACCGAAAGTAACTGTTCGTCTGAGTTAATCACCGGCGATCTTTCCATTACTTAAGCTTGCGAAATGTGTTCGAGGCGAACCGCTCGGCCGTTTCGTACACCCTTGCGTGAAGTCTGGATATTGTCGAAGCCGCACAGCGAATTTTCTCTGCCGACCCTTCGTCGAGTGCCTGATTGACCGATGCATCGCGCAGATAAATCACCTTAGCCGCTATCGTGGAAAGCATCGACGCCAAGAAGCAGTTAAACTCACCTGCAACCTTAGGCCGGCACGATGCCGCCACACTCCTGGCGCACCAATCGGGGTGAACCAGTCGCAGACTAGCACGACGGGCCCGCACGTTCGAATATCATTTCGTTGCAGTTGGACTCAAAATGCGCGGGTCTTGCGAAGGAACAACAGATTCGCAGACCATGCGGATGAGTGCCAAAAACCCGTAGCTTTGTGAGTGCCAAGGTGTGTTCAGCGTGAATCAATCCGTCAAAAACCGAAAACCTCAAGTCGACCTTCGGCTCGACGACAATGTCCGGACGCATCGGGTTGCCCTGCATCAGCCCCGCAAGACTCTCCCGCGGCGAAATTCGCGCATTGGCGAAAGCACTCGTTAAATTAACGAGCATCAAGCGAGAAATACAACCGTTTTTTCTCGCGAAAAACAGTAGCAATCATCCCCCTAATACCGCCAAGATGGTAAGTATAAACGACAAAAACCACGACGACAGACGCGTCATGGTTGTGAATAAGCTAATATTCTGCCAAGCTTAGCAGGATGAAAGGGCTTGTATGCATCTGGCGGTGAAAAGGGGTGTTCCGCAGGAGGAACGCAAAAAGATCCCCCTCGGCAATCTGACGGATTGGGATGCAGCCAGGATTTTCCTGGAGGTGACGCGTTGCGGCAGCTTCAGGTCCGCGGCCGAACGGCTTGGGCTCTCCATCAACGCGGTGCGTCGGCGGATCGACGACTTCGAACGGCAGACCGGCGCCACGCTGTTCACGCGCGACGTTCACGGCGCCCGTCTGACGGATGAAGGCACACTGGTCGTTTCGGCTGTCGAGCGCATGGAAGCAGCGTCGTTCGATCTGATGCGCGCCAGCGATTCTGTCGCCAACACGCTGTCCGGCGAAGTCAGGGTAGCCGTTACCGAGGGCCTCGGCACATTCTGGCTCGCGCCCCGCCTCGTCGAATTCCAACAATCATTCCCAAATATCCTTGTCGACCTGCACTGCGCGATGCGTTCAGCCGACGTGTCGCGTCACGAAGCCGACGTTGCGATTCATTTGTCTCGACCGACCGCGCTCGACGTCAAACTGGTCCGGCTCGGCCGCATGCATCTGATGTTCTTTGCGAGCGAGAAATATCTCGAGGCTCGCGGCGTGCCTAAGACGCCGGAGGATCTCCTCAAGCATCGCCTCGTATTGCAGGTCGCCGATGAAGTCGCAGCGCGAGAAGCATTCGAGAATCTTTTCCCCGGCCGCGATCCGCGCGGCCTCGTCGCGATGAAGACCAATGTTAGCAGCGCGTATTACTGGGCCGTCGCCAACGGCGCGGGCATCGGGGCGTTTCCGACCTATGCCTGCGCGCTTGGAGGGAAGATGGTGCCCCTCGATATCGAGCTGCGTTGGTCGTTCGATATTTGGCTGTCCTATCATCCAGGCAGCGGTCGCATCCCCAGGGTGCGTCGCATGATCGATTGGTTGGTGGACGCCTTCAATCCCGCAAAATACCCGTGGTTCAAGGATGAATTCATCCATCCTCGGGAATTGAAAGCGGTGTATATGGGTGAACCCCTGACCCATTTGTTCGGGGGATTTTCGACTGAAGGACGGTAACACTAGAATGAACAAATCAGCAGCTAAGAAAATGAAGCAACGCAGTGCCGGCAAGCCCGACATTGAACTTGGCAAGCGAATCCGGCTGCGACGCGTTGAACAGAAGATCTCCCAGGCGGAGCTTGGCGACAAACTCGGCGTCAGTTTCCAGCAGGTTCAGAAATACGAGAAGGGCGTCAACCGCGTCGGCGCGGCCCGTCTCCAGCAGATCGCCACCGCGCTCGACGTCCCCGTCACGTTCTTCTACGACGGCGACAACAAGGCGCGCGAGGTCGAGAGCCTGTTGTTTCTTGACAGCGCCTTCAGCCTGAGGCTCCTGCGCGCTTACAGCAAGATCAAGGATCAGACCGTGCAGCGCCAGCTGGTGTCGTTGATGGAATCGATTGCCGCCAACGAAGAATAGGCGCCGAGCATTCGGGTGATCGCGGTCACGGCAGTTCACGACGCTGCGCCGCGGGCAAGATCGATAAGCGCCGCCGGCTATGCCGGCAAGCGATCGCGGCGTTTGGTCTCTCGCGGGTCCGGACGCGTCAACAACAGCCTGCCGTCATAGGAAGTGACGGTCTTGGGCTGATTGGAATCGAAAGACCTGCATGGCACGCCTTTGGGCGTCCAGGATGGACCCACATTCAGCGACGTCCGGCGATTCAACTTCGCCGCGCGGGGTGAATTCAACCCCCGTCGCAGCCTTGAAAGCCGGTAGTGCAGCGTGCCGTCCGCGCGAAATATGCGGCGCATGCCAACCACGACGGCCAAAGGCCCTGTGCCGGCAATCAAGATGGCTTGATCATTCCAGCTCGATGCCGAAATGCCGGACGATCGCGCCCCAGCGACCGCCTTCGGCCTTGATATAGCCGGCGAAACTGTCCGGCGTCGATCCGGCGATCGGCTCGATCGCCACCGCTGCGAATCGCTCGCGCGTTGCAGGATCGGCGAAGAGCTTTCCGATCTGTCTCACCAGTTCGTCGATGATCGCGCGCGGCGTGCCGGCCGGCGCAACGACGCCCTGCCATGCGACGAGTTCGAAGCCGGGAAGCCCGCTTTCGGCAAATGTCGGAAGGTCGGGTGCGGCAATCACCCGCTGTTGCGTGGTCACACCGAGCGCCCTCACCTTGCCCTCGCGGATCGGCGGCAACGCCGGCTGCAAGTCCACGACCATGAACGGAATGTGCCCCGCGATCACATCGAGCAGGGCCGGCACGCTGCCGCGATACGGCACGTGGCGGATGTTGAGGCCGGCTGCGGATTTCAGCATTTCGGCGGCGAGATGCTGCGGACTGCCGTTGCCGGCCGAGCTATACGCAAGTCCCGGCTTCGACTTGGCGTAGGCGATGAACTCCGACAACGTCGTCGCAGGAATCGACGGATGGACGATCAGCGCAAACGGCACCGCCGCGAGCAGTGCGACCGGCGCGAAATCCTTCACCGGATCGTAGGGCAGCTTCTTGTGCAGCGCCTTGTTGATGGCGAGCGTCGTCGATGTCGCCATCAGAAGCGTGTAGCCATCCGGCACCGATTTCGCGACCTGCGCCGCGCCGTGCGTGGTCGCAGCTCCAGGCATGTTCTCGACGACGACGGTTGCGCCAAGACCTGTCTTGAGCTGGTCGGCGATCACATGGCCGAGAAAATCAGTGGTGCCGCCGGCCAGATAGGGCACGATGATTTTGATCGTTCGGTTCGGGTAGGCCGCCTGCGCCAGGGCTCCAGGGGACGTCAGAACTCGCGGCGCTGCCAGGATCAGGAGCGCGCCGCCGCATCCGGCCAACGCCCTGCGGCGCGACAACAGCATGAACTCACCCAAAGGTCGCGCCTCTTTCGCAAATCACCTTGCGAACCACATTAGCTGTTGCCGCGACATAGCAAAGGGCAACAAAGTCGAATCCTCACCTTTCCCGGAAGCGACCGCCGAAGAAGCGGCGTTTTTCAACCAGGCCACCAATCATCCATTGACGGCGCATCTCGCGCAGTGAGGACGCCTGCGCGGGTCAGACGTAACGACGCACCGACATTTCCAGTCCGCCCTTGAACGGCAACGTCATGGTCTGAAATCCGTTCGCGGCATCGTTGAGAAACGCGAAGTAGTCCGCGTAGTCGCTGCGATGCAGATCCGTGTTGTCGCAGATGACGACGGCGCCGGCGCGAAGATGCGGCGCAACCAGCTCCAGCGCCGGGCGCGCCACACCGATCCAGATATCGACCAGCAGGAAATCGACCGGCTCGTCGATGACCCGCAGCGTCTCGCGAAGATCGCCCTGCCGGAGCTCGATATGGCGGCTGAGCCCGGCGCGCTCGAAATGTGCGGACGCGGCCGCGGCCTTCTGCGGCTCATACTCGGTGCCGATGACGAGGCCAGCGCCGCCGCGCTCCGCGATGTTGTCGCGCAGGGCTGCCGCCAGATAGAGCGTCGAAACGCCGTAGGACGTGCCGATCTCGACGATGCGGCGGGCGTCGATCGCGCGGCCGAGCTGATAGCAGAACTCCGCCTTGTCGCGATCCAGCGCGACCAGCTTGTCGCTCACGAACTGCTTGACCTCCTCCGCCGTCGGTGTCCAGCCGTCGCTGGCACGTCGCTGCGTGAACGCGCTCAAGGCCGCGAGTTGCGCATCGCTGCGGGCATGGAGCTCCGCCAGCAGGTGCGCCAGGGACGGGTCCTCAATAATGCTCACTGTCTCCTCCCTTCGCTGGCATGATCCAGACAGGTTCGACGGGTATGATCTCAGCCTGCGCGACGCAGACACCCCGGGGCAAAAGGAACGTCCGGCAAATCGCGCTGCACGTCAAGCGCGAGCCGCGAATTTTCATCATCTCACGCGCTCATATCGGCAGCGCCGTGGTGCGTTTGACCGTTCGCAAGGTCAGCGCCGATTGCACGCGCAGCACGCCGGGCAGCTGCGTCAGCACCTTGGTATGGATGCGCTCGAAATCCGCGGCATCCCGATAGACCACCCGCAAAATGTAATCGGCGGGCCCGGCCAGCAGATAGCACTCGACGATCTCCGCGTGGCGTCGCGAGGCCGTCTCGAACTTGTCGAGCGTCGCACGGCCTTGATCCTTCAAGGTCACCGACACAAAGGCCACGCCCGGCATGTTGGCGCGCTTGGTGTCGAGCAGCATGACATAGCCTTCGATCAGCCCGCCCTCTTCCAAGGCGCGGACCCTGCGCAGGCAGGCGGACGGCGACAGGTTCACACGCTCGGCGAGTTCGGCATTGGTCAGCCGCCCGTCCCGCATCAGTTCGCGAAGAATCGCGCGGTCCCGTTGATCGATTGCCTCTTCTTGCATGAATCTGCTAAAGTTTGCGTGATTTACACAATATAATTGTGCAATTGATCGATACGGCGTCAAATTCGGCCGAAAATCCCCAATCTGTCAAGCTAGTCTTGGCGCATTCAACCTTTAGGAGTCGGCAATGCTGGTGGGTGTGCCCAAGGAAATCAAAGACAACGAATTTCGCGTCGGGATGACGCCGGCGACGGTTGCCGAACTGAGCCATCACGGTCACTCCGTCCTGGTGGAAGCGTCCGCTGGCCTTGGCTCGGGATTGACCGACGAAGAGTATCGCGCCGCGGGTGCTGCGATCGTCGACGGCGCGGCGGAGATCTTCGCCCGCGCCGACATGGTCGTGAAGGTGAAGGAGCCGCAAGCCTCCGAGCGCAAGATGCTGCGGAAGGGGCAGACGCTGTTCACCTATCTGCACCTCGCGCCAGACCTCCCCCAGACCCAAGACCTGATCACCAGCGGCGCGGTCTGCATCGCCTATGAGACCGTCACCGCTTCCACCGGAGGCCTGCCGCTGCTGGCGCCGATGTCTGAGGTCGCGGGCAGGCTGGCCCCTCAGGTTGGCGCGCATTCGCTGGAAAAGGCTTCCGGCGGCCGTGGCGTCCTGCTCGGCGGCGTTCCCGGCGCGCCCGCGGCCCAAGTGGTGATCATTGGCGGCGGGGTGTCCGGCACCCACGCCGCGACCATCGCGCTCGGCATGGGCGCCCAAGTGACAGTCCTGGACCGTTCGCTGGAGGTGCTGCGGCGGCTGTCCGTGCAGTTCGACGGACGGGTGCAGACCGTCTTCTCGACCCGCGCGGCGATCGCGGAGTTCGTGAAGAACGCCGACATGGTGATCGGTGCGGTGCTGGTTCCCGGGGCCTCTGCGCCGAAACTGATCACCCGCGAGATGCTGGGCACGATGATGCCCGGCAGCGTGATCGTGGATATCGCGATCGACCAGGGCGGCTGCGCCGAAACCTCAAAAGCCACCACCCATTCCCATCCGACCTATGTCGTCGACGGCGTCGTGCATTATTGCGTCGCCAACATGCCCGGCGCGGTGGCGCGGACGTCCACCTTCGCGCTGAACAACGCGACACTGCCGTTCACCCTGTCGCTCGCCGACAAGGGTTGGCGAAAGGCGCTGACCGAGGATCCGCATCTGCGCGCCGGCCTCAATGTCTGCGCCGGCCAGGTGACGTGTGAACCCGTCGCCGCCGCGCACGGCCTACCCTATCGGGCTGCCGAGACGTTGCTTGGCTAGGCGGCCCGGCTAAAGCGCCGCCAGCACCGCCTTGGTGATGTCGGCGGTGCCGTTGCGGCCGCCGAATTCGATCGGCTTGATGCCGTCGGCATAGGCCTTGTCGACGGCGCGCTCGATGGTCTCACCGGCTTCCGCCGCGCTCTCCAGGCTGTGTTTGTCGGCAAGCCAATCCAGCATCATCGCCGCCGAGAGGATCATGCCGGTCGGGTTGGCCTTGCCCTGCCCCATGATGTCGGGCGCAGTGCCATGGCATGGCTGGAACACCGCGTAACGGTCGCCGATGTCGGCGGAGGGTGCCATGCCCATACCGCCGATCAGGCCCGCGGTCATGTCGGAGAGGATGTCGCCGAACATGTTTTCCATCACCATGACGTCGAAATCCCAGGGTCGCTTGACCAGCATTGCCGAGCAGGCATCGACATAAAGGCGGTCCGT
>Ga0137412_10001547_pt1 | contig 17961 bp, 12 predicted proteins | sample CZODoug2_1_16fun_FD_122160 | JGI IMG/M metagenome (GOLD analysis project Ga0137412, IMG submission 122160) | Vadose zone soil fungal communities from Angelo Coast Range Reserve, California, USA - CZODoug2_1_16fungal (Hybrid Assembly) | ecosystem: Environmental > Terrestrial > Soil > Vadose zone...
ACGTCATTACCACGCGTTTTCCCGAATACTCCTCCGTCTGCCCCAAGACCGGTCTCCCCGACTTCGGCACCATCACCATCCAATACATGCCAAAGAAGGATTGCATTGAGCTAAAAGCACTCAAGATGTATCTCCTCGCCTACCGCAGCCTGGGCATCTTCTACGAAAACTCCGTGAACAAAATTCTCCACGACATCGTCGCCGCCGTTCGCCCGGAGTGGTGCGTCGTCCGGGGCGAATTCACCCCCCGTGGCGGCCTCACAACCTCGATCTTCGCCCGCTGGCCCTCCCTGCACCCTGGCGTCAAACGCAAGCAATAATACTGTGGCCGTAGTCGCCTCAGAGGTAAGCTCGGTTGATGGGCAGCTGACCAAGGCGCCGACGCTTCTGCGCGCAGTTGCTGCCGTGCTTCCGGCAGACGTTCTTCACTCGTTCGTAAAAACGGTCTTGCCACGCCCATCTCTGCGCTGGTAAGCCGCCTTGAGGAAACACCTGCGCGTGCTATGCGGCATTCTCGCCGCCTGTGCCCCCGATGTGGGCGCACAAGGCGCGAACGTTTGTCTTGCCGAGCATTCGAGGAAAGACGGAAAAATCCACACCCGCGTGTGAGAAACAGTTCTCATCCTCGGCCGAAAGGATCGCCTGCCGCAGGACGTCAGGAACATGGTTATATTGGATGATTTCCCGGCGTTCCCTCGCTAGCGCAATGAGGACGTGGCCATTCGCATCGTAGATATGGCCCATGGTGGGAGGCTCAAAGCGAATGAACGCGTCTGAATCGGGCAAATCCGTTCGGTTGTAGCTGATGTAAATAATCCCGCACAGGATAAGCGCAAGGGGGACGGCAGCAACCACGGAAGCAATGCGAAGCAATCGGCTCTGCTTGTAAACTCTCCAAAGTCTAGGAAATAATCCGTGAAAGGCTTCACGGAACCGTCGAAAAAGTAGCCGAACTTTGCGCATGTAAACTGCTTCCAGCCGAGAGCGGGGGCTCCTGGTCCTTGATCCCGTACTTCGCGCACCTTTCCGGTGCTTTCAGGTTTGAGGCAACAATCCTCGCATATCGAGAATTTGGATTCTGTCTCATATGGGTCACCTTCCCGTCAGCGGTTAGGTCACCCCCAGATGGCATGACCAATCCATGCTACAGTGCTTACTATGATATCTAACTCCAAGAACCTTGGAACGTCGGCCATTGTTTGGTCACTTGTCTGGGCATTTGCCATCATTGGCACGGCTCTCTTATTCAAAGGCAATGCAGCTGGGTATTGGATTGAATCAGGCCTCATTATAGGAGCACTCACCTTTGTGGTGCTGAAGCGCCGGCGACTGGTCTCCCCTCCTAGATAGATTCCATTATTGCAATCCGCTGCTATAACTTCTTCCCCGGATTCGAAAGCCTGTCCCACCCGCCAGGCAACGCTTATCGTGCGGATCGGGAAGTCCTTGTTTCTTGCCTTTTTCGCAGTTTGCTTTAAGCTGTCCGGTATTGGTCGGGCAATTCCCTCACAATGAACTGGAGGCGTATCATGCTTCTGGCACCTGGAGCGAAAGATCCCATCGTTCTTTCTTACCTGGCCCTCAGGAAAGCTGTCGGGGCAGTCGCGTTAGGACTTCCCTTTGCGCTCTCGGTTCCGTTGTGGATTCTGCGACACCACCTCACGGAAAGCTCAATCAGTGGCTACTACTACACGGGGATGCGGAACCTTTTTGTCGGCGGTCTCTGTGCCATCGGCATGTTCATGCTGTGCTGCCGTGGCTATGATCGAAAAGATGAGATCGCGGGAGTTTTCTCTGCCTTTTGCGCGCTGGGCGTTGCTTTTTTTCCAACGGCCCCGGATAGCGGCGCAACCCCCCGCCAAAGCCACATTGGGATTGCACATTACATCTTTGCCATACTTCTGTTTTCGACGCTCGCCTATTTCTGTCTTGTCCTTTTCAAGATGAGCGCCGCGAACAAGACCATGACTCGAAAAAAGGTTCAAAGAAACCGCGTGTACACGATTTGCGGGTATGTGATCATCGCTTCGATATCACTGATTGCGATCCTAAAACTCCTTCTCAAGATAGATCACCTGGTTGGAAACGTCGGGACGGTCTTCTTCTTCGAGACGACCGCACTTCTTGCCTTTGGAACCGCGTGGCTTACCAAGGGAGAGACATTCTTGAAAGATGAGCGCCCGGGACCCTCCAGAACCGTGACAACCGACGGTCACGTCTTGCTCACTGCATAAATAGAGCTCAGCTAGGCGCTTTGCTACTACGCGATACTACTGCCGCAAGGCAAACAAACGGCTTGCGTCCTGGCTAAGCCATTTAGATGCAACACTTACAAGAAACAGGGGGAGAGGGTTCCGATTATGGTCAACCAGGATTACTTAAATTTCGAGATTCTCACATCCCCTCAGGGGCGACGAAGGTCTTGGCCTTCTCGATCCATCCCCAGCCTCTCGCAGAAAGCGGACCACGGTCCGCGAGTCACCATCAACAGTTCTCCACTGCTCCCAGATCTTTTTCTTAACTTTCAACTGTCGACCTCTCCACCAGTCACGAGTCTGCTCTCACGAGTTACGGTTCCACTTTTTCTTTACCTCCTTGCTTCGCTACCTCCTTACTTCCTCCTTCACTAGCAACTGTAAACTTACAGCTCTCTACTGCTTCTCCCCAGCTTCTCCCCCCGCCCGGTGGACAGACGGGCGATTGCAGGCCATAATTTCATGTCAATGGCATCGTCAGGGATTGCAGTTATTTCAGAGGAGGGGGAATGAGTATTTCTCCAAACATACCGAGCCCGCAGGAATCGTATCAGTACGAATCCACGGGCACGCCGCGGTGGATTGCCGTGTTGTTCGGCGTCGTGATTGCCGCGCTGGCCGTGCTGGGCATTGCCGGCTATACCGCGCAGTCCCGCCTGAGCCAGGATCTCGCCAAGCAGCAGGATCAGAACAAGATTCTCATGGCCCAGCTCGACCAGGCGAACTCGCGCATCGCCGATTTGAAGAGCAAGATGGAGTTCACCACGCAGAAAGTCGGCTTGACGCAGTCCGAGCTCGCGCAGGCCAAGAGCCGCGCCGAATCCATCCGCAAGGAACAGCAAGCGTCCGACCAGAAACTCACCACGCAGCTTACTCAGGCTCAAAAGGAAAACGAAGAAAAAATCGGCGCGGTGGCCACCGAGGTCGGTGGCGCCAAAAAGGACATCGAAGCCACAAAAACCGATTTGGAAGCCACCAAAGGCAAACTCGAGCGCAGCTTGGGCGACATGAACGTCATGAGCGGCCTCATCGCGCACAATCGGGACGACCTGGAAGATCTCAAGCGCAGGGGCGACCGCAACTATTACGAGTTCTCTCTCCAAAAATCCAAGAACGCGCAGCGCGTCGGCCCGGTGCAGATGTCTCTTAACAAGACCGATCCGAAAAAAGCAAAGTACACCGTGACCGTGATAGCTGACGACAAGACCATCGAAAAGAAGGATAAAACTTCCGGCGAGCCCGTTCAGTTCTATGTGAAAGGCAGCTCTCGCATGGCCCCCTGCGAAATCGTCGTTTTCGACGTCGGCAAAAATCAGATCACCGGCTATCTCGCGACCCCGAAGGAAGGCGGCGCCTCCGCTCCCCCGGCGGCCGCGGCGCCGGCGGCAGCCGCTCCTCCCACGAAACCACAGTGATATAACTATATAGATATATAGTTATACAATACTTTCGTTCCCTGTTTCGGCGAAACCGCTGTTACATAGCGCCTCGATTTTCGTTCCGAAGAAACTCTGTTACGTAAAGTTTTCGATCTGCGTCCTAACGGAACCCTGGTTTCACAGCGTTTCGATTTTCTTTCCGAAAAAGACCTGTTCCGCGTTCTGGAAACTCAGCGCGGTACGGGGCTTCTGTCCTTCCGCCCGCCGCGTTAGCATTAAAAAGTTAGTTCTTTCCTTCACCCCCGTGTCGTGGAGCACTCGATGAAAGTACCGAGCCTTCGCATCCTCTTGCCGATTGCGGCTCTCCTCTGCATCTCCGGTTCGAATCCGGCGCATGCTCAAGCTCCCCTCGAACCCGCACAAATGTCGTCGCGCACCGCGTTCTACTTGCTCTGGCACGGCGTCCCCGGTCCCGAAGCGAGAAAAGCAAACTCCCTGCTCGCACTCTGGGACGATGCGGATTTTGCTCCCGTGCGTTCGGCGATCGCTTCGAATCTGATCGGCTCCCCGACGGAAAAGTCACCAACAGAAAAACTGACTCCGGAAGAGTTTCAGGAATTTGCGGCATTACTGGAAAATTCATTTACGCTTGGTTATCTGAGCGAGCCTGCAAAGCGCGCCGTTTCGAATGGAAGCGCTGCGGCGGATTCGAAATCGCCCGCCTGGAACGGCATGTTTTTTGTCTATGACCGCACCGGCAAGGAAGTTCTGCTTGCGAAAGCGATTCTTCGCTTGCGCGCTGCGGGAAAAGAAGTGCCTCTCCTTTCGCAAGTCACCATCGGAAGCGTTCAAGTCCTCAGGGCTGAGGGCAAGAATGGGGTCAGCTATTGGGCCGAGCATGGCAAGTACGCCGTGAGCGCCGGTGAACGATCTGTCATGGAAGAAATACTCGGCCGCCTCGACGGCAAAGTTTCCGGAGCGGCATCTCTCGCGCAATCCGCCGCTTATCGGGAAGCGCAAGCGAACCTCGGAAGCGGTTTGCTCGAATTCTTTCTGCGCATTCCCGACTTGGAAAATCTGGCGACTGATTCAAGAGCGGGAAACTTCCAGATTCGCCCGCTCCTCGACGCTGCCAGACTCGACGCCGTCCATTCCGTCAGCGGCCACATCACGTTCGAAGGCGCGAAAACACACGTGCAGGCCGCAATCCTGGGCGATGCCGCACTTGGAACGCCCTTTGACATCTGGGCCGCCGGGCAGCCGTCGCCTGCTTCTCTCTCTTTCGTGCCGGCGGATGCCGTCTCTTACACTTCCGGACGACTCAATTTCCCGGGCATCTACGACACGGTGAAGCGCGTGGCCCGCGCCGCTTTTCCCCAGGTTCAGCAGGGTAGCGCCGATCTATTCGACACTCTCGCTCAGACGCGCTTCGGCATGCCTGTGGCAGACGCTCTTGGACTGCTCACCGGAGAGTTCGCTTCGATGCAAACCAGCGCGTCGATGGACTCCACGAAACAGGTTTATTTTCTTGGCATTCGAAAGAAACCGGAGACGCTCAAACTCGTTCGAACGGTTTTCAGCGATCAGCTCACGTCGGAGCACAATGAAGGCGATGTTACTTTCCTGAAGATCTCCCTTGGGGGGAAGCAGGGCATCGCCGGCGTGGCGCAGTGGAATTTCTTTAATCTCGCGGTCACGCAGGACATGATCCTCGGCGCCAATCGTCTCGAGTCCGTTCGCGAAGTGCTTTCGAATCGCGCGCACGCTTCCACCGCCGGCCTCGCCACCGTCCCGCAGTTTCAGGCCGGCCGCGCCCTTTCTCCGGAAAATCCCAATGGTCTTAGTTATTTCGACTTTGAAAAAGTCGATTGGCAGTGGTTGAAGGATCGTTGGATCGAAGCGGCGAAGAAGGGCCCGGTCGCGAAAACCGTAAGTTCTTCCAAAAATACCGCGGCGTCCACGGCTCCCGACTGGCTCGCGCGGATCGATCCGCAAGTCTTCGCGCGGCATCTTCATTACTCTTCGAGCATCTTGTGGAAGGATTCGAAGGGCATCCATTGGGACCAGTGGGTTGAATAGCGGAGCGATGAACTCTTTTCGCCTTCTGCAGGCGGCAGCGCTCATTTCCGCCGTGGTCTGCGCGTGTTTTTTCGCCGATGCCCAGGAAAATCCACCACAACCAAGCCAAACGATTCACGTCAGCGTTGACCGCGTCAACGTCGGAGTGATCGTCACCGATTTAAGCGATCACTTCGTCGAAGGCCTGCGTCAAGAAGACTTCCGCATATTCGATAATGGGATCGAGCAGCCCCTCACCGGCTTCGCCGCCATCGAGGAACCGGCGCAGGTTCTCTTTCTCATCGAGTCCGGCCCCGCCGTTCTTTTCCTGGGGAAGAACCACGTCCTTGCCGCGGACACGCTCCTGAACAACCTTGCTCCCAACGACCGCGTTGCCATTGCCAGCTATTCGAAAACCCCGGAACTGCTCCTCGACTTCACGCCCGATAAACTCACGGCGCGGCTCGCGCTGCAAAGCTTGAATTTCACGCTTGGGTTTGCCGAATTGAACCTAGCCTCCAGTCTCGCCTCGGCCATCGACTGGCTCGCACCCTTTCCCGGAAAGAAAACTGTTGTTGTTCTCTCCACCGGGGTCGATACTTCGCCACCGGAAAAATGGCAGGTGATTCAACAGAAACTCAAAACTTCCGATGTTCGCATCCTGGCAGTCTCACTCGCAGCTGACTTCCGCAAGTTCCCCAGGTGGAGGAAACTCTCTCCTCAGGAGCGCGAGGACCGGGCGTTCGTCAAGGAAGGCTTTGCTCAGGCCGACCAATCGCTGCACGAAGTGTCACAGGCCACCGGCGGGCGCGTGTATTTCCCCAGGAATGAAAAGGAATTCGCCCATGCCTACTCTGAAGTCGCCCAACTCGTGCGCCACGAGTACAGTATCGCGTTCAGTCCGAGTTCAAACGATGGCCAGCTTCACACGATTCAAGTCAAAGTGAAGCGCTTCTGGTGCAGAGTCGACCATCGGCAGGCGTATCTGGCTCCCGCGCCTAGGTAGCAGGTTGGCTTCAGGCTTACTGACTGTACGCAAGAGCGCGCGTGCTTTTTCAGAAGTTGAAACGAGCGCCAAACTGCAACTGGCGCGCACCGTATAGCAAGCTAGAAGTCGTCGACCGGCTCCCGAAGGAAGGAGAGGGCACTAAACAACCGTTCGTGTGGCCCAGACACGGACCTGTGCCCGTGGTGCTCGGTCCGGAATAAGTGTAAGCCGTTGTGTTTACGGCGCTGACGATGGTGTGGTTGAAGAGGTTAAATGCATCGACGACAAAGTTGAGCCTGTACTTCTCATGGAACGTGATTCCACGGCCCAGGCGGAAGTCCACGTTCGTGAGATTCGGGAGGTTGAAGGAGTTGCGCGCCAACCAAGAAACGCGACCACCGGTTGCCGAGGCGAAAGTGCTCACTTCGGCGCCGGTCATACCACCGTCGCCTGGAACGGCGGACGGGGGAGTGAAAGTGGCGATGTTTGCGTTGTAGGGTTGGCCCGCGGCGGCCGTAATGATGGAAGATAGGGACCATTCGTTCAGCAAGTGCCGGGCGAAGACATTGGAAAGACTCTTCGCGTAGGTTGGCTCCCAGATGATGCTTCCGACAAAGCGATGCCGCTGGTCAAGGTCGGAATAGGAGTAGTCGCGCTTGAGGTTGTAGGGGTTGAGCACACCGTCGGTACCGAAGAAAGTGCCGTTGGTGCCTGCGGTTTGACCATCGTCGAGGGCCTTGCTGAACGTGTAATTGAACAACAACTCTAGGTCGCGGCTCATGGGCTTATGGAGCGAGAGCACCAACCCGTTGTACCAGGAGTTGATGACGCTGGCCTGGTTGAGTATGAGGCCCGTCCCGGAGTCAATACGTGCACTGTAAAACGGCACCGTGGCGGTCAGGGCAGTCGGAGCGGCTGCGCCGCCTGAAGCAAGGACGTCGTAGCTTCGCGTTGCCGAGGTCGGCGCGACGTTGGAATCGTAGCTGGCGGGCAGATGAAGACCGCGCGTGAGCAAGTATGTTGCAGAGACAGTCATCCGCCCAGGGAGTTGCCGTTCGATGGTCACTTCGCCCTCATGGGCTGAGGGGTTGACAAAATCCGGCGTCATGCCGTGTACGGCTTGCACCACCGTGGGCAACGTGCCACCGGGGACGCTAACGGTGGGTGTAAGCGCGCCCGGGAACGGGGCGGCCAGAGCGGGTCCAGGCGGCGTAAAGAACACGTTGGGAAAAGTCGGCGCACACGCCTGCTGCAGAGGGTTTCCGTTTGGACCACATCCGCTAAATGTTTGCTGAAATACGCCGTTCTCCACACGAAGAGCGTAATAGGTGCTGTTGGAGGTCTTCCCATAGAAAATGCCGTAGCCCGCGCGAACGACCGCGTTCTTGGTAAATTGCCACGCAACGCCGAGCCTAGGAGCGATGTTGTTTTTGTCGATGTTCAGTGTTGAGGTGTAGAGGGTCAGCAGTGGCGTGGCCGTATTTGGCTTGGGCGGAGCCGGAACGTGCTGCAGGTCGTAGCGAACGCCGAGATTCAACGTGAGCCTGGGCCGCAGCTTCCAGGTATCTTCGAAATAAGCGCCGAAGTCGTTGTTGTAAAAATCGTCTTTGCCAACGTGCGTGATGGGGTCGTTGACCTGAGTGAATGTCGAATAGTGCTTTCCAGTCAAGAGGTCCCCGACGTCAGCTCCGACAGCATCAGCAACCCACCGGCAGAATGTTGCGTTGGCCCCCGCCGGACAACCAGCGAAGGCGTTGGCGGAAGTGTAGTTGTAGTTTCCGTCGCCCTGAAAAAGGTTGATCAGCAGTTCGTGGATGAAATTCAGGTCCGCGCCCATCTTCATCAAGTGCGTGCCCTTCACGATGGAAAGATTGTCGGAAATCTGGTTGCGATGCTCGTCCGGGAAAGCGGGACGCGGGAGGGCGGAGGTCTCCCCGTAGGAGGCGATGTTTAAGAGAAAAGCAGAGGGCCCACCCGAGTTGGTACTGTCGAACTCGAAGTCCCGTCCCCACTGGTAGCGAACCTCGTTGACTTTGTTCTTAGAAAAGGTGGAGGTCCAGTTGGCGATAAAGAAACGCTCATGAGTTCCACCAGCACCGTTCTGCGTGGCACCACCATTGGTGACGGACGGAGCCGTGTTGTAGCCGTAGGGCTCCTGCCAGTTCTGAAGGTTGAAGACCGCGCTCAAATGGTTGGAGTGATTCAATTCGTAGTCGAGCTTGCCGAGAAAAACGTCTTGCTTTAGGTTACGTGGAAACGCGCCAAGCAGGCCGGTGATAATAAAGGTCTTGGCGCTGGAGCACTGAGAGGTGGTCACGGCCGCGGGGCATACGAAATCGTTGATCGTTGCATTCGAGGTTGTGGAGAGATAAAGGATGGGATTCACTTTCCGGAATCCGTCATACGTGCCGAAGAAGAACAGCTTCTCCTTGAGGATGGCTCCTCCCACGCTTCCGCCAAATTGGTTCTGCTGGTGCACCGTCTGGGTGGTGGTCCCGCGCGTCTTTCCAAATGGATCCAGGGCGTTCAGGTCGGGATAGCGCAAATTATAGAAAAGGTCTCCGTGCAACTGATTCGTTCCAGATCTCGTCACGGCGTTCACGACTCCGCCGGCGGCCTGGCCGAATTCCGCGCTGTAGTTGCTCGAGCTAACTTGGAATTCCCTGATGGAGTCGGGGCTGTAGACGTAGGTGACGATGATGGCACGCCCGCGCGCTTCCGAGAAAAACGCTTGCGAGTTGTTCGCTCCGTCCACGGAGTTCCCGTTATACAGACCGGAAATTCCGCGGAAGCTGCTGAGACCGCTGGTGCCATCGGTGGTCACGGCCGGGGTAAGCAGCACAAAATTCTCCCAGCGTCGGGTGGCGATCGGCAATCCTTCCACCTGGTCCTGGCTAACGGTTTGTGATTGATCGGTTTTCCCGGTCTCCAGCACCGGGGCTTCCTCAGTAACGATGATGGAAGTTTGCTGAGCCTGCAAAGGCAACTGGACGTCAATCGTCAACCTGTCACCCACATGGACGACCACATTCTTGTGGACCACGGTCTCGAAGCCGCTCTTGCTGGCTATGACTTGATAGTTACCAGGCTGTAAGTATGGGGCGACGTAAATCCCGGCAGCGTTGGTGGGAAAGATGGATTCCGTCTCTGTATCCTGGTTTCGCACGACAACATTTACCTCAACGATCGGGAGCCCCTTCGGATCGGTCACGGTTCCGACGATCGTTCCGGTTGCGGTCTGCGCCTTGGCGAGCTGAAGTCCCAGGAGGGATGCAAAGATCAGCGGAGTCACTCCGAACACACAAACCCAATTCTTACGAGAGACTTCAGCTCTGATTCGCATTTGTTCTCCTAGAAAAACCTTCTTACGGTGGACGAGCCGAACCCCATCTTGGCCTTAATCGTTAACACAAATCGCTGCCTAATTTCAAATCTGGATTTTGAATTCGATGAATCTTCCGACTCTTCCCGAAGACCGTTAACGACGGCCTTCTGCAAAACATTTTATGCGGGTGAGGAAAGAACAGCGGGCGGAATGCCGGTGGAGCGAGCTTATTCCGAAGCTATTCGAATTCTTTCAAAGTGCGCGCCATGGCGTGCAGGCGCTCATCGATCAGCGCAAGGACGGTCCCCGGTTCGAATTTTCCGTCGCCGTTTTTCTTTCCGGCGGCCATTCCGGTGAGGAGCTCGATGCCTTGTTCGACCTTGCCCACCGGCCAGACGTGAAATTTCCCAGCAGTCACGGCCTCCAGAACATCTTCGCGCAGCATTAGATCTTCCACGTTGGATTCTGGCATCATCACGCCTTGTGTGCCGGTGAGCCCCTTGATCCGGCACACATCAAAGAAGCCTTCGATTTTTTCGTTCACTCCGCCAATCGCCTGAATATCGCCCTGCTGGTTGATCGAGCCGGTCACGGCGATGTCCTGCCGCAGCGGCAAGCCAGAAAGGGCCGAGGCGAGCGCGTAGATCTCCGTGGAGCTGGCGCTGTCGCCATCGACTCCCGAGTATGATTGCTCGAAGCAGATGCTCGCCGCAAGCGAGAGCGGCTTGTCCTGGGCAAACTGGCTTCGCAAAAAACCGGCGATGATGTGCATGCCTTTGTCATGGAAGCGCCCGCTCAGATTGGCCTCGCGCTCGATGTTGATCAAACCCGTTTTTCCAAGAGCCGCGGTCGCGGTGATGCGCACGGGCTTGCCGAACGAGTATCCGCCGATTTCGAGGACGCTCAGTCCATTCACCTGGCCGACGCGAGACCCTTCGACATCCACCAGCAGCGTACCTTCCTGGATCATTTCGCGGATGCGCGTCTCGATCAGGTTGTGGCGCTCCATTTTCGAAGACAAGGCGCCGCGCACGTGCGCCGCCCGGACCACGGATTCCCCGGCCGCCGCCGCGTTGTAATGCGCCTCGCGCGCCAGGTCGGCGATCTCGATGAAGCGCGCCGTCACCTTGTTCCTTCGCCCCGCCTGACGCACGCCGTACTCCAGCATGGCCGCGAACGCGCCACGGTCGAACGGGTACAAATTTTCTTTCTCGGACAACGCGCGCAGCCGCCCCGCATATTCCGCGATCACGCCGTCGCTCATGGCCATTTCTTCGTCAAATTCCACACGGACCTTGAAGATTTTGCGGAAGTCTTCCTCATACTCGTACAACAGCTCGTACAAGGAGCGGTCGCCGATAAGGATCACCTTGACGTTGATGTCGATGGCCTCCGGCTTCTGCGCGCTCCCGCCGAACGGATAAAACATTTCGAGAGGCTGAATTTCCAGCCGGTTATGGTTCAGCGTGCGCTTCAGCGCGCGCCACACGCCGACTTCCGAGAGCGCTTCCAGCGAATACATGATCAGGAAGCCGCCATCGGCGCGGAGCAGCGAACCGCCGCGCAGATCCATGAAGTCGCTGGACCATCCACCTCGCGTGTCATAAGCGCGCTGGATGGTCCCGAACAGGTTGGCGTACGTGGGCGTGGTCTCGAAAATGACCGGAGATTTGTCTTCGTCGCTATGGGCGAGAATGACGTTTACTCCATACACGCGAAACGGATCGCGCTCCGGACCTCCCTGCGCCTTCGGTAAACCATCCGGCGTCTCTTCATCGTGTTCGCCTTCGCCCTCGCGCTCCTTGAAGGGGTCGAGATTGTCGAGAAGATGGTGACGCACTTCTTCGAGATATTCGGCGATGTTCGGGCCGGCGTATTTTTCCTTGAGTTCTTCGATGACTCCATCCACCAGCACGGACGCCGCTTCCTGCTCCAGGTAACTCAGCTCGCTGGCGAGTTCCCGCGAGAGCGTCAGCGTCTTCCGATAGACCACGGTGAATTCCTGCCGGAACTGCTCGTACTTGCGCTCGATATCTTCCGCCATGGGGCTTTCGAGTTTCCCCTCGTGGACCATCTTGGAGATGTCCTCGATCGGGACCATCTGGCCTTCGAGCACCGGGAAAATCTCCGGCAGCGCCACCGCGCCCACCTGCATGTGGCCGAGCGCAAATTGCTCACGCGCGATCCTACGGGTAAAATCGTCCATCAATTCTTTTTCGCGCACCGTGAAGCGTTCGACGATCCGCCCTTTTTGCCGCTGGAAGGGCTCGCCTTCGAACACCTGCGGAATCCGACGCCGCAGAAAATCGATTCCCGCCTGCATGTCTTTTTTGAAGCCGTTGGCCTGGCCACGAGGCAACGCCAGCAACCGCGGCCGGTCCGTCAATTTGAAATTGTTGACGTAGCAGCGGTCGAGCGACTCTTTTGTCGGTGGGTGAAGCTCTTCGACCATCCGAGCGATCGTTCCGCCACGGCTGGTCCCCGCCAGTCCGCACACAAAAACGTTGTAACCGGGCGCCGAAAGCTCCGCACCCATTTTCAGCGCGCGCAGTGCGCGCTCCTGTCCGATGAACCCTTCGCGTAGCTCCGCTTGCGCGGTTGTTTCGAAAGGGATACGCGAGAGCTCGCACTTCCACTTCAGTTTCGCCGCGGGAAGCTCCGTGGGTTTCGGGGCTGGTCTGGTGGTCATGAATTTCCTTCGAGCGCGCTACTCTAGCACACTCAAGTCCCGCCTCCGCGCCAAGACAGACCACGTGTTATCGAGCCGTTATGGGCGGATTCTCCGGCCTCTCCATGTACGCCGCCAGAACTCCCGCCGCCGTGGCCACCAGGACCGGCCCCAGCACCAAACCCAGCATTCCGAACAGGCCGACACCGCCAACCACGCTGATGAAGATCACCAACCCGCTCAATTCGGTTCGCCCGCCGAGCAACAGCGGCCGCAAGACGTTGTCCACGATCGCGGACACTCCTGCGCAAATCACCAGGAGAAGAATGGCCCGCCCCCAATGTCCCGTGAACCCCAGCCACAACGCCGCAGGCACGAAGATCAGTCCGGAGCCCACCACCGGAACCAGTGAAAAGAAGGCCATGGCCACTCCCCAGAAAAGTGGCGCGGGCAACTTCACCAGCGCAAAGCCAAGTCCGCCAATTCCCCCTTGAATGGCTGCGAGGATAAGGCTGGTGGTCACACTCGCGGAGATCAGGTTCCGCGTTTGGGTCATCAAGGTGTCTCGATGTTCCGCATCAAAAGGGAGAATGCTGCGGACTCCCCGGACAATCTGGTCCGCGTCGCGGAAAAAATAAAACATCGCGAAGATCATCACGAACAGATCGAAAATAAACGCCGCAATATTGCGCAGGACCGTGCCGAGGCGCTCCGCGAGAAAACCCGCCTGCTTCTGAACGCCCTGGGCCAGCATTTCCAGCACATCGGCGTTGGGATCCAGGCCCGGCACATGGTGCGCGATCCAGGTCCAGCTCTTCGCCAACATGGGCGCCTGCTGCACCAATAAGGTATGCTGCATGCCCCGTGAAACGGAAAACGCCTCGCGAATGAACAAGGTGGTCACGAGAATTGCCGGCACGATCAAAAGGAAAGTCACTATCAGGGTACTCAAGACCGCCGCCTTAGTCGCGGAGAAACGCCGCAGCAGCCGGTGGTGCATCGGATAAAAAAAAATCACCAGAATGGCCGCCCACCCCAGCGAAGCGAGGAACGGTTCGTAGATCCGGAAAACGAGGTAAATCAGCAGCAGCAGCACGCCATAGGAAAGAACGGTTGTCAAACGGTCACTGGTCGTCGCGTTCGTGGAAGGGGCAGGATTCTTAGTCATCATATAATCTTGATAGGCTGGGCAAAGGCTGATAACTTCCGGTCTACGCTCCACCAGGTCACGCGCGAGTCACCGAGCCAAATCAGCATGTCTACGAAGTCCATCCCGCTCACTTCTTACCAGATTCGTCTACTTGCTGTACTTGCTTTGATCAATTTTGTCAACTTCGCCGCTCGCCAGGTCTTCGTCCCGTTGATTCCGCTCTTGCGCGATCATCTTCATGCTACAGACGCCCAGCTCGGCTCGTTGCAGACTTTTCTCCTCGTCGTCCTGGCCGTCGGCAGCATACCTTTCGGCTTCTTAGCCGATCGTTTCAGCCGCAAGGCCATCATCGCCATTGGCATCCTGTTGTGGAGCATCGCAACGTTCGCCGGCGGCCTGGTCTCCACTTTTCTTTTTTTCCTGATCGCGCGGGCCATGGTCGGCCTCGGGGAAGCCGCTTACGCTCCCGCCGCGCAATCCATGATTTCCGGCGGTTTTCCGCAGGAACGCCGCGCCTTCGCCCAATCCATCTTCGCTTCGGGGATGTTACTCGGCGGAGCCGCCGGCCAGGCGCTCGGTGGCGTCATCGGGCCACGTTACGGCTGGGAGGCCGCCCTGTTCATCGTCGCGTTCGCGGGAATTGTTCCCGGCATGGCTCTTTTCTGGATCGACGAACCGCCCCGCGGCCCCCGTTGTGACGTCGTACCGATCACCCGCCTTCTCCGCGTCCCGGCTTTCGTTACCATGATCGCCGCGGGCACTTGCATCACTTTTGCGAGCGTCTCTCTACTCACCTGGGGAATCGACTTCGCCGTTAACTATAAAGATTTCAGTCTGCGCGAAGCCTCAGTCTCACTCGCGCTCATTGCTCTTCTCTCACTGGTGTCGGGCGTCCTTATGGGCGGTTGGATCGCTGACCAGCTTCAGAAACACCTGGCCTACGGCCGCATCATCGCCGTTGCCGTCGCATTTCTGCTGGCGGCCCCGTTTCTATTGCTCGCCATCCAGGCCGAAGAGAAGCAAATGGTGCTTATGGGCCTCTTCATTGCCGGCTTTTTCATGTCCTGGTATCACGGTCCCGTCACCGCCGTACTTCATGACATGATGCCTCGCCGAGCGCACGCCACTTCCGTCGGCGTTTACATGTTTGCCACGCAATTGGTGGGCGGCCTTGGCCCTCAAGTGGTCGGCAAGATCTCTGATCTCCACGACCTGCAGCTCGGTCTGCAAATCGCCGTCGCTGTCATGGTTTGCGGCGCTCTGCTTATGCTCCTGGTCATTCACTTCATTCGCCGCGACGGCCTCCGCCATCCTACGCTCGCTTCTTTCCACGCAGAACCCGGAGACTGACTTTGCAGTGCGGCAGCCCGGCCGCCGCTTTGGCATACGAACACGCCTGCGGAATCTTAGTAATCGAACGCCGGTCTTAAATGGAGAAGTGCGCGAGGAAACCGAACAAAAAAACGGGAGCAAGCTCCCGCACTCCACAGATTCCTACTTGATGCCGACCTGCCCGATCAGTCGCCAAACATCGTCGTGTGCCACGTCATAGAGCGGCCGCACATCCTCTTCTTCGAGCCGCTCTCGCAAATACTCCGCGGCGACAAAGCTCGCCTCGCGGTCGGTCAGGTCGCGGCTAGCCTTTTCGCGGAACTTTACAAACGCGGCGTGCGCCAATCCGACAATATGGGCCTGGCCATCGACAAAAAACTTCGCGTCAATCGTGTCTGCGTGGCGCGTCGCAATGCCGTTCCACAGGTGCGAGAAGCGGCATAGATACGTCTGCCCGGTTAATCGGGAAGTCACTTCAAAGGCGCCGATGAATTGGCTCATCGCACCGGTATTCGCAAGCACTGGCCGGGTTGTCACGCGCGCTCCTCTGGAACCGTTCTCAGTTATCAGTATTAAGTTTTGAGTAAGAAAAAGAAATTTGAAGGGATATTTTGTTCCTTACGTCCGTTATCCCTTATTTGTTCGCTTCCTTGTTTCGCTGCTTCCGCGTTTCGTTCCTTCTTATCTGCTGACTGCCGCCGCGGTCTCCACCTGCGAGTAACTCCGAATCGCCGCTGCCACGCCCGCGCCGCTCGGCACGCGGAATCCCTGATCGAGCAAGCACTTCTCGAGCGCCGCCAAGAACAGCAGCACGAACGGCTTCTGGCTGCAGTAGCCCATTAGCCCCACGCGCCAGATCTTGCCTTTCACCGACCCGAATCCCCCGGCAATCTCAATGTTGAACTCGTCGAGCAACTGATTCCGCACCTTCGCGTCGTCAACGCCGCTCGGGATCATCACCGCCGTGACCGTTGGCAGGCGGTCCGCCGGGTTCTTCACCAGCAGATCCAGCCCCATCATCTCAAGTCCCGCGATCAGCGCGAGTTGATTCACGCGATGCCGCTCCCAGCGCGCCTCCAGCCCCTCTTCCACCACCAGCCGCATCGCTTCTCGCAGCGCGAAAATCAGCGAAATCGGCGGCGTGTGATGATACAGCCGGTCTTTGCCCCAATAATTCATCGCCGTCGTCAAATCGAAATACCAGCTCTGCACTTTCGTCTTCCTCTTTCGAAACACTTCCTCGGCCGCCGGGCTCACCGTAATCGGCGACATTCCCGGTGGCGCGCTGATGGCCTTCTGCGACCCGCTGAAACAAATATCAATCCGCTGCTTGTCCACATCGACCGGCACCGCCGCAAGCGAAGCCACCGCATCCACAATCAGCAGCGCACCCAATTCGTCCGCGACCTTTCGGTAGGCATCGATGCCGGTGATCACGCCGGTCGAGGTCTCCCCTTGCGCGAAGCCGACAATCTTGATCTTCTTGCCTTTACCCGCGCGGCGCACATCCTCCGCATCCACCGGCTTCCCGTAGGGCGCCTCCACCTTTACAACTTTCGATGACGCCCGCATCGCAATTTCGTACATCCGTTCGGAAAAAACACCGTTGACCGCCACGATGCCTTCATCGCCTTCTTCCAGCGAATTCAGCACCGACGCTTCAATCCCTCCAGAACCCGAAGCTGAGAGCGGCATGGTGATCCGGTTTTCCGTCTGAAAAATCTGCCGCAGCAGGATTTGCGTTTCTTCCATGCAGCCCTTGAACCACGGGTCCATGTGCCCCACCAGCGGCGTGGCCATCGCGCGATAAACGCGCGGATCGATGGAAGACGGTCCGGGGGTCAGCATCAACCGGACAGGGGGATTGAGTTCGCCAACGTGTTGAGTCATGACGTTTTGCCCTTCTTTTTCTGGCGCTTGATTCTCGCGTTCCAATCTCGAACCGCCCGCGAATGCGCTCTCGGGGACTTTTCCTGCCACGGCGGGAACCTCAATTTTCGCGCAATCCCAACACCCACGCAACCGACAATTTGGCTGGGCCTGCTCGTCTAAGCCTATTATCTGAAACAGGCGGATTCGGAATTTCCGCGGCTACAAACAGTTTGATTCGTGGCATCCTCGGGAGGAACACCACGCCCAAAGGAGCTACTGCGATGTTACGCCCTCTAATTCTCTTGCTTGCACTCTCGTCCTGGCCCTTTGCGCAAAACATTTCCAGGGCACAAGGCGATGAAACGAAGATCATTGCGCTGGAAAATCTCTGGAACCAGATTCAGATCAACCATGACGCAGACGCCATGGGGACAATGCTGGACAGCGATTTTGTGCTCACCGATTACGATGGAAGCGTGATGTCCAAGGCCCAATTCCTGGCCTCCATCCGCGACAAGTCCAACCAGCTCACGGTTGAAGTTTCCGATGACATGAAGCTGCACCGCCATGGAGATACCGTGGTCGTCACCGGCGCAACCCGCGAAAAGGGCACGGAGAAGGGGAAACCCTATGCGCATCAAGGCCGCTTCACGGACACCTGGATCAAGAAAGACGGCCAGTGGCTTTGCGTCGCCAGTCAGTTGAGCCTGATCAGCAGCAAGTAGCTGCGGTTGCTGACACGGCGGCTGTGAAGCTTTTTAACGGCCGCACGACGGGTTGGGTCCGCAGCATTATGCGCGGGCATGGCGTTTCGAGAATTCAGTCTCGGCGCCCATTTTGAGCAATTTCCGAACTGTAGTAGGAATGCAGCGCCTGGTGGAACCGCTCGACTCTAGCTGGATTTGATTCTTTCTGGATCATGGATTCCAGGATG
>Ga0137412_10001549_pt1 | contig 17942 bp, 13 predicted proteins | sample CZODoug2_1_16fun_FD_122160 | JGI IMG/M metagenome (GOLD analysis project Ga0137412, IMG submission 122160) | Vadose zone soil fungal communities from Angelo Coast Range Reserve, California, USA - CZODoug2_1_16fungal (Hybrid Assembly) | ecosystem: Environmental > Terrestrial > Soil > Vadose zone...
GAGCCTGGCAGGCGCGGAGGTGGCCCGCCTGCGTACGTGGGGTACTGGAGAGAACCGCAACGGGGACTACCTCCAGGGCAGTCCCTGTCCACTGTTGGACATCCCGCAGACCTACATGGAGCCGATATTGGTGAAGAACGCAGCCGCTCGGGGAGCGGAGATCGTGTTCAACACCGAATACCTGTCTCACGTCCAAGACGCCAGGGGTGTCACCTCCACGCTTTGCGATCGGCTCACCGGCACGCAGTACACGGTCCGCAGCCGATACCTTCTCGGCGCTGACGGGGCCCGCTCACGCGTCGTCGAGGAACTGGATCTGCCCGTCGAAGGGACGATGGGCCGTGCCGGCAGCATCTACACGCTGTTTAAGGCCGACCTGGAGAAGTACGTCGCCCACCGGCCGAGCATCCTGCACTGGATCATGACTCCGGGCGCCGGCTATGGCGAGATTGGAATGGGCACCTTCCGCGCCATCCGCCCGTGGACTGAATGGATCGCCGGCTGGGGCTACGACATCGATGGCCCCGAGCCAGACCTGCGCCCCGAGGCGGTGATGCCGCGCATCCGTGAGATGATCGGCGACCCCGACGTCGAAGTCGAAATTGAGAACGTCACGACCTGGCAGATCAACCAGGCATGGGCGACTCAGTACTCCAAGGGCCGTGTCTTCTGCGGCGGTGACGCTGTCCATCGGCACCCACCGTCGAGCGGGCTGGGGTCAAACACGTCCATCCAGGACGCGTTCAACCTCTCGTGGAAGCTCGCGTACGTCCTCCGAGGCTGGGCAGGCCCACAGTTGCTCGAGACCTACACCGAGGAACGGGCGCCGGTCGGCAAGCAGGTCGTCGCGCGTGCCAACCAGTCCCGCGTCGACTATGGACCGATCAACGAAGCGTTTCGCACCGAGGGGCAGGCGGATGCCGTCGCCGCCGGTCTGGCGAAACTCGACGATCCAAGCGAGGCTGGTGTTTCGGCCCGCGATGCCCTCGTGGCCGCGATCGAGTTCAAGAACACTGAGTTCAATGCGCACGGCACCGAGCTAAACCAGCGCTACGAATCCAACGCGGTCATCCCGGACCCGGAGGCCCAAGAAGAGCAGTTCGTTAGCGACAAGGGCCTTTACCTACAGGCCACCACGCGACCTGGTGCCAAACTCCCGCACGTGTGGTTGGTCGACTCGTCAGGTCTGAAGGTCTCCACACTCGACGTCACCGGCAAAGGCCAATTCACTTTGATCACTGGGGTTTCCGGCGGCACCTGGGTAGCCGCCGTCGACAAACTCGACCTACCCTTCCTGTCCGCCGTGGTCATCGGCGCCGACGGTGCCCGCGACAGTTACGGCGACTGGCGGCGAACCTCCGAAACCGAAGAGGGCGGTGCGATTCTCGTCCGCCCTGATGGTTATGTCGCCTGGCGGCACGTCTCGGCGACTTCTGGTGATGATGCCTTCCACTTGCTTCGGGACGCAGTCGACGCGGTCTTGGACCGTTGACACTTGCGACCGAACGCCGAAGGAGCCGAGCGAGTTCCGCTTGTTGGAACGCATCGCCCGCAGGCAGCCTATGCGCGTTAGCGTCCAAGTGTAGGAAGCGAATCTCCGTTGTCCGATCGGGACTGCTCACGGAAAGAGGCGACGATGCGAGAGCGCGACGCAACCTCGCCTCGTCCGTTGTGTGGCCACGCTAGGTTCCAGGGCTGCACGTCATGACAGAGACCTCGGTCTACTCGTTCTGTCGCTTCTGTCCTGCTGCATGCGGTGTCGTCATCGACGTCCTCGACGGCCGCGCACACGCTGTGCACGGTGACACCGACCATGCGATGTCGCAAGGCTATGTCTGTCCGAAGGGCATGACCTTGATCGAGGATCAGTACAGCGCGCGACGCCTTCACAACGCGGCGATGTCCGTTCGAGGCGAACAGCAAACGGCCTCTGTCGCAGAAGTTCTCGATGACCTGGCAGCCAAGATCAGCTCGATAGTCGACGCATATGGCCCCGACGCAGTCGCCACCTTCCGCGGCAATGCGGCCTACACCGACCGAGGGGCGATGTTCGTAGCGCGACGTTTCATGGAGGGACTGGGCACTGCGAGCCGATACTCAACTCGGAGTCTCGACGCGGTCTCCAAGGAAGCTGTCGGCGCCCTCATGGGACGGCGTCCCGATTTCGCGGCCTTTCCCATCATGGACACCGAGCGCGCAACGTTGACAGTGCTGGTCGGCACGAACCCCGTGGTATCCCATGGCCACGATTTTTGGGCCGCCGACCCCGTCCGGCGTATCAAACGACTCCGCGAACGTGGCGAGCTCTGGGTCATCGACCCGCGTAGAACCGAGACCGCACGGCTGGCCGATCGACACATCGCACCGAGGCCAGGGACCGACTACGCAGTTCTCGCCTACATGGTCGGGGAAATACTCCGCGAAGGAAGCAACCAGCAGTACCTTGCTGATCACGCCATCAACGTCGATGCACTTCGCAGCGCGGTTGCTCCCTTCACCGCCGAGACAGTCTCGGCGATCGCTGATGTGGACATTGCGGATGTCGATGAGCTCGTCGCGGCGATTCGGCGTCACGGAAGGTTGGCCGGCAAGTCTGGCACTGGACTCTCGATGTCGGCGAATCCCTGTGTGCCCGAATGGCTCCTGTGGGCGCTACACATCGTAACCGGCTCCTTCGAGCGACCAGGGGGGCTCTGGTTCAACCCGGACTTCTTCGTAAGGGTTGACCGTCGACTGCGCGACGCAGCAAGCGGATTGACTCCGTCCTCAGCCGTGGCCCCGACAGGAAGCCCCGCACCGTCTCGTCCTGAATTGGCGCCGCGGCCAGATGAACGCCCTTCAGCCGCTCTCATCGACGAGATCGAGCAAGGAAATGTTCGAGCCCTTGTCGTCTTCGGCGGAAACCCAGTTCTATCGATGCCAGGGGAGTCTCGAGTCGCGGCCGCCCTGAGATCTCTGGATGTACTGGCAGTCATCGATGTTGCTCGAACGGGTACGACCGACCTGGCCACCCACGTGCTGCCTGCGCGCAGTCAGCTTGAGCGCAGCGATCTCACGGCAGCCACGATGCTCCTGCCCGTCATCTTCGGCCAGCACACCTCAGCGGTTGTTGCGCCGACAGGCGATGCCCAACCGATGTGGCGTCTGTTCGCCGAACTCGGGCGTCGTATGCACATCGATGTTCTCCCTGACGGTTTGGACCTCGAGAGCTCCGATGACGACGTGCTTTCGGTGGCGGCGAGCAGGGCCGATGTGCCGTTCGAGGAATTGCGTCGAGCCTCATCGGGAGTGGTGAGCGGTGGGCCCGAACTCGGATGGGTGGAGGAACTCCTGCTGCCCGATGGACGGTGGGATGCCGCACCTGCGGTACTCGTCGCGCAGCTGGAAGCCTTACCTCTGGTTGGTGACGAATCGCTTCGCCTAGTGCCAAGGCGGCAACGACGCCATCTCAACTATCGACTGACTGCGCTTGAGGACGAGGGCGTGCGCATGGACGCACCCGAATTCATCGTCAATCCAGTCGACGCCGGGGGTTTGAACCTGATAGACGGTCAGCAGGTCACCGTCCGGTCAGAGCACGGTGAGCTGACTGGCTGCCTCCGGGTCGACGATTCGATCAGGGAGGGTGCAGTCTCCATTCCGCACGGTTTCGAGCTGGCGAACGTCAACGCGTTGACTAGCACGTCCATCGATGTGGACCCCGTGTCGGGAATGGTGAGGATGGCCGGGGTCGAGCTCGAGGTGATGCCGTCTTGACTCCGACTGTGCTGGATCGAATCGCCAAACTCCTTGCTCTGTACCGCTCGCCGACAAAGGACGTGTCATGAAGATCGGAATCTTCGGTAGCTCGGGTGGACGCCAGTTGCTCGGCGATGAGCTCGTGGAGGATGCGCGCGCCTCTGCTGCGGCCGGCTTCAACTCGTACTGGCTTCCAAGCCAGAGGATGGGTCCAGATCCGCTCATTTCGCTCGCTCTGATCGGGCAACATGTGCCCAAGATCGAGCTCGGAATTGCGGTGAGGCCTACCTGGCCGCAGCACCCGCTAGTGCTCGCCCAGCAGGCACTGACCATCGCCTATTCGGTACCAGACCGCTTCTCACTCGGTGTTGGTGTGTCCCATCCAGGGATCGTTTCGTCATGGGGCTACGAATTCGATCATCCGGTCACACGCACTGAGGAGTATCTGAAACTGCTGGGGCAAGCACTTCGCAACGAGCCCAGTTCATTCGAAGGGAAATTCATCAGCGGCTCAGGGCCGCAAATACTTCCCGACCTCTCGGGCGGTCAGCCGCCCAAGCTGTACCTCGGCGCGCTTGGGGCCAAGATGCTCAGTCTGGCTGGCGCATTGGCAGACGGGACCATCGTGTGGATGACCGGCCCACGTACCATCCGAAGCTTCACACGCCCCACGTTGGACGCAGCTGCAGAGGCCGCAGGACGGCGGCCGCCACGCATCGTCGTGTCCATACCGGTGATGTGCACGAAGACTCCCGCTGCGGGCCGGCAGGCCGCTGCTCGGCAATTCCGGCTGCAGCCGAGTTACCGTGCCATGCTCGATCGCGAAGGACTGTCCGGGCCTGAGGATCTGGCGATCGTAGGCGATCAAGAGACGGTGGCGCACCGCCTTCAGGAGATCTTCGACGCCGGTGCCGACGAGATCATCTGCACTGAGTTCGGTACGGATGAAGATCTAGCGAATACGCGTGCGTGTCTCGAAGTGCTCGTCCACGCCTAACCGCGTTTGATTCGACAGTACCGGTGATAGCGACGAGCAGTCTCTACTAGATCGCGATCCGCGGGTTTGAGAACCCCAAGCTCGTAGGTGGCTATCAGGTCGGCGAACCGTCGGCGAAACTGGTGAACGTTCATGCCGAACTCCGGATAGAGGCCTTCGTCGCAGAGTCCGCCGTGCGGATCCCACAACAGCATGTACTTCAGGATGTCGCGGTCGAAGTGGTCCATGCCCATGTGCTCGTGATGATCGACGAAGTAGTTACTTCGCCTTTGGCGGCAGCAGCATGTCCTGCCATGATTGGTGTTGGTTGGCACCGCGGGCCAGGTTGGCCTGGGTGTAGGTCTTGCCGTCGGGCCCGACGTAGGTGCCGGTGGTGGGGTCGTACTGCGCGACGGCGATCGGCGGCGGAGGTAGTGCGGTGGAACCTGATGTGCCCGACGGTAATTGCGGGATCGATTGACCAGACAGGGTTGCGTTCGGGTCGCCCTTCCAGTCGTAGCCGTCGTTGAGCGGGACGTAGTTTTCGTCGCTTTCGCACATCGTCGCAGTCGGTGCGCGTTTGCCCGGTTTGGTTTCACAGGGGATGTTGCGGGCACCGCGGACGTTGAACGGTGAGTCCTGGGGGACCCGGCAGTACAGGTTGCCGGCGGGTCGGGGCGGATAGTCCACGTCGGTGGGGACGCGTTGCTGCTGCGGGGGCAGGAATCCCGTGGTGCAGGTCGGCGGCAGGTTGAGGTTCAGGTTGAAGCTGAGGTAACCGCCCGCGTAGGCCTGTCTGGTGTTGCGGTTGGCCAGGGTGGCGCCCTGCAGGTCGGCGATGCCCTGGGGAATGAGCACGAGGATTTGTTCGAGATCGTTCTTGTAGGTGATACCCACGTTGTCGAGGCCGACCAGGTTGTTCAGCAGGATCGGCAGCGACGGTTGAAACCGGTCCAGCAGCGCGCGTGGCGCGTCGGCGGCTGCGGGGCCGTCGGTGAACAGTTTGGACACCGCCGGGTCCTGGATCTTCAATTCCTTGGTGACCATCGCGATGTTGGCCGCCCACGCCGTAATGGAGTCGGAGGTGTTGGTTTGCGAGTCCAGCACGGGTTGGGACTGGTCGGTCAGGGTGATCAGGGAGTCGAGGTTGGTGCGGGCATCGATGGCCAAAGACGTCGACCCCTTGACCAACCGGGACAGGTCCGGACCGAGTCCGCCGACGGCGGTGTATCCCTCGTCGATGACGGTCTTGAGGTCGTCATGCGGGATGGCCTGGATGCCCCGATTGGTGGCGTCCAGCAGCGAGTTGATGTCGGGCGGGATCGAGGCACGGTCGACGGGAATGACGTCACCGTCCTTCAGCACCGGTCCGTTGCCGCTGCGGGGGCGCAAGGCGACGAACTGCTCACCGGCCGCGGTTTGACTGTGCACGCTGGCGTCGAGGTCGACGGGGATGTCCACGCCCGAATCCAGCGAGAGCACCACGTCGACGCCGCTGTCGGTAAGCGCGACACTGTCGACGCGGCCGACTTCGGTCCCGCGATAGGTGACGTTGCCGCCGGGGTACAGACCACCCGCGGCGGGCAGCTGCAGGGTCACCCGATAATGCCCCACCCCGAACAGATAGTTCGGCAGCCCCATGTAATGAAAGGCCATCAGGGAGACGGCAATCAGCGTGCCTGTGATGAAGACCGCCATCTGAGCGACTACTCGCCTTGGCAGGTACACGTTACGGCCCCTGATCGAAGTGGTAGGGCACCACCAGCGGATTGACCGCGGTGTAGGGACTGGGAAGTTGGCCGATGGTGCGGCCCCACTGCAATTCGAGTTCGGTGAGGTTGCCCTCGAATCGGGTGCCGGTGAAGAACGACGAGTCGAGACGGCTCAGCGTCAGGTCGATGACAGCGGTGAGGTTGGCGTAATCGCCGCGGCTCCAGACGGTGAGCGCTTTCTTCGGGAACGGGAAGGTGGGCAGCACATTCAGTGCCCGGGTCAATGCGGGACCAGCGTCGGCCAGCGACTTGAGCACCGGTGCCACGTCGGTGAGCTCCCGAATGAGGGCAGTCTTGGTTTGGTCGATCGCGTCGCCGGCCAGCGCGGAGAACTTACCCAGCTGGGTGATGGCGTCGCTGATGTTTTGGCGCTGGTCGTCGAGCACGGCGAGCGCGTCGGGGATGGTTTCAAGCGCCTTGTCGATGACCGGCTTCTGCGCGGCGATCTGCCCAACGAGGTTGTTGAGACTGTCTGCGGCGGCGATGATGTCGTCTTTTTGATCGTTGAGGTACCCAACGTATTTGTCCAGCTGCACGATCAGACTGCGCAGATCGTCGGCGCGGCCGGCGAACGCGGCGCTCAGCGCTTCGGTGATGTCCTGAGCTTGGCCAACCCCCCCGCCGTTGAGCACCAGCGAGACTGCCGCCAGCGTCTGCTCGGTGCTCGGGTAGGTGCCGGCAGCCGACAGCGGAATGAGTGACCCGTCGTGCAGCTTGCCCTGCGGCGGGGCGTCGGTCGGCGGTGCCAGTTCGACGTGCAGCGAACCGAACAGACTGGTCTGCCCCAACTTCACCGTCGCGTTGGCCGGCAGGTCGACATCGCCGTCGAGCGACACGGTCAGTAGCGCATGCCAGCCCTGCAGTTCGACCTTCGTCACGTTGCCGACCGTCACGTCACCCACACGGACCCGCGAATTGGGCTGCAAATTGGTGACATTGGGCAACTCGGCTTGGATCGTGTACGCACCAGGCCCGCCACCGGCGGTGCCGGGAAGCGGCAACGTGTTCAGCCCATGCCAACCGCAGCTCGAGGATCCCGCCAGCGCCACCGCGACCCCGACACCGGCGGTCGTCCTCCGTAGCCTCTGAACCGTCATTGGCCACCCCCGTGCGGGACCATCATTCCGGTCAGGCCAGCGTCCGGATCGGTCGGCGCGGCCTGCGCCGGCGGCGGTACCTCGGCGGCCAGCGCCGCCGGCGTTCCATCGGCCGGTGGCGGCGCATCGGTGGGGGCCGGTTGCGGCGGAACATAGTCCGGACGCATCCAGTCCTCGCTGTAGGTCAGCTCGTTGGGCCGGGCGTTGGTACCGACGAAGGGGTTGAGTCCCAGCGGTAGGAAGTTGTACTGCCGGTTCTTGATGATGGGGGCCAGGTACTGGACGCACAGTTTGGCCGATTGTTCAGCACCCAGGCGAGAAGCCGCCTGGATTGCCCCGCACAGGAACGTGATCGGATTCTGGAAGTTGTTCACCGACAACGCCCCGCTCAACGTGCCCTGGGCGGGCTGATAGATGTTGAGGAAGTTCTGAAATGTGTTCGGAACGACGTGCAGCGCGTCCTTGATGTCGGGGATGCTGTCGTGCAGTGCTTGCGATACCGAGGCGAGTTTGTCCGCCGTGATGCCCAACGACTCCCGGTTGTCGTTGACGAAACCAGTCAGATTTCCGGCCAGATCGCTGAGGTCGTGTACGGCGTTGCCGACTTCGTTGGGGTCGTTGGCGACGAGGTTGGTAACGGTGGCCAGGTTCTGGTTGAGCTGGGCGAGCAGGCCAGCGGAACCCTGCAACGCCGACACCAGGATCGACAGGTTCTTCAGGGTGGAGAACAGGTCGTTGCTATGGTCGCCGAGCGCCGAGATCGCTTGAGAGAGTTTGATGATGGTGTCGCGGATGGTGGGGCCCTGGCCGCGCAGGTTGTTGGCGGCGGCGTGGACGAAGGCACCGAGGGGACTGACACCTCCCGGCCGGGTGGGCTGCAGAGCGTCGTTGAGTTTTTGGAGCTGTTGACGGAAGTCGTCGAACTCCACGGGCACCGCGGTGCGGTCTTGCCCGATGACGGTGTTGTCGGCCATCACAGGTCCCGAGGTGTAGGCCGGGGTGAGCTGGATGGCCCGCGAGGTGACCAGCGACGGCGACAGGATCACTGCCTTGGCGTCGGCCGGCACCTTGTATTGGTCGTCGAGCCAGAAGCTGATCTTGACCCGCAACGGCTGCGGTTCGATCTTGTCGATCGTGCCGACCGGCACGCCAACGATGCGCACCTCGTCGCCGACGAAGATGCCGTTGCTGTTGTCGAAGTAGGCGACCAGATGTGTGCGACCGCCCACCCCGCCGTCACGCAGTGTGACGACGATCCCGGCGACCAGTACCAGGACCAGGACCGCGGCCAGCCCGATCCGGGTGTTGCGTGCCCTCACCGGCCTGCCTCCGGACTAGTAGGGGCGGCCGGTGCGGCGGGTGCGGGTGCGGTGGGCACCTCGCCGGGCGCCAACTGTAGGACGGGTGTGGGTGTGGGTGGTGCGGCGACGACCGCGGGTGGGCCGGGCGGCGGTCCGCCCGGTGGCGGCGCGGGCAGCGGCTCCCGGAAGGGGTAGCAGCCAGTGGGGCCGGGCAGCGCTATGCCGGGTGGGCCGCACCCCTGATCACCGGTGTTGCCCGTAATTGCGTCGGGCAGTGTCAGATTCGGGTCGCCGCCCTGACCGGTCCGCGGGAACGGCACGGGCAGCGCGGGGATCCCCGGCTGGCCGATCTGTGGATCGACGCGCTGTGACGGCAGCAACGTGTTGGGGTCAAGGCCGAGGTCGGAGAACGCGGCATCGACGAACGGCTGCACGAACTGTCCGGGTAGCAAGTTGGCGAGGTAGGCCTTGAAGAAGGGCCCCGAACTCACCGACTCGCCAAGCGACGTCGCGTAGTCGCGCAACCCCTTGAGCGCTTCTTGAACCCTGGCCTTGCGATTGTCGACGATGGTCAGCACGCCGTTGAGCCTGTCCAGGGTGGGTTTGAGTGTGGTGCGGTTCTCGGCGATCAACCCGCTCAGCTGCTGGCTGAGGACCGAGAAACCGTTCGACAGCTGATCCAGTGCGCTGCTTTGGCTTTCCAGCTGGATCAGCAGCGCGTTGGTGTTGGCGACCAGGTCGACGATCTCGTCGCTGCGCTGTGCCAGAATTCCGGTTGCCTTGCTGGCATTGCCGAGCAGCGCCCGTAGCTCCGAGTCGCGTTCATCGAGGGTCTGAGAGAACCGTGCCACCCCGGCTACGGCCTCCTGCAATTGCGGCGGGGTATCGGCGAAGGTCTGTGCCAGCACCGTCAGCGAGTTGGACAGCTGATCGGTATTGAGCCCGCTGATGGTCGCCGAGAGGTCGCCGAGGGCGTCGGGAAGCTGGTAGGGCGAGGTGGTGCGCTCCAGCGGGATGGTGCCCCTCTGCGAGCCGCCGCCGCGCGGGGTGACTTCCAGAACCTTGGAACCCAACAGCGCCTTGGTCTTGATTGCGGCCTCGGTGCGATCACCCATGCGGACGTCGTCGGCGACGTCGAATGTCACCAGAGCGTGCGAATCCTGCAACTTGATGCTGCTGACCTCACCGACCTTGAAGCCCGCAACCTGCACCGCCGCACCGGTTTTCAGGCCACCCGCGTCGGCGAAGTACGCGGTGTAGGTCTCGCCGTTGGTGAAGAACGGCAGGCTCTTGAACTGCAGCGCGCCGATCACGAGGGCGGCCAGCACGATAGCGCCGATGACACCGAGGACGACTGGGTTGCGTTCTGAGAAGGGTTTCACTTGGGTGTGCACCGCCCCGAGTCCTGGCCGGCCAACTTGACGTACACCGGCTGACCGCCCTTTCCGTTGACCTTGAGCACCATCTCGCAGAGGTAGAAGCTGAAGTAGTCCCCGTATAGCGCCTGGCGGGTCAACACGTGATAGGCGTCGGGCAGGGTGTTGAGGTAGTCGTCGAAGAAGTCCTTGTCGGCCAGCACCGTCGATGCCACCCGATCGGTTTGGGTGAGGGCATCCTTCAGTGGCGGGCGGGCTTGGGCGAGCAGGTCGCTGATGGACGCGGTGGCGGCGTTGGCGTAGGCCAGCCCGTTGCTGAGGCCCTGTTTGCGGGCCTGTAGGCCTGCCACCAGTGAGGACAGCGAGTCGACGGCCTTGGCGAACTGGTCGCCCTGACCGGCGAGCGAGCCGAGGACGGTGTTGAGGTTGACCACGACCTGCCCGATCAGCTGATCCCGGTCGGCCAGCGTGCTGGTCAGCGCCGCGGTCTGCGTCAAGAACGAGCCGATGGTGTCGCCCTGACCTTGGAACGCGGAGATCAGCTCACCGGAGAGGGCGTTGACTTGGTTGGGGTCCAGCGCGCGGAAGAGCGGCCGGAAACCGCCGATCAGCGCATCCAGGTCCAATGCAGGAGCGGTCCGGTCCAACCCGATGGTGGCACCCGCAGTCAGCTTGCGGGTCCCGCCGGCTCCTTCCAGGAGTTCGAGGTACCGTCCGCCGATCACGTTGTCATACCGGATGGCGGCCTTGCTGCCTTCGGTTAGGACGACGGTGTCGTTGGCACTGAACTGCACCGACGCGGTTCCATCGGCGTTGACCGAGATGTGGGCGACTTTGCCTACTTCGACGCCTGCGACACGGACGAAGTTTCCGTTCGCGAGCCCGCTGACGTTGCTGAAGATCGCCGTGTAGGTCTTGCCATCGTCGAAGCGGAACTGCGCGTAGATCGCCAACAGAGCGAATGTCCCAAGCAGACACACCACCACGAAGACGGCGAGCCGCGCGACGGCGCCCGACAAGTTGTCCTTCACGGTGTCCTCTCCTGAGTTGGGGCTGTGGACTGGCGTTCGTTCATGGTGACGGTGCCGCCGGTACCGGCAGCGATGTAGCCGGCGGATTGGGTTGCAGCTCTGCCGGATTGGGCACCACGAAGGGTTCGGAACCCGACGGCGGCGGGCCTGGTTCACGCGGTGCCATCGGCGGGGGAGCCGGTGGCTCGCCGGGATAGAGCGGGGTGCCATCGGGGCCGTACATCGGCGCTCCGTAGGGCGGTGCGCCCGGATAGGGAATCGGGCCGGGTGCCGGGCCCCTGTCCTGTCCCCGCAGGGTCGGTGGTTGGGGTATTCCCCGGGTGACCGGGAAGAGGTCGGTGTAGAACGGTCGCCCAATCCCGGGATTGGGACGGATGTCGACCCCGGTGCCCCACCCGGTATTGGTGACCAAATCGCGGACGGGGAAGTTCTTCGCGACATCGGGCAGCGAACCGCAGCTCGGCTTGCCGCCGGGACCTCCCTTGGCCGCGACGATCGGTAGGTTGTCCGGGTAGCGGTACTGGTCATCACCAAACAGCAACGCGGCGTCGACGATGAGTGATTTGCCGTTGTCGCCGCCGAACATTCGGTAGTAGACGGTGTCGAGCAGCGCCTTGGCACCCACCACCATGCAGGTGTACTCAGGGTTGTACTTGGCCAACAGGGCCGTCGTCGACTGAAGTTCGTTGATCGACCGGATGAAGCTGTCGCGGTTCGGCGCGAGCAGGTTGATACCGCTGTTAGAGAAGCCGGTGATGTTGAGTAGCAACGAGTCCAGTTGCTTCGACTGCCTGGTGACGGTAGCGCTGGTGGTGCTGGCCGCGTCTAGGGTCGCCAGAATGTTTTGCGCCGCAGCGCTATAGGTGTCGGCCAACCCCTTCAGTGAGCGCCAGTCTGCGCGGATGGTCTCTGAACGCGGGTTCAGCTGCAGCAGTACTTGGTTCAAGTCGGTGGTGGCCTCGCCCATCCGCTCACCCTGACCGCGGACGCCCTCGGCCAGGGCGGACAGGATCGCGTTGAGTTTCGCGGGATCGACCTGGTTGAGGAGACCCACCAGGTTCTCGAACACCGTGTTGACTTCGGTGCTGACGTTGTCTGACCTCAGTACCGCTCCCGAGACCAGCCGCTGCGGGCTGGGGTCGCTGGGGTAGAGCAACTCGACGTACTTGGCACCGAAGATGGTGGTGGCCTGAATGCGGGCCGCCACGTTGGCCGGAATGAACTTGATCTGATCGGGAAACAGGTTCAGCTTCAAACTGACTGGGGTCTTGCCGCCGGTGATCGTGCCGACCTCGCCGACCTGCACACCCCGCAACTTGACCTTTGCACCGACCTCCATCACCAAGCCAGCCCGGTCGGAAACCAGGGTCACCGGGACGAAGGAGGTGAAGGTCTTGTTGAACGCGCCCATGGTCGCGTAGACGAACGCAATGATCACCACGAACAGCGCGAGCGCCGACCACCGCTGGGACGCCCGGCTCTCACCCCGCTCTGTCGCCGCCATCCTCAACCCGCAAAGTCGAAGTGACCGGTCTGACCGTAAATGGCCAGCGAAACGAACAGCACCACGACCGACGCGGTGATCATCGAGGTCCGCACCGCCCGGCCGACGGCCTCACCGACCCCGGCCGGACCGCCCGAGGCCGCGTACCCGTTATAGGTGTGCACCAGCATGATCACCACGGCCATCACGAGCGCCAGTACGAACGACCACAGCAGATCGTCGGTGGACAGGAACGTGTAGAAGTAGTGGTCGTAGACACCGGTCGACTGCCCGTAGTAGATGGTGGTGCCGAAGCGGGCGGCGAAGAACGACGCCATCACCGCCACGCAGTACACCGGGATGACGACCACCACGCCAGCGACCACCCGAGTCGATGCCAGATACGCCACCGAGCGGATACCCATGACTTCGAGGGCGTCGATCTCCTCGCTGATCCGCATCGCTCCGATCTGTGCAGTCGCCCCGGCGCCGATGGTCGCCGCCATGGCGATGCCGGCGGTTAGCGGCGCGATGACGCGCACGTTGAAGAATGCCGAGGCGAAACCGATCAACGCCTCCACGCCCACTTGGGAGAACTGGTTGTATCCCTGCACCGCGACCAGAGCGCCGGTGGACAGTGTCAGAAACCCGACGATCGCAGTGGTACCACCAATCATCACCAGTGCGCCCGTGCCCAGGCTCATCTGGGCGATCAGCCGGATCGTCTCGGAGGTGTATCGAGTCACCGCGTCGCCGACCGAAAACACTGCCTTGGCATAGAACTGAGTCTGCGCGCCGATCCGATCAACACCGTCGACGACACCTCGTGCCCGACCGATGATCAGTGGAAACCGCTGCGCCACAACCAGCCCGGCGCTCATGGTGTCACCTCGAAGCCGACGGCGGTGACGACCACGTTGATCACGAACAACGCGACGAAGGAGAACACGACCGTCTCGTTGACCGCGTTGCCGACGCCGGCGGGACCGCCGCCCACCGAAATGCCCATGTAGCAGGCGATCAACCCGGCGGTCAGTCCGAACAGCGTCGCCTTGATCAAGGCAACGACGACATCACTCAACCCGGTGATCAGGGTCATCCCCGCGACGAAGGCGCCAGGGGTGACGTGCTGGAAGTACACCGAGAAGGCGAAACCACCGGCCAGCCCGACCAGGATCACCAGCGACGACAACAACAGCGCAACCGTCGTCGCCGCGAGCACCCGCGGCACCACCAGCGACTGAATCGGGTTGATCCCCATCACTTTCAGTGCGTCGAGCTCTTCGCGAATCGTGCGCGCGCCCAGATCTGCGCACATCGCCGTGGCGCCAGCTCCAGCCACCACCAACACCGTCACGATCGGGCCGGTCTGATTCACCGTGCCCAATGACGCACCCGTCCCAGAGAAGTCCGCCGCCCCGAACTCCACCAACAGCACGTTGAACGTGAACACCGTCAGCACGGTGAACGGGATCGACAACATCAACGTCGGCACCAACGACACTCGCGCCACGAACCACGTCTGCAACAAGTACTCACGCCACGAGAAAGGCCGCCGGAACATGCAGACGAACGTGTCGAGCGCCATCGCCAGAAAGCCACCCAAACCCCGAAACGGCTTGGCGAGAACACCTGTCGACACCATTACCGGGCCCATCGTGTCGACGTGAGGGTTCGAACCCGCCCCGGCCATAGCAGGACAGATGCGTAGGTGTCGTCGGTGGTTACCCTCACGAGCCGAGCATCATCATTCCGCCATCGATGGCCAGTGTCTGACCAGTGATGAAGCCTGCTCCCTTGGAGGCCAGGAAGACGAGTGCGGGGGCGATATCGGCGTCGGCATCTCCCAAGCGGCCGAGCGGAATCGACTTCATCTGCTGCGCATAGAGTTCGAGGGCTTCCGGTCCACGCGAAGCCATGGCCTCCCGCTGGGCTCGCAGCCGACCCGTGTCGACTAACGGCGCGACGGCGTTGACACAGATGTTGTATTGCGCCCACTCGAGCGCCACGGTTCTCGTCCACGCGCCGATGGCGCCCTTCGACGCCGCGTAGTGGGCACTCGTCGGGAGGCCACGGACGGCTGCGATTGACGTGAAGTTCACGACCCGGCCGCCGCCTGCCCGGCGCATCGACGGGAATGCGGCCTGAGTCACGTGAATCGTGCCGAAGACATTCACGTTGAATTGCAACTCGAGGTCGCGATCTGACAGGTCTTCGGCGGGCATGGAGCGGTTGGGGCCCGCCTCGTAGGCTGCGGCGTTGAAGAGGACGTGAACGTCGCCGAACCAGTCTTCGATTTCTCGAAAGACGGCTTCGACCCGTTCACGCCGGGTGATGTCGCACGACGAATAGTGCGTCGTGGACTGATCCAGGGACTCGGGTGCTGAATCCGGTAGGTCGATGACGGCGATTCTCGCGCCGGCTGCGCCGAGTGCGCGGACCACAGCCGAGCCGATCCCGCCCGCCCCACCGGAGACGACGACATTGGTTCCCGTGAGATCAAGCATGTGAGTTCGCCTCTCGAACCATTGAGTTGGGCGGCTCGTTGGTCACGAGCCACAGATCCGTTCGGCGCCGCGACGGACGAACTCCACTAGTGGACTGCGCTAGCTTCGCGTGGGACATCGGCCGGGTCGAGTTTGATGTCGATGAGGGTGGGGGTGGTGATGTCTTGGGTGAGTTTGAGTGCGATTTCGAGTTCGGCGGGGTTGGTGGCGGTGAAGCCGCGGCCGCCGAGGGCGTCTGCGAGGTCGGCGAAGGATGGCCAGGTGAACAGTGATGTCGAGGGGTCCATGTCGCGGACGGCGAATTGTGCGTATTCGGCTCCGTAGGAGCCGTCGTTGAGGACGAGGACCGTGATGTCGAGGCCATAGCGGACGGCGGTGTTGAACTCGACAAGGCCGCCGTTCATGAATCCGCCATCACCGACTGCGAACAGAACCGGTCTCGGGTCGGCGACGGCGGCGCCGACGGCGGCGCCCATGCCTAGCCCGATCGCTCCGTAGCCGAAGGTATGCACGTAGGCGGACGGGTGGGGCACGTGTACTCGGCGGACTGCGGTGAACACCGAGCGCCCGGTGTCGTAGACCACCGTGCGGTCGGCTGGAAAGTGGGCGTCGATCGTGTCGAAGACGTCGTCGATGTAGGCCGGTTTGTTCGGGGTCAAGGGTCTGTTCTTGTCGGCCACCACTGCAGCGATCGAGGGACCGAATCCCGTCGGCGCGAGGTCGGCCTGCTCGAGTAACTCGAGCAGTGCCGTGGCGGTGGCTGCGGCGTCGCCGACGACACCGACGTCGACGAACGGGCGCCTGCTGATGACCGATCGGTCCAGGTCGACGCTGATCACAGCTTTGCCGGTGGTCAGCCGGGTGCTGTCGGTGGTGCGCTGGTTGAGCCCGGCACCGAAGAAGACGACACAGTCCGCGCGCGCGATCACGTCTTGGGCTGCGAGGCTGGCCAGGTTGCCGAAGATGCCGATGTTCCACGGGTGGCCGGCGAACAGGTCCATACCCCGCAGCGTCGTGCCCAGAGGTGCATGCAGGCGCTTGGACAGCTCCAGAATCGCCTCGTACGCGCCCGGCGAGGACGCCGCGCCGCGGCCGGCGACGATGAGAGGCTTGCGGGCGCTGAGCAACGCACCCGCCGCGCGGTCGAGCGCGTCGGCGTCAGGCGCAACGACCTGAGTGTCGTACTGCCACGGCGTCGCCGTCTCCGACGTCAGCTCCCACCAGAACGCATGAGGCACGTTCAACACAATCGGGCGTTGCTCAGCGAACGCCCGCCGCACCGCGATCGCAAGATCACGCAACGCGGTGTCCGGACGGCGGACCTGCTCGAAACCAGCACCAGTCGGCAACACGAACGCCGCCTGATCAACGTCTTGGACATGCTCGTAGTCATCGGCCGGGCTATCTCCGACGATCATGATCATCGGAGCACGCACCCGGGCAGCCTCCACCAGCGCCGTCAACGTATTCGTCAATCCCGGACCCCGTGTCACCGTCGCCACACCCAACCGGCCAGTCCGCTGCGCGTATCCACACGCCGCCATCACCACGCCCGCTTCGTGCACCGCCGCGTAATAACGCACCCCGGGAATCCGGGTATACGTATCGACGAGAAACAAATTCCCGTCACCAGCAAGCCCAAAAATTGAATCAACGCCATTCGCTACGAGAGTCTCCGCCATCACTTGATGCAGATAATTCACAACACCCACCTCTGAATAATCCGAGGACACTTCCAACCAAGGCCCCTGGCATCGCGACGCTAACGGGCAGCCAAGGCCTACGGGCGGACCGTTCCAGCAACCGGAACTCGAGGTATAGCGGAGGTTATGAGGGCCAACGGCGTGGAGGCAGACCATTCACCGCGCTGAGCGCTTCATCCTCTGTCGGTTCGATCAGCGCCCGACGAGCGACGGCTAGGAGAGCGACGGGATCGACTAACTTGACCCGAGGCCGACCGGTCCGCATGCCTTCGCGCCGCTCGTGGGCGTCGATCGCCCTCCAGGCGCGGACGTCCAAGGCAGCCGGCAGTTGCGTTGCGACGTCTCGCAATTCGGCAGTCGGCTGTACCAATCGCTCGGCGAAGAAGTCCTCGACGAGGCATGCCACGGTCTGCTTGGCGCATTGCTTGTTCGTCCCGATGACGCCGGTCGGCCCGCGCTTGATCCAGCCAGTCACATAGGCGCCTATCACGGGCTGGCCCGACTCGGGATCGAGAACCCGCCCGTTGCGGTTCGGAATCCTGGCACGGGCGGAGTCGAACGGGACGGACCCGAGCGGTTTGCCGCGGTAGCCGACCGACTGGATGACCAGACCGCAGTCAATTTCGTCGAACTCGTCGGTCGGCACGGCACGGACGTCCGATCCATCGGCAACCAACGTGTTGCGCACCAGGCGGATTCCGCTCACGTGATGTCGGCCGATCAGCCGTTCCGGCGACGCGCAGAAGCGGAACACGACCCGGCGATCATGGCTGGGCATGCGCCCGACGAGTCCGGACAGGAAGGCGACCTTCTGGATGGCCGCGAAGCCCAGGGCGCGATCGGGGTCAACGGTATTGCTGCCGAACCCTTCGGGTTCGACGGCGACGTCGAGTTCGGGCACGTTGAGCAACCCCAACAGTTCGCCGTTGGTGAACGCCGCATCGGCCGGGCCGCGACG
>Ga0137412_10001550_pt1 | contig 17941 bp, 17 predicted proteins | sample CZODoug2_1_16fun_FD_122160 | JGI IMG/M metagenome (GOLD analysis project Ga0137412, IMG submission 122160) | Vadose zone soil fungal communities from Angelo Coast Range Reserve, California, USA - CZODoug2_1_16fungal (Hybrid Assembly) | ecosystem: Environmental > Terrestrial > Soil > Vadose zone...
GCGATTGCGACGGCCAACGTAGCGATGAATACCAGGTTGACCGCCATGGCATTGACTGCCAACCGGCGGCGGTCCACTCTGTCGGCGATGGCGCCTGCCGCCAAACCCAGCAGCAGCCAGGGCAGCTCTCTAATTGCGGAGACACCAGAGACGAGCGCCGGTTGGGTGGTGACAGTGATCGTCACGAGTGGAAGGGCGGTCCACGTCATCCCAGCCCCGAAACTGGAGGTCGTGCTTGCCGTCCACAGTAATCGGAACGGCGTACCGAGCGTAGATTCAGTCACCGCGGCTCGCTTCTCGTATCGACCAGTATCAGAAGTAACGTAGCGGCTAGCTTCTGATACTGCAACAGCCGCTCGTCACGAAATTAGGCCCGGATCACTCGCCGATCTTGAGGATATGGCCCGTCAATGTCCGAAATGTGGGGCCATATCTTCAAGATCGGCGACTGGAGAAGCCGTAGAAATGCGCTCGTGCCGTAGCTACGAATCCCACGCTTGCATATGTCGCGGCCGGTGCCGGGTAGTCCGCCCGCGGGCCGGTATTGATGAATACCCGGTCGCCGCCGCGGGCCGCGATCTGCGCGCACGCCTCTAGGCAGAGCGCTCCGGCCAGACCCTTCCGCCGGTGCTCCGGCACCACGCCGAGCGGCTCGATCTCGGCGCATCCGATTGCCGGATCCCACCACACAGTGCAGCACCCGGCCAGGCTGCCGTCCGGCGCCTCGACGACCAAATCTAATTCCTGGTCATACAACCATGTACGACGGAGCGATTCGAAATGCGCCGCAGTGAAGCTGCTGGTCGCGTCGGGCGAAACCGTGCGCGCCACCCCTTCGGCCCAGGGCAGCGTCATTGGACGCCACGCCGCTCGGTGCACCGCCACCCGCTCGGCGGCTTCGGCGGAATGCGTGCCGCGGATCCGGTAGCCGGCGGGCAATTGCGGGAATTCCGGGGTTGCCGCGCGAAACATGCCGACGAGCGGCGCAGCTCGACCAGCTCTCTGGAAACCAGCCTCGATGACCAACGAACGCAATACCTCGTCGCCGTCGAATACCGGAATCACCAGGTCTGAACCCTCGGCGGTTGTCATCGCCCAGTCCAGGAGCGGTCGGGCGGCTTCAGGGCGAGCTTGCACGAGAAGTTCGCCTGAGGTCACGCCGGCCCAACCGAGAATCCCGCCGTCCTCGGCGAGTATGGTTTCGCTGGGCAATTGGTCGGTCGCCGCCTCCCAGCCAAGACCGCCGGGATGCGAGCTGTACGGCCACAGCCGGCTGACGAGCTGCTGTACGACCGTCGTGTCCGCGGAACCTTGCCAACCGCGCAGGCTCACCATCCCACCGACTCTACGCGGCCGCTAAACACAGTCGCGAAACTGCGGGCCTGGCCAAAATTAGCGAAGAAATACTCAGCGCCTGCGGCGGCCGGCTTTCCGCCGGTTACGCCGAGCAGGGAGAGACCGGGTGACAGCGCTCAGGTGAATAGGGCCGCCGGAAGGTCGGCGCGGTCCGGAAAGCTCGTCTGAGTCCCTCGCGCCTGGACGCTGCGTCCGGCAATGACCGTTGCCCGCGCCGCGCTGACGGGTAACGCGAATCCGGCCGCCAGGAAGTATGAGAGTGCACCGACAAAGGCGTCTCCCGCTCCGGTCGTGTCCACCGCCCGCGCGGGCACGCCGGCGACGTGCTCAATGTCGCCGTCACAAGCGACCAGGCACCCGGCCTCGCCGAGCGTAATGACAACACTCCCGGCACCGCGATCTATCAGGGTTCGGGCAGCGGCCGCGGCATCATCGACTGTCCGCACCGGACGATCGGTGAGTAGCGCCGCTTCTCCTTGATTAGGACAGAGTATGTCGCTCAGCTCAATGAGTTCGACCGGCAGATCCGTCATAGCTGGCGCCGGATTGAGCATGGTCCGGACGCCATCGGCGCGCGCGATCCGCAACGCCGCCAACGTGGTTGCGACCGGCAGCTCGAGCTGGCAGGCCACCACGTCAGCAGCCGCCATCGCCGGCCGGGCCCGTTCGAGCTCGTCTGCGTTGAGCAAATCATTAGCGCCGGTCACGATGACGATGCTGTTATGCGCCTCGTCGTCAACCATGATCGGAGCGACCCCGGAGAATGCCTCGTCGGTCACCGCAACGTGCGTCGTATCCACGCCCCATCGGCGAAAATTCTTCAACGTGCCCTCGCCGAACACGTCCTGGCCGAGCTTGGTCACCATGCTGACGCGCGCTCCCAGCTTGGCCGCCATCACCGCCTGGTTGGCACCCTTCCCGCCATAACCGAGGTGAAATGCGCTGCCATGCAGGGTCTCGCCCATCCGCGGCAGTCTGGGAACATAGCTGATCAGATCGATATTCGCCGCACCGACGACACACACCGTCGGCGCCCGGTCTCCGTCGATCGATGCCACCTCCGTCCTGATATGTCGGCAACGTACCCGATCCACGACGGATACGGCGGCGAGTCGGGCGTCTGCCGCGATCGAAATGTAGTCTGGCTACAAGCCGCGACTCAAACACTTCCCCCAAGAGTTGTCGTGGGACGGATCAAATGACCAGGACACGCACGGCCGAGCCAACCGGTTTGCTCGATGTCATCACCATCGCGCTTCCGCGCCTGCGCAGGTCTGAGCACAAGGTCGCGCGGGCGGTATTGGCCGATCCGGAACGCGCCGTGTGCTCCAGTCTTGCGGCCGTCGCACGCCATGCCGGTGTCAGCGAGCCGACCGTGATGCGATTCTGCTCGGCAATTGGCTGCAGCGGCTTCTCCGACTTCAAGCTCCGGCTGGCGCAGAGCCTCGCACTCGGCGTACCAGCTACGCAGTCGACGATTGCCGCCGACGACGACGTCGCCGCCATGGTCGGAAAGGTGTTCGACTATTCGATTACCAGCCTCGACCATGCCCGCCGCGCCATCGACCGGACGCTCGTCGAGCGCGCGATCGATACACTCGCCACAGCCGACACCATCCTCTTCCTCGGGCTCGGCGCGTCCGGCATCGTCGCCCAGGACGCGCAGCAGAAGTTCCCACTCTTCGGCATTCCATGCCACGCACCAGTGGATACGCATCAGCAGTTCATTGCTGCCTCGGTTGCCGGCCCGAACGACGCCGTCGTCGCAATCTCGAACACCGGCCGTTCGACGGCGATCCTCGACGCGGCCGCGATCGCACGCGCTAACGGTGCCCCGGTTATCGGTATCACTGGCGGCGTCAGCCCGCTACTGCAGCATTGCGATATCGGGATCGTTGTGGAGACGTTGGACAATACCGACTTCTATACGCCGACAATCTCTCGCCTGGCGCAGCTGGTAATCATCGACGTACTGGCCACCGGTGTGGCGCTCCGCCACGATCACGCATACATCGAACGACTTCGCGTAATGAAGGCGCGCCTCACCCAGATGCGTACCGGTGAGCGGCACGACGCGCCGCGGTAACCCGCTGCTGAGGGCTTGGTCCACAGTGGTACGTAAATGCCTGCTGGGCGTTAATTGCCCTCTTGACGGAATCCCTCGCCAACCGTAGCGTCACTACAAAACTCGGGTTTGCAAGATCATCCGGCCGGCCTTCTGTAAAGCGCCGCCCGCCGGCAATTGGCGGGCGGAGCTACGCAGTGCCGCCGGCATCGTAGTTGTCATTGACAAATGACGGCCCGAAGAGTTGGACGGACGCTCATGATGAGGCGACGTGATTTCCTCAGGGGCATGGCGGCGACCGGCGCGGCGGTCGCGGCATCCGGTGCCGGGCTTACCGCATGCGGCTCATCCGGCTCGGGCGGTGGAAGCGACTCATTGCGCGTCTTCACCCAGACCGGCCCGCCCATCGCCAGCGCGGTAACGGCATCGGCCGCGCCGTTCAAGAAAAAGAACGGCACCGACGTAAAGCTGCTGACCTCGCCGTTCGGCCAGCTCTACACCAAGATTCTGGCGGACTTTGAGACCGGCGGCGGCGCCTATGATGTCGTGCTCTGCGCATCGAGCTGGCTGGGCGACCTACATCCGTTCATCGAGGATCTCACCGACCGCATTAAGGGCGACACTGGCCTCAAGTGGAACGACGTCATCTATCAGGGAAATGCTCAGTGGGCTGGTCGGCAGGTCGCGATGCCGATCGACGGTGACAACCAGCTGTGCTATTACCGTACGGATATCCTCAGCGACAAAGGGCTCAGCCAACAGTTCCAGAAGCAGTTCGGCAAGCCGCTAGCGCCGCCGGAGACCTGGGACGATTTTATGAACATCGCCCGGTTCTTTGGCGATGGCAAACATGGCGTGCACGGCGTGGTCGAGGCATACCGGCACGGCGGCCAGGCATTCTGGTATTACATGTCGAACTGCATCTCGTATTGCGCGCTGCCTGATGCGCCCGGCGCATTGTTCTTCGACGACAAGGACCTAACGCCGCTGGTCAACAATCCCGGACACGTCAAGGGTATGGAGAATTACGCCGAGGCCGTGAAGTACGGTCCGCCCGGCATGATCAACTTTGACAGCAACGAGGTGCGGCAACGATTTGCGAATGGCGAGGCCGTGCTGGCAATCGACTGGGACGACACGCCGATCGTCGGCGAGCTGCAGAAGAACAGCAAGGTAAAGGGCCACATCGGCTCGGCGTTGCTGCCCGGCTCGAACAAGGTGTACGACTATCGCAAGCAGGATTGGGTTACGCAGGCGAAGCCGAACCGGCCCGCGTGGCTCGCGTACGGCGGATGGGTCGGGGTGGTGCCGAAAAAGGCGCGCAACGTCGACCTCGCATACAAGTATCTGTCCTTCCTGGCCGGTCCGGAATTCAGCTTGAAGATGGTCACAACCGCGAACAGCGGCATGAATCCATTCCGCCAGTCCCACCTGTCCGACCTCGCAGCGTGGAAGAATATTGGCTACCCGGAGCCGGACCTGGGCCTCTATCTCAAGGCCATGGAAGACAGCGACGTCGACCCGAGCGCGGTGCACGACCTCCGGCTGCCGGGCGCGGCAACATTCCAGGACGACACCGAGGTCGCCGCGCAGCAGGTCGCCTCGGGACAGAAGAAGGCGCAGGATGCGCTCAACGATCTGGCCAAGCAGTGGAACACGCTAAATCAGCAGAAGGGCAAGGACAAGCAGCTCCAGCAATACAAGGCGTCGCTGAACATGACGGTGACCAACAGGTGACTCCCGGCGAGCCGTTTGGGGAGCGGATTCGATGACGGCGGCGGCCGCCGAACGCCAGTCCGGCGAGTCCGGCACCCGGTCCGATCTCCCCCGCGGCGGTCTCCCGCTGCCGCGGCTCGGCCGGATCGCCAGCGGCTGGGCGTTTGTGCTGCCCGCCGTGCTGGTCCTGCTGCTGTTGAACACCTTCCCGTTGATCTACTCGCTGGCCCTGAGCTTCAGCCAGGTCAGCACCGATACCGGCCTTTCGTTCGGACATGCCACACTCGGCAACTGGCGCATACTGCTGCACGACGACAATTTCTGGACCTCGTTACAGTTCACCGCAATCTTCACCGTCATTGCGGTGCCGGCCGAGTACGTCATCGGTTTCGGGCTGGCGCTGCTGCTCCGCGACCACATTGCCGGTGGCGGATTCTTCCGGGTGCTGTTCGTGATCCCGATGATGCTGGCGCCCGTGACGATCGGTTTTATGTGGCGCATGCTGTACGACCCGAGCAACGGCCCCATCGATGCCGTGCTGCGCGGACTGCATCTGGGCTCGCCCGGTTGGCTGTCCGGCAGTCATCTCGCGGTGGTTTCGGTCGTCCTCATGGACGTCTGGGAATGGACCCCGTTGCTATTCCTACTGTTGCTCGCCGGCCTGCAGGGCATCCCGGACGAGGTCCTCGATGCCGCGCGCATTGACGGCGCCAACGGGCTTCAGACAATTATGCGGATAGTCTTCCCGATCGTCGGACCGGTGTCGGTGATGGCGATCTTCCTCCGGATGATCGACTGCTTCGGTGTGTTCGGGCAGATCTTCCTGCTCACCGGCGGCGGGCCGGGCACGGCGACCACGAGCACCACGCTTTTTGCCTTCTTCCAGGGATTCCAGACGTTCAACCTGAGCTACGGCGCCACCATCTCGCTGGCCCTGCTGGTCCTGGTTATCGCGGTGGCGACCCTGTTCTTGCTGATTGCACGGCTCGTGATGCGGCGGGTGCAGATATGAGGACAACGCGACGCTGGCGCTACATTCCGCTCGGCCTCTGGGCCATTTTCGTCCTTTTCCCGCTCTACTGGGTCGTCATCACCGCGTTCAAGGACAACAGCTCGATCTATGGCGGGGCGCGCTGGCTGCCGTTCGTCGACTATCACCCCAACCTGGGCGCCTGGCGGAGCATTCTCGGCGGCGACAACTCGGTGCTCGCCCCGTTGGCACACAGCCTGATCGCTGTTGGGGCCAGCACGTTTATCGCACTGGTGCTCGGATCAATGGCCGCCTACGGGCTGGTGCGGTTTCCGCTGAAGGTCGCATGGATGCGGTCGCACGACATCTCGTTCTTCATCATCTCGCAGCGGATGATGCCGCCCGTGGTCATCGTGATGGCATTCTTCATCCTCTATCGACATCTACAGCTCCTCGACAGCCTGCTGGGCATGACCATCGTCTATACGGGCTTTGCGCTCCCGATCGTCGTGTGGTTTATGCAGGGGTATTTCCGACAGGTGCCGATCGAGTTGGAAGAGGCCGCGCTGATTGACGGCGCGGGCCGACCGAGCGTGTTTTGGCGCATTGCATTGCCGCTGACCGCACCCGGAATGGTCGCGACATTTCTGCTGGCGTTCTCGTTCTCCTGGAACGACTTCTTGTTTGCGGTAATGCTCACCCAGACCAAGGCCTCCACGCTACCGATCACGATCGCCCAACAACAGGGCGAGCTCGGCACCGCATGGTGGAACATCTGCGCGATATCCCTGATCTCGATCGTGCCGATGGTGATCGCCGCGATCTTCCTGCAGAAGCGCCTGGTGACCGGGCTGTTGGGCGGCTCCGGGCGTTAACTACGTTGCGGCGGGCCGCGCAGCGGCGTGTCGCCGGTCGAACGTAACAGCACCAAATACGGCCTCCTGGAAAATTGGGAAAACGCTTTCCAGATCGTCGACAGGATCGTACAGTAACTGTTGCCGGCCGCACAACGCCGCGCGTACGGTGTGGCCTGCGTGCTCATGCGGACTGTCTCCACAACGGTGACCGGAGTCCATTATGCCTTTGCGTAACGCTTCTCTCTTTTGTGTCGCGGCACTCGTCGCTGCCGCGGTCGTCGCCGTGGATGCGCCTGCACAGGCGCAACCGGCCTCATCGAAATGTGCTGGAATGATCTCCAATCCACTATGCATACCGCGCACGGTTACGCTTGATGGCGTAAGGCTGTTCGTAACAAAGCAGCGTATTCGCGCCGGCGATCCTACGCTTGACCAATCATTGCAGGCCCTCCTCGCCAAGGCCGACAAGGCGCTCACGACCGGCCCCTGGTCGGTCACGGACAAGCCGCAAACCCCACCCAGCGGCGACAAGCATGACTATCTCAGCCAGGCGCCGTACTGGTGGCCGACCCAGCCGGCGACCGCGGACAACCCGTGGGGCTGCCCATACGTTCAGCGGGACGGCGTGCGCAACCCGGCGATCGATGACATTCCCGACCACACTGCCCGGGGCGATGCAATCAGCGCGATTTACGCGTTGTCGCTCGCCTGGTATTACACGGGCAATCCGGCATATGCGCAACGCGCCGAACTGGATATCCGCACCTGGTTCATCGATCCCGCAACAAGAATGAACCCGAGCCTCACGTACACCCAGTTTATTCCGTGTCTGCTCGACGGGCGGGGGATCGGCATCATCGACTTTTCCGAGGCGCTGCCAGATGTAGTCGACGCGGCGGCGATTCTCGATGCCGGCGCGCCCGGTTGGTCGACCGCCGACCACGCCGGAATTAGCGGTTGGTTCGGTGATTTCCTGGAATGGCTGCAGACCAGCCAAAACGGCAAGGACGAGGCCGCGACACTAAACAACCACGGCAGCTTCTTCGACGAGCAGGCGGCGGCACTCGCGCTCTATACCGGGCAGCGATCGCTGGCCCGACACATTGTGCAGACCGCCGAGCACACGCGAATCGACCCTCAAATCATGGCCGACGGCAGCCAACCAGAAGAGCTCAGTCGGACCCGAAGCTGGCATTATTCGATCTTCAACCTGACGGCGCTGACCCGGCTCGCCAGCATCGGGCGGCATGTCGGCGTCGACCTGTGGAAATACCAGAATCCGGCCGGCGGCGGGCTGCGTAAGGCGGTGGAATTCATGCTGCCGGCCGCTGTGCAGGGTGCGACTGCCTGGAATTACCCGGAGCTACAATTCAGCGCGAACGAGGCCCGGCCGATCATTCACGCCGCCGCGGACGCCGGCAATCGCGCCGCTGCCCAAGCACTGCGCGAAATGCCCGCGCCCACTAGTGTCGACCTCTGGCCGGTGCAACCCGCCGCCGACGACTAATAGCAACCGAGCTAGCAGGAGTCCGCCGGCCGAGCGCGATGCACGTCCCTCCGCCGATCTTGACCTTATTGCTGGACAAAGCGGACAGCAGGCAACGATAAGGTCAAGATCGATAACGGCAAGCGCTTTCCCGCGGCGATCTTGACGTTATCGGCCCGTTTTGCCCGGTATCGCCGGCAACAACGGCAAGATCGGCGCAACAACATCAAGATCGGCGAACCGAGCGGTGATCGACATCGATTTTTGGTCGCCATAGCAGCCAAAAACCGATGTCGATCATGAAAAGGGGCGCGGGCACAGCGCGGCGGTCAGCGGTCTAACACCTCACTCTGGTAGCGCCTCCGCGGGGTCGTCGGCGAGATGGGTCAGCTTGTCCGGATTGATAACCGCGTACACCCCGGACACCTCGCCATTCTGACCGAGGTCGAGCACCATCACGGCGAATGGCGCGTCGTCGCTGAACAGCAGCGCCGACGGATCGCCGTTGACCGACCGGTAGCGAATGTCCACGTTGTCCGGGGTACGCCGGCTGGCGACGCCGACGAGCGTCCGAGCGACCTTGTCCCGCCCATAAATCGGCCGCAGCGCCGCACCAGGCCCGACGTTGCCGCCACTGTCGGACCACAGCGTCACGTCCGGGGCCAGGATCTTCATGAGCGCCTCGATGTCACCACCGAGCGCGGCGGCGATAAACCGCTCCGTCGCCTCCCGCTGGACCCGCGGATCGGCGTGATAGCGCGGCCGGCGCGAGTGGACGTGCTCGCGCGCGCGGTGCGCCAACTGCCGGATCGCCGACGGGCTGCGATCGACAATCTCGGCAATCTCCGTATGCGCATAGCCAAAGACCTCGTGCAGCACGAAAACGGCGCGTTCTAAGGGGGTGAGCGTCTCCAGTACCACCAGCAGCGCCATCGAGACCGACTCGTTGCGCAGCGCCGGATCGGCGTCGTCGGGCACGGTGACATCCGGCGTGAGCACCGGCTCGGGCAGCCACGGACCGACGTAGGTCTCCCGGCGCCGGCTGATCGCGGCCTGCCGCCCTAGTGCGGTGTTGACCGCAATCCGCACCAGGTACGCGCGCGGGTTGACGATCTCATCCGCATCGGCCGACCGGCTCCGCGCCGCCCATGACATCCAGGTGTCCTGCAGCACGTCGTCGGTGTCGGCGACGCTGCCGAGCAGGTTGTACACGACGGAGAACAGCAGCTCTCTATGGTCGGCGAACACCTGGGTCGCGGTGTCCGCTGCGGTCTCGTCCATCACTCGCCTCCTGGATCAGGGTCCATACATTGACCCGTCCGGGAGCCGAAGTGTGACATCCGGGCCGGCAATTGTGGGCTATCCCTCATCGGCGCCTCCTCGTGTCACACGCCCGCGGCCGGATCGGCTCTTTGGTCGCGAGTGGGCTCACTCCCCACGATCCTCACAAGATAAGGGATTTAGCCGTGACCACATCTTCTCTTGCCACGCGCCGCGGCAAGCTGACGCTGATATTGCTCTGCGCCGTCGGCTTCCTCGATTTCGTTGACGCATCGATCGTCAACATCGCGTTGCCGCATATCCGCCGCGACCTGGACTTCTCGGTACAGGGCCTGCAATGGGTGCTCAGCGGCTACCTCATTACGTACGGCGGCTTCATGCTGCTGGGCGGGCGGGTCGCCGATCTGCTCGGCCGCCGCCGTGTTCTTGTGACCGGTACGGTGCTATTCGGTATCTCGTCGCTGGTCGGCGGATTCGCCGGTATACCAGGCGTTTTGGTTGGTGCCCGGCTCGCCCAGGGCCTCGGGGCGGCGCTGATGATGCCGGCCGCGCTCTCCCTGCTCACGACCTCCTTCTCCGAAGGCAAGGATCGGCAGAAAGCACTCGGCGTCTGGGGCGGCATCGCCGGCCTTGCCTCGGCCATCGGTGTCTTTCTGGGCGGGGTGCTGTCCGAGGGCCCGGGTTGGCGATGGGTGCTCTTCGTCAACCCGCCGGTCTGCGTGCTCATCCTGGTGGCGGTATACCTGCTGATTCCCGGTGAACGCCGCGACGCCCGCCTCGCAAACTTCGACATCGTCGGCACCGTCCTGGTCACCGGCGGCATGTTGTTGCTCGTCTACTCGCTGATCAAGGCACCCGATCAGGGTTGGGGGTCGGGACGCACGATCGGCGAGCTCGTCGGCGCGTTCGTGCTGCTGGCCGCATTCGTGATCAACGAGCAGCGCAACCGCAACCCGCTCGTCCCGATGGCGATCTTCCGGGTACGCGGCATCGCGGCCGCCGACGTGACCCAACTCATCGGTGTCGGTGGTTTCGTCACAATGTTCTTCTTCCTGACCCTGTATATGCAGAATGTGCTCGGCTACTCGCCGTTGCAGACCGGGAGTGCGTATCTGCCGTTGTGCGGCGGAGTTGGCATTGCCGCCGGCATTGTGGTCCAGCTGATCGGTCGGATCGGCACCCGCCCGGTGATCATCGGCGGCGCGCTCATCACCGCCGGCGGGCTGTATTACCTTTCCCGCATTGGGGCGGACGGCTCATATATGACCGACCTGTTCCCGGGCCTGATGATCGTGTCGATCGGCATCGCCGGTGTATTCGTCGCCACCACGACGGCCGCGAATGCCGGTGTGCCGGCCGACAAGGCGGGTCTGGCCGCCGCTCTCGTCAACGCCTCACAACAGGTCGGCGGCGCGCTCGGGCTCGCAATCTTCTCTGCTATCGCGACCGCCCGTACCAACCACCTATTGGGCGACCGGATCCCGGTGCCCACCGCATTGACATCAGGATTTCACCGAGCGTTGCTTGCCGCCAGCATCGCCCTGCTCGCGGCCGCATTCATCGCGGTACGCACCGTCAATTCGCGCGGCGAGGCCGAGCAGGCCGCCGCGGAAATCCCCGCCCCGGCCGACGCTCCGGCCGCACTCTAAGGAGATGTACGCATGCCCAAGGACACGATCGATACCACAATGATGTACGTCGTACACAACGCATTCCTGCGTGATCTGGACGCGCTCACGTCGGCAACCGACAACGACGATCCGAGCGTCCGTGCCACCTGGGATCGGTTCAAGACGTTCCTGCATATTCATCACACCGCCGAGGACACCCATCTTTGGCCGGTGCTGCGCGGCAAATTCGCCGACCAGCCCTCTGGCCGGGCGGTATTGGCGGAAATGGAACGGGAACACGTCGGCCTGACCGCACTGCTCGCCGCCGCCGACAGCGCTCTGTCGGCGTCCGGTCCGTGGATTACCGATGTGCAACGGCTGAATGACGCGCTCACCGCGCATTGTGAGCACGAGGAGGAGCGGGCATTGCCGCTCATCGCCGACCTGCTCACCCCAGCGGAATGGACGGAATTCGGGCTCGAGCAGCGCCGGCAGCTCGGGCGCGGCGGCGGTGCATCGTTCCTGCCATGGTTGTTGGACGGGGCCAATGCGGAAACACAGCGCATGGTGCTCGGTCAATTGCCGCCGCCGGCGCGGCTGCTCTACCGGGTGGCGTGGCGGCCGCGGTATCTGCGCGGTCCACGCCTGCAGTCCGCCAGCCGCCCCAAGGCATAACGACACGGAAATGGCCGATCGGCGAGGGCACCTGAGACGCATTTCGGGAGGCCGCCCGAAACATATCTCGCGTCCATTTGGGTGCTCCTCGCCGACCGACACACCTTCAGGATCGGCGGCGCAGCGCCACTCCGCCGGCACCGAGCACGACGAGACCGCCCCCACCGAGCAACGCGGTCCGCATCCACGGCCAGCCGCGGCCGCCATCGGAAACTGGCGAATCACCGTACCCACCGGCCATTCCCTCGTGGGCGTATTTCGAGCCCGGCAGTTTGTCGCCGTAGCGCTTGGCCAGCTCTTTCTGGTACGCGGCGAGTGACATCGTGGTCCCGTCCTTGACGCCAGCCGCGTGCAACGCGGTCACCGTCTGGCCATGCACCGCATACCACCCGTTGATCTGCGGCTCATTCAGCAGATAGCCACCGTCCGCCCGCGCGGCGTAATGCTGTTCATCAGAGCCGGACGCGACGTTAAAGACCCGCCAACTGCTGCCGGCGCGCTTTGCCCAGAGCGTGGCCGGCTGGCCGGTGCCCGTGGAGGCGGGCGTCGCAACATATGCGAGTTTCGCCGGCACGGTTGACTTTCCGGCCACGAAGTCCGCGGTCGGGGCGTAGACCGGGATCTGGTCCCGATCCACCGACACATTGCCGCGAGCCGCCATCTTGGCGTGCGTACCGCCCGGAAATGACGTACTCGCCAGCCGATTGACTACCGCGGACGAGGCCGTGAGCTTATTGAGTACGCCGATATCGTGTTGACTCGGTGAGCCGGGCAGCGGGCTCGCGGCGGACGCGGCCGGGCCGAACGCCACCGCGCAGCCGAGTACGGCTCCGGCGAGCATTACCGAACGCTTGAACATATTCATCACCCCACGATTCCGGACAGCGTGTCGGTCCAGGCGAATTCGCTGTTGGATTGATAATCGGTGAAATTCATCGAGTTGTAGCGCTGGTTGTCGCCCCACGGATCCCCGTATTCGACGGTGCCAGCGTCGGCGTCATAGCCATAGAGCACGTGCATATGCCCACCACCAGAGGTCCAGCCGATTCGAGTCTCGATCGGCTGATCGTTCGCGATTTCCTGTTGAATCTCGTCGAACGAGATCTCCTGTGCGACCGCCGTTCCCGGGTCACTGAAGCCGAGCTGGTCGAATGCGTCGCTCACCTCGCTGAGATATCCCGGGTTGTTTCCGCAGGTCTCGCCGCTTTCGTGATGCGCGAGCTTGCAGAACGAATTCTGGTCAGTGCTGTGCCCATCGAAGTCGGCGATGGTCGTTCCCGACGCCGCCCAGCACCATTGGTCGTACTGCTGCGCCTGCATATCGATGGACATCTGATAGCTCGCCGGCACGTCGGCCGGCGCTGCGGTAGCGGCCGCGGCCGCGGTTGCCGGCAGCACGCCGCACCCGAGCGCCGCGGCAACGCCAGCGATCACCAACCGACCGCGCATTTGTGTCCTCATCTCGAGGCCTCCCCTGTGTGTGCCCGGGCACGATGTGTCCGTCCGTGGGCAGGATCGCCCGACTCGCGGGGACCCCTCCCCAATGCTAGGTTTAACCGGTTGATCAAACCGAACGGTGAGCAGGTAATCGATGGCCCGAGCCGGAGCACGAGGCACGTCCGCCGCGCGTGGCGGCCAGTCACCACAAACGCGCGCCGCGCTGGTCGCGGCCGCGATCGCGGCGCTACGGGATGTGGGGTTCGCCGGCGCCAGCGCCCGGGAGATCGCCCGCCGCGCCGCCTGCAATCCGGCCCTGGTGTTCTACCACTTCGGGTCGGTGACCGACCTGCTGCTGGCCGCGCTCGACGACGTGAGCGACCGGCGACTGGCGGCGTACCGCGGACTGCTGGACGGGCCGCGGTCGCTGGCCGAGCTGATTGCGTACAACACCCGCGAAACAGACCGCGAAATGCCTCTTTTTGCGCAGGAGTTGTTTGTGAATGCCCAGGCCAAGGGGTCACTCAGCAGCCCGGAGTATGTCGAGGCGCACGAGCGCTCCAAACGGCTCGCCGGCGCTGAGGGCATCGATGATCTTTTTTGAGAACACCGTAAAGCCGCGCGCCCAGCCGTTCTCACTCATTCCGGGCGCGAGTTCGCCGCGATCGACTTCGTCCGCATGATTCAACAGTGCGGTTCGGGCACCGCCGATGGTGCCTGCGCCCTTCGTCAGGGCAGCGGCCACCCCTTCCGTGTAGTAGCTGAATTGGGAGGCCGTATCGGTCGCACGGCCGAACATCGCGCTAGCGGTCTTGTGCGCCGGGCCGTCCCATGCGCGCGCCTCGGGCATCCGGTCACAGCCGTCGTCGAGGTTGCGTACCACGGTGTACACCGATTGCCCTGCGGCACTCAGCCCCGACGCGGCGGGTGAAAGCGACTCGGGATTCCACCCTTGCAGGTGTGAACGTGAGGGCAGCACCAGCTAGAACATCCCATCGAACGCGCCGGCGAGGGTGCTGTCCTCCACCTCGTATTTGTCGCCCGCGCCGCGAACCGCGGCGCCCATATCGCGATAGCCGCTCCCGGCGTCGATATTTTCCTGCCCGCGCCGGACGGCAAATACCAGATGACGTCGGGCACCTCGTTCTCCGCCGCCTATATCAGCGGGCTGGCTGCGCTGATTCTCGAACGCAACCCGGCGCTGAAACCGGAACAGCTGCGCACCATCCTGACCAGGACCGCGCGTGACCTCGGCGCGCCGGGACGCGACGATCTGTTCGGTGCAGGGGAGGCCGACGCCTTCGCCGCGGTGTCCGCCGTACAGGCCGACGGGGTCCCGGTCGCGGTGGCGCCGGCGCGGCCGGAAGCGCCGGCGGAAACACGAAAAGTCTCGGCCGACCAGGCACTTCCCACGACCAGGGCGCTGGCGTCGGACGAGCTGGCCGCGCCACAATCCGCGTCCTCAAAATAGTTAAAAAATCTTCGAACCGCTTTGAACGTTTGGCGGTGCCGGTGCGACCCAATATGTGTGGGAGCGGTAATCCCTCCCCAACGAGGCTGTATTCGGCGCGAGCGCCCATCCACCCCAGCGCCCAGTATAGCTTGACCCGCCCGGTTGTCCCCCCGGGCGGGTCTTTCGTTTCCAGCCTTCGCCCTGTGGGCTTCGGCTCGGCAAGCCCTGGAACGCGCAATGTGCGCATGCGGACGTAATGGCGGCATCACCCGGACGGCAGCGCGCGTGGACCGAACTAAGATTCCAACTGGCCGATTGTGAATAGCGGGAAGAACCGCACCGGCCCCGGAACCGCCCGTAATTGCCTCAACTGGACAATGTAAAGGTTTTATTAAGAATATCGAACGTATCGTTAATCGATTCGTAAGTTGCGTCCGCGTCCGTTTTTCTCCTAGCGGACTTCCCAATGACCCATCGATCGGACGTCGCCCGTGGTCGCGAGATCATCGAGCGCTGGTGCCTGCTCGCCGAGCAGCGGCTGGACTACCTGACGGAGCTGTTCGAGACCGGCCGCTGGCGCCGTTTTCACAGCGAAGTGGCCTTCCTCGAAAACATCCAGGAAGCCAAGACCGCCGTCGAAACCTGGCGGATGCTTTTGACCCAGGAGGGGGCGCCCGACAATTCGGCCGTCAATACATCCTGGTTGATCCTCCGCAACGCCGTGCCGCCGCGCAAGCCAACCATCCTGCGCGATGAGCTCCGCCCGGCGCTGCCCCGTTCCCTGCAAATCGTTGCGGCCAAGACGGCGCCCGAACCGAAGGTGAAGCCGCTCTCCGAGGAGAGGCCCGCCGCGCCGGCCGAACTGGCATCGGCCGCCGCCGAGAACGCCTGGCAGCAGGGGCTCGACCTCAGCGTGATGCAGCAACGCTATCCGCTGCTGCGCAACAACGCGCTCTGAGCGTCCGGGTTACAGGCTAGAGCATGATCCCGAAAAGTGGATACCGGTTTTCGGACAAGATCATGCTCAAACAATAAGTTAGAGCGGGATGACGATTCGAAGATAAGTCATCCTGCTCTAGGCCGCGATCTATGAATTGTCGGCCAGCGGCCGTTCCCAGCCGAGTTCCATGGCGGCCATCACGGCCTCGGTGCGGTTGGTCACTTTCAGCGCCTTGAAGATGCCGGTGACGTGGTATTTCACCGTCGGCTCGGCCAAATCCAGTGCGCGGCAAATCGCCTTGTTGCTCTTGCCGCGCATCATGAGGGTCAGCACTTCGAGCTGTCGTTCGCTCAGATGCAGATCGTTGGGGAAGGTCGCCGGCGGGTGCGTGGCGGGAGGCGCGGGAGGCAATGGAACAGCATCCCTGCGCGGCAGCGCTTCCGGCGGAATATACATCCCGCCGGCAAGCACGATCTGCAAGGCATTCAACATGATTTCGCGCCGACCGTTCTTTGGAATGAAGCCGAGCGCCCCGAGATCCAGCGCCTTCATGATGCTGGCCTGGTCATTCAGGGCCGACAGCACGACGACCGGAAGCAGCGGGTGACGCTGACGCAATTCGGCGAGCAGGCTGAAGCCGTCCCGATCCGGCAGGTTGAGATCGACCACCGCGAGATCGAGGTCGGCGGTTTGCTCGACAAGCCGCAACGTCAAGTCGCAGTCGGAGGCTTCCAGCACGGTCGCGTCGGAGTGCAATTCCATGAAGACACTACGCAATGCCTCACGGATCAGAACGTGATCGTCGACCACCAGAATCTTCATGCGAGGCGTACCGGCTCGTTGGTGCGGATGACAGCTGTGCGTGGATGATACATCGGTCGGATCATACCTCAGTATCAGACTAAGGCACCATCCTTCATTGCGCTGCGTTAACGGGTTAAGCCCTTGCCGGGCCACGCTTTTGCAAGCGGCGGTGGCACCGCGACGATCAGCCCCCTGATACCTGTGGATTGTTTATCCGCCGCCAGCCGCCGTCCAGATTGTCATTGGGCATCGCAGCTCATTGCGCGGCTCGTCCGCCGGGGTCTGGTGCTCCGCAGCGATCCGATAGCTGCTGCAAAACGGAGACCCGAGGATCGTATCAGGAGAGTCATGTCCGCATTGCCGCCGTCCGACCCTTCGATCGCCGACTTCGCCTACCATTCGTCGGACGAGATCCTGGCGCATTCGCGTTTCCCAGCCGCACGCGCCGCCTTCGTCGATGCGCTCCTCGGTCTGTACGAGGGCGATGCCTTCCTGAACCGGCTGCTGCTCGAGGCGGGCCGCATGGTCATTTTCACCAATATCAACTGTCTCCACGCAGGTTATGACAAGGCTGATCGGGCGACCTGGCCGACCATGAGACTTCTGCAGGAAGTGACGGCGCCATTTGGGGTTGCGAGCCCGCGACGGATCGAGGATCTGGTGGCCCGGCTGATACACTGCGGCCTTCTCGAATCGGTCGTGTCGCAGCGGGACCGCCGTTTCCGCATTCTGACGCCAACCGCCAGGATGTTGTCGCTGGATCAGGACTGGCTGTCCGCGCATTATCAGCCACTGCACGTGATGTTTCCGGACCCCGGCTACGCGTCGCCGGTGCGGCGCGATCCAGGGTTCCAGCAAGAGCAACGGCGGGTCGCGATCGGCTTCTTTGCCCTCGCGGCGCAAATGCTGACGGGCAATCCGGCCATGATGCTGTTCCTCAGTCGAGACGTCGGCGTCATGGTGCTGATCAAACTCATTCAAATGATGAGTGACCGTGAGCGTTCGCCCGAGAGGCTCTCTTATACCGATCTCGGCGCGCGGTTCGGCGTGTCACGCACGCATGTGCGCACGCTGTTGCAGGACGCCGAACAGGCGGGGCTGGTCAGTCTCCCCGGTCGCGGCGGTCGTCTCGTCGAGCTCAAGCCGGCCATTCTACAGGCGTTCGATCGTTTTGTTGCCGAGAGCATGTCGGCACATGACCTGCTGTTCAGGCTTGCGATCGGACGCTCCGCGGGAGCTGGTCGGCGCTTGAGGCCCTGGGACGTTGAACGGACGCCGTGCGGCGTAACCG
>Ga0137412_10001551_pt1 | contig 17940 bp, 15 predicted proteins | sample CZODoug2_1_16fun_FD_122160 | JGI IMG/M metagenome (GOLD analysis project Ga0137412, IMG submission 122160) | Vadose zone soil fungal communities from Angelo Coast Range Reserve, California, USA - CZODoug2_1_16fungal (Hybrid Assembly) | ecosystem: Environmental > Terrestrial > Soil > Vadose zone...
CTGCTCACCAGGTCTTCGCTCATCTCTTCGGCGGCATTCGTTGCTCGAATGACTTCCTCGATCTGGGCCACTTCTTCATCGCGTAGTTCGGCAAACTGATGCCGCTTTTTCCCAAACAGTGTGCCGTGATTCTGGAGGATAAGCCGAACCAGCAGGGAAGCCCGCGTGTTCGGCATGTCCACGATCTTCTGCACCGCAGCCTATGCCCTGTTAAAGGCCTCAAGGAATTTGATTTCCTCTCGGAGGCCCTTGCGGATGGTTTTAGCAACGGCTTCATAGAGATATTCCGCTTGTGGTGTCGCATCGTAGTAGCGGTACAAGGGATCTGTTCAACTGTCCAGAGCAAGGAGCGATTTGAAGCTCATCTCAGGAGAGAGCCGACCGACGGTCACGAGCTCGCTCGTCACGGCCCAGTCACGATTGATGACCATCGACATGAATTTGGGGGGGAAACTCGATACGGCCGCATGAAGCCGCGAATAATTCTCGGACTACCTGGAAGCTTAAGGTGCCTTACTTGTCAATTAGGCGTTCGATCTGATCGGCCAGTTCGAGGTCATACGGAATGTAGGAGTAGTCCTTGAGCGTTCGCCCCTCCTTGTCCGCGATAAGATAGCCCATCCCGCGATCGAAAGCGTATTGGGTGCAAGCCAACGATTTGGCTAAAGTAAGTTCGCGGAACATGTCGAAAGGGGATTTTACTTCCAATAGCACCGCCTTGCCCGAACCATCGACCACTACGAAATCAGGGTAATAAGTTCGAGGCCTCCCCTTGAAGGTGTACGACACCTTGGCGGGTTGCTCCTGGAACGCAAGCCCATTTCCCGGTAACGATCGCTGTGGTATCCGTTTCGGAAACATTTCGATGATTGGCGAGTTCCTATATAAGCAGTTTATCTTGCAAGATAAACTTGCAAGGTAAACTGTTTTTTGTATATGATGAGCTAGTCATGCCGCGAAAGACTTTCGACATCGCTGTAACCGACTTTGGCCAGTCCATTGGGTTATTGGTACGCCGCGCGCGCGCGGCCGCCGCCTCCCATGAGCTTTCATGGACTGAGACCGCCGTCCTGAAGCATCTCGCTAAAGAGGGATTTGCAACCACTGCCGATCTAGCGCGCGGGCAAGGCATGAGGCCGCAGTCGATGCGAACCATTGTCGCGGCGCTTGAGGAGTTGGGTATGGTCGAGCGCAAGCCGCATGCGACCGACGGCCGCCAGGTGAATCTTGAGTTGACTGCCAAGGGCGCCGCCGTGCAGAAGAGCGTGGGCGATGCAAAACGGACATGGCTGGCGCAAGCCATTGCCCAGCTCGACGAACAAGAGCGAGAGACGCTGTTCGCGGCCGGCGAGATCATCAAGCGCCTGGTGGAGCTGTGACCAAGTCCGCAATCCGTTCAGATGTAGAGGAGGCATCTCTTCTCGGTTCGATTTCGCACGCATGGAGAGCGCTGCGACACCGCAACTTCAAGCTCTTCTTCGCTGGCCAGAGCATCTCCGTGATCGGCACCTGGATGACGCGGCTCGCGACAACCTGGTTGGTCTATCGTCTGACACATTCGGTGCTGCTGCTTGGCATCGTTAGCTTCGCAGGGCAGATTGTTTCGTTTGCGCTGGGTCCATTTGCGGGGGTCTGGGTCGAGCGTCTCAATCGACGCAAGCTGCTGGTGTGGACACAAGCAGCGGCTGCCGTCCAGTCGCTCGCCATGGCCGCGCTCACGCTGGCTCATGTCATCACCCTCTGGGAGATCATCGCTCTCACCGCTTTCCAGGGCGTAATCAATGCGTTCGATATGCCTGGGCGTCAGGCCTTCTTGGTACAGATGGTCGAAGATCGTAACGACCTCGGTAACGCCATTGCCATCAACTCATCGATGGCGAATGGTGCGCGGCTGATTGGCCCGGCGGTCGCCGGCCTGGTGATTGCGGCGGTCGGCGAAGGTTGGTGCTTCCTGATCGATGGCATCAGTTACTTTGCCGTGATTGCATCCTTGCTACTGATGCGCATCAAGCCGGTAGATATCCGACGTAATGCGAGCAACATGCTCGAACAGATGCGCGAGGGATGGGAGTACGTCTGCACCTTTCGTCCCATCCGCACCATCCTGCTGCTCTTTTCGTTGACCAGTCTGATGGGCTACTCCTGGTCTGTGCTACTACCGGTCTTCGCTGCGCAGGTGCTGCACGGTGGTGCGATCACCCTCGGTTGGCTTACGGGAGCTGCGGGAATTGGTGCGCTTGTGTCGGCACTTTCCCTTGCGGTCCGCAAGTCGGTTGTCGGGCTGACACGTATGCTTCAGATCGCGGTCGCGATGTTGGGAGGCGCGCTGATTCTCTTCGGCCTGTCGCATACGTTGTGGTTATCACTTGCACTGATGGTCTTCGTCGGCTTCGGCATGATCCAGGGCGCATCTGCCAGCAATACGATCATCCAGTCGTTGGTGCCAGAAGACAAGCGCGCCCGCGTGATGAGCTATTACACGATGGCCTTTTTCGGCTCGGCGCCGTTCGGCAGCCTGCTGGCTGGCATCCTGGCTCACCGGATAGGAGCGCCCCGCACCGTTATATTTTCCGGCGCGTTCTGCGTCGCCGGTTCGTTATGGTTCACGTTCGAACTGCCGAAAATCAGGGCGGTCATGCGGCCGATCTACCAGGAGATGGGGCTGCTGCCTGTGACGAACATCAACATGGGTTCCGGAATTCAGGAACCGACCAAATAGGGTACTGAATCGAAAGGACAACCACAATGAGCTGGCACAATTACATCGCTTGTTTCTTCGCCGGGATGTTTCTTACTAATGTCGTGCCGCACTTCGTGTATGGCATCTCTGGTGATCGTTTCCCAACACCATTCGCGAAGCCTCCCGGAAAGGGATTGTCGTCACCCACGGTGAATGTTGTCTGGGCTCTCGCTAATCTGGTCGTTGGTTATGTCCTGCTTCGGGTCGGAAAAGTCTCGAGCGGAGATGTCTTAGCACTTCTTGTGTTCTTCGCAGGCATCGCTGCAATCAGCATTATGTCGAGCGTGAACTTTGCAAAGAAGCATGCCAAGTAACTGCATGACCGAAATCGGGCAGATGTGCCACAACCCCGCAATCGAAAGAAAAGACCATGCCTCTCACAACGCTCGATACCATCGCTGCCTTAATCGTGATTGATCTCCAGAAAGGCATTGTCGCTTTGCCGACCGTACACCCAATTAGCGAGATCGTTAGCCGATCTGCCCTGCTCGCGCGAGCATTCCGCAAGCGAGGTCTGCCGGTCGTTCTCGTCAACGTGACAGCCGCAGCTCCGGGCCGTACCGATGCTGGACCTCGCAAATTTTCGCTTCCAGACGATTGGACTGACCTTGTTCCTGAATTGGAGCAGCAGCCCGATGATCACCTTGTGAGTAAGCAACGACCGGGCGCGTTTATCGGCACATCATTGGATGATTACTTGCGTCAGCGCGGCGTAACCCAGGTCTTCTTGACGGGCATCGCGACGAGCGGCGGCGTAGAATCGACAGCCCGCAGCGCCCACGATTACGGTTATAATGTCGTGCTTGTCGTGGATGCGATGACGGATCGCGACGCTGATGCACACAGTTATAACGTCGAGAAGATGTTCCCCCGGCTGGGTGAGACGGACTCAACCGACAACGTGTTGAAGCTGTTGAAGGACGCGTCGTCCTAGTGAGCCGGCAATAACCATCAATGTGTCCACACGTGGAGTGTCGCACTGGCAACCGGTCGCCTCGTAGTGTGCCTATTGCGAAGAAAGCGCCTTTAGATACAGATATTCAAACTGGACTCCCGCGTAGAAGTCGACGACGCGGATACGCTCGTCACGGCCATGTGCTCGGTCGTCGTCTCGATCAACGCCCATGCCTGAGAAGCCATAGCTGGGGATGCCGGCGTTCATCGTGTAGACACTGTCTGTGGCTCCGGTCTCCATCTGCGGGATGATCGGAATACCGGGCCAGATGGACCGCACAGTGGCTTCGAGCGGACGGAATACCTCTGGGTTCAATGGTGGCGGGGACATGGACCGGCGGTCGGAGCCCTGGTCCAGGACATCGCCTGCGTCGGTGACGTATTGAACTGTAAGCGTTGGATCGGCAAAGATGCGAGTCAGCTCCTGACGGGTCTCCTCCTGAGAATGGCCAGGAAAAATGCGGCAGTTGACGTTGGCAACAGCGCTCCCCGGGAGAGCATTAGGAGCGTGACCGGCCGTCATCATAGTAGCAACGCATGTGGTGTGGAGAAGAGAGTTGTAGATCATGTCCTTTGAGAGCCGTTGCGCAGCCGCTGGATCTGGCACAGGCCCGGAGACGGCTTTGAGATCGGCAGCAAGCTGGCCTTTCTCGGTCTTCGAGCTGCTGGCAAAGTAAGCACGTGTGACTTCATTCGTTTCGAGTGGGAAGGGCGTTCTCTCAAGCCGTCCTAGAGCGTCGGCTACGTGGTAAATGGCGTTGTCCGGGCGAGGCAACGAGCTGTGTCCGCCCGGGTTCGTCGCCGTAACGCGGAAGTCGGCATAGAGCTTTTCGGTGGCTTCGACCCCCATGCTGATGGCTTTACCCTTCTCTAGTTCGGGACCACCGGCATCCGGATTGAGGGCAAACGCGGCATCGATCAGGTCGCGATGGTTCTTGAGAAGCCAGTCGACGCCATTCGATTTCCCGCCCTCTTCATCAGCGGTTAAAGCGAGAATAATATCGCGGTCAGGGACGAAGCCCTCATGTCGGAGACGGATGAAGCTCTCAACCACAGCTGCGTCGCTGTCCTTCATATCCTGAGCGCCTCGGCCGTAGAAGTAGCCATCTTTCTCGATGAACTGGAAAGGGTCAGTCGTCCAGTCGGAGGGTTTTGCCTCAACGACATCGGTGTGCCCTATGAGGAGAAGGGGTTTCAGGGTAGAGCCAGAGCGGCCGCGATAGCGAGCGACCATGTTGCCCTTCCGGCTGTTAGGGCCGAGGACAACGACATCAGGTTCCGGAAAGCCCGCGTCGAGAAGACGTTTGCGCATGGCGTCGGCGGCAATGGTAGTGCTGCCAACAGAGTCAGTGGTGTTGGTCTCGATGAGCTGCTGAAAGATATCGCGAGCTAGAGTTTTGTCAGCTATAGGCAGCGGATTGGATTGAGCATAAAAAGCGGGAGTCAAAACGATGGGGAACAGCAGGGTTGCGATCAATCTCACGGAGCTGTCCTTTACTGGAGAGGAGATTATGGCAGCAAATCTCATCTTCGCATAAGTGGACATTCTTATGAGAGAAAGCTACTTCTGGATCGATGGCGTACATCGAAGAACAGCATCCCGGTCGTCGGATCAAACGGATCTAGTTTTAATCCGACGCATGTTTCGTCAGCTTGCGCAGGATGAACTCCTGAGCTAATGCGTTGGCTATACGGCCACCAGTGGTGATGGCAGCGCTACTCAAGACCAAATCCGCGCCGCGGTCTTTTTTCGGGTAGTACAGGTTTGCGAGTGCGCCCGAGGCTAGATCGCCGCCAACGCTTGAGTAGTTGAACTGCTGGCGACCATTGTCTCCCTTAGCTATAAAAGGGGCAGAGATCGCATGAAGTGCGCGTGACTTCTTCGTGCCCGTTCCCTGATAGAAGTAGCGCGGGTCCTGATGCAGCAACGAGGGTAGTACGGCGCCACCGATCAGAATGTCTGAGACTCCGCCAGCGTAGGCGGCACCGAATCGCTGGCCATAGCCTTTTGCACCCTGAACGTAGTTGGGTTTGGTTGCTGACGCCTGATTAATGCCAGCGAGCATGCCGGCTCCAGCGATGCTGACGACATCCGTGGCAGCGCGAAATGCGAGTTGATACTTCAGCTTTGCAGAGAGCGGCACGAAACGCTCATCATAGACGACATAGAAGTTGGGGATGACTCCGAATACGCGCTGCTTTTCTTCATCCTTGACCTGTTCACGGGCGAGTTCCTCGGGCTGGATAGCGGTCACCGAGATCTCTACTGCGCTGATCGTGAGCTTGATGTGTGTTAGATCCAGTTGCTGCCCGGGCTGGAGAGTGATAACGGGCGAAGTCCAGTTTGCAAAACCCTTTGCCGCAACCACAACGTGATAAGAGACTGCCGGATGGAGATGGGTGAGTACGAACGATCCGTCCCCGGCTGAGACGCCCGTGTAGTGATCGTTTGATGTGGGCCCATCAACGGTGATCGTAGCGCCCGGAACGATAGCGTTGTCCGTGTCAGTGACAGCACCAATAATGGTTGCAGTCTCTGGTTCGGGCGCGGAGATCTGTTGGCCTGGCGCATAAACCGAAAATAGACAAAGAAAGAAGGTAAAGAAAATGTGATCAATGCGCATAATTAAAAGAAGTGCTTTGACATTAGACGCTCCAGAGCGCACTCAGGGTTCACGTCTTGACAAATCAAAAAAAGAATCTTTTCGCGAGGAGATGCATTCCTGGTTGCGAATTCATTACGGCATAGTTCTTGTCAACCGTTAACGAGCCCTACCGGGCTTGGGATGTGGGTGTCTGCTCAAACGCCTGCAAGGTAATCTTCGGGTATTAAGTATGACGCGCCCTGGTAGGAGTGGTACCGCCTTCTCCCTATTCTTATCCCTTGAACTATCAAAGTAGAGGGATCGTTGACCTGGGCATAATAGAAGAAGTCGTCGTCAAAGGCCCATACATCGCTGATTGCGGATAGCAGCTATGAAAAATACGAAAATGATCGACCGGCAGCCTTTCCATGCCACAAAACACATCCTTATTGCAAGACTGGAACACGCTGCGGGGAGTTGGATGGATCGGATCGCGCAGAAGGCGAAACAACAGTCATTTCCAGACCCATCGCGTCTGTGTAATCCACAAGCATGCTGATCAGAACGATGGCCCATAAGGGAAGCAACAGATCGAAGGGTTCGGCTTCAGCGAATCCGCGGACGACAACGAAAAACAATATGCTGGCGAAGATTATCTTCAGGGGGCCTCGCTGAAGTCTGCGAATCTTCTGATAAAGACTGCCGTATAGCCCTCCCAGCATCACGACGCCTGCTACACCGTAGGTGTAAAACTGCTGCAGCAGTTCGTTCTCAGCATGCCTCGCTTCAAACTGATCGGAGCCAAAAGGAGGAACGACCTTCCACATGGAGTCAAAGCCATGCCCGATCCACGAATGTTCAAGCGCTACGTTCAGAACGTAGGCCCAGATTGCAGTGCGGCCCGTAAGGGTTTCAGCTTGGTTGCCGGCTGTAGTGTAGATATCGTAATAGGCTTCGAATAGGCCCCAAAAGATGAGGATGACCAATATCGCTGCTGCAGTAAGGAATATTTTGGTCTTCCGGCTTATTGATCTGTCCTGAATCATGAGAAAGCTTTCGCTCAGCAAGAAGGCTACTATCGTCGTTTTGCTCAAACTTCGAAGAAGTGTGACCACGAGGAAGAACGCAGTGAGTCCCCATCTCCCTTCTTTACGGCGCATGAGATATTGGGCCAGAAAGGTGGCGAACGCGCAAAGATTGCCGATCTGATTCGTATTGAAGAACTCTTCATCTCCCAGACGGAGATCGGATAGAGCGGGCATCATCCATGCAATCAGCGCAAGGCAGCAGGTGCTCCATATAAAACCCTTCATCAGAGAATGAGATATTTCCGTCACTGACCCAATGCAAAACAGCAGAACCACTATCGCGACATCGGCGGCCATTCCGCACCAGTAAGCGCTGGACGTTGGCAGCGATACCGTACTGCTCCACGCCAGGCTGCAACAAGAAAAAGTCAAGAAGATAAGCACCCACCGAATACTCGACAGCTGCAACATAGAACCAAACGTGCGGTTCCCAGGGCCCAGTGAATAAAAGCAGACGAGACCGAGGAGGAGCAAGTTCAAAGTAAGACTTACTTCGGCACCCGTGCGAGGCTCTGAACCTAATACGCGCACCGACAAGAGCACAATAATGATGCGCACTGAAAAGAAGAAGCCGGCAGCAAATGCCAAGCGTGAAGCTGCCTGCGGTTGGAAGTTTTTCTCCTTTACGATGTCGGTGTTTGAACTCATAGTTCCTCAAGAACGGGCGGACTTCCCGATGATGCATTGAATCAACAGGCTGTGGATTCTAGTCGTCATGCTTACTTCTCGTCGATCTCTGTTCTTGGTGATGCCGGGTTGCCAAGTTCCCAGAGCTCTTCGTATCGAAAATTATGGTTCAAGGGAAAGATTTGAGACAAGTGATAGTTGTCATGAACATACCGGCGAAAGGGTGCGGAGTGGTCGTGAACATTTGAGGAGCTCGACATCTCTGGGAGCAACATAATGAAATGTGGCGGATTGCGCTGGAGTGACTGTATGACAGCTGCTACCTGCTCAGGCCGCGTGAAGTCATCCTCGTTGACGAACTCAGAGGCTGTTGGATTGTTGAGCGAGAGATAAAGTGAAAGAGCAGTCTGGTTGAAGAAAAGTTCGGATGGATGGGTCCGTTGAGCGAGCCATTGAAATTCCTGGAACTCGAGCGGGTCGTGAAAAGCAGTTCGGCCAATCGGTAAATTTAAAATGAAGTGTTGCTGAACTTGGCGTGAAAAGGGCAGTAAAAAAGCATAGGCAGCCGCCAGAAAACATAACAGATTGCGGACGAATCTACATGCAAAGCCTGACTGGCTGAAGAGCCACACGCAGATGAGGATGGCAGGCGGAGCTACCGTGCAGAGCCGATGAAGCCTGGGGCCGCTGACGACAGCCAGGAAGAGCGCGAGACCGACGAGATGGAGGAGAACAAGCTGCTGCCGAAGCTTGGCAGGCAACGCAGTGCGCTTGCGCCACAGTTGGTAAAGTCCGAAGAAATAACTATAGGGGATAACGGCGTAAAGGAATACAGCAGGGATTAGGCGGACGATGTCGGAGAGTTTATGTACCGGCGGAAGTTGACGGAGATAGGTCTGGGGCGAGTTGACGTCACCGGAGGATAGAAATTGGAGTGGGAATAAGACAATATCGGAGAAGATAGTGTGGAACCCTGCTTCGTGGATGTAGTACCCGAGGCCGCAGGAGAGTATCAAAACAAATGGCAGAATCAATGTCGTGAGCTGGGTAAGGAGGCTGAAAGCACGGACCTTGGAGTTTTCAGACCGCTTGAGCCATAACAGGTAGATGATCAGAGCGGCGAAGGTCAGCGTACCGTGGGTCTGGGTAAAAAGCGTTGCTATGCCGCAGAGTGAGCCTGCAACGAAAACCCTCAAAAGGTTCGTTCCTCCGATCAGAACGCTGATAGCCACCAGAGCGGCGAGAGTGCTATACCAGTGATGCGTCGGATCGAGGGCGATATCGAAGTCAAAGACGAGGAACAACAAGGCAGGAAGCAGAACAAGCGGACCGTGGAGAACCTTGTTGGCTATCTGTGTGATGACGCAGGAGAGAGTGAGTCCAAGAGCGATACTCCATGCTTGCATGATCCAGGCATGGATACCGAAGAGATGGAATGTTGTGGCGTAAAGGAGATCTGTGCCAGGGGTAACGAGTTCAAAAAAGGCACGGTATAAAACCTGGCCGTGAACCATCCGCACAGCACGAGCGAAGAACAGAATCTGGTCATCGTGTGCAACAAAAGGGGTAGCGGGAAGCAGAAAGGTTCGTAGGTAGAGGAAAACAAAAGTCCCCGCGATTGATAGGCCGAAGACGGAACGGGGGAGGTGCTCGGGTGAACTGTCGACGTTGGAGGATACAGGATCTTCCACCTGAATATGCTCTACCGGGCTAATATGACTCTTGGAGTTTTCCATGTCGCTCAAGATTACTGGCGGTAATTCAAGGAACAGACACAACGTTGGCAGATAGCATTGTTAGCTACGTCGAGCGTGCTTCTGAAGTTGAGTGCAGAGGTGCTATTTACCGATTGCTCTAAGGTAAGTTGATTTATATTTCCGACTGCAGCATGGAAAAAGCATGGTCGTATGCTGCCATCCAAATCTATAACAGCAGAGACCCAAGGAGCGTTGCAGAGTGGTGATTTTGGCGGAGTGTGATTGAGATGTTCGCGAAATCGATCTGCGATCCTCCGCAACTTCGCACCGCTCTCGGCGATAAAGCCCTTATCGATCTCTTCCTGATGTGTTGCAATTAGAAGTTCAATCTCGCCTTCAAGTGTGTCCAGTTCATCTCGGGTGAGCGCAATTTCGTTTTGGCGCTCTTCGGTCCAATGCTTTTGTCGGTTGAATGCTCCCGAGGAAACGTCCGCAGGAAGAAAAGAAATACTATTAAGTTCAAGTGATTTGGCTGCAAGTACCGTGGATCGTAGGTGCATGTGGTTTAATTTCTGCACTGTTGTTCGGCAAGAGATCGGCATCTTTGGCTGGTGATGACGAACTGCTGCAACACCCTTCCGAATCGAGGCAAAGGCGTCGCGCACGCGGCGAATATGATTATGGACGTCTGGCGGACCGTCGATGGAAATAATAATATCGTCGAAAACATCTGCAACCATCTCTGCCTTCTTGAAGAGTAGGAGCCCGGTCGTAAGAAGAGTGGTTCGAACTTCCAGATTGCGAAAGAACCGGCAGATCGCGTCTAATTCTCGATTCAACAGTGGTTCACCACCAGTCAGTACTACGTGCTTAACGCCAAGCTTCTGAATGGATTCACGATGCCGTTCGAGGTCGGAAGCATGAAACACAAGCCCGTCCTTCCGTTTCCAGATATCGCACATGACACAGCGACAATTACACTGGCTGTGCACGTTGATCAGCAGTATAGGAAGTTTAGAGATGCATGATTTCTCCAGATAAACGGGTTGAGCAGGCTTGATGTTATATAGCTCCGTGATAGTTCACCTGCCTTCCGTTAACTAGTAAATTCCCTTTACCTAAAACACTTTCCGCAGCTTCGAAAAGTGTGTGAAGTGGTGCCTTGATCCACCGCTGGTGACCAGCTACATCGAGAAGCTGCATGTCCAAACGGAGGTGTAACGGAAGTAGCTCGTAGATAGATTGGGATGCCATCTGAACTTTTCCAGAGAGCAGAACTAGCTCTACTTGGTCGAAGGTCAGCTGAGAGAGGGCGGAAGCAGGGGTATCGTGCTGGCCACGAACAGCGATTAAGTCAGCCACGCCTGATTCTGTTATTCGTCCTGCACCATGTTCAAGACGAAGGATCTCTGTGGAATTGGAGGTGACCATCTTGTAGATCGAGTTCGCATCGAGACCAATAGCTGAGTGTATATAGCGAATTTCTTCGAGTAGGTCGCCGGCCGCGGTGATAGGAGAGTCGCTGCCGAGTGCGATCTGCTTGATGGAAACTAACAAATCACGGGAAAGGGTCTTGGCGAAGAGAAAGAGGTTTGATAATGGACAGATAATGAGCGCAGTATTTCTTTGGTTGATGAGGGATATTGTTTCTGGGGTGAGCGCTAGCCCGTGGACGAGCACGGTACGTTTGTCAAGTAGATGCATGTTGTCTAGCTGGAAGATCTCGTTGTAACTCTCGGGATCGATGCCTTCTGCTGCATGAACGACAAAAGGGAATTCAGATGGTGTATCGTGAAACTTCTCTGATAGCTTAGGGTCGAATGTGAGTGAGTGCGACCAGCCAAATCGGGAGACTATATGTATCGGAAAATTGGGTAACTCGAAATCTGGATGCGGTGGATTGTGGTGACAAACCGTTGTCACACCGCAGAGAAGATTACGTATAGCCCCCCACCATAGACGAGCAGCTTTCGGAATACGTTGGTGATGTTGAATAGTGGCAGCGTGAACGTGATGGATCTCCCGTGCCCACTCCGACGAGTTCTGATATGAGGCAGCATCTGCACTACGCCCGAGAGCTGGGAAGAGTCCGAACTCGAGATGATCGTGCGCATTGATCAAGCCGGGGAGAATAAGGTATCCGGAAAGATCTAGGACAGGGACTGTCGAATCAATGTCTTCGCCGATCGACGCGATGTACTCACCTTCGATCCCGACGATTCCGTCCATCCAGGTAGCGGGTCCGGAAGCGAGACGCGAGCCAGCGAGCTGCAGCTTGTGGACTATATGAGTAGCAGGCACGACAACGTGTGACATCCGTTTCTGCAACTTGAGAAGGTAGATTGCAGGAATTCCTGTGAGGTCTTCAAAATCCGCCAGCTTACCAGCCAATTCGAAGATAGGGCGTTCTGGAGTGTCAAATGGAGGCTCAACTAAAATTTGAACATCGAAACCATGTTGTCCAAAGGTTGAGATAATTTCGTGCAGAGACCAAGGTTGCACTGCTATATCAATTTTTACACTATCGACATGGAAGCTACGCTTCCAGCCACGCTCGGCCGCTGTTATAGGGTGCATGTCCGAGATGAGGAGCCATCCTCCTGGCCGAATAACGCGGGCGCATTCCTGTGCGAAGGCTTGCAGGTCCTCAATATAGCTGAGAACAAACGAAGCGAGTACGAAGGTTTTTGAGACATCATCGCTCGGAAGGATTGAGCAATCACTTTGATAGAGCTGAGTCGTGGCTTGGATCTTTTCCTGAGCATATTTGAGCATCGCAGAGGAACAATCCATCCCAGCGAGCGATGCCGGACCGAGAAGTTCAAGCTTGCTAAGCCAACGGCCTGTTCCGCAACCGATATCCAATATTTCGCAACCGCTTAGTGATGGCAATAGCGAGGTAGCATGACGCTCTTCAAGCAACAGAAGCGGGTTTGATTGTGAGTCATATACTTGCGCCCAGAGATCGAAGGTGCCGCTGCTTGTTTTAGGTGGATATATTACCGAAGTTTCACTCTGCCGACTCATAGGCTTTCCCGCTTAGGTTTGCGTAAGGCGATGAGCTGATTTGCGAGATGCAATTCAAAAGGGAAGTTATAGATGTGGAGAGTGTATCGCCATGCGCTCAAGACTTTCAAAAACACACGGCTCCATCGTGGAGCACGAATATCCTGCACTGTCGGCCAACGTGAGCCGACGACGATTTCAAAATTGTCAATAAGCTTCTTGGTCTTACGTTTTAGCCAGGGGGCATTGGTATCGATGCGTAACGTGAAATTTAGCCACTCCTTTGTTGCCCATCCAGCAGGCGTGTCAGGAAACGGGATTTGGCCATCAATCTTACCATACATTTCACCTCCAGCATTGTGAGGTTGAGGCGTAGGAGTGTAGTGCTGAATGATGATCTCTGAATCCGGATTGATGCGTTTTATCTTGCGAATAAACCGAAGAGTTTCTTTCGTATCGCGGTCAGGATCACCAGGATTTCCGATTACAAAGGAGAACTCGGGGATGATATCGAATTGTCGAGTACGTCGCGCTATCTCCAGCGTTTGCTCAGTCGTTATGCCCTTCTGCATTTCTTCTAATACCCAGTCGGAGCCGGACTCTGCGCCGAAGAATATCATCGCGCATCCTGCTCGTCTGATTGCTGCAAAGGTCTCATCCGAGTATCGCGACATAATGTCAACGCGAGCCTCGCACCACCAACGGAGATTGAGATGGGCCATCCGATCGCAGAGATCCCGCGCATGATCTTCTCGAAGGAAGAAGTTCATGTCGTAGAATTGGACCGAATCTGCGCCATAGTGCTCAACTAGATGAGTCAGAATCTCAACTGTACGTTCTGGTGATTCCATCTTTTCTTTGTTGCCGTACGCCGCATGGACACCGCAGAAGCTGCAATTAAAAGGACAGCCGATGCTCGCATGATGAACAGCGGTTCGCTTTCCGAAAAAGGAAGGGCGTAGATATTTTTCAATGGGTAGGCGGTGAAAAGGAGACCAGGGAAACTCATCGGGGCCTTTCATCGATCGTTCCCCATTGGCGCGGCGAAGACCAAACACATCTTTGTACGATAGCCCTTGCACCGAGTCGAAACTACGGTTACCACGAATTGCATCAATTAGTTCCAGCAGAGTATCTTCTCCCTGCCCTCGAACAATGAAATCGACATAGCGTGCATTGAGCGCAGCATCTGGATAGATGGAAGGGAAGTATCCTCCCCAACAGATAGGTATATGTGGACGAAGGCGGCGAACTTCTCGGGAGGTCTCCATTGCCGCAACCATCTGTGGCCCTGGCATCGCCGAGATGCCAAGTAATTCAATCTTGTTTCGGTCAATCAGTTCTAGGATCAGCGCAGTAGGGTGGTCCTCAAGATTTCCATCGACGATCTCGTATTCTTCTTTCCCTTCAAGCACAGCTGCTAGCGCCAGAATGGCGAGCGGTAGGCGACGGTTACGAGGCCGGGTTGCACGTGGGTGATAGAGGATGATCATCCGCCCACTCGCGCTTCGTAGATTCGAAATTGCGAGGGTGGGCGCTGCTTACGGAGTTTTGCACGCAACGGCCTTAGAGACCAACGAATTCCGTAATACGGTTTGAAAATATTCCACTTTACGTCGAAGCGAGTCTGTAATTGTTGTAGACGATCTGGGGTGAGGTACTGGAGACTAGAAATAGAGTTCGATGGAAAGCCGTATCTTGTAGCAAAGAGGGAGTGCTTCTCTTCAACCATCTTTATACCGCTCTTTTCGTCTGCATACCACGGAGTGTCAGCAATGAGAACAGCCCCTCTAGAACGCGTACAACGAAGTGCCTCGGCAAAGGTTCGTTCGTAGTCATCAGAGTAGTGAAATGAAGCGTTGAAGATGGTGAGATCAAAGCTAGAAGGGGCAAATGGCAGGTGGTCCAGTTCCGCCTGAACACGGGGAAAGAGTGGCCTAATATGTCGACTGTAATGTGCGGCTGCGCCAAGTCCATCCTGATCGTTAATCAATAGATCAACTGCGACTGGAGAGTGCCCGCGCTGCGCTAGTCTGTAGCTCATCCAACAGTTGCCTGCGCCGAGATCGAGGATGCGCAGCGGTCGCTTTCTAAGCACACCTAGCGGCGAAATAACATGCCGTTCCATATAATGGAATGTGCAGGCTCTAATCGCCCACTGATCACTGTTGTTACCCGAGAGGTCCTTGTACGGCAACCCGAGATAATAATCGTCGTCAACACTCCCGCGACCCTCTGCCGCGCGAATAAACTCATAGTCCGCAATGAAGCGACTGAAGTGTTTGACCCGTTGAGGTGCAAGTGAAATCCACAGACCATTTCTACACTCTGTCGCAACATTGCAGTTGTGGCATGTCCATAGACCGGAACCGGTTGTAGGCACCGATGTGATTGTGCCGAGTGAGGCACCGCACTGCCAGCACAAGAGCAAGGTAGGGAGGTCTTCGTGTTCTTCTGTAAGCATTGGTGTCTTTGTTATTTGCTGGATCGTCATTAAGACACCTTCTCGAAGCAGAGAAGCATATGATCGCCCGTGACCCGAAAGATGGGAATAGTTGCAAGGACTTGTTCAAAACGGCAGAGAAAGTGAAATAGGCTAGTATGTTGGCGAGCCCAACTCTCACAGTAAGATGGGGGGACGGCGACACCGATCCCGGTATAAGAGCGAAGTCTGAATTGTGGAGTGAAGTGGCCGCGAATCTGACGCAACGTAGGATAGTAGACCGGAAACTGCAAATTGCCGAGCGTCGCCATCGTGTGTCCTGTACAACGCCGGAAGGCTTTCCGGTATTGACTGCGGATGAGATAGTGCAGAATTTCGATGAGGCAAAAGCGTGTAGAGAAACACAAGAGCAGCAGGCCCCCTGGCTTGACTAGATCTGAGAGTGCTGAAGCTACCGCTCCAAGATCGTCAATGCAATTTAATCCAGAAAAATTCGAAAATGCACCGTCGAATCGCAACTCCGGGTGAAGCTCACCAATTCTCTCCGTTGGTAGATGACAGAAGACGACGGGCAAAATGCTTGATTTACGACAGAGACGTTGTTCCGCCCTGGCTATCATCTGCTGCGACGCATCGCAGGCGAAGACCGAGACACCCCTACCAGCGAGAAAAATTGCATCTTCACCGGTACCGCAATTAAGTTCAAGAATATTATCGTTCGCTTTAAAAGTATTGGTAAGGATTTTCCAGATCGAGTCGCGTTGGGCGCGACCGATTATGGAATCGGTAAATATCTGGTCGTACTCCGCAGCAAGTTGATCGAAGACAGTTCCTGCAGTCGAGACACTACTGGAGCGAGACTGAATAAAAGCGGCGCCCATACTCATGCCTCCAACTCGGCGTGCGTTTCGATGAGACCATTGCGTGAAGTTTGAATGCTTGCATTCAGTTGATTTAGGAGGGCGGCGTCTAGTGTCCCAGTTTCTCTAAGACGCGATAGTTGAACTTCATCGCGAAGAAGCTTGTCCGCATGAGCATAGTATGCGCGCGAGTGTCGGCCGGTAATTTTGATTTCCCGGTCAGAACTCTGTCCCCAGGGCTTGAGTTGCACCAGTTTGCTTTGGATCTGCTGATAGTAGGGTGTACCTTTGATCGGATAAGAGACGGTGGTGAAGAAGATATCGGGCTTTGATGTACTGACATGACGGATTGTGGCCTCGATATCTTCCATCTCTTCGCCTTCATAACCCCACATCAAAAACATCCCGCTTTGAATATTGCGCGATCGACTCATCTCGATTGCACGCTGTACCTGTTCGATCTTGACACCTCGGTCCATGGAATCGAGCAATCTCTGCGATCCGCTTTCAGAACCGATCCAGATGCGAAAGCAACCTAACTCCGCGAGTAAATCGAGCATCTCCTCATTGAGTCGATCGGCGCGAGAGATGCATTCGAATGGGATACGAAGACCTCTACGGCGCATCTCTCCGGCATATTGGCGGATCCACTCATGGTTAATTGTGAACACGTCATCCGAGACCCAGACGATGTCGGGTGCGTATTCCGCGATTAGCCACTCGATCTCGTCCACTACTTTGAGTGGATCGCGGCGCCGGTGTGTCTGGCCGTACACCTGATGGCTGCACCAGCGGCATTTATAAGGACATCCTCGCGCGGTGATGAAGTTTACCGATCCCTGTTTATGATAGGTTCGCCAAGTGTCAACGTAGCGATGCAGATCAATCGCCTGTCGCGCTGGCCAGGGTTGTGCATCAAGATCGGCAATTTGTTCGCGCGGCGGATTCTGACGAAGCTTGCCTTCGTCGTCTAAATAAGCTGTACCAGCAATCTTCGACTTCCATTCTGGAGTGAAGGTTTCGGGATCGTTGCGGAATGCTGTTAGCAATTCCTGCATGGTGGATTCACCTTCTCCAAAGACCACAAATTCAGCACCCGATTCCAAATACTCCTGCGCATATGCGCCCGGTTCTGGCCCTCCGACAACAACTCGCCAACCCGCTTCACGAGCTACCTTCATAATCTCCACTGCGTTGCTACGGGTCATAAGATTTGCATAGAGGCCGAGAACAGATGGCTTCTCTGTCCGGAGATGTTGGAAGAGAGACTCACGGCTGGAAAAGGTCGTATCAAAGACCTCGACATCAAAACCCTGCTCACGCAAGTGTGAACAGATGTAGAGAATGCCCAAAGGTGCATAGGGCTTCATAATCTGAAGTTCTTTTGGGTCTTCATATAGGAAGTAGCCGTGCGTGAGGAGCAGTTCTGACATTAGGACGCCCCATTTCGCACTAGGAGGCTTTCGAGCGGCATAAAAACGGTTTGCGAGTTCTCAAATGAAGAATCTGGTGGCAGAGAGAGCGCGTCAGGGTTGTGGCTGAGTGGCTCCATTTTAAGTACATGCCTCCAAAGTGATTCACTGGATTTGAGAGTAGTTTGCGAGTTTGCTGGGCGGCCTGGCCCTCGCAAACGCGGGTCTTGGAATCGTGCACGGTTTCGCCGCGCCGTTGGGCGGCATGCTCGGCGCGCCCCATGGGGCTCTGTGCGCCGCGGTTCTGCCGCACGCCATGGCGGCGAATATTCGAGCGCTCGGCGAGCGCTCGCCGCATCACGAAGCGTTGAACAAGTATCGCGAGCTAGAAGTTCTGCTCTCGGGCGACCCGGTCGGCCGCGTCTCCGAGTTATGCCGCGGCTTTGCGATTCCTACTCTGCGTTCGTATGGACTGACAGGCGGCGACATTCCGGGCTTGATAGCAAAAGTCGCGGTAACGAACAGCAC
>Ga0137412_10001552_pt1 | contig 17936 bp, 18 predicted proteins | sample CZODoug2_1_16fun_FD_122160 | JGI IMG/M metagenome (GOLD analysis project Ga0137412, IMG submission 122160) | Vadose zone soil fungal communities from Angelo Coast Range Reserve, California, USA - CZODoug2_1_16fungal (Hybrid Assembly) | ecosystem: Environmental > Terrestrial > Soil > Vadose zone...
GCCGCTTTCATCACCGGTGCCGCTCAGTTTATTTTCCTCTACAACTTTATTCATAGCCGTTTCCGAGGCAAACCCGCCCCCGCCAATCCATGGGACGGCACATCCCTCGAGTGGAGCGTTCCCTCTCCGCCGCCTTGGAACAATTTTGGTGATCGGCACCCGGTCATTTATCACGATGCCCATCAATACGGCGTTAAGGGCTTGCACGGAGATTTTGTAATGCAGGATTCACCAGAGCAGATTGTCAGGGGATAGAAACCAATGGCTGCAACCACACTCACAACAGCAACGTCGCAGCCCGTTTTTTCTCCGCGTCTTCAAGCCCCCACGGAAGCCTCGCGCAGCGGCATTTGGGTCGGCATCTTCGCCATCATCATGTCTTTCGCCGCGCTAACCAGCTCACTTCTGGTCCGCCAGGGCTCCGGCGAATGGTCGCACATCATCATCCCTTCCCTGCTCTACGCCAATACTGCAGCGCTGCTTCTGAGCAGTTTCACCATGGAAATGGCGCGTCGCGCCCTGGGCAAATCCGCTGGACCTTCCGTGTGGCTCACCGTCACGTTGGTCCTCGGTCTGTCCTTCGTCTGCGGACAATATTTTGTTTGGCGTCATCTGGCCGCCCAGGGGCTGTACTTGGCCACCAATCCGAATAGCTCGTTCCTGTACGTTTTCACCGGTGTACATGGACTACATCTTCTCGGTGGCATTGCAATGCTCGTTTATTTACTTGCCCACGCCATCGGTGGTGGCCACACCTCTCTGCGCCGCCATCGACTCGACAATACCGCCATCTATTGGCATTTCATGGGTGGTCTCTGGCTCTATTTGCTTTTTGTGATTAGCACGAGACTCTAGCTGCGGGAAGGATTGATCGTGAGTGACACCGAACTAGCCATGCATGGCCACGGCGCCGAATTGGCGGAAGGCTCTCCCTACGCCATTCCGTCGCGGAAACTCACGATGTGGTTGTTCATCATCTCGGACGCCGTCACCTTCGGCGCTTTGCTGTTCGGCTACGGCTATCTGCGCATTGCCAGCAGCGACTGGCCCACTCCTTTCAAGTTCAATCCAAGTATTGTCAACGTCTTGATTATGACCGTGGTGCTGATCACCAGCAGCCTCACCATGCTTGGGGCCGTCGACTCCGCAAAAACGGGGGACAAAGCAAAGACCAACCGCTTCCTGTGGTCGACTATTCTTCTTGGAGTTATTTTCGCCGGGCTCCACATCCGCGAATGGTTCGGCTTGATCGACGAAGGCGTCCGCCTCTTTCAAAACCCCTGGGGTTCGCCTTTGTTTGGAGCAACTTTTTTCTCCATCACCGGCCTGCACCTGCTGCACGTGATCTGCGGCGTCGTGGCGTTGATTGTGATCTCGCGAGGTTTCTCTCGCGGCTGGCTGACTGCCGGCCACGTCGAGACTACCGGACTCTACTGGCATTTCGTCGATCTGGTTTGGATGTTTGTGGTGCCCTTGATTTATCTGCTCAACATCTCGAGGTAACATATGGAAAGAACCATGCCAGTTCGTACAGCCTCGACCAACGTCATTGCGAAATATTTGCCGGTATATTTTGTGTTGCTCGGCATCGCTGGCGTCGAGGTCCTCTTGGCCTATCGTCACTTTTCGATCGGCTCGCTCCTGGGCATCCTTCTTGCCCTTGCGCTTTGCAGCGGAACTCTGGCGGTCATGTATTTCATGCACCTTGCCGAAGAGCGTCGAAGTTTATTCTTGACCCTCATTCCTGTCACGATTTTTGTCCTGCTACAGATGAACATGATCTGGTCGGACAGTTTCCGCCTGTTGCGGATGAAGCCATTTCCGCATTAAGTTAGCCTGCTCGATGCCGGCCAAGCTAGCCCAGGATACCGGCTGAGGAGTTGCAGATGAGTAGAAGCGGCAAAACCACAGTGAAGTCTGTGTTCCGCACGATGGGCCTCGCAGCCGCGTTCTTCGTACCGACCTTGCTGTTTGCCCAGAATTGCGCGCTCTGCTATACGCAGGCCGCCGGTGCCGGACACCGCATCGTCCAAGCCCTGCGTGGGGGGATTCTCATGTTAATTGTGCCGCCCATGTTCATCTGCATCGCTCTTGGAGTAATGGCCTATCGAAAGCGCAATCACTTCAATACCAGTCGCTAGTCACCGAAAATCGAGGGCAACCGCCCCCGATCCCTGCCCTCATCATGGAAGGTCAAGATCCAGCGCGTAGATTTCCGTGGCTCCGCGCTCGACCATCACATAGAGCGAGCCGTTTGCTGCAACGCCGCTGAACAAACATTGCGCCGCGCTGCCTCGTAGCATTGGCGCAAATCCTGATACACGATCCACTTTCCTGGTCGCCACGTTCGCGCGAAATACGGACTCTTCATCGTCTAGTTGATCCTGGAAATAAACAAACGCGCCGTCGTTGGACCAGTAAGGCGACTGTAACAATCCCCCGGACGCAATAACGGTCCAAGTCTCTTGGTGAACGTCATATAAGACGATGCGATGTTTTGAGCTGTCCCGCGCAGCGATGTACCGGCCGTCTGCGGACCAGCGCGGATCGCTGAGATCTTTCGAATCTGCCAACTCCTTGAGCACTCCGGTTGTCGGCTCTAGAAAGAACAGCCCGTACGCAGGATGAAGTTTTTGATTTCGCATGGTGACTACGATGCGGTACCCGTCTGGCGACCAGTCCGCATTCAACCCCTCCCATCCTTTAGGGAGCACTGGCCGTAGCGAACCGCCGTCCGCCGTAAGAAGGTAAATTTGTCGAGATTGCCCGGGGCGTACGCCGGTAAAGAGAATCTGTTCCCCTCTTGGCGACCATCGTGGAAACGAACCTTCCAGCGGGGGATTGGTCAAACGTATCCGCTGCGACCCATCCGTACGACTGCGCCACAACGAGCTATCTGGGCGATCGCTATAAACCACCATCTGGCCGTCCGCGGATACGGCTGCCTCCTCGGCATTCGCATCGACGCTCAGGGATGTGAAGCGAAGACTGCCGGGCTCTAGCTCCTCCAACTCACGGTGCGAACGAAAGCTGAAGGCAAATATTCGCGAACCGGTTTGCGTCGGGGTGGCCACATGAAGGGAATCTGGCCCGCTTGTCAGAGGAACCGGAACGTGATGCGAGCGCCGAAACCAGCTCCAGTCATCGCGGATAGCCCACAAGTTACAGTCATATCGCTCGCATCCGGAAAATAGAAAGTATTTGCCATCGGCCGTCCAGTTTCCCGCGGCTTGGCGAGACGGCGTCCCGTTCGCAAGGATCGTATGTAAACCACTACCATCCGCTGACATCTGCCACAAAGACTCATTGCCGTACTCTCCGGCGTCAATCGCGAGCCGGATGTTAGCTCCATCGGGTGACCACGCCGGATCTTCCGGACGTCCATTGACGCGGATAAGCTCACGAAGTTGTGTCCCGTCGTGGTGAATGGAATAGAGACTTTGGCCGCGTACAAATGCGATCTGTGTACCGTCCGGCGACCACGCGGGATCATGACCCGTCGCTCCCCCCAATCGCCGCGGCTCACCACCTTGCACCGGCCAAAGCCACAGCGGCATCTCGTCATCGTGCCGGGCAAATTGTCCGATTAAAAACTGCGAGTGATCTGGGGAAATCGCGAACAGGCGGGTATTTTCAAATGGCGCGGCCATCTTCTCTGCGTTGCCGCCTTCGACGGAAGTCTGCATTAGGCTCCAGTGGCCCCCGTCACGCTGCAGAAAGAAAATCCGGGTTCCGTCAGAGACGATGCCACCCCGTTCATCGATGCGGCCGCCGTTTGTGATTCGCGTCATGCGTTGCACGCTCGGCCGGGGAACCGGGTAAACAATGAAAAACAGGAGCCATGATCCGAACAGAATTGCCACCGTCAGCAGCATGGTATTGAACCAGCGCTGGGTACGTTCGGCCCGCCGCCTATCCCAGAAAGCTTCTGTCGCACCCTCCGCGGAAAATTCCGGATGCAACCGTACTTGTAGCTCTAAGGAGCTTCCGCTCTTATCCAGAAGTAACTGATCGGCGGTCTTTAGATCCGAAGCACCTGGGACTACATGCACAGGCGGCAGGAAGCGATACCCTTGCCGAGGTACGGTTTCGATAAAGCGGGGATTTTCTGCGTCGTCTTGGAGAGCAGCGCGAAGCTTCTTGAGAGCGGCATTCAAGCTCCCCTCAAAATTGACGTGAGTATCTTTCGGCCAGAGCGACTGAGATAGTTGTTCTCGCCGGACTATTTCACCATTTTGTTGCAGCAGCATGGTGAGAATCCGGAACGGTTGTTCCTGAATTTTGATACGGATCCCTTGACGACTCAACACAGACCGCGCCAAATCCGCCTCAAAAAGGCCGAATCTCACGATGGAGGCGGAATCAACTTGGATGGTGGGTCCTAGAGCCACGAAAGTCCCCAAAGGTCGCCAAGACCATACCACTTTCCGGGCCTATGTGACGATAAATTAGTTCACATGAACAGGTATCTTATTGAGGTTCTTACGGTTGCCCGTTCATAGTATTTTCAGTCCGAGTTCCTTTGACGGGGTCCCGGTTACAAGTGTAATTTAGAGCTAGAGGCACCGACGATGTCATCACATGGCCAAGGCCCAATCCTTCGCCTGCGTCGGTCTTCCGTAACCGGAGCTTTTGGGAAGAACTCCTCCCGAAGTCTCTGAACCATCGTAGCGCCCGGGTCCGAGTCCCTGAACCGGATCAGCACCTATCGGACGCGGGCGCTTCGATCAAGGTAGTTCCCCAAAGCAACCTTCATTCGCGTTTCTTCCTGATGCTTGGTTTAACCAGTGGGATTGCAATTCCGAAATTGCTTCGAGGATCTCTATTTTCGACGAGCATTCGATAGGAACTGTACGGTAACCCGCAGACCGATGGGCAAGGGCCTTGAGTTGTCGTCCAATTCAATCACCGCTTCCAGGATATCCCGGTCGCTCTTATCAGAAGGGTCGCCGGTGCTGATGCTTTTCCTGCCCATCATCGCGGAAATCCGGGCAACCGAACCGCGGAGCTTCTTTCCGTCAAGGGCATCGGCCTGGATAACCACATTCTGCCCTGCAAAAAGCTTGTCTACGTCTCTTTCGTCGACTTCCGCCTTAATGTGTCGAGTGGAAGTATCCGCGAGGCTGAACAAAGGACGCGGCGTGACGGTGCTAAACGACTCGCCGCGCCTCGCATAGACTCTTAAAACGGTTCCGTCGATCGGCGCCACAATGGAGCATTTTCCGATGCGCTCCTGCACGGTCCGCACACGCCCTTCCGCCGCGAGCACATCAGCATCAGCTCGCGCCGTATCTTCCTGCAACGGAGGCGCGGCGACCAACTCCTCTGTACGAAGCGCCGCCCGGAGGTTCGCATCTGCCACTCCCAAGTCTCGGACAGCCTGGTCATACGTGGCGCGGGAGACCTGCTCCTTTTGATAGAGAGAACGCTGCATGTCCATTCGTGACTTGGCTTCTTCAAACGTGGCCCGGGCTGCGGATGTCTTTTCAGTCGCGATTTTCTTCTCTTCATCACGTGCGCCTCGCAGCAGCCTGGCACGTGTCTGGCGCGCGGAATCCGCTTCCGCCATGGCAGTCTGCAACGCCGGTTGCAGGTCATCGCAGGCAATCTCGCCGAGCAGTGTCCCTCGCTTCACGAACTGACCCTCTTTCACGTACACGGATTTTAGAACACCATCAGCCGCAGCTCCCACCTGAGTGGTTTCGGAGGCGCCCTCAACCCTGCCTGGAGAGGCGAATACGATAGCCGCACTGGGGTCATTGGCAGATGTTCCGTGAGCCTCGACCGAGTTGCGGTTTCTTGACGTTCCGAAGAGCGCCGCAGCAATGGCGACTACCAGCGCCACTGAACCTCCAACTATCCATCTGCGCCTGGCGGTCATTGATTTTTGGCCTCTTGCTCGACCTGGCCATCACACAGCGTGATGGTACGGTCGGCGAATTCTCGCCAACGCGGATCATGGCTCACGACGACAACGGTTCTCCCCTGCTCATTAACTTGATTCCGAAGGATTTCGCAGATGTTTTTTCCAGCCTTGGCGTCTAGAGAAGCCGTTGGCTCGTCTGCGAGAAGGATCGGAGGATTTCCAGCCAAGGCCCGCGCAATGGCCACTCGCTGCTTTTCTCCAGGGCTGAGTTCGTTGGGTTCTTGATGAAGTTTATCGCCCAAGCCGAATTGAAGCAGCAACTCACGAGCCATCTCCATACGTCTGGGCTCGCCAGGATCGCGAATTTCAAAGCCGACTGCCACGTTGTCCAGCGCGGTTAGCGAGTGAAAGAGCCGGAACGCCTGGAATACAAAGCTAATTTTCTTTTGGCGAATCGTCGTCTTTTCTGGTTCCGTCAGTTGGTTTACCGCAGCGCCGTCCACGAACACTGTTCCTTCATCCGGAGACAAGAGACAGCCCAGCATGGATAGCAGAGTCGTCTTCCCGCTGCCCGACGGACCCATGACCAAGGTAAGCGTACCGCGCTCGAAGGTTAGTGAAACATCCCGCAGCGCAGGCACGCGAGCCTCTCCTTTGCCAAAGGAGACACTCGCGCCTTCAACTCCCAGGAAATGATCAGGCACGGAACACTCTCCCCGGCTCGACCGTCAGGGCGCTGCTGACCGAAGCAATGGATGCCAATGCGCACATCAATAAGCTCGGTACGACCATCACTGCCGGCAACCACCAAGGTGCGTAGATCCAAGGAATCAAGGATTTTGCGTAGCCAATGCTCGGAACAGCCGCAACAAGTCCGAGAATGCTGCCAAGCACTCCGCAAATCAGGGCCTGCGAAAGCACAATGCGCGCCACGAAAGTTTGCGACGCTCCGAGAGCCTTCAGCGTCGCGTACTCCTCAATGTTTTCCATCGTGTTCGCGTAAATAGTTTGGGAGACAACCACTAGACCTATAAGAAACGCCAGAACGGCAGCGGTCAGAATCGCGCCTCCTGCGCCAGTTTTCATCGTCCAATACATCCTGGACTTATGCGCGAATTCGCTTTGAGTGAGTACGTCAACCTCGGGCAGCCGTTGTCTCAGGTTTTGTTGGACATCGGAAACTTGGTATCCATTGCTGACTCGCAGAAGGACGTACATCGCGTCTTGCGGGCCGAAACCCATGTAACGGGTGGCATTCCGGTAAGAGGTGAACAGAAAAGGGACGCCCAAGAAAGCTCCGTACCCTTCAATCTCGCGCTCGATGCTCGCACGGTGACGATTGATCTCCACTTCTGCCGGCAGTGACGTGAGATCCATTTGTTTGCGATCGCTTACGTCGTAGAGAACCGCCTCCGGGGATGTCCCACCCGCCGACTCAGTCATGTTGGGCACAGGAAAACGCTTGCCAACGTTAGGGTCCGCGCCAACCAAAGCGACCACTTGCTGCGTGCCGTTAGGTGTGCGGTAGACAGCAAAAGCCATGCACACGCGACCGGTCTCCACCACCCCCGGTATACCGGCGGCCATTTCCCTGACGCGACTGTCCAGGACGGTTCCAAATTCAAACGCCTGCACACCTCGAGAAGCGATCCAGATGTCCGAATCACTGGCATCGATAAGCCGCGATGCTGCTCGTAGAAAGCCGGCCAAAAGACTCCCTTGAAAGATCATCAAGAACACCGCAAAACACACTCCCAGTACAGTCACCGAGAAGCGTGCTCGATCGTGAATGATGTTCTGCCAGGCGAGCTTCATAGCGATTCAGCAATCGACAAATTTGAAGGGCACATCACGTTACGGAACTCAGCAGTCAAGACCCTCATAACGCGGCCCCGTTGTTCGGACGGCTGCAGTGCTGCCGGAGCTGACATACATTGAGCTATCTGGTTTGCTCGCACGCTTGCCACGTCAAGTCTCCTGCCAATAATGCTGACGTTCCCTCGGCGGACAGTGGTCGTGAAAAGTAAAATCCCTGGCCGTATTTGCACTGCAATTTCTTTAACAAAGCCACCTGCTGGATTGTCTCCACTCCTTCGGCAACAACATCCAGTCGAAGATTGTTGGCCATCGGCAAAATAGTTCGCGCAATCTCCATGCCTTCTCCGTCGTCTCCCATGTTACTGATGAAAGAGCGGTCGATCTTCAGTGTGTCCAGGGGAAAACGGTGGAGATAACTTAATGACGAATAGCCAGTACCAAAATCATCGATAGCCAGCTGAATGCCCAGCGATTTGATGTGTTGCAGCATCTCCACTGCCGCGGTCGGGTCGCCCATCACCGTGCTCTCCGTGATCTCCAACTTCAAGACTTCGGGCGGCAGGGCAAGATCGCTCAGCAACTTCCCAATGTCTTCGACAAGCTTCGGCTGTAGAAATTGTTTGGCGGACAAGTTGACGCTAATCGTTAGATTTCGGTGGCCACTTGCACTTGCTCGCCATTCGCTGATTTGCCGGCAGGCTTCCCGCAAATTCCACCACCCAAGCTCCCGGATCAAGCCGGTCTCTTCAGCAACCGGGATAAATTCACCGGGCCCAAGCAGGCCTCGTGTAGGATGCTGCCAACGCAATAGCGCCTCAAAACCGGCAATTTCTCCAGAAGCTAGCGCAACGATTGGTTGATAAAAATTGCGGAATTCTCCGCGTTCGAGCGCGCGGCGCAAATCAGTCTCCAATTGCAATCTAGCCATGACGCTCGCTCGCATATCCGCATCAAACACTTCATAACGCGCCTTGCCCAGTGATTTTGCCCGATACATTGCCGTGTCAGCATCTCGCAGGATCTCTTCCGGTTGCTCATAGGCTGAGTTGCTTAAAGCGATTCCGATGCTCACGGACGTAAACACTTCTTTTCCGCCCAAAATGAATGGCGCCACCAGCGCCTTCATCATCCGATCCGCGGCCCGCTTGGCATCGTCCGGGTCTTTGATATCGTCGAGAAGGACCGTAAATTCGTCTCCCCCCAGGCGCGCGACCGTGAAGGTTTCCGTTTCTCCTAGTCGAGCCACTGTATCGGTGGACCGTAAACACTTCTCCAACCGATTGGCTACTCCAAGCAGAAGTTGATCTCCAACCAGATGCCCCATGCTGTCGTTGATCATCTTGAACCCATCAAGGTCCATGAATAAAACCGCGAACAAATGATTTTTGCGGCGCTTCATATGCTTGATGAGCCGGCCTACGCGATCTATAAATAGCAGCCGATTAGGTAAGCCCGTGAGTGGGTCGGAAACCTTTCCTTCGGTAATGTCCGTCTGCGATCCAGCCATGCGCGAAGCATTTCCGGAAGCATCATGAACCGCGACTCCTCGGCTCAGCATCCAATGAAAGCTTCCATCCTTGTGCAGCACGCGGTGCTCACTCTCGAAATGCGGAGTCAGCCCTTTTTGATGCGCCGCGATCTCCTCTTTGACTCGTTCTCGATCCGCATCATGAATTCGGTCGAACCATTGCTCAGGTGTGTCGCCGACTTCGTCTTCCTGATAGCCCAACATGGCCTTCCAGCGAGGGGAAAAATGGACAACGTTGGACAACAAGTTCCAGTCCCACAAGCCATCGTTGGAGCCCAACGCCGCCAGCGCATATCGCTCTTCACTTTCCTTCAACGCTTCCTGCGCATGTTTATGCGAAAGCTGAGTTCCTATGCGAGCCACCGCGACCGGAAAATCAATCGGCTTCGTCAAATAATCATTTGCGCCCAAGTCCAGGGCTTTGACGATATCGTCGCTCTGCGCCTTTGCCGTGACCATGATGATCGGCAACTCAGCCGCCGAGTAGTGGTCACGTAGTTTTTGCAATGCATCAAGACCGCTGACCTCCGGCATTTCAATGTCCAACAACACCAGATCCACAGCGTCTTTCTTGACTCGCTCCAGCAATTCCTTTGCATTTTCCGCCAGCACAACGACATACCCCTTGCGCAACAGTCGCCGAGCAAGCATGTCCCGGTTCATTTCGTTGTCATCTACGATCAGCAACCGGCTTGGCCGGGAGGTCCTCATGATTTTTTCACCGTCAGCAAGTTGTCGATTTTTTCGTTCAGCCGCCCAAATTCAACGGGTTTCGTATCGTAATCATCGCAGCCTGCTTCAAACGCTCTTTCGCGATCGGTTACCAGCGCGTGCGCAGTCAGAGCAATAATGGGGATGTGCCGCGTCAACTGATTACTCTTCAGCAGCCGAGTTACTTCCCATCCGTTCATCACCGGAAGACTTATATCCATCAGAATCAAGTCGGGCATTTCCGAACAGGCCAGCAAATGTCCCTGCTCCCCGTCATGAGCCGAGATTACCGAGTAGCCCTTGCGCTGCAGCCGTCTCGAGAGCATGTCCCGATTCATTTCGTTATCTTCGACTAACAAGATCTTCGGCATGATCAACCTTTCCAGAGGTTCGCCGTTCCGACTCCCTCCGACGTGTCTGAGGGTTTGCTATAAAGGGGGCTGCAGTACCCCCCGTGATAGAGCCCGGGCGGCCAGCGCGATGCTTTTCTATAAGGACGGCAAGACGGTCGCGATCAACCGGCTTGATAAGATAATTCGAGGCCCCCAAATCAAGGCCCATCGCTTCATTGTCGACAATCGTGACCATGATGACCGGAATTTCCGCCAGTGCGGGATCGCTCTTCAGTTTCTTGAGCACTGTCCAGCCATCGCAGTCCGGCATAACCACATCGAGTGTGATAACCAGTGGACGAACTTGCCTCGCAAGCCGCAGACCTTCTTCGCCATTCGTAGCAGCAACAACGTGAAATCCCGACTTCGTAAGAAAACGCGACATAAGGTCGCGAACCGAAGCGTCATCATCTATAACTAGAACCGTATCTTTACGATTGGATTCGTCCGATGTCAGCACGGCATCAGTGCCCGCCGCTGGCCGCGCGGACTCCGCTGTTTCCGCAACTACCTCCGCCGGCAAATGCACCGTGAAAGTCGACCCCTTTCCGGGTTCGCTCTCCACCGAAACCCGTCCCTTCATCAACTGCACGAAGCGATACGTAATCGCCAGCCCTAAGCCGGTTCCGCCGTACTTTCGTGCGATCGACGCATCTGCTTGGGAAAACTCATGAAACAAGTTCTCTTTCTGCTTGGCTGTGATTCCAATTCCTGTGTCGCTGACCCGGAATCGAATCCAGTCCCGGCCGTCAGCTTTGCTTTGATCAACGTGCACCGCGATAGTCCCGTGATCCGTAAACTTGCAAGCGTTGCTCAACAGATTGAACAAAATCTGTCTGACTTTCGTTACGTCGGCGTGCATCGCGGCGAGGTTCTTTGCCACGTGCACGTGAATCGTATTTCCGTTCTTAGCCGCCGCAGGTTTCAATGCAGCCGTCATTTCGTCGATCAGCGGCGCGACTTCAAAATTCTCTAGGTGCAAACCCATCTTTCCAGCTTCGATTTTCGACAGGTCCAGGACATCATTGATGAGCGACAGTAAATGTTTCCCTGCTGATTGGATCTTGCGCAGATCCTGAACGCTATCCGACTTGCCCGATTCCCTGGATTCCTCTTCCAACATTTCGCTGTATCCGATAATAGCGTTGAGCGGCGTACGCAATTCGTGGCTCATGTTCGCCAGGAACGTGCTCTTCGCCCGGCTGGCTTCCTCCGCCACATGTTTCGCCTTCAAAAGTTCTTCCTGCGTTTGCTTTCGATGCAAAATCTCTTTCTCCAGCTCGCCCGTTCTGGATTTCAATTCCTCATTCGCGCCTCGTAGCGCCGTATCCCTTTGCTGGATTTCCGATAGCATCGTATTGAAGCCATCGATCAATTTTCCGATTTCGTCGCCATAAGACTTCGTCGCGCGTACTTCGTAATTCCGGTTCGCGGAAACCATTCTCATGGTGTCTTCCAGGTGCAGAATGGGCCGGGAAATCAATCGTTGCAGTCTCGATGACACCAACAATGCAAATAGCCCTGAAATCAGCACGAAAATGCACAGGATCACTGCATATCGCTTGGCCCGTAAGCTCCATTGCCGCATGTCCGATTGCAAAAACAGTGTCCCAAGTCGTTCCCCATTGAGTGTGACGTCATGGAAGACCTGCAGATATCCGCCTTCAAACAAGTAGCCCTTACCTTGCAAATGAGCCGGCAGCAGCGACGGTATGACGTTGCTCTTGCGCGAATAGTGCGCAAACATCTTGTTGTCGCGGCCGTACAAGCCTGCCGTCACCACGTCTTCCTTCGCGGTCAACGCCGATAGCGTTGCGGTAGCAGCCGGCACGTCCTTGAATTCCATCGCGCCGGCGCTGTTGTATCCGATGATTTCCGCCTGCGTCATCAAGTCCTGAATGAGCAAATGCCGGAACGAAACAAGGTCGTAGATAAGAAAGCTCAACGCAGAAAGAACCAGCGCGGCGCTGCTGGTTAACATCGTTATCAGCGTCAGCTTGCGCTTGATGGAAAGATTCTGAAGAATCATCCCGGATTCCTTCCGGTGGCGGCAGTTTGCCCGATGATCTTCGCCAGTGTCAGCAACCGCGAGCTGATGTTCAAGTCCGCCTGGTGCGCTGCATCCACATTCACTTCAAAGCGCACTCGGTTATCCTCTAACGTGAATCGGATCACGCCACCGCGTTCGGCAAATCCAGGCGTCTCCCCAACCGTGAGAATCGGCAAACCCTTCACGCTCTGCAAAATTTCGTCGATGTGCGCTCTTTCCGACCCGCTCACGAACAGGATTTTGCAGTCTTTCAGGTCCTTTAGGTCCTTTCCCCACTTGTATCGCTTCACCACAAATCCCCGCGGCCCGATTTTCTTGTCCTCTACGATGCGATCCAGCACGTTGCCGAAAGGATCCGTTCCTAGTACTCCGATTACGATCGGCGAATCCGGCTGAGAAAACGTAGCCGACGGCCACTCCACGAATTTCGCGAAGTTGTAAATAAATCCCGCCTTGATCAGGTATTCCGAAGAGTCGGAGGCGTCGCCGGATTGTGCATCCGCCGTCGACGTCCAATTCATCGTCATACCGAGTACTACGATCAAGATTCTCAGTCGTCTCAACATTACTTTTTCCGCCCGTGACTGCTCATCGTTGAGAGTTCGTTCGCCTATCCAGTTAGAACTTGAACGTCATGCTGCCGTAGACCGTCCGTTTCACTTCGGTCGGCGCTGTATTGATGAAGTCTGGAATGAATTCCAGATGCTGGTTGTCCAGCAAGTTTTGGCCGCCAATCGAAAATTCCACCTGCGGAATTGGCCGCCAGCCTAGATGCGCATCCAGCGAGTAATAGCTGGGTATATTCAAGCTCGCCAGATGATCCACGAAACGCAGCGTCGTATCGTGTTCGAAATGCTTTGGCAAATCGATCGACGATCTCACATACCATTGATGGCGCGGACTCGACCCGTTGGGACTGTCGTTCGTCGGATCCAGGCTATTGGCGTTCTTTCGGATGTTCATTTGCAAATAGCTGTAAGAGCCCACCAACCGCCATTTCGGAACGACTCTCCAGTCTGCAAACAACTCGACGCCGTACGTTCCTCCGCCCATCTTATTTCCCGCTACAAAGGGAACTACGATGTCGGTAGGCACCGGACTTCCTTCCAGGAAAGGTGCTCCTGGTTCGGCCGTTCGAAGGTTGGAGTAGTTGTTATAAAACGTTGCGATGTCTGCCGACAACGAACTGGTCGCCTGAACGCGATAGCCCAATTCATACGCAAGCAGGTCTTCCGATTGGAATTGATGGCTTCCAAAAACTGTTATGACCGCGGGAAATGGAGTTGGATTTCCCGGCGCTGCAGGTGGCACGACCGCCTGGTTCAGCCGCAGCCCCTCCTCGGTTAACGCCGGTGTGCGCACAGCGCGCGACACCGCCGTCCACACCGATTGGTTTGGCGTTAGCGTCCACAACAGCCTCGCATTCGGCTGCACTTCAAATCCGGTGAAGTCGTTGTGCTCGAATTTCGAGCCGAATGTCAGCCGCAGCCGGTTATTCACCAGGCTTATCTCGTCCTGAACGAATGCGCTGAAATGATTCAGCGTGAGTTGATTTGGCTGCAGGGAAACAGAGAAACTCGGGTCGTTCCGGTCACGGATTGACCGGTAACCCAGGCCCCACACAAATTGCTGTGAATTCCCAAGGTGGAATCCATCCTGGAAATCCATATCGAAAATGTTCTGATGGTCCACGAATAACGAATTGTCCGCTATCGTCGTGTTGTCGTAGTACATCTGCAGCGACATCGAAGAGCCCTCTGAGCTGTGATTCCATCGGCCCAGAATGTTTCCTCCGCTGTACTTTCCGTTGTTCGGGAAGGTGTTCGAATACGGTGCGTTTAGCGAGGGGACTGTTAAGGTTTCTCCGTACTTGCTCTGATAAATATCTCCTTGCAAGGTCAGAGAATTCGAGCCTGCCGGTGTCCAGTCCGCGCGAAACCCTCCGCGCAACGCGTCCCAACCGTCATGCGCAGTCGTCCCGTTCGAATATAGTGATGGCCCCCAGTTGAAATATTTTCCGTAAGCCCGATAAGACGTGTCGCCGATCTTGCTTCCGTAGCGGACGCCGCCGGAACCGCGCTCTTCAGTTCCCGCTCCTGCGGTCACAATCGCGGACTGCGTATCTTTGGCCTTCTTGCTGATAATGTTGATAACGCCATTTACAGCATTCGCGCCCCACAGCGTCGCGCCCGGCCCACGGATCACTTCAATGCGGTCGATATCCTCGAGCAGTACGTCCTGGACATTCCAATACACGCCGGAAAACAACGGCGTATACACGCTTCGGCCGTCGATCAGCACCAGTAGCTTGTTGTCGAACCGGCCGTTAAATCCGCGAGACGCGATCGCCCATTTGTTCGAGTCGATGCGTGCCACTTCCAATCCTGGCGCGAGCCTCAACGCTTCGGGAATGCTCCTCGCCCCCGAGCGCCGGATATCTTCTTGTGTGATTACAAAAATAGCGGCCGCGGCGTCCGCCACCTTCTGCGTTCGCTTGGACACGGACGTGACCTGCATGTTCATCAGGTCTTCCATGCTCAGCTTCGTGAAGTCCGGCATTGTCTGCTGGCTCTGCGCTCCTGAGTTGGCAGCCAAAAGCACCGCTGCAACACCGGCTAGCATTGTTCGTCCGGCGGACCTTGCCGCACCTAGAGTGTGTTTGCTAATCAAACGCATAGTTAGCGTCCCTTCTTTGAAGAACTCGTCAGCAGAGCTGGCGTACCATTCCCCACTGTGGATTTGGCCCTGACTTCCGACAGCCTCTTTCCCCCTACTTCTGTTGCAACTTTTTCCCTTAAGGCTTGCCCCGATAAATTCGGTTTCCAGCACCGCAAGATTTTTCCAACCGCCACAATTTCCTGCGCTCTCAAACCTTCTCTCCGGTTACCGTGAATACCGTCGAGTAGGTCAATGTGTCCGGCCGGCATAAGTACTCCAGGAACCTCCGGCTCTGTTCTCGCGCTTCCCTTTCGCTTCCCAACAACCGTGCCAGTTGCGGCCCAGCGATCTCCAACTTCAACTCCCACTGCTCCAGGATTGCCGGCTCGATTTGTCCGGCGATCAGGTGGTAGCACTCCACCTGCACGTCGATGTTTTTCAGCCCGGCTCCGTGCGCAAAGGAAAAAAGCTTCCGTCCGACGAACGGATCGAAGCCGGTCGAAGACAGTGCCCGCACGACCTTTTCGACCGTGCCCTGCACCACCGGATCTTCCGGGTAATGCCACAAAAGTTGGCCATCCAGGTCTTGCAGTAAAACTGTGCCCCCAGGCTTGCAGACTCTGACCATCTCCTTGACGGCGCCTTCTTTATCCTTCAGGTATTCCATCAACATCCGCGCATAGACCACGTCGAAGCTGTTCGAGGCGAAGTCCATTGCTTGCGCGTCGCCGCGGACGAAGTTTGCTTGCGCATTCCCGCGATTTCTCTCTTTGGCTTCCTGCACTCGCTCAGCGCTGATGTCCAACCCTGTAGCCCGAATGGAAGCGTTCAACCCACACACCTGCCGCAAAATCACCCCTGGACCGCAGCCGACCGACAGAATTTCTGCGCCGCCGTGTATTCGTCCCGCCAGATATTTTTGTACCCACGCGCGTGGATCCACCTTTAGTTCCAGGCGCATCGCCTCGCGCGGATCCTCCATGATGTAATCGGCCGTCGCTGTGCCCCGATCCATCAATGGTCCTCACCTACCAGAGCCGTTTGCAGCTCCTGCCTTTCCATGCGCGCTAACAATTTCGAATAAAATCCATCGACGTGGCGGTAGAAGCGAGGATGCCCGTCCTTGAGCCAAATCCCTTGGCAATAGTGTCGAAGAAACTCAACACCCAGTTTGAATAGGACGTGCGTGGCCATTTCCTCTGCGATTACGGGAATTTCCTCCAGCTCGAAATCGCCGTACGCTTCGGAACATGCGCTCAGCAGCGCCGAAGCCGCCTCGGAGACTTCCGCTTCAGGAAGTGTCGGGTGCAAAAGCAAGTCACAACGATTTTCCAGATAGCTGAAATTCACTCCCAGAGGCCCGCGATACGCGATTGCTGCCCCAATGGGCTCCTCTTTATTGGCTCGGTACGCAAGCCAGATTTGCCGCGTACGCCGCAGCCCCACCCGCCGGTAGAGTTCATCCACCGCCCCAAATTCCGCATCGTGTTCTAATTCTTCCGCGATTATGTAAATGCTTCCTCGCGCCGCTGAAGCGATCTCTAACAAGGCCTCTTGATGAGAAGCGTTGTAGCGCACAATGCGAATTCGCTTTTGCGTCGGCAGCGAGAGCGTTCTCGGCAACGCAAAATACGCATGTCTCTGGACCGACGATAGACGTTCGCCGATGGTCTGTACCATCGAGCCGAATACACGTGCTGGAAACCGGTTCTCCGGCCGAAACCAGTTCTGTGCCGAAAGATCGCACCCTTTGCGAATCCGCGCCGCCGCCGCTGCCAGCATTACCGCACGCGATGCATAGGGATTGTTTTCTGACACCAAATGCTGCGACATCCAGCCATTTCGAGTGCTCCGCCAAACTGCGAGCGATGCCTGTCCCCGCTTCTTGTCTCCGGCGGTTAGTACATAAAGTAGAGACTCGCCGGCGCTCAACATGCGCCGCCAGTTTTCCCTCACCTGCGACAGGTGCGGGAAAAGACGTGCTGCTTTGTCCGGATACAGAAAACCGGTCCGCTCGTAGAGGGCAAAGATCTCCTCCACCGACAGCGCGTTCACTTCGACGCCGTATGCGTCGTACACATCAGCCAGACGCGGAAGGCTGTCCACCGTCTCCTGATCAAGCTTCAACATATCTGTCGCCTCCGCGACATCCGAAGCGTTCATTCAGTGCAGTTCTGGAACTATCAGTACTAGACAGTTGTGCCGGATTGCCCTGTCTTTCAAAATGGGTCATTCGTACTGTTTTGTGGGAAGCCGCCGACGGATTATTAATCTGTTGGATACAGCCCCGTCAGCTTCGCTCAACGTTACTTAGGAAGGGAGCAGCCGGAGGAACTTAGAAAGTGGCAGACGGAGGCTGAAGCATATCGCCATAAGTTACACATTTTACAAGGCTTAGTAAAACAATGCGCTGAGGGGCGGACTTGCACATCGGATTGTGTCAACAAGGGTCTGAAAAGCAGAAGAAGACCGCCTGATTCCTTCGGAGTCTACGTTCGGACCTGGGAGGAGGAGTCTTTCGCTGCATTTTTGCCCGTACGGCCGGTGAGCCCACGAAGCCAAGCCTCAATTGCAGCTTGCTGCTCGGCGCCCATGTCTTCAAACACTACTCCCATGCCGAAAATTCCAAAACCGCCTCCCGAATGCAAATAGATCACCTTGCCGCCCAGTTCGCACGTGCTTATGCCATCAGAGATCCGAAGGTGGAATTTCGTGTGACTCGGAATCGGTTCAAGCGTATCAATATAACAACCACGCGAACTCAATTCGGCCACCTGTGCGTGAACACCCGTTCCGTCACGCAGCGTAACTTCGGCATCCGCGAAAAACGAAAACCGCGGGTTGGTGCGCTTTACCGCGTAGGGACCATCAGCCATGGTGTCCCTCCAGGGACATCTCAATCAATCCATTGTA
>Ga0137412_10001554_pt1 | contig 17924 bp, 12 predicted proteins | sample CZODoug2_1_16fun_FD_122160 | JGI IMG/M metagenome (GOLD analysis project Ga0137412, IMG submission 122160) | Vadose zone soil fungal communities from Angelo Coast Range Reserve, California, USA - CZODoug2_1_16fungal (Hybrid Assembly) | ecosystem: Environmental > Terrestrial > Soil > Vadose zone...
CGCGTCATGATGACCGGCTTCCCGATGCCTCTAAGGGACCGACTTGGATGGCGCTGGCGAAGTTCGCATCGCTGCGGCCAGCCCCCCTCGGCGAATTGCGCTGTAGGTGCCCAGCAATCCGAGGCGGTCCGCCGGAGGAAGGAAGAAGCGATGACAGGCATTTTCGACGACAAAAACGCCCACGACCAGAACCGGCACCAGCAGATTGGTGAAGAATGCCCAGACAGAGGTCGGCGCGAAGAAGAACAGCAGCGAAGAGACGCAGCCGGAGACAACAAAAAAGATGACCCACACCTTGGTCAGCGAGCGGGTGTATTTGAGCAACTCGGGCGATAGCGTGTGATGGACGTGGCGGGCAAAGAACGTGCACAAAGGCTCACGTCCGGCTCGCAGCGAGGAAGCAAAGTAGTAGGCCAGCAGCACAAAAAAGGCTGAATCCTGCATCAGGAAAAACCACTGGTAATGGCTGCGCAGCTGAAGGGCAAAGAGCCAGACCGCGCCACCGGTACCCAGCATCAGCAGCACGAATATCGGCAATTTCAGATTGATGCGTTTGCCTGCAAATGCGCCGGCCGCCCACAGCGCCAGGAAAGCGAGCGGAAGGCTCAGCGCCAGATACAGGGCCGCCAGCCCCCAGGGATCCGCCTCGGTCACGCCGCGTCGACAGACGGCGAAAACCAGCAGGGGGTAAGCACCGGCTGCCAAGCGTGGTACGACGGTCATCCAGCCTCGACCTTGCATCAGATCCTGGACTGCTGCTCGGCAACATAGCGAGCCAGTGTTCGTAGCGAAGCAAATATTGCGGCGTTATTGTCGTCCGCTTTGAGCTGAACCTTGTACTTCTTGGTCACTTCCAGGGCGATTTCAAGGATGTCGATCGAATCAAGGCCCAATGCGCCTCCGTACAGGGGTGCATCCGGATCGACATCGGCAGGTGTCACGGGCAGGTTCAGCGCTTGAATGACCAGCGAAGTCATCTCGGGCAGCAGCAGCTGCGTCCTGGCTTCGATGTCGGAAGCGGTGATCATCCTAAGTTCCTCGAAGCATGCGATTTCGATAGGGTATGGCAACCATCGATGCGAGTGCGCCGACACCACCGAGCGCGATGCCGGCGACGACGTCCCACACAACATGCTGCTTGGTGACCAGCGTCGAATACACGATGGTGACGCCCCATACGAAATTTCCGATCTGCCACGCCCGCCCGGCACCGACTTGCCGCAACTGCCAGTGAAGCCATAGCGAAGAGAATACCGCGGTCGCAACGTGCAGGGACGGACATGCGTTGCGCGCCAGATCGATCCCCTTTAACCAGGCCAAATCGGGTTGCGGCGAATTAAAGGCTGCCGGAACGGCGGTTGGCCAGAGGTAAAAACACAGCAGACCGATCCCGCAAACAGCGCTGATGCAGGCGCCGTAATAGGCCAGCGAGCGGAAGTCTGGCTGCAATGCGGGGGGAAAGGTCGTGTACACCCAGAGCGACAGGTACGGGATCCAGCCCCAGCCTTGCATCGGGATGGCCCGGTCGAGCCAGGTCAGCGGTATCTGCGTGACCGGAAACTGCGGAGACCTCTGTACATAGAAGTACAGGGCAAAAAACGACCACATGAATGCGATCGTTCCCGCAGCCTTGAGCCACCACAAGCGTTTGAACCGGGCAAACAGAGTTTGTGCCGGGGAGATGACGACGGAAGTCATCTGATGTCGTCACGCTTGCGAAGCCCGGATCTGACGGATGGCCGCTTCATGACGGGGCAACCGATTCGGATTTCGGCGCTTTGCGACATGCGATGCGTCCGACCAGATGGGAGGTTGTCGCAAAACGCAATCCAGTCGAGAATTACGCGGTACGCGCTTGGCAATGTCCGCGGGCGGCAGCGACGCGCGCTGCTGCTTCGGACCGAGACGCCGCCCAGTTGCCGCAAGCGAGAAGCGCATCGGCGAAGACGTCGAGTTCTGGTGATCAGGAAGCGAGCAAGATGCTACGAGAGATTATGCAAGAGTATCTCATTAAGCAAGCGGGTGTCGCGCCTGGCAAGTTCGACGATCCGAACTTGATGGTTGCAGATCTCGGGCTGGATTCATTGGGCGTGGTCGAGATGCTGTACGAGGTCGAGGACCGCTACGGCTTTCAGGTTCAAAACCCGTTCCGGTACAGCACCATGCGTTTTATCGACATCGTGGCGGACATGGAATCGACGATTCGGGCGAAAAACAACGGTGAGCTGCCTGAACCGAAAAAGACCAAGGCATAGGCCACGACCGTATCGATCCCGATATGCCGAACTTTGCAGCGCCGCAGCGGGTCGTTGTGACCGGCATCGGCATGTTGACGCCGCTGGGGCTTGATCGCGAGGCGAGCTTCGCGCAGGCGCTTCGTGGCGAGGGCGCGGTCGCGCCCGCACCCGAAAGCATCACGCGCTGGCTGCCCGAGGCGCTGGCGGCGTGCGTGGACCCGGCTTTTGCTGCGATGCTCGACAAAAGTGAGACCGGTCTGGACAGGGCGACCCAGCTCGCCCTGATCGCCAGCCGCGAGGCTCTGGTCGACGCCGACGCCAGCCGATGGCGATACCCGGCGCAGCGACTGGGTGTGTTCGCCGGAATCGGCATGGGCGGCTCGACATCTCTGGAGGCCCTGTACGTCCGGTTTCACCAGCAGCTGCAACGATCGATTGAATCCAATGGCGCGGTCTCGCCCACCGTGGTTCACCCGCTGTCGGTGCCGCGCCTGATGTCCAATGCCGCGGCGGCGGGGATTTCAATGGCCAACCAGCTGCGCGGACCCAGCCATACCTATAGCGTGGCCTGCTCTTCATCGGCGATGGCGATCGGCGAAGCCTTTCGCAACATCCGCCACGGTTACACCGATGCAATCGTGGTGGTCGGAACCGAGGCGATGATCAATCCCGGCTGCTTCATAGCCTGGAATGCTTTGCGGGTCATGGCCAAGCCGGTCAGTGCAAATGTGGCGGCGAGCTGCCGTCCATTCGACCGTGACCGCAGCGGCTTCGTACTGGGCGAGGGCGCGGCAGCCTTCGTTCTGGAAAACGCCGAGTTGGCGCAGCAACGCGGCGTGAAGATCTACGCCGAGCTGTGCGGATACGGCAGCAGCAGTGACGCCTCGCACCTGACGCTGCCCTCGCGCGATGGGCAGGTGTACGCGATGAAAATGGCCCTGGACGAGGCGGGCACGGCGCCCGCCGCCATCGGATATCTGAACGCGCACGGCACCGCCACCGAAACCGGGGACGTAGTCGAGACCGAAGCCATACGAGCGGTCTTCGGGGACCACGCCGCCGCCCTTCCCATCAGTTCGACCAAATCCATGCACGGCCATCTGATCGGTGCCGGCGGAGCGGTCGAGCTGGCACTGACCATCCTCACCATGCGAAGCGGCAGCATCGTGCCGACCGCCTATCTGGAGAATCCAGATCCGCGCTGCACCCTGGACTACGTACCGCGCGTGGCGCGTCACGGGCAGAAAATCGGGGCCGCCATGTCCAACTCGTTTGCGTTCGGCGGCACCAATGTTTCATTGGTCGTGCGACGCTTTGCCACGTGATATCCCTCGCCCTCAGTGCACGGGACTCCTTTCCAGCATGACGTAGGCCGCGGGAATCGACCGGATTGATCAGATGCCCCAGCCAGTCACTGCCAGCGTCTGCCCGGTGATTCCGGCCGAAGCGTCCGAGGCAAGGAATACGACCACGCGCGCGATGTCTTCCCGCTTGGCCCACTTCTTCCGGTCCTTGGGTTTCATCGCCTCGATGTTCGATTCGGTGTCAACAAGTCCCGGTGCCACCGCATTGACGCGGATGCCGTGGTCTCGGCCTTCCAAAGCCAGCGTGCGGGTCAGCGCCTCGACCCCCGCCTTGGCGCAGTTGTACGCAATCATGTTCGCCTGAGCCGATCCGGCGCGGGCAAAATTGACGATCGTGCCGCCTCCGGCGTCGCGCAAACGAGCGAAGACCGCCCGTGAGCACAGGAACGCGGTCAGCAGATTGTTCGCGATCTCGTAATTCCAGTCGTCCAACGTGTGCTCGACGGCCGCCTTGTAGCGGGTCAGCCCCCCGGCCAGGTTCACGAGCACGTCGATCCGGCCGAATTCCGAGATCACCTGGTCCACCACGCGCTGCACTTCAGTTTCGTCCGCAAGATTCGCGGCCACGGGCAAGACACGGGCCCCAGCTGCCCTGAGCTCCCCGGCCCGCGCTTCAACATGATCGCGCGAGCGGGCCGTGATCGCGAGTGCCGCGCCCTCTGCCGCCAGCGCCTTGGCGACCGCCTGTCCAACCTGCCCGTCACGGCTGACGCCGGTGACGAGCGCGACCTTGCCCGAGAGAGAACTTGTCATGGCGATGGTCTCCTGCCTGGTGTCGGCACGCCGACTCCCGATTCCGGGCGTGCATTGGCGAGAATATGCGTTTTCAGTGGTATCGGGAGTGACACTCCCTAACCTGTTTCAGGAGGCCTCGTCATGCCTGATAAGAAGCCGGAGTTCACAGACGCTTCGCAATTGCGCCAGATGGCGCTTTCGAGGTGGGACAACGAGGGCGGCGCCGGCTCGCTCCACTCACCCGAGGCCGACCTGCGATCCGAGGTCCCTCAGTTGACAAATGCCGAGCTGGTGCAGCTTCGCATTCGCGTGATCGCACTCGAGAACCTGGTGATCTCGTTGCTCGCGCAATCATCCGACCGGCAGCTCGACCTTGCCCGCGAAATGGCAGCCTACATCTCACCGAGGCCGGGATTCACTCATCACCCGCTGACGATCCGCGCGGCGGCCCAGATGGTTCATCTTGTCGAACGAGCCGGCCATTTCCGGGGCGTGACGCCTTACGAGACGTAGAATTGGCGATGAGCGGCGTAAAGGGTGGCTTGAAGGTCGTTCAAATGCGTGCTGACCATCGTGAAGGAGGCCGTGTTTCTTGCGCGGCTGCGCTGCTCTTCGGGATCAGTTGTTTGGCGCGCGCCGAGGTCGAGCCTGCAGGTCCCCCGCCCCCTGTCGCCGATTCGCTTCCGGAGATTCTCGTCGCAGCGCCCGAACCGCGCTACGCAGCGCCAACGCAGTTCGACCGGATCGGCCGTATATGGATGCCGGTCCTGATCAATGACAAAGGCCCGTTTCGGCTCGTGTTCGACACCGGCGCGAGCCAGACGGCAGTGAACGCAGGCGTTGCGGAAGCCCTTGGCATCGCGCTGCCGAGCCCCGACTCGGTGACGCTGAGCGGAGCCACAGGGTCACGCACCGTTTCTGCAATCGCGGTCCAGAGCATGGTTGTCGGAGACGTGAACCTGCGCGGCAAGCGGCTTGCAATCCTTACCGACGCCTTGGGCGAGGCCGATGGCGTCATGGGCACCGAGGGTCTTCTCGACAAGCGGATTCGTGTCGATTTTGGCCGCGATCGAATCTCGGTTCAGCGCTCCCATCAAGAACGCGCACAACCGGGATTCCTGACGATCCCGGTGACCATCGTGCACGGATTGCTCGTGGTGGAGGACGCGACGGTGGGCGGTATTCCGGCGCGCGTCATCATCGACACCGGAGGCCAGGGCACCGTCGCGAATGAAGCGCTACAACGGGCACTTCGCCGACGACTGCGGCCGGAAGATGTCAAAGCGACGCAAATCACCGGTGTCACGTCGGATGTACAGCGCGGCGACCGAATGGTGATTCCCGAAATGGTGCTCGGGACGGTACGGATCAGCCCAACAGAAGTCACGGTCGGCGATCTTTACATTTTCCAGCACTGGCACATGACGCGGACCCCGACGATCATGCTGGGAATGGATGTTCTCGGACTGCTGGACACGCTGATCATCGACTACCCACGTCGCGAACTGCAGATCCGGACGCACTAGCCCAGGTGTCTACCCCTTCAGAACGAACCCGGAGGAACATCATGCAAATGACGGGCAACACAATCTTGATCACAGGCGGAGGCTCCGGTATCGGTCGCGCTCTTGCGGAGGCCTTCCACGCTGAAGGCAATCACGTCGTCATAGCAGGCCGCCGCAAAGCGCTCCTTGACCAGATAACCGCAACCAATCCGGGGATGAAGGCCGCCGTGCTCGATATCGAGAACGGTGCGACGATTCGAGGCTTCGCCGAGCGGCTCAAGGCGGACTTCCCGAGGCTGAACGTCGTCATCCACAACGCCGGCATCATGAGACCTGAGCTGCTGTCGGCTGGCGCGACTGCCGACGCGGAGGCGACCGTAGCGACCAATCTGCTGGGGCCGATTCGCTTGAACGCGGCGCTGCTGCCGTTGCTTCAGGCGCAACCGCGGGCTGCGATCATGACCGTTTCGTCCGGGTTGGCGTTCGTGCCAATGGCGATGACCCCGACCTACTGCGCGACCAAGGCGGCGATTCATTCCTACACGCAATCTTTGAGGTATCAGCTCAGGGGCACTGCCGTTCAGGTACTCGAACTGATCCCCCCTTACGTGCAGACGGAACTGCTGGGACCACACCTGGCCAGTGATCCCAGGGCAATGCCGCTGAAGGATTTCATTGCCGAGACCATGAAGATTCTCAAAACCTCGCCCGATGCCAGCGAGATCTGCGTGGAGCGGGTGAAGCCACTGCGCTTTGCCGAGGCCAACGGCAGCTATGACGGGTTCTTCAAGACGTTCAACGATGCGATGACTGCCGCCGCGGCGGGGCATTAGTCGAAGCGAACGGGCTCGTCCGTATTGACGGCGAACGATTGGCGCTAATGCAGCGATCGCTCGAATCGATCGCTTCACATTTGAAATGCAAGACGTTGCGGACTGGATCTATGCTCGAAATTCGGCCGACCTGCGAGAACTGTGGAGCTCGATTGTTGCCCAATTCCCTCGAGGCGATGATTTGTTCCTTTGAGTGCACGTTCTGCCGAACATGCGTGGAAGAAGTACTCGACAACGTTTGCCCCAATTGTGGCGGCGGATTCACCGCACGCCCTATTCGCCCGGCACGCCGATGGAGAGGCGGGAACTGTTTGACCGCAATGCCCGCCTCGGCGGAGGTAATCTCAAACCCGGTCGACCACGCATCACATAAAGTGTTCGCTGCGCCGATAAGGACGATTCCGCCTGAACAGCGGTAAGGTCAAAGATCCGGCTCTACGAGGACCGACGACCGCGGAGATGTATTCACGTGCATTGGTCCAGCGTCACGCGCTGAACCGAGTGCGATAGTCCTGTGGGGTTACTGCCAGCAGCCGCAGGAAGCTGCGGCGCATCGTTTCCTCTGAACCGAATCCGCAACGTTGGGAGATCCGCTTCACCGGCAGGGCGGATTCCGACAACAATCGCCGTGCCGCTTCGACTCTCAGTCGCTCGATTGCGCGGGCGGGGGTAAGGCCCGTTGCCTCCGCATAGTGACGGCTGAAACTGCGCTCGCTCATTCGAGCTTGATCGGCCAACACCTGGAGCGGTAGATGCTCGCTCAGGTGCTTGTTAATCCATTCGTGCAGCGTCCCAAACCTATCGTCTGCCGCCTGCAGCGACAGCGCTGTGCTGAATTGCGCTTGTCCACCGGGACGCTTCACGAAGACAACCAGGTATCTCGCCACGGCGAGCGCTACCGTAGGCCCCAAGTCTTCTTCCACGAGCGCAAGGGCAAGATCGATGCCGGCCGTCACTCCTGCCGAACTCCAGACTGAACCGTCGCGTACGAAGATTGGATCGGATTCGACGCGCACCTTGGGGAAGCGGCGGGAAAGTTCGGCGCAATACGACCAATGGGTGGCCGCTCGGCGCCCGTCGAGCAGACCAGCCGCGGCCAGTAGGAATGCCCCGGTGCAGACGGAGGCGATGCGACGTGCTCGCTTTGCTCGAGCCTGCAACCAGTCGATGATCACAGGGTCCGCAGCCGCTGCTTCGACGCCCCCGCCACCGGCCACCATCAATGTGTCCACTGCAGCGCGGGCGAGCGGAAGCGGAAGGGTCGAAAGTTTGAGCCCGGCCGAAGTCGCAACCCGCGCGCCACCTCGCGCCACAACCTGAAGATCGTAGGCTGGCCGTCCTCCCGCTCCGGCGATGAGATCGTTGGCGGAGGCGAATACCTGAAGTGGTCCGGTGACGTCCAGCACCTGTACGGACGGAAAGACGAGCAATTCGACCGCGCGAGCGGTTTTTGGCGCGAACCGAGGGGTTCTTGGCATTTTCGCCAAAGCTTGCCTGGGTCGATTGATCCCGTCAACCCCTATCTACAACCGGGAGATTTCGAGTGATACCGCACGTTTAGGCATTCACGTCCCCGAGTGAGGCGGTTGGCGGAAAGCGAGGGAATATTGGCAATCCGGCCAACGCGACTCGCCCTACATTATTCGTCATGTTGAGCAGTCGCCGGTTCCCGCCAGTCACCGCAGCACTCAGGAGAGGTTACGAGGATCCGGAAAGCATCGATCGTCGACACCTACTCGCTGGCATGGCAGCCACGGCGGCAATGATTCCGTTGCCACGCGTTGCTGCTGCGCTGCCTGGCACCCAGATGTCACCTTCACAGGAGAGCACCATGAGCACGATGACGTTCACGAAAAAGGAGCCCCCGGAATGGCTATTGGCTTTCTGGAAGGAAATTGATGACAAGACGTTTGGAAAAGGCTTCGATTGTTTTACCAAGGACGCCGTCGCTAACCTCGGTGTTGCTGACTGGCATGGGCGCGAGGCCATCCGCGAGAACCTGCGAGCCTTCATCGATACGGGTTTCACGGCACATCACGACGTCCTCGAATACTGGGATGGCGGATCGCTCAAGATCTTCCGCGGCATCGTCACCATGAAGCCGGATGACAGTAGCAAGCCGATCGCGAAACCGGTGATGTCCCACTTCTTCTATATGGACGAAAAGGATCCCACCAAGGTAAGTCACTGGATTGGAGCGGTTGGACCGGTTCAGTTCTGATTCGCAAAAATTGTGGTTTGGAAACGATCACCATCACGTCCGCGCTCGCCTCGAACGTGATGGCGGAAAACTTAGGATTCGACCCTTCAGAGTCCGCTGTCGGCCGCCGAAGGACTGCTTGCGCAATGCGACCCGTGATCTGTCCGGCCAGTATGTGCTCGCACTCTCCATCGACTAACGCTGGCGCGAGCTTTGGCGCCCCCAAGGGGTGTGAAGGCCTGCACCGGTATCGGGCTCCAAGGCGGCGCCTCCCATGATCACTGGCCAATCACCTAAGAAGCGGTGCTTCGGACGGCGTTGGGACGGCGGCAATTTCTCTTGCATTTTCAAATGGGATTTGGCAGGATCTTGAGCAAGAGAGGGACAGGCTTTCCCAGGAAAAGGAAGTTCTGCTTGCGAAGCGGGCGCGCATTGCGACCCGTGCGAATAAGCGACAAGAAGATTCTCGCAACGGGTTGTTTCGTTGCGAAGAACTGGGAAAGGCATATCGCTGGAGTCGTGTACTTGACGCCCTCGAGTCGTTAGGCGAGAGGGGCGATCGTCATCAGGTTGGATCACGATCGCCTGGATGGCCGCTCGGTCGTTCACCTCCGGGCGAAGTCCGTCGCGGATGTGGATGCCGCGATCTCCCGTGCGCGCAAGCAATCCGGTAGCGAAGCGCCTTGATGCGTGCGTTCGATGGATTACGCGATTTCATTCAATAGCGATTGAATCGATGCGTCGGTCGACGGCATCCGGCCGCATTGGAATATCGGCGCGGCATGTTCAACGGCGCTTTTTCGCCTTCGTGCGCGCGTCGGTGGAACGTACGGGCGACGTTGCAAAGGCAAGAGTGCACCGCGCGGAATAACGAGAACATCGCCAGAGAGAGGAAGAGGTATGCGAAAGGCCGCGACAGTAGCGCTCCAGCTCGCCCTGGGACTGGTTCCGTTTGCCGTTCAATCCCAGATGTCAACGCCGGGAAATTTCGCGGTAAGCAGTCGCGGAACCGCGACCTACTCCGTTCCGATTCGCGTTCCCCCCGGCATCGCCGGGATGGAGCCGAAGCTCTCATTGGACTACGACAGTTCCACGGGCAATGGCGCCTTTGGCTTGGCCTGGCACCTCGGCGGCCTATCGGCAATAACGCGCTGCGCGCGAACCGTCGCGCAAGACGGAGTAAAGGGCGAGGTTCGCTTCGACGCGAACGACCGCTTCTGCATGGACGGCAAGCGCCTGATGGTGCTTTCGGGCCAAACCTATGGTGCAGCAGCGTCCGAATATCGGACGGAAATACCGACGTTCGCGAGAATCATTGCCAATGCAAGCGCGGGCTTGTCGGGTCCGGCGAGCTTTACGGTCTGGACCAAGACCGGGCAAATTTTGCAGTACGGTGCGACCGCCGATTCGCGGGTCTCGGCGCCGGTCTCGGGAACCTCGACGCCGGTCGTTTGGGCGATCAATCAAGTTGCCGACCGAAAAGGCAACTACATGAAGTACACGTACACGACTATCCCAGGGAAGTTCGAATACGTCCTCTCGCGCATCGACTATACCGGCAACAGTTCGGCTAGCCCCGCGCAAGCGCCCAACCAGGCGGTCGTGATCAATTACAAGAATACAGCGACCTATCCAAGATCCGACCAGTTGATCGGATATGGTCCGATGGGTATCCCGGTGCAAATGACGCAGTGGGTCGATTCGATCCAGACGTTTGCCGGCGGCAATCTGGTTCGTACCTACACCCCGAGCTTCGGAACGAGTACGTCGGCGTACAGCCCGACCTCGGGACGACTGATCATGAGCGGTCTGCAGGAGTGCGCGCCGTCCGCGTCGACCGGAAGCTGCCTGCCGAGTCAGAATTTCAGCTGGGTGCTGGGGGATCTCACCTCGTTTGCCACGGTCACTTCGGCAACCCCATTTCTATGCACGCCAAGTATCACCTCGATGGCCGTGATGACCGGAGATATCAACGGCGATGGACTGGCGGACATCGTATGTATTTATACCGATCCAACCGCAGCCCAGTGGTGGGGGGCCACATACGTCACGATCGCGCTCTCCGACGGCCAGAATTTCAACGTCCCCAACCCGCCGCCTGCATTGACTACCCTCTCACCCATGGGCAACTGGACCCAGTATTGGCGCTACCTGTTGGGGGACGTCGATGGCGATGGCAAGGCAGACCTGATCCGAATTTCCGATACCGGAACCGGCGCGAACCTGCGAACCGCGATTGACACTTACCTGGGGCAGGCGGGAATCGCTGGATTCACGGCGTCGACGGGACAGCAATTGACGACCTGGTTCCAGCAAGGAGGCTACGGCAGCGGACTAACCGCGAATACGGTTTATATGACCGGCACGGTGTACATGCTCGCCGATGTCAACGGGGACGGTCGTGTCGATCTCGTCTCCGCGCCGACGTCCGTCGACACGAGCTTTTATTCATCCTTGTATCCCTCGAACCAGAGCTTGCCCCCGCAGATCACGACAGCTCTATCCGTTGGAAAATCCTTCGATTTCGCGCACCAGACAGCTACGACCTTCACGACGCAAAACCTGCCGGCAAGGGTTTCCTCGGCATTGGCCGACACGGTATTCAAGTACGACTATGTCGTCGCGGACATCAATGGCGACGGCCGGCAGGACCTTGCGCAAATCACGACGTCCGCATCGGGCGATTGTTCCCAGGAGAATGCGCACACGGTCAATTACAAGTACTGGGTGACGCCCTGGATTTCCAACGGAACCGGATTCACGGCAGGCGCGGCCAACCCGATCCTCGTCGCGAATTTCGTCGACGCCGTTGCCGCGACTCCGCCACCTTCGGGTCTGACTCCCAATCCGGTGCCTTGCATGCTGTCGCAGCCCAACTGGATCGTGGGTGACTTCAACGGCGACGGCCGTGCCGATCTCGTTGGGTTGTTTACCTCATTCCCGACTGCGTCCGGACCGCCGCAATATTTCGGCTACGTCCTTCTATCGAGCGGCGCGGACACCAACGCATTTGGAACACCGATCGGGCCCATCAGTTTGGCGAGCGGCATGGGTTACGCGATTGACGTCAATGGGGACGGAAAGGGGGAATTGCTGTTGGGAGCGTGCGGTGGCGGATGGCAGGTCTACTCCTGGAGCAATGCAAGCTCGACATTTGTCGCGACTGGCGCCACTACGCCTGGTGTGTTTACTTTCTGGTCCGGCTGCCCGCATCCCGCCGATATGAACGGGGACGGCCGTATCGATCTGGTCAGCGTTCCGATGTCGCAGACGATCGCACAGGCCGTCCAGCCGTTCACTGTTATGCAATCGGGCACGCCTTTCGACGTCATTACGCATTTCGACAACGGGTTGAGTGCGGGGGTGGACCTCAACTACGCGCTGTTGAGCGAGCGCAGTGTCGTCATGCCTACGCCAGTGCGACGGGTACAAATGCGCATGGCCATCCCGCCTTCGACCAGCATTTCTGTTCCACCGGTGTATACGAAGGGATCGTCCGGGGCTTGGCCTACGCCGGACTACATTGGACCCCTGAAGGTTGTCGCGTGGACTAACCTGGACAACGGCACGGGAAGCAAGAGCCAGGCATGGTATGCCTACGCCGGTGCATTGGTAGACGATAACGGTCGAGGGTTCCTGGGGTTCAACAGCGTCACCAAGCTCGATGTCGGCACCAACACCGGATCGCTGACCAATTTCTGGCAGAGCTTTCCCTTTGCCGGAATGGTTTCGCAGAAAGAGCGCTACGTGCTCACAGCAACGGGCGGCGTTGGCCAGTTGCTTTCCCAAACCACCAATACGCAAGGAACCGTTGCCACGGCCACTGGGGCCGCCTATCCGTTCGTCGCGACCAGCGTGGAAAAAGCGTGGAATCCGCAGACCGGAAACGCACTGCCAACGATAACGAGACTGAACACCTTCGACACCTGGGGATGCAGCTCCCCTGCGGCATCGCCATCGACGTATTCCGCCAGCGACGGGTATGGCTCGTCCACGGCAATTACCTACGTCGCACCCGACACGACGAATTGGGTCTTTTGCCACCCCGGCACCTCCGCGACGACAAAGACCTCGCCCAGTTCGCCGATCCAGACACCGACGCTGGCGGCATTCTCGGTCAGTGTCAGCACGCAATCGGGGGGAGTATCCAGTACTACCGGCGCCGTATCCGCAACAGCGACGGTGGCGCCGGTCGGCGGTGTCGCGCCGATTTTCTATACCTGGTCCGGAGGCGGCAACGGAATCACGGCAAGTCATTCGAATGTGAACTCGCCCCAGGTGACGTTTAGCGCGAACTTCGCCGCCCCCGGGGTGCTGACTTCGACATTTACCCTGACGGCGCGCGACGCGGCGGGAAGGGTCGCCACCGTGTCGCCCTATCCCGTGGCACTTGCGGCGGCTCCGGTTTCCATCATTCCGGCCTCCACGAATTGGGGGGTGGTGGGGGTTGCGTCGGATTCCGGTGATTGGCCCACGATCAAGAACAACAGCACGACACCGATTCTGATCACGGCCCACACGCTTGTCAGCGGCCCCGCCGGCGCGTGGGCATGGCAAGGGACCGCCGGCTATTGCCAACCGGGAACCACCGTGCTCGCATCCGGGGCCAGCTGCAGCACCTTCGTTGGAATCGGCAGTCTCGCCACGCCTGGGAGCTACACCGCCACGAACCAGGTGAGCGTCCAGGTCCAAAGTAATCCTGTGTTGACGTACTCCACGCAGCAGACCTACGCGTTTGCCGTTGCGGGCACGACTTCGAGCGCGGCGAGTCTCGCGTTCGGCAACCAGGTCTACGCGACCATAAGCGCCGCGCAGTCGCTGACGGTGACGAACAATGCGTCGAATGGAGGGCCCCTGTACATCACCGGCGTTTCGGTAACCGGTACCAATGCCGCCAACTTCCCGATGACCAAGACCTGCGGCGCGACATTGGCCGCTGGCGCCACGTGCAGCGTCAGCGTGCAGTTCGCGCCCACTGCCATCACCAACGGGCAGAGCGCGAGCCTCCTGGTACAGGGCGGTTACGACCGCATTCAAGCGGGGGCCGACTCGGGGTACCGGCCGACCACGACGGGTGTCAACTTCAGCGTACCCCTGTCGGGCAACGGCACCGGAAGCCGCGCGACCTTGAGCTCCGGTGCTCTCGCGTTTGGCGCGGTCGCCTACGCCAGCGCGGCGCCGACCAAATCACTGGTATTCACGAACACCGGGAATACGGCGATGACGCTTTCCGGCCTTTCCGGACTGAGCGGACCGTTCTCGATTTCCTCCAACAATTGCACGAGCGTCGCTGCTAACGCAACATGCACGATCGTCGTCGCGTTGGCGACGAATTCTTTTGGCAGCTGGTCACAAGCTGGTATATCCAGTACGGGCGCGACGATCAATGCCGCCGTGGGTGCCGCCAGCGGCAGCGTGACCGGAACGCTTGCAACGCTGACGGCAGGCAATCTCGCATTCGGAACCGTCAGCTACGGATCGGCCAGCCCGGCGCATTCGCTGACGTTTCGAAATGACGGAAATGCAGCCATGACCCTTTCCGGTTTGAGCGGCCTGAGCGCGCCGTTCTCGGTCACGGCAAACACCTGTTCGGGCATCGCGCCTGCGGCGAGTTGCACGATCAGCGTGACGATGGCGACCACCGGCAAGGGATCCTGGTCGATGACCGCCACGACGGCGGGCGCGAACGGAAACGCCTCCCTTCCGGTGAGCGGTACCGTCAGCTTCTCCGGCACGGACACGCTTCCGTGGGGCGGCGGCACGATCACGTACTGCTACGGACAATTTGCGTTCACCAACACGACCTTCACCTTCACCATATCCGGTGCACCGCAGGTCGTCACCGTGAGCCCGTCCAACAACACTTATCTTGTCACGACGAACGGATGGACCAGCGGCGCGTCTGTCCCGGTGGGAACCTATTCGATCAAGATCCAGGGAACCGGGAACAACGGTACGACGCCTCTGACGATTACCTTCAGTGGTACCGGGGACCAGGGCACAACATCGGTGTATGGGTACAACAAGCCAACTTGTCCGTAATGGCGTCGAAGGTCCAGAGTCGGAGGAAGCCATGAATTCGATGCAGTCCCGGGGAACGGGGGCCGCCGCGTGCCAACGGACATTCACCTTTGCCAGCGGAGTCTTCGCAATCGTGTTTCTGGTTGGCGCGGTTCGCGCCCAGACGCCTCCGTCTGGACAGCAGTTGCCGTCGCCGAGCGCGTTTAAATACACGAGGACGACGAGCTACCAGTACAACGATCCGCAATGGTATGAGACGGACGAGTTTGTGGAGCCGCAGGACCCGCAGTCGTGCCTGCACACGATTTTTGTGTACGACACGTACGGCAACAAGAGGACGGCGACGAAGCAGAACTGCACGGGTGCGACCGGGGACGCGGTGGTTGCGGTGCACACGACGACGAGCAACTTCAGCAATACGGCAGGCCAGGCGGGGATCGTAAATGGCCAGTACCCGTACCAGATAACGAACGCGAAGTCGCAGACAGAGAGCGCGCAATTTGATGCGCGCTTCGGTACCCCGACTCTGCATTCGGACGCGAACAGCCCGCCGGTTGTCACCCAGTGGAAGTACGACGCGTTCGGACGCAAGGTCCTGCAGATCAACCCGGACGGGACGAAAACGGCCTGGTTGTACGAGTACTGCACGCAAGGCTCGGTGATCGGCATTACGTGCCCGACGGCGCAGACCGGGACGCTGGTGAGCCGGGTGACGGAGACCCCCGAAGACATCAATGGGGTGCAGTCGGGTCCACCCAGGAGGACGTATCAGGATTCCCTGGGGCGCGAGGCGCGGACGGAGACGCTGAGTTTCGATGACAGCCATTGGATCGTGGTGGAAACGGCCTATGACGTGGTCGGCCGGGTTTGGCAAAGAAGCGAACCGTATCTGGACACTTCACCGCCAGCGATCAATCGCTCGACCATTGTCTGGACGACGACGACCTATGACGTCCTGAACCGGACCCTGAGCATCAGCAAGCCGGATCCGACGGCGACCAGCGGCGTCGCAAAAACGACCCTGAGCTATCAGGACCTGACCACCGTCACCACCAATCCCCTGGGGCAGGTGATCAGCGAGACGCGCGATAGTCAGGGCCAGGTCCTGAAAGTAACGGACCATCTGGGGAGCGTGCTGGTCCGCCAGTTCGATGCCTTCGGCAATCTGATTGCGACGATCGACCAGTATGGGAACTCCAGTTCCTCGAAGTTCGACCTGCGCGGACGCAAGTGGTGGATGAAAGACCCGGACATGGGCGCGTGGTACTACGGCTTCGACGTCTTCGATCAACTGGTGCGCCAGCAGAGTCCGAAGCAGAACGCCGCCGCGAAGTGGACATCGATGACGTTCGATGTTCTCGGACGCGTGACACAACGCGTCGTCGACGAATTCACCAGCCACTGGTCCTACGATACCTATATCAACCTGTCGGCCTGTTCCGGGGGGATCGGGAAGCTTTGTGAAACCTCCACCACCCAACTCGACGACCGAAAGGTCATCTACGACACCAGGGGCCGTTTGACGACTGAGACACTGGTGGTCACCAGTGGTCCGACGTTTTCCTCCGGCACCGCGTATGACGCGACGACGGGTCGACTGGTGAGGCGGACCTACCCGAGCGGACTCGGGATCACGTACCAATACAACGCGGCCGGATATGCCAGTCAGGTCGTCAACACCGCCGACGGCACCTCCATCTGGCAGGCAAATCAATATGATGCCCGCGGCAACGTCGTGCTGCAAACCTATGGCAATGGCGTGCAGGTGAATCAGGTGTTCGAGCCGCAGACGGGCCGGATCAGTTCGATTCTTGCACAGCAGACCGGGGGTACCCCGGGCACCCTGGTGAACCTGTCCACCAGCTGGGATCCGGCGAGCAATCTCAAAACCCGAAGCGACAGCAACGGTGACGGCGCGGGCATTGCAGTCAGCGAGACCTTCGGCTACGACGGACTGAACCGACTGCAGACGTACACCGTCGGCAGCCCGGCGATCAGCGGCCTCTCGCGCACCGTCAGTATCGGCTACAACGAGATCGGCAACATCCTGACCAAGTCGGATGCGTCCGGCGTGTATGCGTATCCCGCAAGCGGCGCAACGAGCACCGATCCGCATGCGGTGACACAAGTCGGATCGATCTCCTACGGCTACGACGCCAATGGCAACGTCGTGTCGGCCAGCGCGGGGGCCCGGTGGAGTTCCGCGACGATGGCGAGCTTCAACATGCCGACCACGCTCGCGGGACCTTCTTCCAGCTACAAGTGGCGCTACGGGCCGGACCTGGAGCGGATGCGCGAGGACAAGACCTCCAGCACGGGAACCCGCACGACCTGGTTCCTGAACCCGGACAACGTGGGCGGCCTGTTCTTCGAGCAGGAGACCGAGACCGACGGCACGATCGTCAACCGCCACTTCATCAATGCGGGCGGCCGGGTCGTTGCGGTGTTCGCTTCGAGCGGCTCGGGATCGGCCACGATCACGCGCAAGGATTACTGGCACGTCGATCATATCGGTTCGCTGGTAGCGGTGACCGATGCCAGCGGCAAGCTTACGCAGCACTACGCTTACGACCCGTTCGGCAAGCGTCGCTTCGAAAACGGCAACTTCGACGCGACCAATGCCCTGGTCATCGACTGGACCCACTACGTCGACCAGAGTTCCACCGGTTCGATCGTAACCGCGAGCGCCGGATCCTCGCGCGGCTTCACCGGTCACGAGGAGCTCGACGACCTGGGCATCATCAACATGAACGGGCGCCTGTACGACGCGAGCATTGCCCGATTCATGCAGGCCGATCCGACGCTCCAATACGATCGCCTGTTGCAGGACTTCAATCGCTTCAGCTACCTGATGAATAACCCGCTCAACGCAACGGATCCCAGCGGGTTCTCCGGTTGCAACCTCCAATACGGCTGCGGCGATTCCGACCTCTCCATGATTGCAAGCCAGCCGGAGAGCGCGGGCGGGGACAATTTTTTTACGGGACAATATTCGGATCCGTTGGATCCTTTTGCTTTGGTGGTTCTTG